>Ga0160467_100017_pt1 | contig 333132 bp, 259 predicted proteins | sample HID1972I_E11MG_FD_108221 | JGI IMG/M metagenome (GOLD analysis project Ga0160467, IMG submission 108221) | Enriched pill bug-associated microbial communities from UW Madison campus, WI, USA - HID1972I_E11 MG | ecosystem: Host-associated > Arthropoda: Insects > Digestive system > Unclassified ...
GCTGAACCTGCCGCGGAGCGTTACCAGTGGTGCGACCACGGTGGCTACCTATACGTATGATGCTGGTGGTAACAAGCTGAAGAATACCGGTACGGACGGTAGCTGGGATTACGTGAACGGCATCGTTTACAAGAACAATGCCATTGACTTTGTCAGCACGGAAGAAGGAAGGGTTAAACTTATCGGTGGAGCCTGGAACTACGAGTACAATCTAAAAGATCACTTAGGGAATACCCGGGTCAGTATGGATAGATACAACAACGCACCGCGGGTAATCCAGGAAGACGAATACTATTCGTTTGGCTTAAGGAAACCGACCGGTAATTATGATTACTCGAACAACAATCGCTACCTTTATAATGGAAAGGAGATACAGACTGATTTAGCGAATCAGTATGATTATGGGGCCAGGTTTTATGATCCTGTGATAGGGAGATGGAACGTGGTAGATCCGCTTGCTGAAACGAGTAGAAGGTTTTCACCATACAATTATGGGAATAACAACCCTGTAAGATTCATTGATCCAGATGGTATGGAGGCAGACGACTGGGTAAAGAAAGGCAATACCTGGAAATGGGATGAAAATATAACAACTGCTGAACAAGCCAAAAGTGCGGGTTATGACGATTTCAGGGCTCCAGGTTCGGTTGTAGATAATGTGAAGCTTGGTAAAGATGGAGAAGTTGGTAGTATATATCTAGGTGCGAGTAGTTCTGATGTACATTATGTTACAGCAGATAATTCAACTAAAGATGCTGTAAATTGGGGGGCAACTGGATTGATGACTGCAGGGGCCGGTTTAGAAATCGCGGGAGAAAGCCATGCCGCGTCTCTATTTGGGCAAGGTATTAGAGGTGGGGTTTTGGGAAATTACACATTAACAAGCCGAAACCTTTCTTTGTTTGGTAATGCAGCGATGACATCATCATCAGCGCCAACCAGCTTGCTTACAAGCATAGGGAAAAAGGTAGGAACTGGTGCAACTTTCCTTTCCGGAACAGTATTGGCTTACGAGGGCTATCAGTTTAGCCAAGGGCAAATGGATGGAGGAAGATTTGGTTATCACGCAGGATCATTCGGTGCATCTGTTGGTGTCGGATGGGTTGCTGGAGGTCCTGCAGGAGCAATTGTTGGCCTGGGGGCTACAGGCGGAGAAATGTCTTATGATATTTTTAAACAGGCTATAATGACCATTAACGGGCAATTTCAAAATTTAATAAATATTCAGAGATGATCGAGAATATTTAAATAAATATTAAAAGCCATCTTAACAAGTGGCACTTAAAAGTTTAAATGGGTAATGAGATATTTTATTCAGTCAATTATTTAATGCTACAATGGAAGAAAGATAAGATATAATGGAAGTATTTAAAGTCGACTTTAAAAGTCATATCAAAAGTGGGGAGTTAATAATCTGGTGCGCAATAATGGGTTTAATGGCCCCTTATTTATTATCAATAATTAAGCATGTGGATGTTAATTCCGTTCGCTGGATAGGAGTTTTGATGTTTTTTGTTATTGCTCTGCCAGCAATCGTGGTTCATTTAAACTATTATTTTGTTAATCAAGGTGATGTATTTAAGTATTCCTTTCACGAAAGGAGTATTACTTTTATTCACAAAGGAAAGCCAACAACTTTCAGTCTTGATGATATTGATTGTATTAAACGATATATGTCTTTTAATCTGGCTGCAAATAGATCTTTTATAACCCCTTGGGAGGGGTATAACCATTCTTATATCCACTTGAAGGATGGTCAGATACTTACAGTAACAAGTTTGTTGGTTCCCAATTTGAGGCTGCCTATAGAAGAGAAAAAGATAGTGGTAAAGAAAAACATAATTTGGTTGGCTAAAAGGTCTAATAACTAAATGCTTGTTTGGCCATTTAGCTGATAAAGCCGTCTCATAAGTCAATTATGGAGCGGTTTTTTTTATCTTTAAGTTGTGTTTTTTGGGCCTTCCCCGGAGGCAACCCCTATCCAAACAATTACAGCCAGATGCTGAAAGGACTGCTGACCGGCAGCCGTATAAAAGTACTGAAAGAGGCCACTGCAGGGGGAACCACCGATATGCTCTGGAATGTGAATTATTACGATAATAAAGGACGCGTTGTGCATAGTTACAATCAGCACTATAAGGGAGGGAGCATCGCTGCTGCAGGTTACGATGAGATGCTGAATACCTATAGCTTCACCGATGAAGTGGAGAGCAGTACGCGCCTGCATCACATCTCAGGTCAGACCACGACCATCGCCAGCCGTTATACCTATGACCACATGGGCCGCAGGACAGAAACCCGGCAACGGACCGGTCCTGCAAACGCGGCCGAAGTGCTGCTGAGCAAACTGGACTATAATGAAGTAGGGCAGCTCAAAAGCAAAGCGATAGGAGATTGTAATCTTCCCTAAAAACAGCTACGAAAATACATGTAGTAGTTTTATAAATTTAGGGTAATGAAAAAAGGAAATTTCACAGAAGCACAAGTCATCAAAATCCTGTCATTGCAGGAGTCAGGAAGAAGCGTATCGGACATCTGCCGCGAGCATGGCATCAGCCAGGCAACATTTTACAATTGGAGTGTGCTATGAACTCTAGACTAGCCGTGGTCAAGAGATGCTATTTAGAAGATGGAGGCGGGCCCTCCGGAACCAGCTTGCAGGAGTGGGTTTCAAACCGGTGTATGCGGCTTTGATAAAGAGTCAAGGTCGTGAGCGATACAAGAAAAGGCAGCCAAAGCTGTCAGGTAACTATACAAAAGACGACTGCAAAGGAACCATTGATGAGGTGTCGAAATAGAAGAGATGATGTCAGAACCTGATACTCCAATTTATCAGGGATAAACTTAAGAATTACCTGCTTATTGCTTAAGTGGCGTCCGGCATAGTTCATAAATTGCTTCTGTAAGTCAGAAAAGCACATTTTGCCTCATAATAGGGCGGTCAGGCTAGAAGACTCATAATCTTCTGGTGTTGCCATGTTTGTTTCGATAGTTTAAAGTTACACTATTGACACAGTTGGTGAAACACCCTCTTTCCGGAAGTAATACTCCCATTTCGGAGCGTTATGCATTACTTATGACTTCAGTCTTGTTTTCCACTAAAATCTTTTCCAACATAAGAAAGTGGTTTGCAGATGCTCAGAGCTTCAGGTGCTTTAATTTTGTGTCCCAAGGGACGTTGCTCTAATATGTCGCAACTTATAATCGGCTAGCTGGCCACATATCTTGCAGGAAATATCTAGTTTTGACCATTACCATTACGAAATCCTGCTATTGCTTAAGAATCACAGTTTTTATGATAAAACCCGAACTCGGTCTATACGAGCAGTTGATAAACAAGCTCTTTCACAATAAGCTTCAGACTGTTCCCAGTGAAGAGTTCTTTGTCAAAACCACTGTGTTAGACAAAGAAGAAGCTGCCAGATACTTGAGCCAGTATTTGGCGGAAACGATTCGTTTCGCGTTAAGCGAGCTTAAAGGAGATGACGGTTTATTGAAGCAGGTGGAAGTGTCAAACAAGATCATCCAGATATTGATTGACGAACTTCCTAAGCTTGATATCTCCAACAATCTGCTGAAAAATGGCGAGGTGCTTCAGGCAATCTTTTCCAGGCTCGATTATCCTTACACCAACTTAGGTGAGAGACTTAAGAAAATTACTCCTTACACCCGCTTATCTCAAAGCGAGTTGTTTACCGGGAATAACGTTGGTGTTTCCCTGGAAAGTGAGATTAGAAAAGAGATTCTATCTGCCGATGAAATCTACTGGTTGGTTTCTTTTATCAAATTCTCTGGTATCCGGATATTTAAGGAAGAGCTAGAAGAGTTTACAAACAGCGGACGTAAGCTGAAGATCATTACCACCTCTTACATGGGAGCTACAGAGGCAAAGGCTGTGGAATTTCTGTCGGGTCTCAGGAACACGGAAGTGAAGGTTTCTTACAATGGCGATCACGAGAGGCTACACGCAAAGGCATACTTGTTTTTAAGGAATACGGGTTTTCACACTGGATATATTGGATCCTCAAACCTCTCCCGGTCTGCTCTGACAGATGGCTTGGAATGGAATCTGAAAGTAACAACAAGAGAGATTGGTCACATTATCGACAAGTTCAAAAAGACTTTTGAAACGTATTGGGAGGACAAGGAATTTGAATATTATCAAGCAGGTAGGGACAAGGAGAAGCTGAGCAAAGCACTGAAAATACAAAGATCTCGGGATCGCTCTGGTCTTACCACGTTTTTTGACTTAAATCCCTATCCTTTCCAGCAAGAGATATTGAGTAAGCTGGAGTCGGAAAGACTGGTGCACAATAGAAATAGGAATCTTGTAGTAGCGGCAACCGGCACAGGGAAAACGGTTATTTCTGCCTTCGATTATAAGCGATTTAAGACTCAGAGCCCTCGGGCACGATTACTTTTTATTACCCACCGGAAGGAGATCCTGGAGCAGGCGCAGGAAACGTTCAGACACGTCCTGCGGGACGCGAACTTTGCGGAGTTATGGGTAGATGGAATGGAGCCAGGCAATTTGGAGTTTGTTTTCGCCTCGGTACAAACGCTGCGAAATCGTATTGATGATCTGAGGCTTAGTTCTGACTTTTATGACTTTATTATCATCGACGAAGTTCATCACGCTCCTGCGATTAGTTACCGCTTTATCTTTGACCGTTTTTCACCGAAAGTTCTTCTAGGTTTAACGGCCACACCTGAACGTATGGGTGGCGAAGATATTCTGGAAGACTTCTGTAATACCATTGCAGCAGAGATCAGGTTGCCTGAGGCCATTAACCGGAAGCTACTTTCACCTTTTCAGTATTTTGCTATTTCTGATTCTGTAGACCTTACACAGGTAGCCTGGAGAAATGGGCGGTACGATATAAACGAACTGACCAATCTTTATACTGCAGAGGACAGAAGGGTAGGTGAAGTGCTGGAGAACTGCGATAAGTATCTGACCGATTTAAATGAAGTCCGGGCACTAGGTTTTTGTGTCAGTCAGGCGCACGCTCAATATATGGCCGAGAAGTTTGTCATTGCCGGTCTAAAGGCGGATTATCTGACAAGCAATAGCGGTGGAGATCGGAGTACTGTTCGTCAGCGGCTGAGGAACAAAGAGATCAACTATCTCTTTGTAGTGGATATCTTCAACGAAGGTGTAGATATTCCGGAAATTGATACGGTTTTATTTCTCCGCCCGACGGAAAGTCTGACCATCTTTTTGCAGCAACTGGGCAGAGGTTTGCGATTAGCTGATTCCAAAGAATGTTTAACGGTGCTCGATTTTGTGGGGAATTCAAATGCACAGTACGACTTCGAACATAAGTTCAGGGCCTTAGTAGGTAAGACGCATACATCTATAGAGAAGGAGATTGAAGACGAGTTCCCACACTTGCCGCTAGGTTGTTCTATCATTCTGGAGAAAAAGGCGAAAGAGGCAATCCTGCGGAATATCAGAACGGCGATCGGCTTTAACCGAAATCAGCTTATTGCTAAAATCAGAAGCTTCGGGCTTAATTCAACCTTGCCACTGACGTTAAGGAATTTTTTGGAATTCAATCATCTGGAATTACCGCTTCTGTATAAAAAAGGGAGTTGGAAACGGCTTCTGGCTGCAGCGGGTATGATAGCCGACTTTGCTGAGCCGCAAGAAAAGGAACTGACGAAGTTCATGACGCAACGGCTGCTTCAGTGCAATTCATACAGCTATCTGGATTTTATAAAGCGTCTGATAAGGGATGATTGGAAGGTGTTAAACCCGACACCGGAGGAGGAAGTACTACTCTTGATGCTCCACTATGATATTTGGCGAGAGGCGGGATCCAGGCTGGGATATAGAAGTGTTGCTGAAAGCCTTGCTGTGGTAAGAAATAATCCGTTAATGATTTCTGAATTGGAGGAGCTTGTTGACTACCTGATCGATAAGATCGATTTTGTGGAGAAGGATATTGAGCTCTCGTTTCCGAGTCCTTTGAAAGTTCACAGTCGATATAACCGGGACCAGATCCTTACGGCATTAGGCCTTCATTCTTTTGAGAAAGCATCTTCTAATCGAGAGGGTGTAGCGTTGAACAAGGAACGAAATGTAGAGGCTTTATTTGTTACGCTGAAGAAATCAGAGAAGGAGTATTCTCCGACCACGCTTTATGACGACTATGCCATTAGTGATCACCTCTTTCATTGGCAGTCTCAAAACGCTACGTCGCCGGAGTCTTCTAAAGGGCAGTCTTATTTGAGGCACGAGGAGCTGGGAAAAACCATCCTGCTCTTTGTGAGGGAGCAGAATGACGATGAGTATGGTAATACCATGTCTTACGTATTTTTAGGCGGTGCCAACTTTAAGCAATCCAGCGGATCGAAGCCGATGAATATAGAATGGAGGTTAAATGAGCCTATGCCTGCTTATTTGTGGAAAGAAAGTAGGAAGTTGGCGGTTGGTTAAAGGGGATCAGCGAGAGTAGATGAGCGACTCACGAACATTAAAGTAGCGACTTCGTTTGAATATTTTTCTGATTATACGGCGGCTGTCGCCGTATATGGTAAAGACTATGAAGTGGAGAAGTAAATGTTGTTGGCTCTTCCGGGTGGTGAACTGGCGATTATTTGTTCATGGTTCATGAAAATGCTAATTCTATGAACAAATTCAAGGATAACCAGCAATTTGTAAAGTGCATTTTGTTTACTAAATTTGATCGTTTACTCGAAGTAAACATTTAAAAATAATAAACATGCACCTTCCAACTGTATTAAAAGCCGGTTTTGCATTACTTCCACCTGCCTTTAAAGGAGCGTATAAAGAGATGCATGTTGAAATCGGATCTTTGCCGACAGGACAAAGTACCTTGCTCGCGCTTCAGGTAAACAAGGTTGAACTGAAATTCAGTGTTTACTATGCTAGCCAGATCAGTCACCTGCAACTTAACTACATCGTGCGGGATGCAGCCGACGCGAGGAAAGAAACCGGATTACCGACCCTGGTCGTGTGCCCCGTGATCTATCCAAAGATAGCCCGGAAACTGGTCGATATGAATGTCAATTACCTGGACTCTCTCGGGAATGTTTATATTAACGAAAAGACAATTTACCTTCAGCATACCGGACAGAAGCCAAAAGGAGGAACAGCATCAGCAACGAGCCGGTTGTTCGGTGAGTCGGGGCTGAAATTGCTGTTTGCGTTGTTGCAGGATGAAGAAGCCATCAATTTTCCCTACCGGGAAATTGCGAAAATCGTTGGTATCTCTCCTGCATCAATCACCATTCTTTTTAAAGAGATGCTTAAAAGCGGCTATCTGTTCGAGGACTATGAAGACAGCAAACGACTGCTTAGGAAGCGCGATCTTTTACAACGCTGGGTCACCGGGTATATGGAGATACTTCGTCCCAAACTTTTTATCGGCGCATACCAAACGATCAAGCAAGAACTCGTAAGGGATTTCGATAAATTGCCGGTAAGTGACTGGCAAGGCAGCTGGGGAGGTGAAGCGGCAGGCGCGCTCTATACCAAATACCTAATGCCGCAGGTACTTACCATGTACGTGCCGGCAGAAGAAAAGGGATGGATGAAAAAAATGGGGCTAATTCCTAATGAAGAAAATCACGACCTGGAAGTATACAGCTATTTCTGGGACCATGAACATCCATTGTTCCGCGTTGAGAATGATCTCGCACCCCCGCTGATCGTTTATGCAGAACTGATGGCCATGGGAGACAGCAGAAATCAGGAAACAGCCCAAAGAATATACGATGAATACCTACAATTTATCGAGCGATAAAATTCCGCCGCATATCACGATCATTACCAGAGCTATCAAGGATATCCTCGGAGGAAAACAGGCGTATGATTTTATACTGATTGGCGCCACTGCAAGAGATATTATTATGGATGGCATTTATAATCTTGGAGTAAGCAGGATGACCGCTGATGTGGATTTTGCCGTGTTCGTACCGGAATGGGACAACTACTGCTACGTTGGACGAGGAATATTCAAGATTAGCTTTAGCAATTAAAGACGGCGGTACAATGTATTATAAAATTGCCTATAAATCATTGCTTGCGGTAATGAAAGGTATAAGTGACAGTACACATAACGCGTTATAACAATTAGGCTGGATTGTAAACGCCCCGGTTTTACGCCTCAGGGATCTCTTTATATTAAGAGTGTAGATCCATCAGGCGCTTATATTGATGGTAGTGGAGTTAGAACGATTACCCCGGCAAATCAACCTATTCTTCCAACCGGATATAAACCATAACTATGAAAACGATAGCATATATTATAGTATTATCTTCTATTGCGTCCTGCGCCAGCGCTCAAGGAGTTACTTCTGTACAATACCAAAGACAAAAACAAAAAGTAGAAAAAAAAAAACACTGCATACTCAATGACTATACCTCCCTGAGGAACTTCATTAGCAAAATGGACATCAGTGCCGTCCATATCTGAATTTGCACAGCATTCTCCGAGGTACCTACAAAGGATTTGATTCCAGCAATCAGCTTTTAAACGGACTGCACCTATCTTTTGGGTCTCAGGTCCTGGAATCTTATGATGCCTTTTTCTCGGGATGAAGGAAGCCTTGACTTAATTCGGTATGAAACCGTTTATCAAAGCAATTTTCTGTCTTTCTGCAATATGGTTTTCGAGCTATGCAATTGGTCAGGCTCAGATCGTCGTCAACCCGGACGGTTCGCATTCAGTCGTAATTGGAAACATTGTAGTTAACCCAAATGGGACGCATTCTGTCATCATGGGTAATATTGTAGTTAACCCAAACGGAACGCATTCAGTTCTTATAGGAGATCCACCGGCCAATCAGGACGGCAACAATACTTTTTTTCGCCATAATTCGGGCGGGGAGGATATATCTTACAGACGATCGAGGAATTTAGCTAGTAGGAGTGAAACCTGGTTCGAATACCGCCAGTCCAGATTAGTACGTAAAAAGAATAGGCAAAAGGCCAGAGCAGCCCGGCGTTTACTGGTCAAGGGAAATCTAGTGGTGACTGAAGAACCTAGATAATTCACTGGACCATGTGTTGCGATTGCGGAACACTGCCTGGCTCATCGTGTGATATAGAAGCCGCATCCTCTGTATCTGACTAAATACGGACGGCATGGCAAGAAATCGCCGCATCACCTTTGGACGTTGATTCCGGGAATTTAAGAACGATGGCGGGGAATATCCATATACTTAGCTAAGTATAGAAGTTATAAACATACGCTTTTATCAGATCTTTCCACATAGAATAAGCCTAGAACTAGAATCCAACCTTTGGCTTCATCTTATCATGTTTTATTGACTTATTAAAGTTCATAAAAACGGTAACAAATACGTAACGGAGCAAAATTTTGTGTTTTTAAAAAACCGTGGTTATAGGTCAGAAAAGTACATTTCACCTAATAATAGGGCGGTTAAAGTAGAAGATAATAGAATCTTTTAGTGAATAGTTACATACAGTTATGACAACAATATAATTAACCTAGCTACTAAGGACGAGCTTTGTCAACTATTTTGGAACTATATCCCTGAAGGTGTAGATAAAGACAGGAAAACAAGTTGCGACCATTGATTTTTTTTTGAATGATCCGTTCGATGCTAAAACCTAGGCACTGTCAGCTTTTTTGTACTGGAAATTCAATTCCTCCAGTTGTTGAATTCGGTCAATTCTGAAAGATCTTTCATCCATTCGTAAGCAACAATGGCCAAGCAGATACCCGAAATTCTTCCCATCTTCCTCGACATCTACATACCTGTAATTTTTTAAAGTTCTAAGGGTCACCACGTCGTTTCTATTACGGTATTGGATGCGAATAAAATTCTTATTTTTCTCAGCACCTGCAATTGCATCCGTGATTTCCCTTTGTATAAACTCTTTGGAAGCTGCCCCTGGATTTACTTCGATTTTAAATTCAGGCACTTTGTGTACGACGTGATTCTCGATTTCGGTAAAAACATTCGGATAGGCAATCCGGTGCTCCGTGATCCTGTTAAGGACATAATTATATCCCCTTAAAAAATAATACCCACTGCGGTAATGGATTAGCCTTGGCATAATTAGATACGAATCATTCAGTTCGGTAATTTCAATTGCCGAAGGCTTTGCAATTAATTCTGTAATCTGTTTAATGATATTTATATTCGGCGGAACTACAATTTGTAATGCTTCAATGGGCAACACTTGTTCTGATAAAGATTCTTTATGGGAGTTGTACCAAAAACACTTCACGTCAAGAGACGGAACCTTTCTGATCTCTTGGTCCTTTTTGTGTGTCGGATGTTTGCTTTTGTGCGGCAGCACGCTGATAACCTGCAAGGAAGGCGGCAGGTATGACAGCAGTGCAGTAATTGTAGAACTGTCTGACCCATGATTTAAAGACGTATCTTCAAAAGTAAATGACGATTTCTTCTTCACCAGTTCGAAATCCATTGTCTTGATTGTTACGGTTACCCCAGGAAAGACCTCGTCCTCAGAAAGTGAGTTTTCCAAAGTCCCTTCCATGATCCTTTTGAGATGGATCCCCTTAATCGGCACCTGTTCAAAGCGCTGCGTTTTACCAGAAAAGTATAGACACATGTATTCGTAGGCGTCTTTATCGTCATTTACTGAAGTGGTATCAGATTGTAGCTTGCTCTGTTCAGTAATAACCATTAGCGGCGGCAAGAGTAAAGGTTCCCCGCTCACAATTATTGTTGTGATGTTATCCTGGTAAGGATGGGACTTTATGGAAACAATATCCCCTATTTTTAAATCTTCTGAAGGCATATCTAAACATAGTATTTTTATCCGAAACAAAACCTATATTTGTAAAAGTCTTGCAGCCTGAGGATTATAGACAATTAGGATGGACCAAAAAGTTATCTGTAAAAAGAAACTTACGATGATCTGAAATAGGGTTATCGGACGAAGATTGCATCGATAGCAGTTATAGAGACCAGAAATAACTCTTCCGAGCACCACTACTGCTAGCAGTACCAGGAGCCCGGTAAGTAGGTAAATCACCTCTACGCTGTTCATCGAACAAGCTTTAAATATAAGTATAATTACTCTGACTATCAAATTCTTCATGTGTTTGTTAAGTTTCGGTACTGATATGAATATCTTATGGAAAAAAAGGTGTGACTCAAAACTGGGTAATGGTCTTATCGAAAGAGTTATGTTTATAAATGAAAAATCCGCTACACCAGATCCTGCAAGACTTCTTAAATTCTCCAGATGAACAAAAAAAGTGGCTTAAAAGCCGAGGCTATTTGCACATCACTCCGAAGATCAATGTCAATTCCAGAAAGACTGAACTGATATCCAAAGTACAGAACTTGGACTGGGTGAAAAGACATGCCTTTATGCCGCTAATTCACTCGGTAATCAAAGAAAGAAAATATAAAAAGCATCCCGATGACCCAAAAAGACGCGGACATTCACATGTAATAGATGGAAAGTTGAAAACATCGGCCAAGCCAAGACCATTACATTACTCTACGCATATTGATTCGATAGTCTTTGGTTACTATGCATGTTACTTGTTGAGGTTGTATGAGCTTGAATTAGCTAAACATACTGGTTTAGAGGAATGCATTACGGCTTACCGGAAGATCGGATTAGATGATGATGATGACAAGGGGAAAAGCACTATCAATTTTGCACAAGAAGCATTTGCTGAAATCCAAACCAGAGCAGAAGATGGGTGTGTAGTTCTGATGTTCGATATTGAAAAATTCTTTAGTAGCCTAAACCATTATAAGCTTAAAGTGGCCTGGTGTAAATTGCTTGGAGACGAAAAACGGATGCCGGATGACCACTTCAATGTATATAAGGCGACGACACTATTTAAATATATTTTACGTGATGATTTACGAATTGGTAAAGGAATTAATGGTCGACGTCCGGGGTTTGATGAGCGAAAGCTAGCGAAAATCCGAAAGTTTAACGGTGTTGAAGCATTTTACGAAAACAATGAGGCATTTAGGCAAGCAATAAAAACCAAAGAGATAACAGTTTACAAAAAACAGTTCGTAAAAAAAAGTATACCCGTTGGCATACCTCAAGGCCTGCCCATTAGTGCAGTCTTAGCAAACCTATACCTTCTGGAATTCGATTTAGAAGTGCTGGATAAGGTAGTCAGGGAAATGGGGGGATTTTACCGGCGGTATTCGGACGATATCCTGATTATTTGTAAAGCAGATCAGGTGGAAGCTATTAAGGAGTTTGTAGAAACCGAAATTGAAATTAGTAGCGAGGTTTCGATTAGCAAAACTAAGACAGAAACCTACGAGTTCGCTAGAGTTAAGGTAAGTGATAAAAAAACGCGTATTGTGTCAACCCAAATCGTTGGAGAAAATCGTCTAGTTGGAAAACCATTGAGTTACCTAGGGTTTGAATTTTATGGTGAAAAAATCTTAATCAAGTCCGCAAACCTGGCCAAATTCTACAGAAGAATTATCTATACGATAAAACGGCGCGCTCAACGCGCCATCAAAGTTTCATCAGCTCTTTCTTCGACGCCAGTTATTTTTAAAGCCAGGCTCATCAAGCTCTATAAGAAATTAGATTTAGATGATAGGGAACGATCATTTGTTGTAAAGCGACTTCAGAAGCAGTCAAACGGCACTTATAAATATGTGAATATTGAGATCGAGCCCAAAGAAGGCAAACCAGCGGTGAAAAAGCAAAAAAAGGCAAATTACCTATCCTACGTCAGGCGTTCAAGCAGCGAAATGCAGCAGGATGGTATTCTTAGTCAGGTAAGAAAGCGTCGGAACATCTTTAATCTGGCGTTAGCGAAACACTTGAAAAAACCTTACAGGCGGTATTAAGATCTTTTATCCTTAAACAGATCTTGCCCTTTGATTAATTAATTACTTATTGGCTCATCATGTTGCTGAACCTGAGGCGGAAACTGACAATTAGGTGGAAAAACCACAACCTATCGACCCCTCTTCACGAAAATAAATTTTTGATTACTTCTTGATAACCAGTTTATTCCCCGGTCTTCTAAATTGGCTGAATGAGGTCAGTCAAATTGGTTTATCCAGTGCGGGATCATTTGATTATTACCCTTGACCGGTTTTAATCTTTTGGCTATGCGGGGCTGATATGAATAGGATCAGAATTACTCAAGAACATGTTTTTTCGACTGGGTATTTACTTGTTAAACACCTTTGGATCTCTTGTCTGCCAGTTTTATTTGCATCAAAAAAGGATTATATTAGACGAACCATTATAAGCCAAAAGTCTAAGTATGAAAATGAAATTAAGGAGTGTAAAAGTCAATAAATATAAAAGCATTCAAAAGGAGCAAACTATTAATATTGAACCAGACATTACAACGATAGTTGGGATGAACGAATCGGGGAAAACTAGTTTTTTGCAGGCCATTGCTAAAACGAACTATTTTACGTCGGATTCAGATTTTGAATTTGATATTACTCAGGACTACCCGAGGAGTGAGCTAGTAGATTTTGAAAATTCCGATGAAGACGAAGAAATTATTGTCTGCACGTATACTTTGTCTGACGAATTTATAGCTCAAATTAATAAAGATCTTGGCGCAGATGTGTTTTCAAGTAGGCAATTAACATACACCAGTAACTATAAAGAAACCGCGACTGTTGGCGGTATGACTGGCAATCAAAAAAAATATTTAGAATTTATTGTCAAAAATTATACGCTGTCAACAAAAACGAAATCCACAATTGTTTCTCTGACAGATCTAAAAGCAGTTGCATCTATTGTTGCAGAAGAAGGTGACACAGATTTAACAGCATTAAAAGCACAACTTAAAAAAATTACCGACTCAACTCATTGGGATAATTCACTCTCAGGATATATATATACAAATTACATCAAACCCAATTTCCCTAAGTATTGGTATTTTGATGATTACTATCATCTCGGAGGCAAAATTAACCTAAATGAGTTGAGCAATGGAAACACCGATGAAAAGACTAAAACTGCTAGGGCACTTTTAGAATTAGCCCGAATTCAGACGTCAGATATACTATCCACTAGTGATTATGAACGTTTTATTGCGCTACTTGAAGCTTCATCTAACAAAATCACAAATGAAATCTTCAAGTATTGGTCTACAAATAAAAATCTTGACATAGAATTTAGAATACAAGATAAAGACAGTATTAAATATTTAGATATTCGCGTGAAAAGTCAAAGGCACAGAATAACCTTGCCACTAGATAGACGAAGTAAAGGATTTAACTGGTTCTTCTCGTTTATCATTTGGTTTAGTAAAATACAAGCGGATAAAAGTTCTGACTTTATATTACTTCTTGATGAACCTGGATTGAACTTACATGCCTCTGCCCAAGCTGACCTACTGAGGTTTTTCGAGGATTTATCTAAGAAATACCAAATTATCTATACAACTCACAGTCCTTTCATGGTTGAGTCGGATAAGCTAAATAGGGTAAGAACTGTTTTAGAAACTGATGAAGGCACAATCATATCAGATAGTATTCAGGAAAAGGATGCAGACACATTGTTTCCCCTTCAAGCTGCTTTGGGTTATGATATCGCTCAAAATTTATTTATTTCAAAGAACAACCTTTTGGTCGAAGGCCCTGCTGATTTACTTTACATAACAGTAATGTCCAATTTGCTAGAGTCTCAAAAACGGAAAGGACTGACCGAAAATATTACTATCGTTCCCGTGGGAGGTTTAGATAAGGTGACCACATTTATTTCTTTGCTGAGAGGATCAAAACTTAACATAGTATGTCTCCTTGATAGTTTTATCGACCAAAAGGGTAAACAAAGAGTATCAGATCTGATCCAGCAACGGATCATTAAGGAGAAAAATATAAGGTTTTTTGACGAATTTACGGGTACTGGTAATAAAACAGCAGATATTGAAGACCTTTTTTCAAAAGAGGAATACTTGAAATTATTTAACATTGCATTTGATAAGGAATACAAAGAGGTGAAAATCGCCGATCTTGATAGTGCCATTGAAACCATTTTAAAACAAATTAATAAAGCTATAGGTAAGGATAGATTTAATCATTACAGGCCAGCAAATAAGCTAAATCAGTTAGGCGTTGACGTGTCTTATTTCTCTAAAGAAACGCTCGATAGATTCGAAAAGATGTTTATTGAAATAAATAAGCTGTTTTAGCCATGGCAAATGAAATACAGTTAAATCTGAAAGAAAATCTTGAAAACAGGTTTGTGGCGTTTTTAGATGTTTTAGGATTTAGTGACCTTGTAAGTAAAAACAATGTGGAAAGTCTGGAATCATATTTTTCAAAAATTACTGGAGTTCTGGAGTCTTTAAAAGAAAAGAAATCAAAGATATACTCACTCAGCATCAGTGATTCGATTATACTAATCGCAGAACCAGGCTTGGATAGTTTTAGGGAACTTGTGACTGCCATCAGAACTATCCAGAGTCAGCTATTATATAGAAAAATCATTCTCAGAGGCGCCGTTTCTTATGGACCAGTCTTTTATGACCGGGAAAGAAATATCATTGTGGGAAAAGGGTATATTAAAGCATATCTGTTAGAAGCGCAAGCCATATATCCTAGAGTTATTATTGATCCGGCGATCATTAAACTGTTTGGCAAAGACAAAACGACATTTATTAAGCAAGTAAATACTTCAATCGACTATACTTTTGAAAAACGGTTGATTTATTGTAAGAGCGAATTTTCCAGAATACAGGATGATGCGATATTTATTGACTATGCAAATAAAATAGTTATGAAGGAAAAATTACATGGAGCAGATTTAAAAACATATCAAACTATTCTAGAAAATCTTTACACAGACCAAAAAGTATTCTCGAAATATATTTGGCTGAGAGATTATTTCTTGGAAAGCTTTAAATTGACTCATTTTATTCTAACTAATGAGTTGCAATTTAACAATGGACATACCAATAAAATAAGTAAGTGGATTGAGAAATACGAACGACTGTAATTACATCTAAATTTATTAATCCGATTTTATGCACTTATTAGATCTTAGAAAGAACTTATACATCATTTTTACTGCTGTTCTGCCCTGACCCCATTAAATACTACAACAACATTGCCGGATCTTGTGAGGAGACTTTAGACAATGAAAATGGTTTGATATTCTCCAAATCCAGTAAACTACTACAGCCCGGCTGGGTGAACAATTACTTAAGTGCAGGATCTTCTGCTGTACCAAATCGGATAAACTGTAAATACATCATCGATTTTAGGAACTGTTTGTGGAAACTGAATCAAAAAAGAGAGATTAATAATATTTACCTTTATAAATAAGCAATTAGCAAGAAGGGTATAAACGCTCATGACTACACAAGAAAAAGCACTGGCAAGAACGTTATTCAAACTCAAAGTACATGAGGGCGATGGAGACAAATATGAAAATATTTTCACCGAAATAATGAATTATGATGAGCCTGGTTTTCAACAGATAAAACCATGGGGCCCTATTGGTGACAGAAAAAATGATGGATACATCCAAAGTAAAGAGATTTATTTTCAGGTTTACGCACCAGAAGATATCAGAAACAATTACCCCGCTGTAATTACTAAACTAGAGACGGATTTTGCAGGCTTAAAGAAACAATGGCCTAATGTCAAGGAGTTCTACTTTGTTATTAATGACAAATTTCATGGCGTTAATCCAGATAGCGAGAAAACTTTGGCGAATATTGTCAAAGCCCATAAATTGACTAAGGGCGGGTTTTTAACACCAAAAGATTTGGAAAACAAGCTCTTTAAATTGTCTGATGATCAAATTATTGCGGTTACTGGCTTTTTACCAGATACAAATAGTGTCTCAAATTTAGACTTTACAATTCTTACTGAAGTTATCGCGTTCATTATGAAACTTCCCATTGTTCCAGTTGTGGGAAAAATCGAATTTCCAGATTGGGACGAAAAAATAAAGTTTAACAAACTAAGCCCTTGGACGAAATGCTATTTGGAAATAGGAGCACAAAAATTAGGGGCTCTAAATCAATTTATTTCAAATCAATCGTTTTTAGCGGATAGTTTGCAGGAAAAATTGTCCGGTATATACCAAAGTTTAAAAGCAAATCCACCAGAAGATAATGAACAGGGTTTTTTAGGCGATTTTATATTTTGGGAAATGGTCAAGCAGTGTTCGCCAAAAAATGAGGCACATTTTGAATCAGCTATTATTACTATCATTGCAAAATATTTTGAATCCTGTGATGTTTTTGAGAAAAACCCTGATATAACTGTCTAAACAATGATTTTACCAAGTAAGCATGTTAACTTTTCGGAATCTCTTTTGGGGTTTGGCAGTTACTTGTTGCAGAAATTGGATAGACCTGCCAGTGTTGACGACCTTTGGAAATTATATCAGGCTGATCTAAAACTTGGATATTACTTTGCCAAGCAAAGTTTCGATAATTTAATACTCACATTGATTTTCCTTTATAGTATCCAAGCAATAAAAGAAGAGAAAGGATTAATTCATAAATGCAACTAATTTCAATTGAATCCAATCGCAGTAGTTTCAGGCCCGTGGTTTTTAAAAATAAATCTGGGTTAAATTTTATATTAGCAAAACAATCAAAGCTTGTTTCAAAGGTTGACGACAAAACATTTAATGGTGTTGGTAAATCGCTATTGATTGCATTAATACATTTTTGTCTAGGGTCAAGCACAAAAGAGTCCTTTAAGAAGCATCTGCCAGGTTGGGTTTTTACGTTGAAATTTGCAATTGATACTGTTGAATATACAACCATTCGAGGCACAGATAACCAGACAAAGATCAATCTCAATGGAGTTGATACAAAAGTCGCAGATTTCAATAGTAAATTCGGCAAACTTATTTTTGAAATCCCTGATGATGTTGGTCAACTATCATTTAGGAGTTTACTTCCTTTTTTTATTAGGCCTAGAAGAGGGTCTTATAACTCGTTCAAAGACCCTAATGTATTAAATAACGAATACCCAATTCTATTTACCAACTCTTTCTTGTTAGGGTTAAATGTCCATTTAGTAGAAGAAAAATTCAAATTAAGAAAGGAAAAAGAAAGAATTAAAAATCTCGTGAAAGAGCTAACGAATGATCACTTACTTAAAGAATTCTTTATTGGTAACCGTGACGTTTCATTGGCGAAGCAAGATTTAGAGGATAAGATTAAGTTTATAGATTCCGATCTTCAAAAATTTCAAATCGCTGAAGACTATTATGATATAAAAAGAGAGGCTGATAGATTACAAAAAGACCTAGAAGCAACTCAAAATAAAATTGTTTTAATACAGAACCAGATTCTAAATATAGAGGAGAGCCGTAAAATATCTCCGGATATCAAGAAGGAAAGCATTGAAAGAATTTACAAAGAAGCTTCTATAATATTAGCAGAGGGCGCATTGTTAAGGCTCGAAGAATTAGAAAAGTTCTACAAGCACCTTACTATTAATCGTGAAAAAAGACTTTTGGACCAAAAAAATGCTTTGTTGCGTGAATCAAAAGAATTAAATACACATTTTGATAACTTAAAAACCGATTTTGATAAAAATTTAAGCTATCTAAATTCACATCAAGCCTTGGATGTATTTGTTAAGCTCACAAATAAATTGTCGGATCTTAAAAGTGAAAAGGATAATCTAGAACGATACGACACCCTTCTAAAAGAATATCATAATTCTAAGTTAAAGATCGAAAAGGATTTTCTAGATGCAACGGTTAAGACCGACGAATACTTGAATGAAGCTGAAGGAGTAGTCAAAGGCTTAAGAGATTTTTTTAGAGAATTAACCAAACGGTTTTATCCAAATTCTGCAGCTGGTATTACTGTTTACAATAATGTTGGCGATAATCAGATTAGATATACGTTTGATGCGAAAGTAGAAGCAGATGCTTCAGATGGCATTAATAGTGTAAAAATCTTTTGCTACGACTTAACAATTCTTTTACAAGGTTACGGACATAAAATGAATATGATATTTCATGATAGCCGACTTCTAGATGGAATTGATCCAAGGCAAGTTGCTGAATTGTTCAAAACATTGAAAGTATATATTCCTAAGGCAAATAAGCAATACATTCTTTCGATTAATCAGAACCATTTGGATGAAATAAAGCAGTATTTGACACCTGAAGAATTTAAAATAATCGTATTAGACAATATTTGTCATGAGTTAGAAGATGACTCTCCTTCAAGTAAGCTTTTGGGGATTCAAGTTGACATGGCTTACGATTAACGATTATTAAAATTTATGTGATTTCATAGCTCGATTGGCGCGACAATTTATAAACTTGGAACACATGCGTCGGATTCGCATTGCATTTACTAAAGCGATCCATCAGTTTAATTCTTCACTTACCCATTGATTTTGGTAGGTGGTACGCTTTAATAATGAAATATCCGAGGATTAACATATTGGTTGGAGGTTAATCTAAGAATCTGTACAGCTTAAATGTAATTGGCCGAATCTCCTTTAGTTCTTTTTGCTTGTATTTAATTATAATCTGGCGTAGATGCAATTTCAGTTTCTCAATAAAAAACCGTAACAAATACGTAACAGACCAAAATTTTGCAATTTCAAAAATAGTTCGTAAATTGCTTCTGTAAGTCAGAAAAGCACATTTTGCCTCATAATAGGGCGGTTAGGCTAGAAGACTCATAATCTTTTGTTGATAGTGTCTGCCAAGTTGATGCAAATAAAATGTGATTATCTTAGGTCAATAATCTATCTTCTAATCCAAAAGCTTTGCATGAAACCAGGCATATAGAATTCAAAATTACCGTTTCGGTTATAGTCTCTTGATAGCAATTTCGATGCGAGTGCGGGAGTAAGACGATGGAAGATACCGAAAGGGCTAACCCCATTCTTCCTTAGGCTTTAATCTTAAATTTTTACATAGGAAGTCCACAATTTCTGAATAATTTACGGAGATTGCTAGAGCTATAAGATATATTTCTTCAACGGTTGGCCTTGTTTTGGCTTTTGTATACAAATCACTCATCCGGTCTTTAGTGATTCCAGTCATCCTGCAGATTTTAGCTTGACTAAGTGGTTTTTGACTTAAATAATAGCCTAATGAAGTAAGTGTGCCCTTTGCCAATGTATGTTCCCTCTCTATCTTGACTAAAAATACATAAGGGAGAAAATAATTAACAATCTCTTTGATAATGAAGTATTATATCTTATATTAGTCGGATAAAATCCGATATATGGAAGATATTAACATATGATCGTATTGGCTTAGTCAAAACGTAATAATAAATATGACACCTTGAGTGTTATACGGGAATTTCAAGAGCCTCGTCAACAGAAACTAGCACTTTCAAATTCGACACGAGGCAGTAGGAAAGACCCATTATCTGTTATTGTGTATATTGCACAATCTACAGAGATGGGTACCTATTGCATGTTGTGTTGGGGTATGTGCTAGTACCTTGTTGACAGCAGAATATAGGCACCCTCTTTGTAGTCCTTTCTGTTGCGGCTCGTTAATCACTATATGATGACAGCGAGAATAAAAAACGTATCTAACTACAGTCTTATCATCTGCCCCCCAGATTGAGACGTCTTTAGTCCTGTTTAGTTTTTACACTGTGGCGCCCAACGGTGTAAACAGACACCTTTCTTATATCCTAAGTAGAAATCTTTAAAACCTTATAGCTAATAAAGCTAAAACCTAGCTTCACAGGAATTCTATTGCCTAAGTTCTAGCTCAGAATCGCTCCGTGCCTAACTGGGTGTCTTCATTCTTCAACATACCAAATTTCGCACCATGACTAAAAAAACCAAACACATCCCCATCAGTATCCTTGCACCCGAATACGGTCCCGGCACCGAATTCCTCAACCGTTTCCTTATCCCCGATAATTATGCCCCCGGCAAGATGATCGACAAGTTTTTTTCGAAATACTCCCTGGCACAGAGCGGAACCCTGCTCTTCCGCGCAGAAGCGGTCTGCGAGTCCAGAATAGAACAGCGTGATTCGCTCCACCTGACCATTTTCTTGCAGGATCTTTCTGAACTGCTCACTTCCGTCTATCTGGAACGGAGGTATAACGCCAATGACCAGCAGCTCATCATCGTTTCCGACGAAGCACACCGTCCCCTTAGTTAAACATGACCCATAAAACCCATTTAACCCTTAAAATGAAACCCAGACCCGAACCTTCAACTTCAAACCAAGAATCAGGCAAAGCCATCCTGATCCTCTACCTCTTTCTTATACTTCTATTTTCCTTATTGCAAATCGTGGGTGCCTACAGTCAGGGCACTACAGCCATCCAGGGCCGGGTAACCGACGAGCAGGGGCAGGGCCTGATCGGCGCCCTGATCCGCGTAAAGGGCAGCTTCAACGGCACCTCCACCGGCAAAGAAGGGGAGTTTTCGCTGCGGGGCGCCTCCTTATCCGATACCCTGATCGTTTCCTACCTCGGTTTCCACAGTAAAGAACTTGCCCTTAATAGTACGAAGCAACCCCTCACCGTGGTACTAGCGGCCAATACCACTTCCCTCCACGAGGTACAGATCGTCAGCACCGGCTACCAGGACATCCCCAAAGAGCGGGTCACGGGAAGCTTTGTGCAGGTCGATCAGGAACTGCTCAACCGCAGGGTGTCTACCGATATCCTGAGCAAACTGGACGGTGTGGCCGGTGGGGTTTATTTTAACGGTACCGGGGGAATGCTGGGTCAGGCCTATACGCTGCCTAACACCCTGGTTTCAGTGAACCCTGCCAATAAACTGGGCATTAACATCAGGGGGCAGAGTACCCTGTCCAACCTGGTGAGTAAAGACCCGCTGATCGTCGTGGATAATTTCCCCTATGATGGGGATATCAATAACCTGAACCCGGAGACTGTGGCATCGGTAACGGTGCTTAAAGACGCTGCGGCGGCTTCCATATGGGGCGCACGGGCAGGAAACGGGGTCATCGTTATTACTACAAAGAAAGGAAAGCTGCAGCAGAAGATGCAGATCGATGTAACCGCCAACAGCACTATCGGGAACAAACCCGACGTGTTTGCAGATAAAAACTTCCTGGATGCAGCAGGCTATATCAGTGTGGAAGACAGTCTCTACCATAAAGGCTACCTGACTACCGATATTAATAATGACTTTCTTTTTCCCGCTTTGTCGCCCGCGGTAACCGTCTGGGAAAAGCTCAGGCTGGGGGAGATGGAGGAAGCCGAAGCCGCTAAGCAGATCGAAGCGTATAAAAAGCAGGATATCCGGCACGATATAAAAAAATATGTATACCAGCCCTCCCATGACCAGCAATATGCCCTTACGGCCAGGGGCGGGGCCGAACAGCTGTCTTATGCGCTGGGCCCTGGGCTATGATAAAAACAGGACCAGCCTGAAAGGTAACGGGTATGAGCGGATCACGTTTAACTCCAGCCATGCCTATACGCCTTTAAAAAATCTGGAAGTAACGGCCGGGATAATATATTCCCATATACAGAAGGAGAGTAACAACGCCTTTGCCTGGGGAAGCAGTAATTACAGTATGGGCGGCAGCAGTTATTCGGGCATGTACCCCTACGCCCACCTGGCTGATGAATCGGGTCAGCACCTGAACATGGCCAAAAAGCTCAGCCAGCACTACATCGACAGCGTATCTGCCCTGGGGTTCCGTGACTGGGGGTATTCCCCTTTGGATGAACTGGAAGCTGCCGATAATACCACCCGGCAAGATCACCTGATCCTCAAAACGGGAGCCAGGTACCGCTTGTCTTCCCGGCTGAATGCAGAACTGAACTACCAGTATGAACGGCAGACGGCAACGGTGAGGAACCACTACCGCGCGGATTCCTGGTATGCCCGTGATCTGATTAACCAGTTTTCGCAGTTGAATCCCGCAAGCGGGGCCATCACATATCCGGTACCCAATAACGGGATCCTGAACCTGAGCACGGACGAGTCGGTGACCCATAACTTCCGCGGGCAGCTCAACTACAGCCACGTATTTAACCATCAGCACGCCCTGCACGCTTTCGCCGGCACGGAGATCAGGCAGGCCAGGGGAGAAGGGTTTTTGCGCACATCCTACGGTTATGATGACCAGCATGGCACCTCGGTTAATAACCTGGACTATGTGTCCTACTACAACACCAATGCCGGCTACGGGGGAAGCATACCGGCCCCTGCAGGTAACCTCTCGGGCACGGTAAACCGGTTTTTATCCTATTATGCCAATGCTGCTTATACCTATAACGGGCGGTATACGGCTACGGCGAGTGCCCGCAGGGACGGCTCCAATATTTTTGGCGTAAATACCAATAATAAGTTTGCCCCGCTGTGGTCGGCCGGCCTGGCCTGGGAGGTCAGCAAAGAACCTTTTTACGCTGCCGGATTCCTGCCTTATTTGAAGCTAAGGGGGACCTACGGCTATAACGGAAACGTGTATAACGGTTCGGCATTTACAACCGGCCTGTATTCAACGGCCACCCTTACGCGGCTTCCTTACCTGACCAGCCTGACGCCGCCAAACCCGGAACTGCGGTGGGAAAAGGTGAAGAACGTGAACCTGGGCATTGACTTTGAGATGAAACCCGGCCGTGTAAGCGGCACCATCGAATTGTATGTTAAACGCGGAACCGACCTGATCGACAACATTCCTCTTTTCGCCTCTTCGGGTTTTACCTCTTTTACGGGCAATGCGGCCGGTACAAAAACACGCGGAATGGACCTGACACTCAACAGCCTGCTGATCGATAGAAAGTTTAGCTGGAACACGTCCCTGCTGATAAGTACCCTTAAGGACAAAGTGCTGGAATATCATGTTCCGCAAACTTCGGGCAGTATCCAGTCCGGCGCCGTAGCCCTTAAAGGCAAGCCTTTGTACGGGGTGTACAGCTATAAATGGGCGGGGCTCAATCCGGAGAACGGGAACCCGCAGGGATACCTGGGTGGCTTGGTCTCGGAAGATTATGCGGGCATTATCAATAACTTCGACCCCGACAGCCTGGCATTTCATGGTTCGGCCAGACCCACGGTTTTCGGTTCCTGGAGGAATGACTTTTCGTATAAAGGTATTTCGCTGTCCGTTAATATCCGCTATAAGGGGGGCTATTATTTCAGAAGATCGTCTACGTCACTGAACTACATGGCTGTCATTTCTTCCGGCGGGCATGCGGACTATCATCTTCGTTGGCAGAAGCCGGAAGATGAGCAGGTCACCGGCGTTCCTTCACTGGTTTATGCAGCCGATGCCTACAGGAATACCTTTTACACCTATTCGGAGCAGCTGGTGGAAAAGGCAGACCATATCCGGCTCCAGGATATCCGGCTGGCTTACCAGTTTGGGTCCGTGCAAAAAAAGCTTCCTGTTCGTCAGCTCCAGGTATACACCTATTTCAACAACCTGGGCATCCTCTGGCGCAGCAATGACCGTCAGCTGGATCCCGATGCCCTGGGATCATCATTGCCTGATCCACTTACCATAAGCCTGGGCATCAGGTTGGGTTTATAAGTGCCGATACGACATAGGATGACATTAAAATATCACATCATGACATTTAAAACGATACGCTTTTATCTTTTCATAGCAGCTTCAGCGCTTTTTCAATCTTCCTGCAACGAAGGCGAATGGCTGGACATCAGCAATAACAAGGCCCTGATTATTCCCTCCGCGCCCGAAGACTTCCAGGCGATTCTGGACAACGAGCTCATCATGAACCAGTCGTACCCGGTGATCGGGCAGATGGGCGCGGATAACGGGTTTATTCCCCAGTCTGCTTTTATCAGCCTGGCGGGGCTGGAAAAGCAGGCCTATATCTGGTCTGCAGATGTCTACGAAGGAAGAAACGCGGTTACCGACTGGAACCAGCCCTACAAGATCATCGAGTGCAGCAACATCGTGCTCGATGGCCTGAACAAAACAGGCTCAAAGGATGCGGACGGGCAAGGAGTGAACAGCATAAAGGGGGCAGCATTGTTTTTCCGGGCATTTGCCTTCTACAACCTGGCCCAGTTGTTCTGCAAACCTTATGATGGCGCTAGCGCGGCAGCAGATCCGGGCATTCCCCTGCGGCTGAGCTCGGATGTGAACGTGCGTGTCCCCCGCGCAACAGTAAAGGAAACCTACGAACGCATTCTGCAAGATCTCCAGCTGGCTGAATCGCTGCTGCCAGTCTCTGCGCCCTATGTGACTCGGCCATCGCGCGCAGCGGCCTGTGCATTGCTGGCCAAGGTGTACCTGCTGATGCAAGATTACGAGAAGGCGCTAGAGTATGCAGGCAAGACGCTGGAAATAAATGCCTCACTGCTGGACTTTAATACCTTGTCTACGGCTGCATCATCTCCTTTCCCGGCTGTAACCAATGGGGCAACCCCCAACACGGAAATCCTTTTTTATGCCCGGTGCATCGTTTATAACAGCATGCGGGCCAGGGGCAGTATTGCTAAAATAGATACCGCTTTATATAAGGCGTATGCGGATGCGGACCTGCGGAAGGCGATCTTTTATGCAGCGTCAGGCAACTACCGGGTTTTTAAGGGAACATACAGTGGCGGGTCTATTACAGCTCTTTTTGGCGGCCTGGCTACCAATGAGATCTACATGATCCAGGCGGAATGTTCAGCCCGCCTGAATGATGTACCGAATGCGTTGGCCAGCCTGAACGCTTTGTTGCAAAAGAGATACCGCCCGGGCTTTGTGCCGCTTACGGCAGGCAGCGCGGAAGAAGCTTTAAGGCTGATCGTAACGGAGCGGCGCAAGGAGCTTCCCCAGACCGCGCAGGTGAGATGGGAGGATCTGCGGCGATTGAATCGGGATCCCCGGTTTGCTCTTACCCTGAAAAGGCAGATAGGGAACGAAGGCTTCAGCCTGCCGCCTGAAGATCCCCGGTATGTGCTGCCCATACCAGATTATGAGCTTGCCCTGAACCCGATGCCTCAAAACGAAAGATGATGATCAGGAACATACTCTTTTATTTCTTGATAGGGTCGGCCCCGGTCATGGCAAAGGACACAATTGGATGCTGCCGCTCGCAACTGCCGCGCGCTTATTTTCGGATCATCGATCCGGCATTGAAAGATACGGACACGGTGCAGGTTAGCTGGTACAGGAACGTGGCGGGACTTGCCGCTCCCATAGATCCGGAAATAAAGATGGTAAAGCCACAAGACGGATCAATCTTTTTTACTGTGGATAGCCTGGATAAAGCGGTGTACCTGTCGGTAATCCATAAGGCCGCTGGCACAGGAAAGAACCGGAACATTATTCCGTTTTACCTGATAGAGCCCGGGGACAGCATTATCCTGAATAGTGGCGCGAACGGACAGGAATTCAGTGGCCGGGGATCGGCCAGATTCCTGATGCAGCAGGCATTGGCGGGGATGCAGAATTACGGGGAGAAGATGAAACTGCTAAACTCCTTTCGCGACAAAATCAGCCCTCATGTTTATCGTATCATGGAGATGAACATCAAGGGCACAGAGTATTGGGGTCGGGCGCGCACGCTACTCTCGGAGTATAAGCAGGGGCAGATAAGCAGGGCAGAGGCCGAAGAGAAATTATCCGGCTGGGATGCGGAGGTATTCACCAGCGAGGTTCCCGAAATGGCGGTAAAGTACCAGGCTTACCTGCTGGAGCGCAGCTTCGCCAGGCAGGCGCTAATGGAGAGGCATGATTCCCTGTATGTCTGCAAAGATATCGAGGCATCTTTCCAGGGCGGGATAAAGGATAAGCTGATGTTCCTGTTCATCAAAAGGGAGTTTGATAGGCTGGAGGATTCCCTTACTCGCAAGCTTATAGCAGATATCAGCGATGCGAGCTTAAGAAACCATCTTCTGGCTTACGGCAGCGCGCTCAGGAAAGGGAAAAAGGCGATAGATTTTGCGCTTCCCGATGTCAGCAACAGGATGGTAAGGCTAAGTGATTATAAAGGGAAGGTGGTCTTTATTGACTTCTGGTTTACTGGCTGCAAAGGCTGTATTATTTATTACCGGGATGTGGTATCGAAAGTGGAACCTGCATTCAGGGGGAATAAAGATGTGGTGTTCATCAGTGTTTCGATAGACCGGTCACGGAATGCATGGCTGAAGAGTGTGTATGGTGCTGATAAAAAAGGGGGCGTATATACCTCTCCGGAAGTGGTGAACCTGTATACGTCGGGCCAGGGCTCGCAGCATGAGGTGATCAGCAACTATCAGATTGGCGGTTACCCGAGGCCGCTACTGATCGGGCGGGACGGAAGGATCTATTCGGCTGATGCCAGGATCCTCAGAGATGGAGGACCAGAGTCATTAAGAAACATTATTCTGGAAGCAATTGAAGAGAAGCTTTGATCAACCATGTATAACGGAGTTTGATTGCTCCGTTATACAGTTCTCATAGCTCTGTTTATCGGATTATTGATAAACGTTGTCATTTAACAGGTTGCTAATCCGCGAATCTGACTGATAAACTTTGGCAGGCAGTGATGTACCGTCAAAGTCAAACGAACAAGCTGCGTCCATCTGTTCTACGCATTCATTTCTGGTTGTTCCAAAAGCTTCCACGTTGTAGAAGGTTCCTCCCGCATCGGATCCTGTAGATAAGATCCCGGCGTGAATAGCGCCTGATTTTGCATTCGTAAATGCACTTACGCTTACTGCTGTAGCTGCTACGAGTAAGCCAAACATGATTTTCTTCATGAGTTTTGATTTGAAAATGTGAATGAATTGATTTATTGAATTAACCGAAATTGGTTCTGGGGGATTAGGGTTTGGTTTCAATAAAGCAAGTGCCGCAAGAACGATGCAGGCGATATTGAACCAGATATGCTGGGTCCAGGTCATACGGGAGATAATGCCACGCAATGACAGGGGAGGGTGCTGCCCGAGAACACCATGAAGATTAGATAGATCGTGAAAATGGACATCAGAAGCAATGACAGGCATACGCCGGTTTTTTGTGTCTTTGGAACCAGAAGGGTTATACCGATCAAGATTTCGCCTGCCGGTACTAGCCAGGCAATGTATGCCGACGTAGGTCCGATCAGGACCGACCCGGAGAGGACGTTTTCAAAAGTCTCATGGTCCATGACTTTGTCAGCCGCTGTATAGAGAAAAAGGAAGATAAAGAAGTATACAGCGAAAAAGAAGATGGGGGTACGGTGTTCTTTATTCATTGCTATGTGATTAAATATCAATGAAATAAAGGTAAGTCGGAATCCCGGGACATGCGATTGCATATGCCACGGTCTTAACGGTAAATGCGAGACTTTGATCGTGCGTTTGCATGCCTTACCCGCCTGCTCTGTATAGGGTAGAAGGGTTGATCTGCAGGAACAATGCGAGATCTTTTTTGCTGATCCGGTTCAGGGGGTAGAGCATATCCAGGTAGTAGAGTGCATCCTTGAGTTTCATCCTGAGCAGTTGATGGTGCAAGACAAACAGTAGCTTTACATTTAATGTAAAGCTATTTCAGGACGAACAATAAGGCAAAAATGGCAAATGACAACTGGAAAGCATAGTTATGAAAAAAATAAGGAAAAATAATTTTCCCAAGTTTGTGCTCCTATGTGGCATTTTGGCTGTAGGATGTCTGCCGTCATTTCAAGCAAAGATTCAGCAGTTAGCGCCCGACAGATATACTTACCCTTTACCAATCAACCAGATTAGGTATAAAACCAAGGTTTGCGGTCTTTAGTGACTCCTGGTAACAGCAATTTCATAGACAGTCCTATTGGTGAACAGATGTAGTTTTTGGTTATAAACAAACAAGCCTTCTAAATATTGCTCCGATATGCCGGTTTTCTGATGTGCTTTAACTAGTTGAGCAGTCTCCGGATCGAAGATTAAAAACTCATTGGTAGAAGTAACCATCAAAATCTTTCCTTCATAATTTGTAACAAGCTTCACTACGAACGTCTGTGGCTCATATACAGTGCCACCTCTGTAAACTTCTTCCATTTGGGATGAAGCGTTTACTTTATAGACACATAATGTGGTGCTTAGTTGAAATCCCTGGTCATATACTGGCGACAAACCAAGTAGGTATAATTGCCCGCCTATTGAAATATAATGATAGTCTACGATTTCGCGGTTAAAGGCTTCAATTTTCTCAAACTGTTTACTTAGTGCATTATAGCGGTATAAGAGATTGTCAACCACGGCGCGTTTTGACAAATCGATTAGGGAATCATCAGAGACTGTAAAGGCAAGAAAAAGTGTTCCTTTATGAATAAAGTATTGGGCATTCTTTATCAAACGATACCTTTGATAAAACTGGTTATCCATGAACGGGTATTCAAACCACTGATTTTCCGTGGGTGAGTAGGAATATGCCTGCGGAAAGCTATAAGAGTCCATAATGTCATTTCCAGGCGGAAGGAAAACTTTTCTAACGGCTGGAAAAAAGATCTTGTTATCAAACTCCAACCCCTGGAAGGCGCCTATATAGAAACCATCCTGAACATTTCCGGTCCCCACAGGTATCAAACGCTGTTCTCGCTCATTCCATTTTGAGACGTTGTTGTTCGTAAAATAAAACAGTTCATTTTTGAATACAGAAAGTGAATAGCCAGGTATATCGGTAACAGCGGGAGTTAGCCAGTACCGCTCACCAGAATAATAAAGTGCCACTGTTTGGTAAAGAATATCTTTCTCCTGATAAATTACGTTTACGACCCGATGTCCGTCTGATAGTTTTGCCTTACCGGTCACCTTTATTTTGTAATTGCTTCCCTCCGTATTTACAGGGTAATCGAAGGTGGATACGGCATCGCTGACTGCTATTTTTAGCTCTGATAGATTAAGCTGATGCAAGTTCTCACCTTCTATCTCGAAACTGAAATTACCGTTCTCATCGTAATAAACTGTCTGGGTGTCCACTTTCAGTGCGTACGATATTCTGCTCTCAGCTAATGTCCTCACTACGTATTCGGTTTCATCTGTTTTCTCCAAATCGTCTTGTAGATAGAAAACCCGGAAAGCGTATTCCGATTCGGCATCTAAATTCAATAGCGACAATTGTAAGACCTCATCTACCCGAATAGCTTTACGTTTGTTCACCTCCCCGGGAGTGTTCTTTTTCCAGAAATATACACCCGTTTCCTGGTAGCCCAGCTGAGAAAGCTTATAGTTGATATCCACCTGGGTGGAACTATTTGACGAAAAAAACACATCCTGAATCGCTATAACCGCTTGCTCACTCTTCTTACAACAACTAAAAAAAACGATTAAGAACAGGAAGCCTACACGTTTAAATACTTCCATCTGCTTTCGTCTTGATAAATATGAAGTTGTAATTTTCATACGTGTATGTTTGTACATAGCTTATAAAAAGGTTATAGGAGTGATCTGCATTTGCCGTAAGTCCGAATAGTAGGTGGTAGGGAAGATCGGTATAATAACGTTCTGACTTGATGTTCATATTTCTATCGAAAGTCAGCACACCACCGTACACCACTAGACTCGATCCAAATCTTGAGCCATGCACTATAATTTCATTCCTCTCGTTCAAAAATGCTTTTGCAAACGCTACGGCATTTGGAACTCGTTTTTCATCTGTCAGGTTCCCTGCTTTATCAAATTTGTAGTAATATAACCTGTTGTAGTGAACATCACTCTCACTTGAAATGAAGGATATATTCTCATCCTCATCGATAATTAAAGATCCGGTTAAAAAAGCACCGTTGATTCGAATGCTATTAATGATCTTACCCTGATCATTATACTTCCGAATTCGTAACGGCGGAGAGTCTCCCTCACTTCTATATGCAGCATAGATATTCTTTTTAGAATCCACATTAATAGCCACAGCGTGTGTTGACACATTCTCGTTCTCTTGTTTCCATTGTACAGAAAGGTCATTAGCATTCAGTGACAACAAATGTCCTTTGTCAGTTCCGACCAGGATTTCCTGAGGAGAAGCATTGCAGACAGCCGTAACCTCATTTAACCCGGTATCTTTTAAGTCCTTATCCAAGAGAAGGTCTCCATTACTGGTGGAGATTTTGAAAGCATAAGTGCCAGCAAAAACGATCCCTTCCTTGTCATGATCATGAAGCACGATATGGCTAGTTCCTATGTTGCGGTCTATGCCGTGCCCCAGGGCAGAAATCAATCGATACCATAAGAAATTACCCTTATTGTCAATATTATAAACAAGAAGTTTGAAGGTGTCTGGCAGGAAATTACCAGGATGCACCAAATGGGCGACAAACAGGTGCCCCCCGTCGGCAAACCGGGCGAGATTCTTGGGGTAGATGGTCGAATAGCTATGTATATTATATTCCTTGTAAAGCACCTGATCAATCTGTTTGGCATCTTCCGACAAAGTCTTCGTAACGAGTGTTCTTTCCGTTTTTAGTCCGTCCTTTGTTAACGCTGCTACTTTAATCGTGTATTCCTGACCCGGCTTTAGCTTGATCAGGCTAAACTTATGGGTGTTCAGTTTACTTACAATCTGTTCGTCGTTTAAATATACGGTGTAGGTAATTGCCTTATAATGGTTGCTATACACTTTTTCCCAACTCACCTCGATAAAGTCCTGACCTGCCGCAGAAGCTTCTAATGAAAGTCCTGTTAGCTGCTCGACTTCGTCCCTGAACCTATCCTTGTCGCTTTCTATGGAGTCCTTTTTACAAGAGAAGAAGAAAAGAATTAATAGAAAACAATTAAAACTTCGGATAAGGAGCATAAGGATAAGGATAAGGATAAGGATAAGGAGAAATCGTTTCCAATATAAAAAGTATTTAGCTTATTTCAACCTTAATTTTTAGCTTAGATCCGATCTGCGATTATATTACTAACCTTCTTGTAAGCCGGCATCTTTGCGTTGCCGGTTTTATAGAGGATGCCTTCCTCGGTGAGATTATGTAAGATGATGGCTACATTAGCCAAAGGCCGCTCATATTTACTACGAGAGGTGCTTTACAAAATCAATGACCGTGAATTTGAGGGGAGAGTCTATTGAGGATAGGGCTAATGAGTAACCCACATTTTTGAGCTATATTTTATTAATTTATAACTCATAAAAAGAGCTATATTTGAGGTATAAAAATAAGGTTTATAACTCATGGTTTGGAATTGGCAACGTCCCAAATGGCCTGATTTTGTCTATCAACAGCTGTTCCTGAAAACTTTAAAATAAAATTCCTGATAGGTTCGACAAGTACTGATTTCTTTATTACATTTGCAGACCAAACGTTCGGTTTTATGAATGATTCGAAAGAGCAGATTTTGAAAACTTCGTTACTTCTTTTTTTACAAAAGGGTTTCAAGGAAGTAACTATGAATGAAATTGTAAAAAGTTCGGGCTTTTCAAAGGGGGCTTTTTATCATTATTTCAGTAGTAAGGAAGAAGTCTTCAAAGAAGTCATCGAGGTCTATTTCGGTCAAATGCTTGACTTGAATTACGAAACATTACCACTGGATTCTTTAAAATCTTTTTATCAGGCCAATCTAAAGATTCAACTGGATAGAGATAAAATGATTCATCGCTGGTATCAGAAAACTGTTGACGGAGATATGCCCAAAAACATGTATTACATTTTGTTTGATGCGCTTCGACTGTTACCCCATGTCAAAACACAGCAAAAGGAAAGAATAGAAAAAGAATTAGAAGCTTGGGAGAGGGTCATTGAAAATGCAATCTCGACGGGAGAAATTAAGACAAAGTTTTCGCCAGAGAAATTAGCAAAGCAGTTTGTATATAGCAGTGATGGAATTGCCCTGCATATGATTATGATTAATAGTTCAGAGGAGCTTATCAATGAAGTAAAGAGTGTGTGGGATAGTCTTTACGAAAGTGTAAGAGCTTAAAAAATTTTGAATATTATAAGACCGAATGGTCGGTTTTTATACCAATAGCCTTGGACTGAAAGAGTTAATGAAACGTTTGTTGCAATTAAACAAACCGAATGGTCGGAATAAAAAGAAATAAAAATGAAAATCTTAAAAAAAATAATCCTCGTGTTCGGAATAGTACTGAATACTTTCCTACAAGTTGAAGCACAGGAGGCACAGCAACTTTCATTAAAAGAGGCACTCCAGTATGCGCTTAAAAATAAAGCGGAAGCTAAGAAGGGAGAATTGGACATTTCTAAAAGTGAATATCAAATTCAGGAAAAGAGAGCCGAAATATTGCCTTCAATAGCTTTTGACGGGAACCTGACCAATAACCCAATTCTTCAGGAAACCGCATTGCCCGGAGAAATCCTGGGACAACCGGGTACAGTTATCATGGCTCCTTTGGGACAGAAGTGGAATGCCGATGGAGGAATCAATTTTTCCCAAAAATTATTTGATCAATCAATTTTTATCGGATTAAAAGCAGCGAAATCCACACGGGAGTTTTATCAGATCAATAAAAAACTCACGGATGAGGCCGTTATAGAAAAGGTAGCCTCTCAATATTATCATACTCTCATTCTGCAAGCCAACCTGGCTGCGGTAGATACCACTTATCAAAATACAGTAAGAATTCAGCGAATTATTAACAGTCAGTTTGAAAATGGATTGGCAAACGGAATAGATGTAAAGCGTATTCGGGTAAAACTATTTAACCTGCACGCCGAGCGTCAGGAACTGCATAATTCCATTCAGAACAGTAAAATTACACTCAAGTTTTTAACCGGCTTGCCTATTCAGGCCGCTATTACATTAAAAGAAGAATCTACTCCTGTACTGCATCAAAATGCAGAGAAGGGTTTTGAAGTCACCACACTGAATGCTTATCAATCCCTTACGAAAGAGAAAGAGCTACGCACCTTTGCTTTGCAAGAAATAAAGGCCTCGAATTATCCCAGAGTTAGCCTTAACGCCCAATATCATTTTCAGGGTTTAGGAGATACGTTTCCAATCGGGAAGAATAAAAACCAACAGGTTTATTGGACAGACTACTCCAGCATTACGCTTAACTTACATATTCCCCTTTTTTCAGGATTTAGAACACGCTCAAAAATCAAACAGGCTCAAATTGACCTGCACCAGATTCAACTGGATATGGAGGATAAAAAACTATCCTTAGAGGCCGATTATGAAAGCGCTAAGAATCAAATCCGAAACAGTGAGATTACCATAGAAAATCAACTGCAAAATGTTGTTCTGGGCAAGCAGGTGGTTGAGGATATTCAGAACAATTATGCTATCGGTGTCGCTCCGCTTACCGATGTACTTGACGCGGAAACTTCCCTGATTGAAGCACACAATAATTATAATAAAGCGGTACTCGATTATCGCCTGGCACAATTAGCACATTTAAAATCAAAAGGCGAATTACAAACACTTTTAAAATAAGCAAACAATGAAAAAAATAGTATATACCATTATCATTTTGGTTTTATTGCTTTCTGGAGCCATATACATACTTCTTTCCAATAAAGAACAAAACCAGCAGGAAACAGCCATTATTTCGGAGAAGAACGAGACTACCAGCGTTAAAGTAGATACGGTAAAACGCATCACTCCGGATCTTGCCTATAGTAGTAATGGTACGTTCGAACCAGAGCAACAATTAATGGTAACACCTGAAACTTCAGGCACCATTCAGCGGATTGTAGTAAAAGAAGGAGATAGAGTCGCTAAGGGGCAAATCCTGGCCTACCTTAAGAAAGACCAGGCTAATGTATCGTATCAGAATGCAAATGCCAATTACCAAAATGCCCTGGCAAATTATAGCCGTTATCAACAAGCTTTTAAAACCGGTGGAGTTACCAGAGAACAGGTGGAACAAATGAAATTGCAGTTGGAGAATGCCAAATCAACTTTGGAGAATGCGCACCTGAATGTGGAAGACACACGCATCAAAGCTTCCATAAGCGGTTTCATAAATAAAAAATTTATCGAACCTGGGGCTGTTGTAAGCACTACCACATCTCTTTTTGAAATAGTCAATATCAACACCTTAAAACTTCAGGTAAGCGTACCCGAACTGCAGGTTTCTCATATCCGGGTAGACCAACCGGCTCAGATAAAAGTGAGTATATACCCGGATACTACTTTCACAGGTAAGGTTTCTTTTGTGGCAGAGAAAGCAGACCGTTCGCTTAATTTCCCGATGGAAATCACCTTAAAAAACAGTACTGCTTATCCGGTAAAGGCAGGGATGTATGCTACTGCTGTATTTAGCAGTTCGCCCGCCGATCTGACTCCGATAAAAGTCATTTCCCGAAATGCGTTTACAGAAGGTCTGGGAGAAAGTGAGGTTTTTGTGGTGAGGGATAATAAGGTTCATCTGCAAAAAGTACAAACGGGCAGACGTTTTAATAATGAGGTTGAAATCCTAAGTGGTTTGGAAATTGGCGATGTAGTGGTCGTCAGCGGACAGATTAATCTAGATGACCAGTCCCGAATTCAAATCACCCCATAAAGAAAAAGATATGAAATTAGCAGTAATACCTATCAAACGTCCCACTATTGTAGTGGTTATTTTTACCATTCTTATTTTAGGGGGTCTATATAGCTATAGTAGATTAGGTTACGAATTGTTACCTCAGTTCAGCCTGAATATGGTTACCATTTCCACCTCGTATCCTGGGGCTTCTTCAAGTGAAGTGGAGAATTCTGTAACAAAGAAAATTGAGGATGCCGTTTCTTCAGTAGAAAATGTAAAAAAGATAGAATCTAAATCTTTTGAAGGGCTTTCGACAGTAATGTTGACTCTGAATTCGGATGCCGATGAAAATGAATCGTTGAACGACGCACAACGCAAGATAAATGCTATTGAAAAGGATTTGCCCGAAGATGTAGACCCGCCCTCACTGAGTAAGTTTTCTCTTAGCGATTTACCGATCATTACCATTGCTGCCACCGCCAATATGGAGGGGACCGAATTTTATGATTTGCTGGATAAAAAGATAAAACCGGTACTCACAAGTACAAAAGGCGTTGGACAGGTAAATGTGATCGGAGGTTCAGAAAGGGAGACACAGGTAAATATCGATCCTGAGAAAGTCAAGGGGTTTAATCTGAACTTGTCCGAGGTGGTAGGTACTATTTTGTCTTCCAATATTGATTATCCAACAGGAAATTTAAAAACAAGGCATAATCGTGTACTAATTCGTTTATCTGGAAAATATAGAAATATAGAGGAACTTCGAAATTTAGTGGTGAGCTCATCAGATGGAATCCAGGTTCGCGTACGGGATATTGCCGAGGTGAGGGAAACACAAAAAGAGGTTAGTAAAGTAGCCCGCGTAGATGGTAAAGATGCCATACTCATGCAGGTGATGAAACAGTCAGATGCGAATGCCGTAGAAGTAAGCGAGGCCATTCATCAAAATTTACAACAAATGGAAGCGCAGTACGCCGTTAACAAGGTTAAGCTGCCGATTGTAGATGACAGCAGTGAATTTACCTTGCAAGCCTCAGATGCCGTATTACATGATTTGATATTAGCTATTGTATTGGTAGCGGTAGTCATGCTGTTTTTCTTGCATACCATCCGAAATGCATTTATAGTGATGGTTTCTATACCGGCATCGCTGATTGCTACTTTTATTGGAATGTATCTGTTGGGATATACACTGAACCTGATGAGCTTATTGGGGCTTTCTCTGGTTGTTGGTATTTTGGTAGATGATGCTATTGTCGTACTGGAAAACATCTACCGTCACATGGAAATGGGAAAGAGCCGGGTACAGGCGGCCTACGATGGAATGGTTGAAATTGGTTTTACTGTTTCTGCTATTACCTTAGTTATTGTGGTGGTATTCCTTCCTATTGCCATGAGTACCGGTTTGGTTTCTGATCTGATTTCCCAGTTTTGCGTTACCGTCATTCTTGCGACCTTGTTCTCCCTGCTTTCTTCCTTTACCCTTGTTCCCTGGCTTTCTTCCAGATTCGGAAAACTAGGAAAGATCACCGGGAAAAATTTCTTTGAGAGAGTCATTTTGGGCTTTGAAAAAGGATTGGATAATGTCACGCATTTTGTGAGTCGTTTGTTAAAATGGTCTCTGGTTCATAAAGCCAGAACCTTAGTTATTGTTTTGCTCCTTTTTGTAGGATCGTGTTCAATTCTGGTATTAGGATTTATAGGTGGAGAATTCCTTCCTCCGGTCGATCGGGGACAGTTTGTTGTACAGCTGGAACTCAATAAAGATGCTTCTTTGGAAACGACTAATTTAGCTACGCAAAAAGCGGAAAGAATACTCGGACAGCATCCGGAGGTTTTCCGCTTAGTGACTACCGTTGGACAAAGTAGTGACGGAACATTCAGCACGCAGGAAACGCCTTTTAAATCTGAAATTACAGTGGCTTTAGTCGATAAATTGGAGCGGAGAGATAAAACCACCGTCTTTGCAGCGAAAATTAAACGTGAAGTGCAGAATGCTTTGGTTGGTGTAAAAGTAAAGACCGCTACGGTAAGTATAGTTGGGGGAGCAGATGATGCGCCGATATCCTTAACGATTACTGCCCCTGACTATAAAGATGCTTTGGCGTTTTCCAAAAAAGCATTGGATTTATTATCAAAAGTTCCGGGTGCCACACAGATAAAAACCAGTGCGGAAAAGGGAAGTCCTGAGATACAGGTATCCATTGACCGCGATAAAATGGCGGCATTGGGAATTACGTTACAAGAGGTAGGAATGAAAATGCAGACGGCCTTCAACGGAAATACCGAGGGTAAGTTCCGTACGGGAGCTTATGAGTATGATATCAATATTAGATATAATGCTGCACATCGATTATCGGTTCAGGATGTAAAGGATATATCTTTTGTAAATGCTCAAGGCGACGAGTTGGAACTATCGCAATTCGCAACTATTAGTGAAGGTACCGGACCCAGTTTTTTGGAACGTCGCGACAAAAGTGCCTCGGTAACCATTTCCGCTCAGGCAGCAGGAAGGCCTTCTGGAGATATTGCTGCTGAATGGGAAGAAGCTTTTACTAAAATACCACGGAACAATGGCGTAAATTATATCTGGGGCGGCGATATGGAAAATCAGTCAGCTGGTTTCGGGACACTGGGAATTGCACTATTGGCAGCGATAATTTTAGTCTACTTGATTTTGGTAGCTTTATACAACAGTTATCTTTATCCGTTTGTAGTGTTGTTTTCCATTCCGCTCTCCTTTATAGGAGCACTTTGGGCATTAGCACTCACTAATAACTCCCTGAACATTTTTACTATTTTAGGAATCATTATGCTCATTGGATTGGTAGCTAAAAATGCCATTCTTTTAGTCGATTATGCCAATCATCAAAAAGCGGAAGGCTTAGATACGTTTAATGCTCTGGTTAATGCCAATCATGCACGTTTGCGCCCTATTTTAATGACCACTATAGCAATGGTCATCGGTATGGTTCCAATTGCTTTGGCTACAGGTGCTGGTGCTGAGCTCAACAATGGACTAGCTTGGGTAATTATTGGTGGACTTATAAGTTCTTTACTTTTAACACTCATTGTAGTTCCGGTAGTTTATGCAGCTTTCGATAAGCTAAGTGTAAAATTTAAAGGCAAAAACCGCAATGCGGAAGCCCTCAATAATTTAGTAACCTAAAATGATATTACTGCAGACGAGGAAAGAAGAACATCGATTTGGATATCATCGTCAAGAATACCAGACTGGTTATGAGAGCTGATGTTAATTTGATTGAGCAGGTCTTGATTAATATTGTGCTGAATACTATTGAGGCTGTTAAGGATGTTGAGCTTCCGTATATCAGCCTGACTGCGTTGGAGAGCGGAGTTAAAGTTCAGCTAAAGGTAGCAGATAATGGAAACGGTATGGCAGCGGATATTCAGGATCAGATCTTTACTATGGGGGGTGAACTTGTTTGTCTTTCGCCGCGAGGTGATTAACCTGACGGGACAAGCTACCGAATGGAAAATCGGAAAACAATATTTGATAGCTAACAAAGGAAATATACTTTTGTAAACCTTTACGCTCTTGTCGCCAAACATTGTGCACTCTTAATTGCCATTTTCTGTGCAATGTATTTACCGACTACATACAAATCATTTACTGATTTAAGTAATATTTGTACGAGCAGAAAATAGCATAATTATCATAATTTGAGACACAGATAATTATTTGCATGATGTCAAAAGATTGGTTCATATTTAATAGAAATTGAAATGCTTGAAAATTATTTTGATAAACAATTTGAACTTAGGTATTTCGAAATGAATGAATTAGGAATTGCTTCGCCAACTACCATGTTGACTTTACTGGAAGAAACGGCCGCAGAACATTGTTATTCAATAGATCATAGTTTATATCAGTTAGCAGATCAAAATATCGGTTGGGTTTTAATTTCTGGGGTACTGCAAATGGAAAGATATCCCCGTTATAAAGAAAAAATCACTATTAGAACGTGGTTGTCCAATTATACAATGATTAAAGGCCATAGGGAGAATTTGATTTACGATGAACAAGATAATATTATTGGGAGATCCAGAGGATTATGGATTTTCTTCGATATTAATGGGCGGAGACCTGTTAAAATATTTGATGATATAATTGAAAAATGGTCTTTCTGCAATGTAGAAAGCATTCATCACAATCTTTCTAAAAAGATTGAACCTGTTGAGAGCCCGGAATATGAATTGAAATTCAGAATTCATAAATATGATACCGATATGATCAAGCATGTAAATAACATAAGGTATTTACAGTGGGCAATCGAATCGATTCCTGACAATATTATTGATGAGTATTATTTATACTCTTTAGATGGCAGGTTTATCTCAGAAGCCCATTATGGCCAAACAGTTATTTCTGAGACTAAAAATGATCCAAATGATTCAAAGGATGAATCATTCGTACACTCAATAAAAATTGAAGGAACAAATAAAGTTTGTGCAACAGCAAAGTCGATTTGGAAGAAAAATGAGTAAAGAACAACTTTTTCTTTTTTAATCAAAAATGCTATGAAGCTTAATCATAAAGGGTAGGCTCTGGACGCAGCCTTCAAGAAGTGGACGGAGCCATTTGGTAGTTTCGGTAGATTGCGCGCATCATAAAAATTTGAGGACTATTCTGCATAGGCAAATCAATTGTTACCTTTGCGCTTTAACGATTTTTAATAACATGAATGAACTAGCACCTTGCCCGGTCTGCCAATCCCCCTATACTTATGAGCTGGAAAGCTTACTGGTTTGCCCGGAATGTGGGCATGAATGGAAAACTGCTGAAGAGCAGGCGCGTGATACAGCCTTTGTCGTAAAAGATAGCAATGGTAATACCCTGACCGATGGCGACACAGTGGTCACGATCAAAAACCTACCGGTAAAAGGGACTTCAAAAACCATCAAAGCTGGCACAAAGGTCAAGAATATCCGCCTGGTGGATAGCGACCATAACATTGACTGTAGGATCGAGGGTTTCGGTGCCATGGCGCTCAAATCAGAATTTGTTAAAAAGGCCTGATCGTCAAATAAATTTGACGATTCGGCTTGGTCATAAAAATAGAAGACCGCCACTCGTGCTCATGAGAAACTGCGATAGACTGTTCTCTGATGGTATGCATGACAAGCGCTCTGCCTCTGAAGTGTATCTAGGCGATGGCGAATCAAAGCTACCTAGCCGTCCTGCTCTACTTGCTTGACCTCGATCAGATTACGCTAGACCTGGTTAATAAAAGATCAGAAAAGGAATTATGCAATAAAGTTGCATTTAATAAGAAATAAATGCAGTTTTGTTGCAATGAAGAGTGCAGCATATATCAAATTATCAGTCGTCAGGTTAGCTGCCGGTTTGCTAATAGCATTGCTGTTTCTGGTTTCCACTGTCAGGCTGTTTCATCATCATGAAGGTAACCTTATTGAAAGTCCTTCAGAATCGGAGCACCATAACTTAGCAGAAAGTTGTGTTATTTGCGATTATATCCTCCAAAAGCATGCAGAATATTTTTCATCTGCAGCGATTTTAGATTTTAAGATTTTTGCTATCCTTGTTTACATATTCCTCTATGAAATCATAAGGAAAGAAATCAAGGCCTTTGAAATACTTTGTTCTAATAAGGCACCCCCACAACTGCCTTAGCATCATTCTTTTTTCTATTTCTCTGCTATGATCAGCTTCATACAGATCAAAAGTTATCCCACCACTTGAGGTTTAACAACCTATACTATCGAGCAGGAACTATGGTTCCGGAGGTATAGATGCAAGTAATGACCATCAAAGTCTTCTGATCGACATAGAACGAATATTGACATTCAATAATTAAATTTTAAAATCAAATCAAACAATGAAAAAACAATTCAAATTAACGGCGCTTGCAGTTATCGGCTTAGGAATGCTAACGGTTACTTCGTGTAAAAAAGACAGTGATGATCCTATCATTAAAGAAGGAATAGAAAGATCAGAAATTATTTTAACAGAAGTTAGCGGAACAGACGTAGAAGCGCATGGCGACCATTTCCATGGTTTGGGGAATGCAGTAGAAGGAGAGAAAACCGTTATTAAATTCGACGAAAGGGGAACGGCTACCGCTAACGGTCATCTTCATCTGGAAGCTGATGCCATTTACAAAATGGAGTTAAAGGCTTGGGACTACGAAGGAAACGAAGTTCAGAATACTTATATCGCCAGTCAAACAGTTGCAGACCAGTACAAAGCCTTCTTGGTAGGTGGAAATTTTAAATTAAATGCGAATTCAACTAGCGAAAGCGGAGCCATATTTCAACCAAGAGAATTGAAATATGGAGATGGTACGGATGTGACGGGTAGTGGCGGAATTGGCACCACAGGTATCATTAGTTACTTTACTGTGGGCCATGACAATGAAGGTGCGACCAAAGAGGTTACTTATGTATTGAGAAAGCTTAACAGTGGTGTGAAGGCGACCGTCACCAGAAATGACTGGAACCATAGCGATTATACTACCAGATTTGCTGGAGAAGATTTATTAAAATTAAAATTTGAGATACATGCAGAAGAAGGACATAATGACTAAATAATAAGTTAATGATAGCAGAGAGTTGGGTTCAGCTCTCTGCTATTTTTCTACAGGTCGGGAAATGTTTAATGTGACCTAATTGTGGTATACACACAATTTATGAACATATAAGAGTGCTTCACATTGTTGGCAATAGTGGGGATTACAGTAGAACCACAAACTTAGCCGGAGTACCGGAAAAGTGCTGAGTTTCACTTTCCGACTTTTACTTCCACGTGATGGATCTAATTGTTGATTTGGTATCTAAGCGACACGAGTCCAGTCTCGTAAGTTTTGCATTCGAGCAATTCGAGTTCAATACGCGTATCTTGACGGCGGAAAAGGGGTGTACCGGCGCCGAGTAGTATGGGATGTACTGACAGCCAGAGTTCGTCTACCAATCCTTCGTGCATTAGCGCGTCTGTGAGGGCTGCACCGCCATAAAGCCAGATATCTTTGCCAGGCTGTTCTTTTATTATCCGCGCTTCCTCCATGCTGTTTTCTGATATTAGTACGGCGCCTTTTTTCACTGTCTTAAGGGTTTTTGAAAATATATATTCCTCTACAGGCGGCATATCCGGAGCCATTTGGCCGTTATTTTCACTGGCGTATTGCTGTGCAATCTCATAGCTTTTGCGGCCAATAAAAACGGCATCGATACGCGAATAGAATTCACTCAGTCCATAATCCTGGTCGGTAAAGCACCAGTCGTATTCTCCATTCGGGCCTTCAATATAGCCATCCAATGTTACTGCTAGTCCTAAAATTAATTTTCGCATGTTCTCTTTGTTTTGTACTGCAAAATGTAATTAATCAGGTTACGCTAATTGTATAAAACGGACATCAATATACTATATTACTCGACTGGATCAACTCGCCTGGTGTATAACCTGTATACCCTTTATAGTCGCGTATGAAATGTGCCTGGTCGAAATACTTACTTTGGTAAGCAATTTCGGTGAGGGAGCATGCCGGGTATTGCTTTAGATGCTGCAGAGATTGGGTGATCTGCTGATTCGCAGGTACTCTTTTGCGAGGCAACCAGATCCTTTCCGCATCTGTACATCTGTTGGTTTGCTCATTCTGGAAGTTATAATGCTTCGCTTGTGCAGTTCTTTGTCAATGATATGATGGGTGTCTGCAAGCTCATCACATTCATCGTGCAGAAAACCTTTATAAAAGGTTGAAGTTTTGGCGCACATAGAGTATATGTGCAATCGCAATGGGTGCAAAGATAGCTGACTGTGGGCCGCTTCTTCAAAATTTAAAAAAGTAGTAAGATTACAACCCTAAAGGCGAGTTCTTTCAAAGAGCCTCAGGCGTATAAGAAACACTAATAAGTATTTTTAAAAAAAATTAAAAAGATTTTTGTAGTTATATAAACTATTTTAAATTTGGTAAGTGTTATTCTAATATCCTGATTTTTTGCAAATCAAATTAAAAATACTGTTGAATAGATAAATCTTAAAATTCGGTTATATGATGGTGAAAGGAAAATACTTGTTTGCTTGTTTATTGCAAGTCGGAATATTAACAAGTCTCAAAAGTCAGGAGTTAAGCGGGGAAAACCAAACACGCCTGCTCAAAGCGGGAAGAGGTGGGATTGTGGAGCTTCCGGGCTTTTTGAATGAACAGATAAAAACGATAGACTATCAGAAAATTGTAATGCCGGGTCCGCAATATATCATTTCTGATGACCCGGAATATATCCGCATCCCCGAGGCTATTGCTTTAAAGGAAACTGTAGAGCCAGGTGCTGTTCGTCTATACGTGTATAATGTGAATGGAGTAAAGGAGCCGGAGAAAATAGATAGGAAAATTACCGCTGTGATTAAGAATACAGGGAACAATACTTTAAACCTTAAGATGCTTAAATATGTGTCTCAGAAGCCAAGTTCTAACTACTTTCAACTGGGTAAGCAGGGTTTGGCAGATTATTTTGCAGCAAAACCATCGGATAAGATTGTCAAAATAGCTCCGGGAAAAACAATAGCCATAGATGAAAAACTAGAGCAGTATGTGGTCAAATATGATGAGCTGGTTCATGGGATTTATGAATTTGTTATTGATCAGCCCGCAGAAATTGCTGTTCTGCAAACTTCTCCATCCGTTCCTGGGGCAGAGGCTTACAAAAAAATAAAGACTATAGTTCCAACAGGACATAAAAATGCAGGCAGAGGGGTGTTCGGGGTAAGTAACTATAAAGTTTTGAACAAAGAGTTACTGGATACCAGGAATGGTGTGAGTCAGTTGATTGTAGCGGATGGCAAGAGCGATCCCTGGGTGGTTGGAAAAGAAGGTGTGAGCGGGCAGTTGTCTGAACTTGCTGGTAATTACGGTGTGATTTATGATATCGAGCTGGATTGGAAAAGTAGTGATGGAAAAGGCCTGGCCTTGTTGACATGGAATTCGCGAACTGATAATAAATGGTGTAGTGGCATGGCTGCCAGTATGGTGGTTAGTGAAGGAATGTTTGAGGATGGGATCGTTCAGCTGCCAAGTAATAAGCTTACAACCCGGGGAGCTCCGGAAGCCATTTTGGTGCAAGTATTTAAGCCTTCCAAAGATGGCAGTAAGCAAACTATTAAATTGAAATATTCTCCTCCTGGAGCTTCTTGTTTGCCGACACCTTTGATTTTTGTGCCGGTAGACTTAAAATAGATTAACTACGTCATTTTTACACGAATAACATTTGTCCATAAACTTAGGGATGCTGAAGACTTTTTTTATCGTTATAGGATTTGGATTATTGCTTTCATTCTGCTCTCCATATTCAAAGAATTTGGATATAGTTACGAAAAGTAGGTTTTATACCGATGAGATAAGGCCTGTAGATGAAAAGCCTTGTTTTGAAGGAGCTTACTACAGGAAGCTGGTGTCTTCGAAGGACAGCTGGGTAGGGATTGGTGGTAGAGTAGTATTACCTCAGGTTCAATTTGATGAAAGGCGTATTAATCCAAAAAAACCAAAGCAATATCTTGATAACCCATCAATCTATCTTGGTGGGAGTATGGGTGGGCAGGAGACCGACATCGGCCTGGCATGGGAGATTGTAAGGGAAGATGATGGAAGTATTTCTGGGGAAAGAAAAGCGTTCAGGCCTTTTTTACGGCGTACGGACCATGTTTCCGGACAGACTGCTGTTTTTGAGAATGCGCCTGCTAAGAAAGAATATTATTGGTATCCTGGAGATGAAGTTCACATGTCTGTAAGGGTTATTGCTAATGGTAAAATAAGATTTATAGTGCAGGGAGCTGGTAAAAAGTTCGAGCGTGATTTCGACTGTGACGGCTATAGGTTTGACTCACAAGGAGAATTTAAGCGTGTGAATGCGATAGATCAGGTGGCAAATGAGGGTAAGCCTGTGCAGTCCACTGGAACTAAAATTCTCGATGCGGAATGGAAAGTTACAAGCCTTTATAGAAGTATAAACAAAAATATAGTAGAGGTGCCATTTCACGATGGAAGATATACGGAAATGACTTGTCCTGGAAAAGTAAATTTTCAAATTATCGCTAGTGAAGAACAAAAGAATGGGGGAGCAGAAATACTTAGTATCAGTGGAGATGGCTTTTAATTCCTTCCAGGCTTGAAGATCCTATTTTAAGTTTAATAGTCTGTTTCTTACCAATAAACATGCGCCGATAATCCCGGCTTGCTCTCCAAGTGCAGATACTTTAAGTTGGGTGTCACCACTTACGAGACTAAGTGAATACTTATTAATGGCGCTTTTTATAGGTAGGCGTATATATTCTCCAGTAGTAGAGAGGCTTCCTCCTAAAATCACCAGTTCGGGATTGAAGATATTAATGAGCAATGCAATTCCCCTTCCCAGTTTTTCTCCGACATGAGCTATCAGGTCAATTGCCAGAACATCATCGTTTTGTGCAGCTTCCAGTATGTCTTCCATCTGAATATCTTCGATTTTGTCTGTTTTGATATTTTTATTATTGAAGATACCAGTAGAAGATCCCGCATTTACTTTCTCCTTGAACATACGGGTTAATGCCCATCCTGAAGCTTCTGTTTCCAGGCACCCTTTCTTACCGCAATTACAAATAATCTCATTGTCAAAAATCGGAATATGGCCAAATTCTCCGGCAAAACCCGATTTTCCGTAGTATAGTTGGCTGTTAATCATGACTCCCATTCCTAGTCCATAATCCATATTAAGGAAGATGACATTTTTTTCTTCTTTTACAACACCTGAATTGAATTCTCCAAACGCCATAGCTCTGGAGTCATTCTCTAAAAATGTTTTGATACCCAATTCGTTTTCTACCGTTTTTGAAAGGGGCTCTTCGTTAAAATGAAAAAAACTGTAGCTATAGCCCGTTGAGTAATTAATCCTTCCGGATAAGTTAATGCCCAGGCCCAGGATCTTTTCTTTGCTAACGCTGCTGCTTTTTATAAAATCTTTGATTAGTTTGATAAGTTCGTCCAGAGAGCTTTGAGCATTACTTAATATATAAGGAATGTTGTGCCTGGTTTCCCGAAGGTTTTTTTGGAGGTCAGTTAAGCCGATGTTAATATGGCTTTGTTTGACATCGACCCCCAGGAAAAATACCGAATCGGCAATCATGCCGTACAGGTTAGGCTTTCTCCCCCCAGTAGATTCTACTTTGCCTAGGTCTCTTACCAGTCCGTCACCTATCAGCTCGCTTACCAGATTGGTAACTTTTGGAGTGCTAAGGTTGAGTTCTTTGCAAAGATCCGCAATCGTGCAATTTCCGTTATTGCATAGATAAGAGATTGCGTTTTTCTTAAGCTGCATGTTTTTATATGCAACCCCTGAAATGTTTTCGTCATTAAGTTCTTCAAAGAATGTCATAATACTTAATAAAGAATTTCTCTTTGTATTTATTTTAAATACAAAATTCCTTCAAATATATTTTAAAGTATCAACACCTCTAGGTGTTAATGTAAATTATATTAAAAAATTAAAAAGTATAAGTCTTATTACAAATTAGCTTATTTCTTCGTTTGTAGTAAATATTCGGCATAATTCACGCCTTTTCTTAACGAATTACTCTACAAAGCGACATATTAATTAATGTTTTTGTAATTTTAAAGCTATTAATTGTCGAATCGGCTGTTATTTTAGGGTATTTAGTCGCGAAATACTATTAAAAAATATTAAAAAGTTTTGATATGTTATTAATAAATAATTATATTCGTTTAACAGTTTAATGTATGAACAAGATCTCCTGTATATTTATCTCCGTTTTGCTTTGTCTATTTAATAATGTGTTGGCACAGCAAGCTATAAAAACCGATGTGCTTATCATCGGAGGTGGGGCCAGTGGTGTGTCCGCCGGTATTCAATCTTCGCGGCTAGGCGTGAAAACGTTAATTATCGAAGAAACGAACTGGTTGGGCGGGATGCTTACTTCCGCTGGGGTTTCAGCTATCGATGGCAATCACCAGTTGCCTTCGGGTTTATGGGGTGAATTTCGTGAGAAATTATATAAATATTATGGCAGTCCGGCAGCTGTTGAAACTGGTTGGGTGAGTAATACCCTGTTTGAGCCTTCTGTCGGAAATCAGTTGTTAAAAAAGATGACATCTGGCAGTGCTTTGCTGGACGTATGGTATCAGTCACGTTTTGAAAATATTCAGAAAGATGGTGCTGGATGGCTGGTAAAAGTAAGAAAGGGAAAAAGTTCGCAGACAGTCCACGCGAGAGTTATTATTGATGCTACCGAGCTTGGGGATGTGATGGCTGTTGCCGGAGCAAGGTATGATATTGGGATGGATAGCAGAATGGTGAGCGGTGAAATTCAGGCGCCTGAAAAAGCAAATGATATTATCCAGGACCTCACTTATGTGGTGATTCTAAAAGACTTTGGTGAAGGAGCAAATAAAACCATCAAAAAGCCTAAGGGTTATAATCCGGAAGTTTTTAGACATAGCTGTGATGTTGCAGATCCGGCTGCGATCGATGATACTCCTAAGATAGACTGTTCTAAAATGCTTACCTATGGTAAATTGCCAAACGGTAAGTACATGATTAACTGGCCTAAAGACGGAAATGACATCTACTTAAATATAATAGAAAAAAATCATGATGAGCGAAAGAAAGCTCTGGAAGAAGCTAAGCTACATACCTTAAGGTTTTTGTATTACATGCAAGCCGAATTAGGCTACAAGCATTTAGGTATTGCGGATGAGTTCCCGACTAAAGATAAATTACCGATGATTCCATATCATCGCGAATCAAGGCGAGTACATGGTTTAGTAAGGCTCACCCTTCCTTATGTGTCTAAACCTTACGATCAGGAAAATGCGTTCTACCGTACTGGAGTTATTGTGGGTGACTATACTATAGATCATCATCATCTTAAGAATCCTGACGCACCAAAAATAGATTTTGTAAAAATAAAAGTGCCATCCTATAATGTCCCTCTTGGAACTTTGATTCCCAAAGATTTAGATGGGTTTATTGTGGCGGAAAAGAGTGTCAGTGTTTCCAATATTGTTGCTGGTGCTACGAGATTACAACCTGTAGTATTGGGCATTGGACAGGCTGCTGGTGCGCTTGCAGCAGTTGCGGTTAAAAAAGATATCCAGCCAAAGGACGTAAACATTCGGGAGGTCCAGCAGCTATTGTTGGATGCAAAAGCGTATTTGTTGCCATTTATAGATTCAAAACCAGAGAATACTAGTTTTCAGGCAATCCAGAGGATTGGCGCTACAGGTATTTTGAGAGGAACTGGCATTTCTTATAAATGGGCTAACCAAACCTGGTTTTATCCGAATCATCCAATTAGCGAGTATGAAATGGTGCAGGGTTTAAGAACGTATTACCCGATAATTGATCAGATACAGGGCTCTGGAAGAGATATGGATGCTAAATTTCTTGCAGATCTGGTTAATACGATTAACGCTAGTATACCGATTGATTCTGTGTTGCAGTACTTAAAAAAAGAGGAAACTCAAACACTAAACCGTGAAGAAGTTGCTCTGGTGATAGATAGGTTTTTAAATCCGTTTAAAATGCCGATTGATATCAATGGAAATCTATTGAAATAATTAAACTCAACTTTTATATAATAATCAATCCTAATCTCATGCCGAAATTTTTTACAAAGAAAGAGAAGTTGCCATGGTTAACTATTCTCATGCTCTTCTGTACGCTGTGTTTCGACACAACAATTTTTGCCCAGACGCGGCCGATAAGTGGAACGGTAACAGACAGTAAAAATGAACCCCTGCCTGGCGTTACCTTAAGGGTGAAGAATACTGCTACTGCAACGATGACCGATGTTAACGGAAAGTTTACTTTAAAAGTTCTGGACGGACAAAACACCATAGTGGCATCCTATCTTGGTTTCACTACCCAGGAAGTTGCAATAAGTGGATCTTCTTTAACTATTAAACTTACCGAGTCTCAGTCTCAGTTAAACGAAGTGATTGTAGTAGGTTATGGTACCCAAAAGAAATCCAATGTAATTGGTTCGGTAGCACAGATTACAGCTGACGATTTTAAACAGGCGCCTACTATGAACGTTTCTAATATGTTGGCTGGTCGTTTGCCTGGTATCACCACTTTACAACAATCGGGAAGGCCAGGTGCTGATGGATCAACAATAAGAGTACGCGGTATAGGATCAAATCAGGGAAGTCAGGGGCCTACCGTAATTATCGACGGTGTAGAGCGTACAATGGATCAGTTTTCACAACTGGATCCTAACGAGATTGAAACTGTTTCGGTTTTGAAGGATGCGCTTTCGTCGTCGGTTTATGGTATTACTGCTGCAAATGGTGTTATTCTGGTAACGACCAAGAGAGGAAAAAACCAGCGACCAACTGTTTCTTACGATGGCGGTTTAAATATAAATTCTAACACACGTTTTCCAAAATTCTTAAATGGACCGGATTATATGGAATGGTATACCCGGGCTCAGGAAATGGATAACGAATATTTTATCAATACCAGCCGGGATCCAAGGGCTATGGTATATACACAGGAAGAGATTGATGCACTTAGAAACGGTACTAATACCAATCCTTTATTAGGAAGCACCGATTGGGTGGGTGAACTGCTGGATAAAACAAGTACTACTCAAACACATAGCGTTACTTTACGTGGTGGATCAGATAAAATCCGGTACTTTTCTAATTTAGGTTATTATGATCAGGATGGTATTGTAGACAGAACAGGCTTTAAGCGCTATAATGCACGAACCAATCTGGACGCAGAAATTAATCCTATTTTATCTGTATCCCTGGATTTGAGCGTAAGACAGCAAAAGACATCAGCCCCAGGTATATTGCCAGAAAATACCGCATATATGAATCCATTTTATCAGGCAGTGAGGACTCTTCCAAATATGCCTAAGTATTATAATGGTATTCCTACAGCATCAAATAGTGGAGGTGGTTATGTAAATCCTTTAGCTGCAGTAAGTGAATCGGGGTATCAAAATACAATGTCGGATGTTTTTCAGGGTGGTTTGAGTTTTAATGTGAATATTCCATGGGTAAAAGGCTTGAAAGGTAAAGTCCTGACTACCTATGATAAGACCAGCACTGAAAATAAATCATGGACAGTACCGTATCAATTAATGGGCAAGGCCCGTGAGCAGATTTCGGGAGACTTCATTTTAGTAAATCCTCCGGGTTTAACAGTAAATACCTTAAGACAATCTTATAGCCAGAATAATCGTATAACTTTTCAGCCAAGCTTGAATTATAATCAAACTCATGGTGACCATACAATAGATGTGCTGGCATTATATGAATGGTCTCAACGTAAAAACAATTTATTTTCTACCGGGGCAAGAAATTTTGCGCTGACTGATATACATGAGATCAATTTCGGAAGTACCGCTACAAACGACTTTATTTCTCCAACAGGAGAAAGTGGAGTGGTTGCAAGGCATGGGTATGTAGGACGAATCAATTATTCTTATAAAAACAGGTATTTGTTAGAAGTGGCTGCCAGAGCTGATGCATCCTTAAACTTCCCGGTAGAAGGAAGATGGGGTTTTTTCCCTGGTGCCGGTTTGGGATGGATTGTAAGCGAGGAGGCCTTTTTCGAGAAAGTAAAAAGTACTATGAGCTTTTTTAAACTGAAGGCTTCCATCGGAACAACAGGAAAGAACGAAACAATAGGGTCTTTTGCTTATCTCAATACCTTCTCTCTCACTGATAACCCGGTTGTAGTAATTGGGGGACTGCCAGTTGCTGCTTTGTATACGAGTGCTCCAGGTAACCCCGATTTGGTCTGGGAAAAGCATACTATGGCCAACATTGGTTTTGAAGCTGAATTTAAAGGAGGAAAATTTGGGATAGATTTCGATTATTTCTATAAAGAAGCACATAACATATTAAACTCCGTAGCAGCCTTGTACCCGGCTTCGGTAGGTCATTATTACTTTTCTACAGTAAACGACGGTATCGTTGCAAATCGTGGGGTCGATTTGCAAGTAAGACACAGGAATCAGATAGGGGATTTCAGATATGGTTTGACAGGTAATTTCAACTGGGCGAGAAATAAGATTTTGAAGATCACTGAAAATCAAAACCTCCCTGAATGGCAAAAACGTACCGGAAGAAGTGTAGGTGAAAAATTAGGTTTTGTGGTTGATGGTTTTTATGAGACTTGGGATGAAGCCAGAAATGGTAGCTCGCCAAGTGCAGGGTTTTTAGCGCCTGGATTCTTTAAATATCGTGATCTGAATGGAGATGGAAGGATTACCAGAGATGCGGATATGACATGGGTAGGAAAATCTAATACCCCTGAAATTATGTATGGTTTGAATTTAGAGTTGGGTTACAAAGGATTTGATCTTTCTGCCCTATTTCAAGGGGCGGCTATCTCATCTGTAGCTCTTGGTGGTGTGTACGAAGGTTCAAGCAATGTTGAGGGAATAGAAGATAACAGCCCATTTACCAGGACATTCTACAACTTCGGTAACACACCGTATTATTTAGCGGAACAATCCTGGACGCCCGATAACCCTAATGCAAATTTTGGAAGGTTAACCACCAATACCGCATCTTTCTCAGCACATAATGCAAATGCCAACTCGGCTCACGTAATCAAGAATGATTACTTAAGATTAAAATCCATACAATTGGGTTACACGTTGCCAAAATCTTTATTCAATAACAAGATAGAGCGTGTTCGTTTAAACGTGTCAGGATTTAACCTTTTTACCTGGGATAAGTTGAAATACCTTGATCCGGAGTCCCCTAATGTGAACAATGGGTTTTATCCACAACAAAAAATGATTTCAGGTGGTGTCAGTGTTACTTTTTAATCAAAGAGTCATGAATAACTTTAAAGAATATATCAAGCAGTCTTTTTTTATAACGGCAATAGGTATTATAATAAGCTCTTGCAGCATAGAAAATGATCCAACAAATCAGTATTCCGAATCATCGGTTTACAGACAAGAGTCAACTATACGCCAGTACATGCTGGGGATGTATAATGAGTTCAATACCTTCAGATTTGGTGCTTTCCCTATTGGATACGAAAATGCAACTGATGCATTAACCGATATTATGAAATATACTTCCAGTACATCTGGCAACGGTACAGTAAATATTCTGGCAACCGACGCTTCCCGGGTTAATGCTGCTGGTCCTCAACTAAACTACTGGAGTTCCGGATATAATCGTATTTCCCGTTTGAACGAATTAATTAAAGGGATAAAAGAGTCCCCCAATCCTTTAACAGATCAGCAGAAACTGCAGTATGAAGCAGAAGCCCGCTATATCAGAGGCTATGTATATTTCTGGTTGGTAAGGTTACATGGAAGTGTAGTTATAATGGACAAATTGACTTCGGAAAAAGATAACCCTCGTTCGAGTGAAGATGATTGTTATAATTTCATTGCCGCTGATTTTGCTTTTGCAGCTGAGCATCTACCAAAAACATGGGACGCGGCGAATGAAGGCAGGGCGACCAAGGGGGCAGCTTTTGGAATGCTCGCCCGTACATGGCTATACGCAGCTTCCATTGCAGAATATGACAGAAAACAATTTAATGCTGATGAATTAACGGGAATTCCACAAGCTAAGGCCAGATCGTATTATGAAAATGCAGCTAATGCCTCCGGCGAGGTTATTAAGCTTGCCGGAGAAGGCTATTATGCATTGGATGATAATTTTGCTTCCATATTTTCAAATAAAAGTACTAAGGAAGCGATTTTTAAAATGGACTATATCAGACCCCAAATTACTCATACATACGATTTAGGTTTTGTCCCTCCACGTGATGTCCCTGGTCAGGCTCTTGTATATGGGGTGCCGACAGCCGAATTGGTAAATGAATTTGAAATGGCAGATGGAAGCAGTTTTTCCTGGTCGAACCCTGTTATGAGTGCTAATCCTTATGCTAATCGTGAACCGAGATTCTATGTTTCTATTCTTTATAATGGAGCGGCATGGAAGGGCAGGACGATAAATACATCAACATCTGACCCTATCGAAGGCACAGTTGAATATGGTACTACATCTGATCCTAAGAGAACTGTAAGTGGTTATTATACTAAGAAGTTTTTGGACGAATCCAATACCGACATAATTGTAAACAAAAGTATCCAGAGCTGGATCGAAATGCGTTATGCTGAAATCTTGCTGATAGATGCGGAGGCAAAAACAAAAACCGGCGATTTGGGCGAAGCAAAAAGTTCTTTAAATACTTTAAGAAATAAGCGTGGATTACCAGATGCACCGGCACAAACTGCCGCTGATTTAATGGTAGCTATTGAACATGAAAGAAAAATAGAACTGGCATTTGAAGGGCATCGCTATTGGGATCTAAGAAGATGGAGAAAGGCTCATACCGTATTAAACAATGTAAGATTTACGGGTCATAGACCGGTAGCAAACGGAAGCGCTTTTACTTACGAAACTATATCTGTAGATAATGCAAATCGTCAGTTTACTCCGGCTTTGTACTACATGCCAATTCCTTTAGATGAGGATATAAGAAATAACGCACTCGAACAAATTAGAGGGTGGTAATACACTGTTATTAAAAATGTTTTGACATGAAAAAAATAATGCTAACAATTATTGCAGCATCTTTCTTGCTAGGGAGCTGCAAACAAGCCGAAGAAATTGTTCGTAACCAGAACAATGAGCTCGGAGATATTTATGCAACCAAAGATGGGTCTGGAAGTCAAAGGCTATTTGAACCGAGATACAGCGCTAATAATGATACCATCTATTTTGATATCCCTTATTTCTATCCTGTAGATTCGGATATCGAAACAGATCTCACTAAAATAATTTTGAGATCCACCGTGCCTTCAGATGCTATTGTAAGCCCAGCATTAGGAGGTTTAATGGATGTAAGCAAACCATTTGATCTCTCAATCAGATCAGGAAGCGGGACGGTCAATAGCTATGTTGTTGTTTCCAGGAAAGTTGGAGATTTATCTGTTAAATCTGCTAAAATAACTTTTGGAACAGAGGAAATCGATGCTATAATTAACGGAAACGATGTGATTTTCTTCGTTGTTCCGGGAACAGATATCTCAGACGCTGTATTAAGCTACGAAATTAACAAACATTCCACTGCTTCCATAGCTAATGAAAGTCCTGTTGATCTGTCTCAGGATAGAGGTTTTCGCATAACTGGCATAGATGGTGTTTCCAAAACCTATACATTGAAAGCACAGGAACCTAGTAAGTTAGTATATGGAGTAGGGATTAACAGAAGGCTTTGGACCAAGACTAGTGCAGACTTAGGTCAAAGTGGAGGTCAGGATGTATCGATGGCTTTAAGTGGAGATTATCTGGTAGTGGTTATCAGGTCTAATCCTGCGGTATATAGGGTATACAACAGGCAAACAGGAACGTTTGTGCAAAATATGGTGAACCCAATTGTTGGGAATTCATTTATGATAGCTAACGATACTGTAGGTAATCTATTGAGTAGTTCATATACAGCTAGAAATGGCAGATTTTTAATGTATAAATATAAAAGCCCTACAGATGCCAACCCGGTTAAGCTGGTAGACTGGACTAACAGTACGTCTGCGGCAGTGTCTGCATCAGATGGAGGTATTGGTAGAAGAGTCCATGTTTATGGTGATCTAAATTCTAAGGCTGTCATTATGGCCACCATTGGTAACTCAAAATCCATCTACAGATGGATTGTTGAAAATGGAAATCTGATCAGTAACACACCAGAGCTTTTGGAATATCAAAATGTTACTGGAACTACCGGACATATGGGATTCTACCCGGAGGCGCAACCGGTATCGGGTGAGGCGAATGCGAACTACTTTATTAATTACGCAGGAGATGTTGCCCTGGTAAATGGGGAAACGCAACAGAAAATTGCAGGGTTTTCTCTGACCTCTAATGTTGTCGGTACATCCCGCACCGGAATTGGTTTCGCAGAGTTTAATAACGCAAAGTTCCTGGCATTAGTGAAGTATCAGGCAAACACTGTAACAAGAGCAAGGCTTGGCGTATTCGATGTGACAGAAACCGCGAAAATTACATTGCCTTTTACGGATACACGGTATTCGACTTTCAGTATGTATGAATCTGAAGACTTTACCACGTCAAGTAATCCGAACAGTACGTCAGATATATGTATCGGCTTTTCTCCTGATAAAGAAAGAATGCAGGTTTACATGCTCTTAACCGGTGGTGGGATACTGGCTCAGGAGTTTACAAAGTACGCACCTTAGATTTTGCGCATATAGTCATGTTGCGATAGCCATATATGGCTATCGCGACATTTTTTGAGCAATAGAATAATAAATACAGGCAGCGACGCCACAGGCAAAAAATTAAAGATGAGACACAGATGAAAAGTATATTAGGTTTAGCACTGACCGTGATGGCAGCAGGATTGATTACGCTATCTTCCTGCAAAAAAGCTTCGACACCTGACGAAACAGAGCCCGATACAACGACACCCGGAAACACCGATACACTAAGGATGAAAGAGGCCGTGGCATGGATAGATGCAAGGTCAAATGTTTTTGGTAGTTATGGTAGGTTTCTTGATACAGGCCAAATACGAGCTACGCTTGATACTATGAAGCAGGTAGGGATTACTGGTATTGTATTAGATGTGAAAGGTAGTTCTGGGTATACGATGTATGATAGCCAGTATGCTGACAATGCTTTCATTAAAGAAGGTAAACGTATGCCAGCTGGAGTGGACTATGTTGCCTTTATGATTGCTGAAGCGAAGAGAAGAAATATGAAGGTTTTCTGTTCTATGGTGACCTTTGTAGAAGGCGACCGGGTGAGACGCCAGGGAAAGGTATATGATGATGCCATGTTTAAGGACCAATATCAATCTATCGTTTGTGATCTTGCCGGGAACCGTGTTCCGATTACCTCAACAGATAGAAACGGGTTCGTAAACCCGGCAATTCCTGCAGTGCAGGATAGGGCGATAAACATCATCAAAGAAATTGTAAGCAAGTATAATCCTGACGGTTTTTTAATGGACTATGCCCGCTATGCAGATGCATATGCAGATTTCTCCGATTACAGTAAAAATGATTTCATCAAATTCCTGGAAACAAAATATAACGACAATGACGCAAAGAATATGAGGTTTCCTTCAGACATTGTCAGCAGCTGGAGGCAAAACGGCGATGCAATTGTTCCAAACGCTACAGGGAAATATTTTAAAAGATGGCTGATTTATCGTTCTACAGTAATTCGCGATTTCTTCGCTAAGGCAAGAACAGCTGTAAAAAGTGTAAATGGCAATGTGAAGTTTGGTACTTATGTAGGTGCATGGTATGCTACTTACTATCAGGTAGGTGTGAACTGGGCTAGCCAGGATTATGATCCCTTTAACGATCGTGAGATTCGTTTTGACTGGGCCTATCCGGATTATGAAAAAACTGGTTATGCTGAACAGCTCGATCTTTTAATGACCGGAAATTATTTTACACAGCTTTATATCGATGATAACCCGGCTACTGCGGGAATGAAATATCATTGGTGGAGTGTAGAGGGTTCCTTAAAAGGCGCGAAATACGTCACCCGTAATAAAATGCCTCTCTATGGAAGTTTAGATATGGGGAATTTAAGCTGGCCTGATGAACAATCTGTTACAAACACTATCAAATACTTAAGGAACAATTCTACAGCAGGTGTGATGCTTTTTGATATCATTCATGTGTATGCCCCGCAAGCTAACCGCTTGAAAAAACCTTTGTGGAATGCGATTAGAGAAGGGTTGAAAGATTAAGCTTATTAAAATATATAGAGTGGCTCAAACAAAAAACTTCAATCCTATTCTATGGATCCCGACAACATGGTTTGCTATGGGCTTGCCCTTTGTGGCCTTGTCGGGTGCAAGTTCTATCATGTATAAAAACATGGGTATATCTGATACCCAAATCGCCTTTTGGACGTCGCTTATCATGCTGCCATGGACATTGAAACCTTTATGGGGGCCATTCCTGGAAATGTATAAGACAAAGAAATTCTTTGTATTTACGACTCAGATTTTTACAGGCCTGTTATTTGGGCTCCTGGCTCTTACTTTGCAGTTGAACGATTTTTTTAGCTTTTCTATAGCTATTCTGACCCTTATCGCTATCAGTGGTGCTACACATGATACTGCGGCAGATGGCGTCTATCTCAACGAACTCAGTCCTAAACAACAGGCGAAGTTTGTAGGCTGGCAGGGCGCATTTTATAATGTAGCAAAGGTGTTTTCCGGAGGAGTGTTGGTTTACCTGGCCGGGCAGCTCGAAAAGGAAATAGGTATTCCGAGTGCGTGGATGGTCGTCATGTTTGTATATGGTTTGATTATGGTTACGCTTGGTTTGTATAATATGCGGGCGTTGCCTTCAGGGAGTTCAGCAAGTGAAACATCGTCTGTACGGGAGGGGTTTGAGACGCTGAAAGATGTGATCATTACCTTTTTTCAGAAGAAGAATATCTGGTATAGCCTATGTTTCATCGTTTTTTATCGTTTTGCAGAAGGGCAGGCAATAAAAATAGTCCCCTTGTTTTTTAAAGCTTCAAGAGCTGAAGGGGGCTTGGGTTTAAGTACATCTGAAATCGGATTGCTGTACGGCGTCTTTGGTGCGATAGCTTTCGTATTAGGGTCACTGTTGGCGGGGTATTACGTTTCTAACAGAGGGTTAACCAGAAGAACCCTCTTAATTTTATGCTCCTTTTTTAATTTTCCGTTTGCAGCCTACGCATTTTTGGCCATCACTATGCCTACTAACCTGTATGTTATTGCTGCAGCCGTCGCCATCGAATATTTAGGCTACGGATATGGTTTTGTCGGATTAATCTTGTTTATGATGCAAAATATTGCTCCCGGGAAATACAAGATGGCCCATTACGCGTTCGGAAGTGGTTTAATGAATCTTGGTTTTATGCTTCCGTCAATGATTAGTGGATTGCTAAGTGATATGCTTGGATATAAAGAGTTTTTCATCTGGGTGCTCATCGCAACTATACCTGCTTTTATAGTAACGTGGCTGGTTCCTTTAAGAGCTCCGGAGGAAAAAGAGGAAGAAACAATACAACATCAACATGAGTAAGTTTTTATATAAGCTGATTGGAGTTATGAGTATAGCAACGCTATATTCTTTTCATGCTAATGGTCAGACCACAATAGACAGCAGCTATCTGACCAACCAGTATTCACTGCGGCTCGATTATTTTAGAAAAATGCCTGACAGGAAAAACGAGATTGTTTTCCTGGGAAACAGTTTGACCGAAGGTGGCAAGTGGCAGGAAATGATCCGGAATAAAAATGTAGTTAACAGAGGAATAAGTGGCGACGTTACCTATGGAATTATTGCCAGATTGGACGAGGTTGTGTCTTCAAAACCAGCAAAGATTTTTCTGTTGTGTGGCATAAATGATATGAAACGAGGGATTTCCAATGAAGCTATCCTGTCAAATTTCGGGCAAATCATTCAGATGATACGAGCTGCTTCACCCAGGACTCAAATTTACATTCAAAGTTTGCTGCCGGTAAACGAGAAAATGCTGCCAGCATCGTATGCTCAAATAAATAACAGCAAAATAAACGAGCTAAACCATAATCTGGAGGCTTTATGCAAGGAGAAAAAAATAGTTTATGTCAATCTGCATCCGGCTCTTGCTGATAAAGACGGCAGCCTGAGGAAAGAATTAAGTATTGATGGATTGCACCTTCGTCAGGCTTCCTACATTTTATGGGCTGACTATCTTAACAGAAATGGTTTTTTAAAATAGCGAGGAGATGAGGAAACTAAACATTATACTAACAGCATTGCTTGTATCTATAGCAGTAGCAAGAGCCCAAAGCGCGAAGATAGATAGCAGCTATGCCAATTGGTATTATCAACAACGATTAGAGTATTTTAACAATATGCCACCAGTAAAAAACGCTATAGTCTTTCTGGGGAACAGCATCACCGAAAGAGGTGAGTGGCAGGAGTTATTTGCTGATTGCAAGTATCCTGTGATAAACAGGGGCATTGGAGGCGACAACTCCTTTGGTATTTTGGCGAGAATTGATGAGGTGTTAAAATCTAAACCCAGAGCTATTTTCCTGATGGATGGGATCAACGACCAATTTAGGAAATTACCCCATGAAGTCAGCATCAACAATTATCAACGCATTATAAGAAAGATCAAAGCGGTTTCTCCCCGAACTAAAATTTATCTGGAGAGCGCGTTGCCAATCAATGAGTCTATGACCTCTGAACCATATACAAAGGGCCGAAATGCCCTGGTTCCGGGACTTAATAATAAATTAAAGGCTCTGGCAGAACAGGAACGAATTACTTACATAGATATATGCCCTTTGTTTCAAGATGAAAATGGGGTATTGAAAAAGGAATTCACCATGGATGGAGTGCATTTGAAGCCTGCAGCATATATAACCTGGGCGGCCTTTTTAAAGAACAACAAATTTTTATAAAATCAAGATGTTGAGAATAATCAATAAGCGCACGAGCCATCATTATTTTAAAGTTAGAAAGTGTCATCTGAACAATAAAAATCAATAAAGAGATCACAGATGAAGATAACAGGAACATTTATAGACGAGATTTCTCATGATATTCCTCATCAAAATTGGGGCGAGAAGGAGTGGGACCAGGATTTTGCGCACATGAAGCATGTCGGCATAGATACCGTAATCATGATCAGGAGCGGGTACAGAAAATTTATCACCTACCCTTCAAAATACCTGATGGCTAATTATGGATGCTATCGGCCGTCAATCGACCTTGTTGACCTGTTTTTAAGGCTAGCTGATAAATACAGTATGAAATTTTACTTTGGCCTTTACGATAGCGGTATCTATTGGGATACGGGCAACCTTCAACATGAAATAGATGCTAACAGATATGTTGTTGATGAGGTTTGGGCAAAATATGGTCATTATAAAAGTTTTGGCGGTTGGTATGTAAGTACAGAAATCAGCAGAAAGACCAAAGGAGCCACCGAAGCCTTCAGGACATTAGGCATGCAGTGCAAAAGTATCAGCAATGGTTTACCTACCTTAATATCTCCCTGGATAGACGGTAAAAAAGCAGTAATGGCATCATCTTCAGAACTGAGCAAGGAGGACGCTATTTCTGTAAAAGAACATGAAGAGGAGTGGGGAGAGATCTTTGAGGGCATTTCAGGAGCTATTGATGCTGTAGCATTTCAGGACGGACATATTGATTATGATGAGTTGCCAGCTTTTTTTGAAGTTAATAAAAAGCTGGCAGATCGTTTTGGACTGGAATGCTGGACCAATGTAGAGTCATTTGACCGTGATATGCCTATCAAGTTTCTGCCTATCAAGTTTGATAAGCTCCGCTTAAAGCTGGAAGCAGCAGCTACTGCGGGTTACGACAAAGCGATTACCTTCGAATTTTCGCATTTCATGAGTCCGCAATCTGCTTATTTACAAGCCGGACATTTATACAACAGGTATCAGGAATACCTAAAAGGATTGATTATTTGAGAGAGAAGAATATGAATAAGTTTAGTGGAATTTACAAAGAAGAGCTGTTAAATAATATCATCCCATTTTGGATGAACCATTCTAAGGATGAAAAATTCGGAGGATATTTCTCTTGTCTGGACCGCCAGGGAAACGTTTTTGATACTGATAAGTTTATGTGGCTGCAAGGAAGAGAGGTGTGGATGTTTGCCACTTTATACGATAAAATGCAAGCAAAACAAGAGTGGCTGGATATGGCAGTTCACGGGGCAGACTTTATGAAAAAGCATGGACGTGATGCAGAAGGTAACTGGTATTTCTCTCTAAACAGAGAGGGCAGACCTCTGGTACAGCCTTACAATATTTTTTCCGACTGTTTTGCAACTCTGGGATTTGGCGCATTGTACAGTGCAACCGGAAGAGATGAATACGGAGCGATCGCTAAACAAACTTTTGAGAACATCCTTAAAAGAAGGAATAACACTAAAGGGAAATACAACAAAATATATCCCGGCACACGAGACCATAGAAACTTCTCTTTGCCGATGATTTTAAGTAACCTTTCTATAGAGATTGAGCATCTACTTGATAAATCTCTGGTCAATGAATTAATACAGGAGGTGATTGATGAAGTTATGAACGTCTTCTATCAACCTGAACACGGTATTATTTTCGAGAACGTAAATTTAGATGGTTCATTTTCAGATAGTTTTGAAGGTCGCTTACTTAACCCTGGACACACTATAGAAGCTATGTGGTTTATAATGGATCTTGGTGTACGACTGGATGATAAAAACCTTATTAATAAAGCTTTGGATATTGCCTTAAAAGCATTAGAATATGGTTGGGATAAGGAGCATGGTGGAATTTTCTATTTCCTCGACTTTAAGGGCTATCCTCCACAACAGCTGGAGTGGGATCAAAAGCTTTGGTGGGTGCACGTAGAAGCTTTAGTATGTATGGCTAAAGGCTATGCTTTAACAGGTAGTAAAGAGGCGGGTGCCTGGTTTGAAAAGTTGCATGAATACACTTGGGGTCATTTTAAAGATCAGGAATATGGCGAATGGTTTGGTTACCTTAATAGACGAGGCGAGGTGCTGTTGAATCTAAAGGGGGGGAAATGGAAAGGTTGCTTCCATGTTCCCAGAGCTCTTTTTCAGATTTATAAAACGTTGGAACCAAAACCAACACCACAATTAGTTTAATTACTGCAAAAGAGAAGGAGCGGGTGCGGGTCTCTATGATTTAAATTTCAGAAATGAATAGAACTTTGTTAGATGCCTTGGGGGCAGGAAGAATAAATTAGTACATCCATTAAGAGAGATTTGGTGAAAAATATCTTAGTAGTCCTTATTATGATATGGACGGGGATAGCAAAAGCAGAAAGTAAATTTGCTATTATTCCGAAACCTGTTGCAGTAAAAGATATGCCTGGTGAATTTACTTTGCCTCGAGACATAACAGTTTATGCAAAGCAAACTGAGGAAGTAAATTATGTAGTTTCCTATTTAGGGGAAAGACTACATCAGGCTACTGGGAGGAATATTCGCATTGCTAAAAAATTATCTTCTGGAAATACCATTAATTTTCATTTGCTGAAGACAACAGATCATAGCATTGGTGATGAAGGGTATTTTCTGCTTGTCACTCGAAAAAATGTGACTATAAAGGCAAATAAAGCTGCCGGATTATTTTATGGAGTACAAACTTTATTGCAATTGCTACCTAAGGAAATAGAGAGTAAGGTAGTTATGGATGCAAATTGGTCGATACCTTGTGCGGAAATTACAGATTATCCGAAATTATCCTGGAGAGGAATCATGCTTGACGTATCACGACATTTCTTTACAAAGGAAGAGGTAAAGCGATATATCGATAAAATAGTAGCCTATAAGTACAATTTGCTGCATTTACACCTTACAGACAACGAAGGCTGGCGGATTGAAATTAAAAAATATCCGAAGTTAACATCTATAGGAGCGTGGCGTGTAAACAGGGTCGGTAATTTTGGTACTTTTAGCCCACCACACCCCGATGAACCCAGGGATTATGGAGGCTTTTATACACAGGAAGACATCAAAGAAATTGTACAATATGCAAGAGAGAGATTTGTTGACATTCTCCCGGAAATTGATGTTCCGGGACATAGTCTTGCGGCCGTCGCGGCTTATCCTGAATTATCTTGTACACCTGAAGCCGTAAACTATAGAGTACGTTCGGGTGAGAAAATAATGGATTGGTCGGCAGGCGGAGAATTGCCACAAGCTATATATGATAACAATCTTTGTCCCGCTAATGAAAATGTTTATGGTTTCCTGGATGATGTCATTAAAGAAATTGCCCCACTTTTCCCATTTTCCTATATTCATATGGGAGGAGACGAAACTTCTACCAATTACTGGGAAAAAAGCGAAGCGGTGAAATCTCTGATGAGGAGGGAAAACCTGAAGGATATGCATGCAGTTCAGGGCTATTTCAGTAAAAGGGTAAAAGCTCTGGTAGAAAAGAATGGTAAAAAATTTATGGGATGGGACGAAATTTTAACTGGAGGGCTTTCTCCTGATGCTGCGGTAATGGCTTGGCGAAAACCAGAAAAAGGTGTGGAAGCTTCTCTTAAAAAACACAAAGTCGTGATGACGCCTTTTACCTACACCTATTTGGATTTAATGCAGGCAGATGCGATAACTGAAGCTCCAGTCTATAAAGAGGTCCGCCTGAATAAGGCCTATCAGTTTGATCCAATTCCAGATGGCGCCGATGTGGCGCAGATCATGGGAGGACAAGCTAATATCTGGACAGAACAAATTTATAATATAAGACAAGCGGAATATATGACCTGGCCAAGAGGTATGGCTATTTCAGAGTCTCTTTGGTCTGCAACAGGAACTAAAGAATGGCCAGATTTCGTTAAACGCGTGGAAAGACATTTCGAGAGGCTGGACATATCCGAAACAAAGTACGCCCGTAGCATGTATGATCCTGTATTTAAGGCCTCCAGGTCTTTAGAAGGGAAGTTGCAGGTAGAGCTAAGTACAGAAATTGAAGGCTTAGACATTTATTACAGTTTCGATAATTCATTTCCGGATAGGTTTTATCCTAAATATACACAGCGGCTTACCCCACCTTCAGATGCTACATTGCTAAGAGTAATTACTTATCGGGGGAGTGAACCTATTGGCAGAATGCAGAATATGCCGGTGGAAGAGTTGAAAAAAAGGGCGGAGAAGAAATAAATTAAACCTGTTAGGTATTCCGACTTCCATCTTCATCATACACAATCTGTGATTATTGATAATAGGTTAAAAATTAAATTAAAACCATTCATTACTCGAGACTTTGTTATGGAGTTATTATCTTTCGGCAATTGTATGTAGGTTTGAAGCAGTTTAAAACAGCGAAATCGCCGATATACCTGCCTATATTAAACCATAAAAATGAAAAAGCTTTTAACCTGTTTGATTGGAATCATCTTATGCTCTTCTGTTTTAGCACAGAACTACCTGGGTAATCGAAAATTTTTGCTTAGGGATGAAGGCCTCTCCCAGGTCAGCTTTATAAACCTCGATGATTCGACTGCCAACTGGTATGTTAAAGTACCTGCTGGCCGGGATTTGCAGCTGGTGGGCAATGGAAGCGTGCTCGTAAGTACTGGTACGGGATACCAGGAGCTTGATATACATTCAGGAAAGCAGCTTAAAGAAGTTTCTGATTATCCTGGAGCGGTAATGGTACGGCGCTTAAAGAACGGTAATACGTTACTTGTGGGGTTGAACTGGGAAGATAAAAAGGGGATTGTTTTGATGGAAATTGCCTCTGACGGAGCAAAGAAGAGGGTTTTGAATTTTCCGGAATACGATTATGTCCGTCTGGTTAGGGAGACAACTAAGGGGACTTACTTGATTACAGCTAATACCGTTGTATTTGAATCTGATGCAGACGGAAAAGTTATATGGAAGGCCGATCTGACCGGACCTGAAAAAATTAATTCCTGGCAGGCCCTGCGTTTGCGGAAGAATAAAACTCTTGTTAGCTCAGGATACGCTGTCAATTTTCAGATTCTTAATAAAGACGGGTCTCTCAGTAAAATTATCACTGGCCCTAAGGAGGTGAATCCACATTTCTTCGCAGGTTTCCAGGTTTTGAATAATGGCAACTATTTGGTTTCCAACTGGCAGGGGCATGGCCCCAATTATGGTAATAGCGGGAACCAACTGCTTGAGTTCACACCCCAGGGAAAATTAGTCTGGTCCTGGAAGCAAGATCCCGCAAAGTTTTCCTCCTTACAAGGGGTTATAGCGCTTGATGGATTAAATCCAGAATACTTATATATTGAGGGTAAGGATGGGAAACTTAAGAAGCAAAGGACGAAGAATGTAGCTAAATGATAGTAGGGTAAGTTGACTAAGTTTTCCTCTGTTGGGGTTTAAGGTTTCGATTAATTAGAAACAAGGCAGATTTGTTTAATTGAAATGTAACGCTGGTAAGTGAACGATTATATTTAATTGCATATAGAAGCTCCATTTTTTGGTATATTATATTTAAAAACATATAGACATTGTTTTTTTTATATATTTATATTCTAAAGCATATAGTTTCCCGCTAAGTTGTAGGAGATATGAAACGATTAGCCGACTTTGTAAAGGAGCGTAGAAGAGAGGCAAGTCTCACCCAGGAGGAGTTTGCAGAAAGAGTAGGAGTTGCATTAACCGTGATCCGAAAGATTGAGCAGGGTAAAGGGAACTTGAACATGGACAAGGTAAATCTTGTCCTGAAAATGTTTGGTCATGAATTGGGTCCTGTAAATAGTAAAGATCTTAACTCATGAGACAAGGGAAAGTATTTTATAAAGATTACTTTGCCGGGGTTATAAAGGAAACCGACGAGGGTGAGTATATTTTCCAATATGACTCAAATTACGTGATGGACCATTCTGATCATTTCATCACATTTACTATGCCTGTTTCTGAAAGGCCTTACACAGACAACCGACTGTTTCCCTTTTTTGAAGGCTTGATTCCTGAAGGATGGTTATTAGACATAGCTTCAAAGAACTGGAAAATAAACCGTAATGACCGAATGGGATTATTATTGGCTTGCTGCCAGAATTGTATCGGTGCTGTAAGTGTTATACCAATTGCTGAAGACGATGCAGACTAATTGCCTATACTGTTACCAGCCTCTAGATAGTGAGAGGGATTTTCATGAAAAATGTAGTTTAGCATTCTTTGGGGCTTCGAAACCTCCGAAAATTCCGTATTCAATTGGTCAGATGGCTGAGCTTGCGAAAGAGGTAGTGGATCGTAGTGTGGCAGTTCCTGGAGTGCAACCAAAACTATCAATGACCCTGGTTAGAGAGACTCAGGAAAATGCAGATATACGCTTAACCGTAGTAGGTGCGTTTGGAGGACATTACATTTTTAAGCCGCCTTCTTTTGATTTTAATGAGATGCCAGAGAATGAACATTTGACTATGCGAATGGCAGAAGCGTTTGGTATTCGGGTTGTGCCCTCCAGTTTGATACGGCTGGAATCGGGGGAATTAAGTTATATCACAAGGCGAATCGACAGAACAAAAGACGGAGAGAAAATTCATATGCTGGATATGTTCCAGATCACAGAAGCCTTTGACAAGTACAAGAGTTCGGTGGAAAGAGTGGGAAAGGCTCTGCACCACTACTCAGACAATACTTTACTTGATAAAATTTTCTTTTTCGAGTTAGTGGTGTTTTGTTTCCTTACTGGGAATAATGACATGCACTTAAAGAACTTTTCTATGATTGAAAGCTCGTTCGGTTGGGTACTGTCGCCTGCATACGATTTGTTAAATGTCGCAATCGTTTTTCCAGAAGATACAGAAGAACTAGCGCTCACCCTGGAAGGCAAGAAAAAGAAGCTGAAAAGAGAACATTTTGAGAGATTTGGCCAGGGTCTGGAATTAACGAGTAAACAAATTGAGGGCGTATTCAAGCGGATGACAAGGAACAAAGTGAGGGCATTCCAGTGGATTGACAAATCCTTTTTATCGGATGAGATGAAAGATGCATACAGGCAGCTGCTTGAGTCCCGATACGTGCAGTTGTCATTGTAATAATCACTTATTCAAAATCTATCTGTTTTATGATTAAACCTGAGCTCGGATATTGGCATGGCAAGGAATCAAAGAGGCACAACAAAGCTTAGCTATTATAATTCTCTGATATGAAAGGGCCGATGGCAGTATCAGACACAGACGCAGGGTTTATTTACGTGCCTTTTATTTGGGATAAGTCGGAATATAAAATGGTGGGTAACAAGTTCCACCTGAAATAAAGTGATGCGTTCGCAAGAGATTGTTAAATCAATAGAAAAATTCACTGTCAAACCCCTCGTCCCTCTTATGAATATACCCGTGGGGATTACAGACTACCGTTGTTTCACCTTTTTGATACTGACTGGCTTTATGAATATGCCCATGTATCCAAATAATCCGGCTGATATTCTAAAATTATGTCCTCAAGATTTGAAGCATAGGCAGACGATACAAGATTGTCCGATTGACAAATAGGTAATAATAACATCGCCGGGTCCTATTTTGACGGGGGATCATTGCCGGTTTTCTTTCTTCTTCCGTCTGTACTCTGTTGGGCTGCAACCATACTTCGCTTTGAAGACAGTGGAAAAATATGTTGGCGATGCAACACCCACTTGATACGTTATTTCAGAAATGGAAAAATCTTCGTTTAATAAGAGATACTTAGCTTTTTGAAGACGCCTGTTTAAAATATAGTCGGTAATGGTACAGTCCAGCAGCGCCTTGGCTTTGCGGTATAGCTGAATTCTTGACATCCCCATGCTTTTGCAGATATCGTCTACATTGAAACTTTCGTTGGGGATGTTGGTTTCAACTATTGAGGCAAACTCGTTTAAAAACTTTTTGTCCAGCTTCCTGGAAGCTGGTAGTTTACTTCCTACGGGTAGTTCGCTGCTAAATCTGGATCGCAATAAATTTCTGTTATGTAGGAGGTTTTTAACTGTTTCGTCCAGATATTGGAGGTTAAATGGCTTGGTGATGTAAGCATCAGCCATAGTCTTTAAGCCTTTTATCTGCTGTTCCTGGCTTCCCTGGGCAGTAAGAAGGATGATGGGTATGTGAGATGTCCGGATGTCATTTTTTAGCGCCTGGGTGATATCAGTTCCTGATTGTGCAGGAAGCACAATGTCGGAGATTATTATATCCGGAATGTTTTCGAATGCTTGATGTAAGCCGCTGTTTCCATTGTTAGCTGTGAAGGTATCGTATTGAGAAGAAAATTTCTCTTTCAGGAAGTTCAGCAGTTCTTCGTTGTCTTCAATTATCAGAATTGAACGTTCCTTTAATGATTCCTGAGGGCTTGGGCTATCTGCTGTGTTTGCTGTATCTTCTAACTCAGTGGTGTAAATCTTGATGTTGTCGTAGTCCAGTGTAGATTCTTCTGGCGTATGAACTTTCTCATCTTCATGTAGATGAGTATCGCCTAAAGGCAGCTGAATAACAAAGCACGCACCTTTCTCCTTTTGACTGTTCACTTTTATTGATCCTTTGTGAAGTAGGATCATCTCCTTAGAAAGTGATAGTCCTAAGCCAGAACCTTTTGAACGTTTCGAATCATCCTGATAAAATAGATCGAACGCATGCGTCAGTGTATGTTCATCCATTCCTGCTCCATTATCTTCTACTTTCAGTTCCACACTATTTGTTTCGATGTTTTTTTCTACAGTGACAATGATCTTTCCACTGTCATGGGTGAACTTAAAAGCATTGGACAACAGGTTAAATAGCACTTTGTCGAGCATATTGGTGTCGAACCAGGCGTTTAGATGGCTTTCGCTGCTTACAAGGCGTAAATCTATATTTCTTTTATACGCAATGTCTTTGAATAGATCAATGATCTCTTTTGTAAACGCTAAAAGATTATTCTCTGTAGCGCGTACCCGCATTTTCTCATAGTCTATCTTTCTGAAATCAATCAACTGATTGACCATTCGCAGAAGTCTCATCACATTTCTATTAATAAGCTGCAAGTGACTTCGTGTTTTTTGAGGCAGTTTGGCGTTGGCAAGCAACTCCTCTAAGGGTATGAGTATTAAGGTTAAGGGAGTTCTGAATTCATGTGAGATGTTGGTGAAGAAGTTGAATTTGGCTTCTGTGGCCGATCTGGCTTTTTCAGACATCTCTATTAACTGGCTTTGCTTCTCCAGAATCTGATGATTTTTATGTTCCAGGCGCTTATTGTTTTTCCAATTTTCATTAAGTGAATAAAAGGCGATGCCGGCGAATACAATGGCTAATACCAAACTGACGACCAGAATGTTCAAGATTACTTGCTGGTTGTTATAAACGATCTTTTGCTCAGCCAGCATATTCTGCTGCTTCTCGATATCTTTCTGCTGGCTGGTCATTTTATCTGCCTGCAGCACCATTAATTCTACATTGCTTGAATCGATCACAACTGATTTCAATGTTGTGTTTTTATCGTAGGGTGATTTGTTCAGGATATTTAAGGCTGTGCGGATCGCTTCCTTTCCTCCTGTGGGGTACAACATCGAGGCATCAAATATTTTCCCGGACACAAATTCGAGACCGTTGTTTTTTCCGGGCAGAGCATCAACACCCACCAGTTTGATCTTCCCTGCAAACCCATTGTTTTTGAGAACACGATAGGTTCCCAATGCCATTTGATCGTTATGAGCAAATATGGCATCGGTTTGGGATAGTAAGTGCTTGTTGAGGTTAACCTCTTCTTGTGCCTTGCGGTTGAGCCAGCTTCCTGAAAGCTGCTTAATGACTTTAATAGATGGATATCGTTTAAGAGCGCTTTTGAAGCCCTTGTTCCGCTCTATTGCAGGAGAGGACCCCGTAAGTCCTGTCACTTCGATAATATTTCCTTTTTCCTTGAGACGATGAGCCAGGTATTCGCCGGCCATTCTACCAACCTCAAAATTGTCGGCCCCTACGTATGCTGTATAAAAGTTAGAGGAGATCTTCCGGTCAATTACTACAACTGGTGTTCCCTGGCTGAAAGCTTGTTCGACTATCGGCGTTAAGGGTTCGGATTCATTGGGGGAAATGATTAATAAATCAACATTTTTATTCAGCAGCGATTTGACTTGTTCAATCTGTTTATTACTGTTTCCTCCTGCGTCTTCATAAACAAGTCCGATATCTGAATAAAATGAAAGCTCTCTTCGCATTTCTTCCAGCATGGTGATCCTCCACTTGTCGGAACCGATGCACTGAGAGAAACCGATTGTGTATCTGGGCTTGTCTTGATTGCTTTTGCAAGCACTTAAAAACCCTGTAAAAAGTACTAAAAGAAAAATCAAAAGATAAAGTCCCTTCTTATTTCCTGTCATGTGTTTCCTCTGATTTTATAATTGATTATTGAAAGCTACATAATTTTGATTAAACCGTAAACCTTAATGGTTTGATCGCCGCCGGTGAACCCCATAAACCTATCTCTAAAGTGATTTAAAAGTTAAAACAGGTGATACAGAATTAAAAGTGTGGTAGGTTTTTGATTGTCTTGAAATAAATAAGCATCTGATATTTAGATTGTTGTGGAATTATTTAATTGTGTTTCTTGTTTTTAAAGACATTGATACAAATTCAAAACTTAAAAATGGTATAAGCATCTACTTTGGTCATTGTAAACCTAATAAGTATATGCAAAAAAATTCTGTTATCGCCTGGTCACTGGTTGTGGCCCTCGGCGGATTCCTCTTTGGTTTCGACACTGCTGTTATATCAGGCGCCGAAAAATCTATCCAGCAATATTGGGAACTTAATGTCTTCGAACACGGCTTAACTGTATCTATAGCTTTAATAGGTACCGTAATAGGTTCTCTGGTTGGTTCTGTTCCTTCTGATAAATACGGAAGGAAAAATACCCTGTATATGGTCGCTGCCTTGTATTTGTTGTCGTCTATTGGAACTGCATATGCAACAAACTGGTATGTATTCTTGCTTTTCAGATTGATGGGTGGATTTGGAGTAGGGATGTCGTCTGTTACTGCTCCTATATACATTTCGGAAATATCGCCTGCTAATTTGAGAGGACGCTTGGTCGCCTTGTTTCAATTCAATGTTGTATTGGGGATTTTGATTGCGTACTTATCTAACTACCTTATTGGACAGGAGGGGGAGAATTCATGGAGATGGATGCTCGGTGTGCAAGCTTTTCCGTCTCTCATCTATCTTGCCTTAATCAAGTTGGTTCCTGAGAGTCCCCGCTGGTTGGTTTTACACAAGGGCAGGGATGCTGATGCGTTGAAGGTATTAAAACGTATCAACCCGCTTAATTCGGAGCAGGAGCTAATAGCAATTAAACAATCACATAGGGTCTTGGCTGAGTTTGAAAAGCCAGACTCTCTGCTAACAAAAAAATATAAAACACCAATAACATTAGCGGTTTTGTTCGCTGTCTTTAATCAGGTGTCGGGTATCAATGCGATAATCTATTATTCTCCGCGCATTTTTGAGATGGCGGGACTGGGTGCTCATACTTCTTTATTATCTACTGTAGGTATCGGACTTGTGAATTTTACTTTCACTTTGATAGCGATTGGCTTTATCGACAAGGTAGGAAGGAGGACGTTGATGTTCATAGGGTCTGTCGGCTTGATACTTTCTCTCGGTTTGGTGTCCCGTACTTTTTTTATGAACGATTTCAGCGGCTTTGCGATTACATTTTATCTGATGATCTACATCGCATTCTTTGCTTTTTCACAGGGTGCCGTAATCTGGGTATTTATTTCAGAAATTTTTCCAAATGAAGTCCGCGCAAAAGGCCAGACGCTCGGAAGTTTTACGCATTGGATTATGGCAGCTGCAATCACCTTTTGCTTTCCATACCTATCTGAGATTGCGGGAGGTGGAAATACATTTTTATTCTTCAGTGTGATGATGATGATGCAATTGCTCTTTGTATGGAGACTAATGCCCGAGACTAAGGGTAAATCTCTTGAGCAGATTGAAAGTAATATAATGATGCATTAACCATATTAAACCTTCAAGAAATAGAGTATGAAAGGAAAAGATCACAATGTAATCTGCTTTGGTGAAATTCTATGGGATAATTTGCCGGCAGGCAGAAAACCGGGTGGCGCACCCATGAACGTCGCCTACCATTTAAAAAAACTGGGCATAAACAGTATATTAATCAGCCGGGTAGGGGATGACAAAAATGGGGAAGAACTGGCTGCCTTTATTAAGGGGAAGGGTTTATCAATAGATTTTTGCCAGAAAGATGCTGATCATGTAACCTCCACGGTAGAAGTAATGATAGGCGACGATCAGGAAGTGAGGTACGATATCGTTTCGCCTGTAGCCTGGGATTTTATAGCACTTGAAAACGGATTGATCGATCTTGTTTCTGAATCAGATGCTTTCGTCTTTGGAAGCCTGGCAACCAGAAATGTGACCTCCTATGAAACTTTGCTTGCGTTACTTGAGAATGCGAGCTGTAAGGTATTTGACGTCAACTTACGCGCTCCCCATTTTGATGTGAAGAGAATCGGTGAGTTATTATCTAAAACCGACTTGTTGAAATTGAATATCCATGAGCTTTACCTCATCTCCGGATGGTTTAGCACTACGTGTCGCACAGAAAGTGACCGGATCAGCGTATTGCAGAATTTCTTTGGCATTCCGGAAATAGTTCTCACTAAGGGTGGAAGCGGTGCATGCTACTATACCAAAAGCGCCCAATGTAACTATCCGGCCTTTAAGGTTGAGGTGAATGATACAGTTGGGAGTGGTGACTCTTTCCTTGCTGCTTTCTTGTCCAAAAAGTTAAACGGCGAGGGTATTGAAGGGACTTTAAATTATGCCTCAGCTTTAGGTGCATTTATTACGACTCACTCAGGAGCATGTCCGGAGTATAAAAAATACGATTTAGAAAGATTTATATGGAAAAATGAATTAAACTCAGCCAATCACTTTATTAAGTAGAAAATTAACTAACCAATCAAACTCATGAAAAGTTTAATACTTATAATTCCTTTAATTATAGCTTTAATGTGCTCTTCCTCGGCACAGGAGCGAACAATTTCTGGAAGGATAACAGAGAAAGCAAACGGGCAACCGGTCATAGGTGCTTCTGTTGTCATTCAGGAAACGAAAAAAAGTACGAGCACTGATATAAATGGAGCATTCTCTATTAGTGCGGCGACCGGGCAAACCATCAAGGTCACTTATATTGGTTTCGAGCCAGCGTTGGTAAAGGTAGCTAGCAGGAACGAAGTAAATATTCAGCTTGATGAAGCAGCCGCGAGCGTATTGTCTGAAGTTGTGGTTACCGGATATCAGTCGCAACGTAAGAAGGATCTGACAGGAGCTGTCTCTGTGGTCGATGTGGAGGAAATGAATAAGCAGGCTGTAGCCAATCCTATGAAAGCATTGCAGGGACAGGTTCCGGGAATGTATGTTACCGGAACTGGCGCACCAAGTTCCCCTGCTACTATCAGAATTCGGGGGATAGGGACGCTTAATGACAATAATCCGCTGTATATAATTGATGGCGTGCCTACAAAGTCAGGCATGCATGAGTTAAATTCTGCAGACATTGAGTCGATGCAGGTATTGAAGGACGCATCTGCTGCTAGTATTTACGGGTCGAGAGCAGCGAATGGAGTTATCATCATAACTACGAAGAGAGGGAAATCCGGTGGTACGCAAGTCAGTGCAAGTGCTTCCACCTCTCTTTCCAGCCTTGTAAATAATGTTAAGATGCTGGACGCAGAAGGCTATGGTCGGGTTATGTGGCAGGCGAATGTTAACAGCAATTTCAATCCGGACAACAATGGTATTCAGTATAAATATGACTGGTATGTTGATCCGGAAACGAACCAACCTGTGTTGAACAAAGTATTCGTTCCGGAGTTCCTGGATACTGCGCATACAATGAGATCGGCAGACACCGATTGGTTGAAGGAAATATCGCAAGTTGGTGTGGTGCAGGATTATAATGTTCAACTTGCTAATGGCACGGAGAATGGAAGTTATCTGTTGTCTGTTGGTTACTTCGATAATAAAGGCGTTGTTAGAACCACAGGGTTTAACAGGTTATCTGCACGTGTAAATTCTGACTACCGGTTATTTAAGGGTAAGATAAATGTTGGGCAGAATTTAAGTATGTCAAAAACAAAAGAGGTTGCGGCGGACATCATTAACTCAGCCATTCAGGCAGTTCCTATTATTCCGGTGCACACCGAAGACGGAATTGGATGGGGCGGTCCGGTTGCCGGCATGAATGACAGGCAAAATCCGGTGCGTGTGCTGGAGGATAACAAGCAGAACGGATATAATTATATGCGTCTGTTCGGGAACTTTTTCGCTGACCTGAAAATTGTAAATGGATTGACGTTCAGGTCTAATGTCGGCATTGATTATGGGAATTTTACCTCACGCAACTGGCAGAAGAAGTATCAGTCGGGCTACCTTAAAAATGATGTGAACAAAGTAACCAATACGCAAACACATAGCGTGAAGACCACCTGGACTAATACCCTGAATTATAAACTCCAGTTAAAACAGCATAATCTGGATATAATAGGGGGCACGGAATATTATGTGGACAATACAACCTCATTTATGGCATCCAGAGAGGGTTTCGTATTGGAAGATCCTAATTATTTGTATCTGGATGCGGGAACGGGTACTAAGGACAACGCTGGCAGTGGAGCTAAAAATGTATTGCTCTCTTATTTTGGAAAAGCCAACTACTCTTATCTCGACAGATACCTGTTTTCTGCAACCATCCGATATGACGGATCTTCCCGTTTTGGTGATAACAATCGTTTCGGAACATTTCCGGCCTTTTCAGCAGGATGGCGTGTTAGTGAGGAAGGGTTTATTAAAGATAATACCGAAATTTTCGACGAGTTAAAACTCCGTTTCGGCTGGGGGAAAACCGGTAATCAGGAGATAGAAAATAATGCTATCTACAATCTGTATTTTCCAAATTATAATATCACTGCGTACGATATTAATGGAGATAAAAGCGGGGTACTGGCTTCCGGATTCTTCTTATCGCAAAATGCAAACCCTAATTTAAAATGGGAAGCTACTGAGATGAGTAATGCAGGGCTTGATTTCTCATTATTTAACCAAAAGCTGTATGGAAGTGTGGATTACTATATCAAGAAAACCTCAGACATCTTGCTGAAACCGCCATATATAGGTGTTTTGGGAGAAGGTGGTAATACCTGGGTTAACGGCGCATCGATGGAAAATAAAGGTTTCGAATTTGTCATCGGGCACCGTAGCACCATCAATAGAAACGTGAAACTTGATCTTACAGGTAATTTTGATGTGGTCAGAAATAGAGTAACTAAATTACCTGCGGAAGTTATTAACGCCTACGGTGGTGATGGACGGGGGCAGAACATTCTGGGAAGAACATTCGGTTCTCACTTTGGCTATATTGCCGATGGTTTGTTCAGGTCACAGGAAGAAGTCGATGCGAGTGCCGAACAGCCGAATAAGGGGTTGGGCCGTATCCGTTATCGCGATTTGAATGGGGATAATGTGATAAATGATTACGATAGAACATGGATTGGTGCTCCTCTTCCTAAATTCACGTATGGTTTCAACGCGGCTGTTAGTTATAAGAACTTCGATCTTTCTTTTCTGCTGCAGGGACTAGGGTCAATCGACGTGAGGAACGAGTCGAAATTTTATACCGATTTCTGGAGTGCTGTAGAATCATCATCCAACAAGGGAACGCGATTGTTAGATGCATGGTCGCCTAGTAATCCTGATTCAGACATTCCTGCAGTAGCGCTCACTGATAATAATTCGGAAGCCCGGTTTTCAACCTACTTTGTTGAGAACGGCTCATACTTAAAGCTCAGAAACGCCCAGTTGGGTTATGCTTTCGGTAAAGCCCTGGCATCCAGACTTAAAGTGCAGTCAGTAAGGGTATACGTGGGTGGTGATAATCTGGGAATACTTTTAAAATCAAAATCATTTACCGGTGTAGACCCTGAAAACCCAGGGTTTGGTTATCCCAATCCATTGGTTGTTACTGCCGGGGTCAATGTGAGATTTTAAGGTTGCGGAACCGATACCCTTTAAGGTAATTATGTATTTATAAGATCATATTAATATGAAAAGATATTTGTTTAAGGCTATATTAATAGCTATCACCCTAAGTTCATGTACTAAGGATCTTGACGTGGGCGCCTTAGGTGCGCTTGACGAAAGCCAGGTTTCCAATCCTGAGCAAGCTGAAGGTTTTGTGATTGCAGCTTACTCACAGCTTGGCAATGATGAAATTAACCGCGCTTTTAGTATGTATCAGTATGGTAATGTCAGGGCTGACGACGCCTATAAGGGAGGGGGCGGTATTAGTGACGGAGATGTTTTCCATTTTATGGAGACCTTTGTGACTTCAAGGCCGGATCAATGGAACTATGATGGTATTTGGTTTAATATTTATGTGGGCATCCGAAGAGCTAATGAAGGCCTGCGTATTCTTAACCAGTTTAGTACTGCCGAATATCCACTGGTAGATACGCGTAAAGCTGAATTGCGCTTTTTACGCGGGTATTGGTACCTTATGCTGGAAAATTTATTTAAGAACATTCCTTATATAGATGAGAACTTACCTGCTGCGGATTATAAATTCGTTTTGAATAATGAATTTACAAGGGATGAAATCCTTGAAAAGATTGCAGCTGATTTCCAGTACGGAACAGAAAACCTTCCGGCTACACAACCTCAGATTGGCCGTGCCAACAAGTACGCTGCTTATGCATTTCTGGCAAAAACAAGATTGTTTCAGGCTTATAAGCAAAACGAACAGCATGCCGTTACCGGTATAGATGCAAGTAAACTGGAAGAGGTTGTTCAGGCTGCCAATCAGGTTGTGAGTTCAAATTATGGCCTTCAACCGGATTTTGCGAATAATTTTTTATCCGGTTCTGTTTATGAAAATGGAAACGAAGCGATTATGTCTGTGCAGTTTTCCAGTAATGATGGAGCCGGACGCGGAAGGGTGAATTTTGGTGATATGCTTACCGTGCCCCAGGGGTTGGGTTGCTGTGATTTTCAAAAACCCTCGCAGACGTTAGTGAATGCTTACAGGACTAATGTCAACGGTATTCCTTTATTTGATACGTATAATCAGCAGAATGTCGATTTAACACAGGAGACTGTAGATCCGCGGTTAGATCATACGATCTCAAGGCCGGGTGCGCCGTGGAAGTATGATCCCGGCCTGCTGGTATCTAACGCATGGAGCCGTAATATTGCACTGTATGGTACATACAATTCAATGAAAGAAAATGTATCGCCTGATGCTTTGATAAACGTCGATCCATTCTATGGAAATACCAAACCGCGGATTATGATCAGGTATGCTGATGTGATGTTGTTCAAAGCAGAAGCGTTAATTGAACTGGGACGTCAGGATGAAGCTCTTCCACTCATCAATGAAATCAGGTCCAGAGCGGCCGAGAGTACCGATCGGTTGGTCAGAGCTGATGGAACACCGACCGCAAGGTATTACATTCAGCCTTATATAGCCGGTGAAAATATAATCTGGTCACAGGAGAATGCCCGCAAAGCTTTGCGATTTGAACGTCGGCTGGAAATGGCCCTTGAAGGAGAACGGTTCTTTGATTTAATGCGCTGGGGAATTACAGCTGAGGTGATGAACGCATTTTTCGATGCAGAAAGATCAACTCGAAGCATCTATCAGGGGGCGAGATTTACGAAGGGAAGGGATGAGTTCCTGCCTATCCCTCAAAACCAAATTTTCTGGAGTGAGAACCGTTACGTTCAAAATCCAGGATATAATTAATCCACCGCTAACCTTTATAGATATGACCAGCTATTTTAACCGACACAGAGCATACTATTTGCTCATCGTACTTGTAATGTTATCGATTGGGTGTAAGAAAGACAGTTCGAACCTCAATCTCGACGCTGAAGTACAATTGACTTCATTTGTAATTAATGGTGTGCCCGGAGAAATTAACCAGCGATCCGGGGATATATATGTTAATCTTCCTTTTGGAAGTGATGTTACTTCTTTGACCCCTGTTCTCGGACTTCCCGAACAGGCAGTTTCATCCATGGAGCCTGAACAGGCACATAATTTTACGGGCCCTGTAAGTTACAGAATCACTAATGGAAATTTATATAAAGAGTATTCAGTAATAGTGAAGATCATCCCTCCCTTGGTATCCTTCAGTATCAACGGTATTGATGCTACTATTGACCATGGAAACAAGAGTGTATCTTTATTACTGCCTGATGGTACTGACCTGAGCAGCTTGACGCCTTCTATCGCTTTACAGCCAGATGTTACTGTTTCCCCTTCGGCAAATACTGCGCAGGATTATTCTAAGCCAGTGTCGTATACGTTTACAACAGGCAATGTAAGTGCCGTTTATCAGGTAAATGTGATCAGTAATTCAATCAGTCAGTATGGGTTCCTCGGCGTGGCTCCAAGTAGGGATATGATTACGAATAGTGATGAGAAGGCCGCTGCAGATTGGTTCTTTGAAACGTATCCGGAAGCGGATTATATCTCATTTCAAAGTATAGAAACAGGCATGAGACTATCGAATTACAAAGTAATCTGGTGGCATTTTGATTCTTCTCAATCGCTGCCCGACGCAGCACTCACTCCAAATGTTATCAACGCCCTCAAAGCTTACAGGACCGATGGAGGAGGCCTGTTATTAACATCTTATGCGACCATTTACCTGGAGAGGTTAGGCATAGTACCGGCGGGTAAGGGGCCGAACAATGTTTTCGGAGACTTTCTCCCTGCGGGCGGTATTGAATACAATAGTGACTGGGGGATCTCATTCAGAGGGAAGGAAAATCATCCGATATTCAAAAACCTGGAGACTTTTGAAACAGGTAAGGCCTATCTTTTAGAAAAAGGAACATTCCGGCTTAATCACACGGCGTGGTGGTTCTTGCCTGAGTGGGGCGGATATGGAAATGGAGCTAATTGGAGACAGCAAACCGGTGGTGTAAATCTCGCTTCGGAGGCTTGGGATGACCAGCTTGATGGAAGAGTCGGAATTGCTGAATGGCCAACGGCTGGAGGTGGTAATACGCTTATTATTGCTTTTGGAGCTTACGACTGGTATTCTGAGCCTCAGGCCGGCGCGAGTACGACTAACAGATACATTAATAATATCCGAACCATTACCAGGAACACTATTGATTATTTAGTAGTGACTAAGTAAAAGCATTCAGGGTTCTGACGGGAACCCTGAACAGCTGATTGTTCAAACCAATTTACTAACAACCCGACTATGTTTTTAAAACAAATATTTTATGCTGCAGGCCTGTTATTGAGCTTAATATCCTGTAGCAAAGATAAAACAGGTTACACTTTTGAACCTGTGAAGGACGACAAGTTTAATATCTATCCTAAGCCAACTGGAGGTACTAGCCAGAATAATGGATATACAGGTTGGGTGGGTGATGTGATGCCCTATTATGAAGATGGGAAATTTCAAATTTTCTTTCTTCATGACGCAACGGATTTAGAGAAAAGCAGCAGTGCGGGACAGCACCCTATCCATAAGTTCACGTCAACGAACGTGTTAGATTTTAATTACGAAGGGGAGATGATTCCTTATGGTAATGCGAATACGCAGGACCACCTGCCGGGTACAGGATCTGTAGTCAAGTTCAGGGATACGTATTACTTTTACTATACAGGACACAATAGCAGTGCTTCCTGGCTGCAAAATAATAACCCTGGCTGGATTACTGCCAACAGCCGTGAAGCGGTGATGTATGCAACGAGCAAAGATCTAAACAACTGGACTAAGCATAAAGACTTTTCACTCAGAGCCCCCTCCGGGTATTCGGGCAGTGACTTCAGAGATCCTTATGTGTTTTATAATGATGAGTTCAGTGAGTACTGGATGCTGGTCAGTACAAAGACAGCGAGTAATGGAGCAATCGGAAAAGGAGTTATTCTGGTATATACTACAAAAGATCCTTCTTCAAATAACTGGGTGTTAAAACCTTCTCCATTATCAGTTGAAGGTACTTATGAGATGCTGGAATGTGCTGACATCTTTAAGGAAGGAGATAAGTACTATATGCTGTTTGCTGAGGATTGGAGCAGCACCCCGGGTACTCATTACCGTATAGCTAATTCTACCGCAGGACCATGGGTAAAACCCGCAGATGGGCGTGATATGTTCGACGGCCATCAGTTCTACGCCGCGCGCTCAGCGGCTGATGCATCTAATCGTTATGCTTTTGGATGGGTCCATCGTCGACAGGGTGAAACGGATAACGGAACAAGAACCTGGGCAGGAAATTTAGTTACACATGAGATCTACCCCCTGGCCAATAATAAGCTGGGCGTGAAAAGCCCTCAATCCGTAACAGGATATTTAAACAGTGAGAAAGAGGCCAGCATTGTTTCTGAGAGTGGGACAGTGAGTCGTTCGGGTTCAAATTATACGCTGAACGGTACAGATGCCATGGCTTTATACAAATTTGAGGGGATAGAAGGCACAGCTAAGATTCAGGGTACTTTTGCAATAAGTAATTCAACAGGTACCGCTTCCATAGGATTCAATACAACTGATGATAATACCAGCAGTTACGCAATTAGATTCGAAGCAAGAGTTGGTCGTATTGCAGCTTATAATAATGGTGTGGAAGTGACCCGTGTTCCCTTTGAGCTGGAAGCCAACAAAACGTATACGTTTAGTTTAATTATAGACGGGTCTGTAAGCGTATTATATGTAAATGATGAAGTGGCATTGACCAACCGGATATACAGCCTGCAGGGTAAGCCCTGGAATTTTATGGCCGATGGAGTCACATTTAATGTGAACAATCTTAAGGTACGCTATCATTAATCACATCTAACACTAATTTACATGTGTAAAGCACTTCATAGAATTTCAGTTTATATGTTGCTGATAATCGCTTTTATCGTTTCGGAGGCGAGTGCACAGCAAACCCCAACAAAGAGCAGATTGGAAAAATACAGGCCTCAATATCATTTTAGTCCTGAGAAAGGATGGATAGGAGATCCCGACGGGCTGGTTATTCATCAGAGAAAATTTCATCTTTTCTGGTGGGGCCACGCTGTTTCTGATGATCTTGTACACTGGAAAGAATTACCTCCTCCGATGAAAGGTGACGATAAATCATTTTCCTACTTCAGCGGGTCTGTGGCAGTAGATCTTAATAATACCAGTGGATTTGGAAAAAATAGCATGGTGGCGGTATATACGAGACATTTTGCAGGTGATTCTTTGCCTGAAACCCAGGCGCTTTCCATCAGCAGAGATGACGGATTGGTGTTTAATTATTATGCTCAGAATCCGGTTCTGGACATAGGGAAAGTGTTTTTCAGAGATCCGCAGGTATTCTGGTTCCGCAGTTGCAGAAACTCCGGCAGGTCCTTCATCAAACCGAAAAGCTGGAAATAAACGGCATAAGAAAATTCGATGCATTCCGTCCCGCAAAAAATACCTATGAAATGGATGTTGAATTTAAGTCTTTGTCCGATGCCGCGTTTGGTCTGTTTTTACTTGAGGGCGATGGAAGGAAGTTGATTTTGCGCTATGATCCGGTAACTTCTGTAATCTGTTTAGATCGTACGAATTGTACTGATTTTGTGTCAGATTCATCGTTTACAAAGGTTTTCGCCAAGAAGATGATTGCTCCTTTAATGTTGAAGCAAGGAAAGCTTCGTCTACATATTTTTGTGGATCAATCATCCATAGAGGTGTTTACGAATGATGGAGAAGTGGTGCTCAGCGCAACGACATTTCCATCGGAGGAGCAATTAGGAATATCGTTTTTTTCTGAAGGCGGAAAAACACAAATAACTACGCTGAAAGCCTGGGAATTGAATTCTATTTGGAAGTAAAATTGCCAAAATACATAAGAACTCCATTGCTTTATATTAATATTAATTTTTTTTTCATGAGAACAATAAGATTACTCCTTTTTTTGTGCTTTGCTCTTGCTATTGGAGCTTGTAGTGTCAATAAGATGGCTGTCGCACCAAGCTATAACCAAACCCACCGCCCACAGTTCCACTTTTCACCCAAGGCACACTGGATGAATGACCCGAACGGTATGGTCTATTTTAATGGAAAATATCATTTATTTTTTCAACATTATCCGGAAGGTACGACCTGGGGTCCTATGTATTGGGGGCATGCTATAAGTAAAGATTTAGTACATTGGCAGGAACAACCCATTGCTTTATCTCCAGACAGCCTGGGTTATATATTCTCAGGAAGTGCAGTTGTAGATCATAACAATACTTCTGGTTTAGGCAAAGACGGGAAAGTGCCGCTTGTAGCGATCTTTACACATCATAACAAAGAACTTGAAAATAAAGGCCAGAACGATTTCCAGTACCAAAGTATGGCCTATAGTCTGGACGAAGGGAATACCTGGACAAAATATTCTGGAAATCCGGTTCTTAAGAATCCCGGAATCGTTGACTTTCGTGATCCTAAGATTATGTGGTATGAGGACGGTAAGAAGTGGATTATGACTCTAGCTACTAAGGATCGAATAACGTTTTATTCATCGCCGGACTTAAAAAACTGGGTAAGAGAGAGTGATTTTGGTAGTGAGTTCGGTGCTCATGGCGGGGTCTGGGAATGCCCTGATCTTTTTCCGCTTGATCTGAACGGGAAGAAGACTTGGGTGTTGTTGGTAAGCATCAATCCAGGTGCTCCTAACGGTGGTTCAGGTACGCAATATTTTACGGGTGACTTCGACGGTAAAACGTTTGTTCCGCATTCTATAGAAACGAAGTGGATTGACTACGGAACAGATAATTACGCTGGAGTAACATGGTCAAATACAGGAAACAGAAAGCTATTTATTGGATGGATGAATAACTGGCAGTATGCGAATGTTGTCCCAACGGTCGAGTGGAGAGGAGCAGCGACTATGGCGCGAGAGCTAAGTTTGAAACAGGTGGATGGAAAAGTTTATTTGGTGTCTTCTCCTGTTAAGGAATTCGAAAAGATCACAAGGGAGATATATTCAAAAGAAAATGTGAATAGCGCTCAGGAAATTGATCTGTCAGCCAAACTTAAAAAGCAGAATGGCGCTTTCAGGTTGGACGTTTCCTTTTCGAATAGGGAAGATTTCGAGGTAGTCCTCTTCAATACAAGCGGTGAAGAGTTGAGGATAGGATATGAAAAAGCCTCCAATCAATATTTTATTGACCGACGCAAAGCAGGTAAGACAGATTTCGAACAAGGTTTTGCAAAGAAACATCTCGCGCCAAGAATATCTTCATCTGAGGATATCGATTTGAGTATATTTTTTGATGCTGCCTCTGTCGAGCTTTTTGCGGACAATGGTTTAAATGTGTTTACAGACGTCTATTTTCCGAAAAAGCAAATGGACCAGCTGAGAATTGAAACAAATAATAAAGCTACTGTGAGACAGGTAAAACTTTACGATATCAAGTCGATCTGGTAATATTTTACTGTCTGTCCTAACGGAATTCGCAAAATGAATCAGGTTTAGTGGAGTGTAACATGCATTTTGTCATTGGCGCCCAGGTAGATTGATTGTAGGAAACTCGTCACATAGAGTTAATTTCCCACAATCAATCTGTTAACCGGCCGCCAATTTAGCCTATTATCCGAAAATTGTTAATACTTTAGTTAGCGATCAGTCTATCCAATCCACTTTAAGGCATTACTTACTTGCTATGACAGAATTTACTCAGGTTATATCAGATGCAGATTACAAGAAAGCTATTGCTAAGCACTACTTTAGTTATAAATACACTTATGCCTCACCGGTTCTCGGACTTCTGTTGATCTTAGGCCTCCTGGTTGTGATGTTCGTATCTCCCGAGGGAGCTCCCAGAGCGCCTGTTTTTTTATATTTATTAGGCGCCTTTATGCTTCTAAGGCCATTGTTCTACATTCAAAATGTTTTTAAGAGTATCAAGACAAGTAAGTTCTCATCAAAAGAGACCAGCATAAAAATAACGGAGGACAACCGAATAATTACTGATAGTGGTGGTAATTCAACAACTTTGAATTTGGCTGACTTATATGCTTACTACGACACTAATATTTTCTTGTTCTTATACACTTTTCGAAATCAATTTTTAATTTTAGACAAACGCCAAATGAGTGCCGCAAGTGTTGAGGGCTTGTTGAGATCTTTGGAGTTTTTAGAAGTAAAAAAGAAATAAGGCGATCGATAAGACCTGCTTATAGAAAGACCGTGGATGAACAAATTATTGCAGTTCCTTCGAAACAATGCTTTCTCTCTCGTAATGGGTATCGCCTTAATCGTTTTGCTGGTTAACGCCGATGCAAAATCGTTTGTACTACGACAAATTATGCTAACGGGGCTTTTTAATGTGAACATAAATAAAGATGCTTCCGATACATCAGATGGAGCTAATGTTGTTTTCAGTTTTGAAGGAGAAAATGGAGCTGTTCAAAATACAGCTTCCTTGAAAAATAAAGTAGCGTTCATCAATTTTTGGGCATCCAGAGATGCGGGAAACAACAATTATCTTATTACAACTGCTCTTATTCTTATATTTATAGCTGAATGAAGAAAATTGGTTTTTTATCGTTTGGACATTGGTCCAACCATCCTTCTTATAAGACTCGTACAGCTGGCGATACTTTACTTCAGTCCATCGACCTTGCTGTTGCTGCCGAGGAACTTGGTTTAGACGGTGCGTATTTCCGGGTGCATCATTTTGCTGCTCAATTGGCATCGCCATTTCCATTGCTATCGGCCGTCGGCGCTAAAACAAGCAAAATAGAGATTGGAACCGGTGTGATCGATATGCGGTATGAAAATCCGATGTATATGGTGGAAGATGCCGGAGCCGCTGACCTGATTTCTGAGGGGCGATTGCAATTAGGAATCAGCAGAGGTTCACCAGAGCAGGTGATTGACGGTTGGCGCTATTTCGGCTATGAACCTGCGGAGGGCGAGAGCGATGCAGAGATGGGAAGAAGAAAAGCTCTGGAGTTTTTGGATAAGCTGAAGGGTGTCGGATTTGCCAAGCCTAACCCGTATCCCATGTTTCCGAACCCGCCGGGATTGTTACGCCTGGAGCCGCACTCGGAAGGTCTGCGCGATCGTATCTGGTGGGGTGCGGCATCGAATGCCACAGCTGTCTGGGCGGCTGAAAATGGAATGCACCTGCAAAGCTCTACCTTAAAATATGATGAAAGCGGTAAGCCTTTTCATGTACAGCAGGCAGAACAGATCAGGTTGTTCAAAGAAGCCTGGAAAAAAGCTGGACACCAGCAAGAACCACGTGTTTCGGTGAGTCGTTCTATCTTTGCATTGGTCAACGATCAGGACCGCTACTACTTCGGTCATGAAGCCAGTCGTGACGACAAGTTCGGTTATATTGAAAGTGATAAACGAGCGATCTTTGGGAAAGGTTACGCAGCGGAACCGGATCAACTGATTGAGGAACTGGCCAAAGATGAAGCTATTCAGGAAGCAGATACGCTGCTGTTGACCATACCCAATACCCTGGGGGTTGATTACAATGTGCATGTGCTGTCGTCGATCCTTGAGTATGTGGCTCCGGGATTGGGGTGGAGGTAATTGCCGCATGTTCCATGACTTAACTTATCTCGACCAGGGTGCTAAAAGACTTTAAAGAAATCAAAACCTGCTTTCTCTTGTTAAAAATTCAATACTTCAATTTTAGCTGTACTGAATGAATAATTTAATTCCCTACTTCGAACATATTCCTGATTTTATTTCCAACCTCTTGATTCTGCTCCTTGCGATCATTTCCGGCCTCTTTATCAGATTCATTTTGAACAAGAGTATCTGGCTATATTACAGACGGAGCAAAAGTTTCACATTTCAGCAAATCATCAAGCACCTGCATACTCCTGTAGGTTTCCTCCTTCCGCTCATCATGGTCAATGCTGCCCTTCCGCTGATGAGAATGAGCAAAGATTCTTTGGCAGTGGTTGATAAGATTGTTGAGATTGGCCTTGTCCTGGCATTTGCGGCGGTAATTATCTATTCTATCAAGATACTTGAATCGGTGGTATTCCACATCTACGACATTAATCAGTCAAACAATCTGAAAGCAAGAAGGATCCGGACACAAATGCAGTTCATCCGGCAACTGCTCGTGTCGATAATTGTGGTGTTAACCATTGCTGCTATACTTATGAGTTTCGAAAATATGCGTAAGCTTGGAGCCGGACTATTAGGAGGTGTGGCTATAGGCGCAACAATTCTTGGATTCGCAGCTCAGCAATCTTTGGGTAACTTACTTGCCGGCTTCCAAATTGCTTTTACACAACCCATACGTATCGACGATGTTCTTGTTGTTGAGGGAGAATGGGGACGTGTCGAGGAAATCACGCTGACTTATGTAGTGCTGAGGATCTGGGATCAAAGGAGATTGATTCTTCCGATCAGTTACTTCATTCAAAAGCCCTTTCAGAATTGGACCCGTAATTCTTCAGATATTCTTGGTACAGCATTTTTTTATCTTGATTACAGAGTCCCCGTAGAAAAGGTCCGCGAAGAACTTACCCGTTTACTGCAATCGTCTCCACTGTGGGATAAAAAGGTGAATGTCTTGCAGGTAACTGATACCAAAGAAAGAAGCATCGAGATACGGGCACTAATGAGCGCCAGGAATTCAGGAGAGGCATTCGATCTTCGGTGTTACGTAAGGGAGAATTTGATTAAATTTATAGAGAACAATTATCCGGAAAGTTTGCCGCGTACGAGAGCTGAAATTGACCATGCAATTGTAGCAACGTAGTGCCGGCATGCCGCTAAGACACAATATCTGTTCGACTCCCAGATACAACCGAAATTTATACTTAAATTAGTAATAGGCATCTCAGCAGTATACCTCTATTGATAGTTTTAAACGCCAAAGATGGATCATAGACCAGAAGAAACAATCCTATAAATAGAAAGCAATATCATGGAGTACCATGCAAAATCAAAAAACTCTTTATCTTTTGATGTGACAAAAGATGATAAACTTGTTGGGAGCCTCTATTATAAAAGCTGGTTTAAGTTTAACGCTGAAGTATTAGTTGCAAATGGTTCAAGTTATCAAGTTGAACCGAAAGGTTTTTGGGAAGCAACTGTTGAACTAAAAGAGGGAGAGAAGGTACTGCTCAACTTTCAAATGAACTGGAATGGTGAGATCATTGTGAAAACGTATTTTGACGACTTGGAGAAAGGTTATATTTTTAAACATACAGGCTTTTTTAAAGAATCGTTTATATTAATAGACCAGGAAGGAACCGAACTCTTAGTTATGAAGCCGCATCTTAATTGGAAGAAAGTGAATTACGAATATCAGATATCGACATCTGACACCTTTGAAGCTTTGTCTTATGAGGAAATATTATTGATGAGTTCAGTACACTGTGCAAATTATTATATGTCAATGATGATGGCTCAATAGCTCTGGAGGATTTAACTATGGCTACAAAAAACAAAACAGCATATACGGAAGTCAGCGTTGTTGATTTCATAAATTCATACGTTGACAAAGACCAACAGAGACAAGACAGCTTTCGCCTCATTGAACTAATGAAGGAATGGTCAGGGTTTGAACCCAGAATGTACGGACCAACAATAGTAGGATTTGGAAGTTATCATTATAAATATGCCAGTGGTCATGAAGGAGATGCGCCTCTGATTGGTTTTTCACCTCGGAAAGCTGAGTTCTCACTTTATGTTAATGCTCCGGAAAGTGACGATAAAAAGCAGCCTGACGAATTGGGTAAATACAAAATGGGCAAAGCTTGTATCTATTTCAAGAAGTTGGATGACCTTAACCTCGATGTGTTGGAAAAACTTAGCAAAGCAACAATCAGATACTTAAAAGAGAATTACGCATGAGTTTGCAAGGAGTAAGGACGATTCTGTTTACTCTTCACTATGCGGGTGCGGCTTATTCCATACAGGCCATGTCGAATGAATATTATAGTTTGATGACTCTCATTGCAGACAAACTGGCCATCCCCGGCTTTGGCTTGTGTTGCGGAATGGGTAGTTGCGGTACCTGTCTGGTGCAAATTGCTGATCCGTACATTAAACTGAAAACAAATGCATTGGCTTGCGATATCCGCGTGAATGATGACCTGGCTAATGTAGAAGTCATCATATTTGATAACCGGTATTGAGGGGTTGTAAATAAGTAGAGTGGATTAACTCGTTATTTACTCGTGGGTAAAATAAACTTACTTCCATTTCAAAATGTTGAACTTATGCCCGTCGGGGTCCATAAAGGCACAGCCGTACATGCCCTGAAAACTTTCGGGGGGACTAAACACGACACCACCGGCATCCTTTACTTTTACAGCCCAATCGTTAACCTCCGACTCTGTCTCGGCTGAGATGGAGAAGATAATCTCGTTTCCCTTGGTCAGGTCGGCCAGTTCTCCTTTCATACCTTTTTTTAAGATGTCGTCCTTGAAGAAATGGATCACAAAATCATTATCGCCGAACAAAAAACTCGTTAGCTCCTCCTTCTCGTGTCCGGCGTTTTTCTTAAAACCCAGTTTGGTGTAAAACTCTTTGGTTCGTTCTACATCTTTCACGGCTAGATTTGCCCATATCTGCACTTTCATATTAATATGTGTTTATTGTTTAAGATCTTGGTTAGACAGTGTATTGTCTTGTAAACGAGCTGGATTGTTAGAATTAATAACCTAAATTTATAAAAAATCAAACATGAAAAAAACCATCTTATCACTATTACTTTTATTAAGTACAACCCTCTCTTTTAGCCAGGAAAATAGTACTTACAAATCGTCATTAAAGAAAATGATTCAGGTATCTGGATCAGAAGTGGCCTACAAGGGGATTGTGAATCAAATGATCACGATGTTTAAGCAGCAGCAATCAAATGTGCCTGCAGAATTCTGGAATGAGTTTGCTGCCGAAATGAACAAAGATGCAGTCGGGCAGCTTGTCGACATGCTAACGCCGATATACCAGAAGCATTTAACTGAGGCAGACCTCCAAAGCGTAATTTCTTTTTATGAAACGCCTGCCGGAAAAAAGTTCGCTGAAAAAACTCCTTTGATTACACAAGAGTCGATGCTCGCAGGTCAGGAGTGGGGTAAACAAATAGGCGCCAGGGTGATTGAGAAGCTTCAAGCTAAGGGATATCTGAACAAATAAATATCAAAGACCGAATATCAATGAGAAAGTTAATCATGTGGAATATCATCACACTTGATGGTTACTTTGAGGGGGAAAAGAACTGGGATCTTCCTTTTCATGAAATTATATGGGGGCCGGAATTGGAACTTCTATCCATTGAGCAGTTAGAGTCGGCAGACTATCTGGTATTTGGACGGGTGACGTTCGAGGGAATGGCTGCATACTGGAAGGAAGCTGAAGGTAAAATTGCTACGTTGATGAATAGCATTCCTAAAGTTGTCTGCTCCAGGACATTGGAATCAGCGGACTGGAATAACTCGACTTTAATTCATGAGAACGTAGTAGCTGAACTTACCCGGTTGAAGTCGGAAGGCGACAAAGATATGTATGTATTCGGCAGTGGTAATCTATCGGAGACACTGATTAGAGAAGACCTCTTTGACGAATATAGAATTGGAATAGCACCAGTTCTTCTAGGCAGTGGAAAACGTCTGTTCCCTGAATTAACGAGCACAAAAAAGCTGTCACTGGTTTCTTCACAACAGCTTACAAATGGAGGTGTGGTGTTGAAGTATAAACCTATAGATACTTTAGTCTAGTCTAACATGACCTATACCGCAGCCACAAACCGTTATCAAGGAATGGAGTACCGCCGTTGTGGAAAATCCGGACTTAAACTATCAGCGTTTTCTCTTGGTTTATGGCACAACTTCGGTTATGTCAATAGCTTTGAAAACGCGCGGAACCTTTTGCGAACCGCGTTCGATAATGGGATTACCCATTTCGACCTGGCAAACAATTACGGACCTCCCTACGGTTCTGCCGAAGCAAATTTCGGCAAGATACTGGACCTCGACTTCCGGCCATACCGGGACGAAATAATTATTTCCAGCAAAGCAGGTTACGACATGTGGGAAGGGCCTTATGGAAATGGAGGGTCTAAAAAGTATCTGCTATCAAGTCTTGATCAGAGCTTGAAGAGGATGAATCTAGATTATGTAGACATTTTCTATCATCATCGTCCCGATCATGAGACTCCTTTGGAAGAAACGATGTCGGCCCTTGATCTGATGGTTCGTCAGGGTAAGACTTTATATGTTGGAATATCAAACTACCGTGCGGAAGAAGCTGCAAAGGCTATTAAGATCCTTAAAGAACGGGGAACTCCATGTGTTATTCATCAGCCGAAGTACTCGATGTTTGAGCGGTGGGTAGAAGATGGCTTGCTTGATCTGCTCAATCAGGAGGGAGTGGGATGCATACCGTTTTCACCACTGGCGCAGGGTCTTCTTACCGATAGATATCTTACAGGAATACCGGAAGATTCAAGAGTGAAAACAAGCGGTAAGTTTCTCAATCAAAGTCATATTACGGCTGACAAGATCGAAAAGCTTGCTCAATTGAACCGATTGGCACAAGAGAGGGAACAGAAGCTGGCTCAAATGGCTCTGGCGTGGCTGCTTAAAGATGAGAGAGTAACCTCCGTACTTATCGGCTCGAGTAAGCCTGAACAAATTGTTGACTCTATTAAAGCATTGGACAATTTGAGTTTTAGTGCAGATGAAATCGAGGCTATTGATGCGATACTGAAATAGCCTTACTGTAACTATTTTAGTTTCTGGTCCTGGATAGCCGGCTCTATTTACAACGAGTGAAAGTAAACCTAGAGGTACTAAACGTGTTATGATATGTTATAATTAATATATTAGCGCCTTTACAGATCATGAAGAATAACCATATAAATTACGTCGAGTTAAAAGCGAAAAGCCTCGAAGAAACAAAGGATTTTTATACAAGCGCCTTCAACTGGAAATTTACGGATTATGGCTCCGACTATGTAGCCTTTTCCGAAAGTGGGCTGGAAGGAGGCTTTGAGAGATCAAGCGAAGACGTTGTAAACGGAGCACTGATTGTACTTTATCACGAAGATTTGGAAAGTGCTAAAAAGGCAGTTATCGAAGCTAAGGGGACGATAATAAAAGACATCTTTTCCTTCCCCGGTGGGCGGAGATTTCATTTTCAGGATCCGGCCGGTAATGAACTAGCTGTGTGGTCAGATAAATAGAGGCATATCTGACTTTATTTATCAAGGGTATCATCAGTTTCTAAAATTTTGTGTGATCATTAAACCGTAGACACCTGCGTCTAAGATACCGATACCTATCCGGCCAAATCCATTGTTGAGGATGTTAGCACGATGGCCGGGTGAATTCATCAGGCCGGTATGTGCCTGTGCCAGGGTAGGGGCCAGGGCCAGGTTCTCGCCTGCTGTAATAAAGCGTACCCTGGCTTTCTTTATGCGGTCAAACGGACTGAGCCCGTCGGGAGTGTAATGCGAAAAATAACCTCTGGCCAGCATATCTGCCGAATGTTTAAGTGCCACAGAAGCTAGTTCAGGATCGGCTTTAAGGATATTTAAGCCTCTCTTTGTTCGTTCTTCATTTACTAATACCAGCATTTCCGCTGCCAGTTCGGGTCTTGCTTTAGCATTTTTAGTAGTAAAAGGGAGTTTGACAGTTTCTTCTTTACTGCTCTCTATCGTCGTTTTCTGGGCGATTCTATTCAAGGCCCTGCTGAATACCGGCGATAACTCGCTTTGTAGCCAGCTGACCCTGGAGACCAGTATTTCTGAAAATTTACTTTCGTGAGTTTCTTTTGATATTTTGGTCAGGGGCATTAAGAGAAACATCGTAGCGAGTAACGCTGCCCATATTAAGCCGTTGATGACACCTGGAAGGATACCCAAGACTTTGTTGAGAACACGGTGGTGTATCCGCACAGGTACTCGTTGAATTATTTCAGAAGCTAGTCTCTCTAACAGGTTGCGGGATATGATCAGGGCAACGATAAACGACAAGGGTTCAGCCCAGAAGCTGAGCGAAGGTATCAATTTATGTAGTACCTTGCTTAAAGGTGCGTAGATGAAAAATGCAAACACTAAGCTGCCGAGCCACGTAAATAGCATTAATGAGGACAGGATAAACCCGCGTTGGTAGGCTGCCCACATGAGGAATGCCACAATGGCTAATAAGAGGATGTCGATATAATTCATGCCTTACTTATTCAGCACAAATGAGACCGGTTTATGTTTTAGAAAGGAATCTGTAAAGTGAAGCAGGTTTGGTCAGAATTGGAGATGACCTTTAGTGTGCCCTGATGTGCTTGCGCTATCTCATGCGCAATATAGAGTCCTAAACCTAATCCCTGTTGTCCCGGTTTCGTATGGCCTCTTGAAAAGGGTTTAAATAGATTCTCTAATGCAGTATCTGGGATTGGTTCGCCTGTGTTAGTGACTGACAGCGTAAAGAAGTTGTCATGGCAATAGGCTTTTGCTTTTACTTGAGAATCTGATGAACCGTGTGTCAGGGCGTTTCCTAACAGATTAGAAAAAAGCTGGGCAATGCGTGTGGCATCACAATGTACACCACCAAATTGACTGAGATTGCTTTCTATAACTCGGTCCGGGAAAATAACGCTTTGTTCAGCGATAACCTGTTTCAAGGTTTCATCAAGGTTGTGCTCTTCACGAATATGGAGACTGATGCCTTCTCCCAATCGTGCTCTGGCAAAATCCAGCATGTTACTGATTAGCTCCTTGATACGATAAGAAGAATTTTGGATGATGCTCACGAATTTTTGCATCTGCTCGTCGAGTTCTGCTTTTTTTAAGATCTGGGCGCTGTTTGCGATGGCATTGACAGGATTGCGTAAGTCATGCCCCAAAATGGCAATAAATTGTTCTCTTAGCTCTGCTATTTGCCGCTCCTCCTGCAACAAAACTTTGTTTTTCTCAAGCTCATAAGCAGCGTCAAGATGATATCCGATGAGTTCTGAATAGAGCTCAAACATTCGTCTGACAGTCGGATTATTTAGCTGTGCCGGTTCGGGATCAATGGCACAGAGGGTGCCGAAAAAGCTGCCATCCAGCCGAAAGATAGGGTATGAGATATAACTTTGAAGACCATAAGTCGCGGGTGTTAAATGACAGCTATAGACTTCATCTTGCGCTACGTGGTCAATTACAACTGGCCGCTGGTGCTGACGTATTTCATGGCAGATGGTTGTTTCTACCTTTAGTTCGCCTCCGGGCTGTAATCCAAAGCTTATTTCATCACGGACACTGCAAGCCACCCAGTGATCCTCGGTTACGCTGGCTACTGCGGCAAATCCCATTCCTGTGGTTCGACAAATCACATCTAAGATATGAGGAACTGCTTTGATTTTGCTAATGAGCGCAATATCCGCTAAATGATTATTCTGATAGTTCTGTATTGATGAAGCCATAGGTAGGGACAGGATGAACGCAAACTGTTTATGCGTTTGATTTAATGCAATTTAGTAAAAAGGTCTTTCAAACTAAAATACGGCTAATGGTTAATGGAAGGAACTTGCTTTTTCTTAATTTCGATAAGAGAGAATCTTATTGATAATAAGAATTATAGCGGAAACGGGTCGTCTATTTTTACGAGGAATTCATATAGTCTTTTATCAATATCATCAGCATTACTGGTTTGAAATCGATGAAGAAAAGTGGATTAAGAGGGATAGATTTATTATCTTGTTATATGAGCGATAGAATCTTATTTACCGAATGTCAAAAATTTACTCAGTGGTGGTTATGGTTAATCTTATTGGGTATCAATGGGATGTTTTTGTCCGGTGCGTATTTGCAAATCATAGAAGGAAACCAATTTGGAGACAAGCCAATGAGTAATGAGGGTATTTTAGTTACCGCAGGTGTTAGCATCTTGCTGACAATTCTTCATCAATTTTCGATTGGAAACGCTGGTGAAGGATAGTGGAATATACGTTAGGTTTTTTCCTCTTCACATATCTTTCAAACGTTATTCATGGGATAAATTATCAAAGTCGTTTGTCCGGCAATACAAGCCTATCAGCGAATTTGGAGGCTGGGGTTTGAGATCAGGACTCTTTAGTAAAGGAAAAGCATTTAATGTATCAGGCAATAAGGGGCTGCAACTGGAATTTTTAGATAGCACAAGACTATTGATTGGTACGAACAAACCGGAAGAGTTAGCCGAAAATTTAAATAAAATGGGAAAGATTAGAAGATAAATTTATCTGGTCTCAATCGTTAAAAAATATATTTAATAGACGCCTTAGTATATGTTTTGCTGATATGCAATATCTGGTTCCATCGACTAGTTGTTCCACTCCCTGAACGTATTGGCTGGAATTGAGATCCGACCCACAGTTGTCCAGCATATTTAATACGTTAACTCTTTCGACTTCTAAATGGAATTGTATTGCAATAACTGTCTCCTTATAAATGAATGCCTGATTGGTATTTGCTTCAGTATTTAGCAGATTTGTACATCCTTCGGGTAAATCAAATCGATCTCCATGCCAGTGAAAAACAATCGGATTATCCTTGAATAAATCAGTAAACCAGGTCGACTTATCCGAAGTATAAATTGCTTGCACCGGAAACCACCCGATTTCTTTGTGCGGAGCAATATGAATATCTGCACCTAAGCAGGTCGCAATTAGCTGAGCGCCAAGGCAAATCCCCAGGACTTTCTTTTGTCGTGCGATGCAGTCGCTGATGAATGCTTTTTCTGGTTTTAGCCAAGGATATAAATCTTCGTCATAAACACCCATCGGTCCTCCCATGATGATCAATGCATCGATGTCATCCGGATTGGGGAGCTGATGATTCGGCTCATAAAATCGGGTAACAGAGATGGGATGCTGGTTTTCTTTTAGCCAGCTTTCTATATAGCCAGGACCTTCAAAAGGGACGTGCTGCAAATAGTGTGCTTTCATCTCATCGATTTTATTGTTAGTTAAAGGTAGATAAACTTGCTAATGAAGTGTTTTATTAGATGCTGAATAGTAATACTAAATTTATGATATTCGTATAAACAACGATTTACCAATTGAAAAAAGTACAAGACATGAAGGAGGACAAGGATCGGGTTGATGCGCTTCGTAGTTATGAAATACTTGATTCGATAAGCGAGGAGGAATTTGATCGAGTTACTGAATTGGCATCGATTATTTGCGATGTGCCAATTTCTATGATTTCACTGATAGATAACGATCGCCAATGGTTCAAATCGAAAGTCGGTCTTTCTATAAGCGAAGCGGATAGAAAGGTTGCTTTTTGTAACCATACGATCCTTGAATGCGACCTCCTGGAAGTAAGTGATGCCTCCGAAGATATCCGGTTCAAGGATAACCCTTTTGTAACGGGTGAAGCTCATATCCGTTTCTACGCGGGTCAGCCGCTTATTGATCCACACGGATATGCATTAGGAGCGCTATGTGTTATCGATAATGAGCCCCGGACATTAACAGCGAAACAAAAGCGCGCTATGCAATTGCTTGCAAAAGAGGTGATGACATTAATTGTTGAGCGCCGCCAGAAGGCAGAATTGAGAAATTTTGAAAGCTTGTTTAAGCTATCCAATGATCTGATATGTGTGGCAGGAATTAATGGATTTTTCAAGAAAGTAAACCCTGCATTTGAAAAAGTGCTTGGGTGGGACAAAGAAACGCTTCTTAGTACATCCTTTTTTGAACTCGTTCACCCTGATGATCTCGCTATCACCAGAGAACAGATAGATCGTCTGGCAGCAGGTCTGAACACAATAAATTTCACTCACCGATTTAGGGTAAGGCACGGAGACTACAAGGTTTTGCAGTGGGTGGCGACACCGGAGCCATTGACCGGTAACCTTTTTGCTATCGCCCGCGATGTCTCTGAAGAAAAGGATAAGGAGCGTCTGTTGGTTCTTAGCGAAGAACGAGCCAGGGTTTTCTTCGAAAATTCGCAGGGCTTTATGTGTACCCATGACTTGAACGGTAATTTTCTGTCAGTTAACGGCGCGGGCGCAACAATCCTGGGATATACGCGAGAGGAGATATTATCGATGAGCTTGTTTGATATTATTCCGGCCTCCCGTCATGATAACCTGCAGGACTATTTGTCGAAGATTGTTATTGAGGGGCATGATCAGGGGCAAATGGTCACATTTCGAAAGAATGGAGACTATCGCATATGGATGTATAACAACATTCTTGAGCGTGACGCGGATGGCCAGGTATACGTTATCGGTAACGCTGTTGATATCACAGAAAGACATTTGCTGGAGCAAGATCTGAGGAATACCAAGGAGATCTTAGAACGCACCAATCGGGTTGCCCGCGTTGGAGGCTGGGAAATGGATGTGGCCAGTAAGAAATTATCCTGGACGGCCGTAACAAGGGAAATCCATGGCGTAGTTTCTTCTTACGAACCTGTTTTAGAAACTGCTGTAGAGTTTTATAAGGAAGGTGAAAGCAGAAGCAAGATACTGTCTGCAGTGAACGAAGCAATGGATAAGGGAAAACCCTGGGATCTGGAGTTGCAGATTGTAAATAAAAGAGGGACCGAAGTTTGGGTCCGTTCCCTGGGATATTCAGAGATTGAAGACGGGGTGTGTAAACGTATCTTCGGCACCTTTCAGGATATAGATAAGACTAAAAGAGCGGAACTGGAACTTTTTAGTTCACGCAAGTTGCTGAATGATGTTTTGCAATCTGCATCTGAAATCAGCATTATAGCTTTAGACGTTAATGGGCTAATTACGGTTTTCAACAGAGGGGCCGAAAAGATGCTCGGCTATACTGCTGAAGAGATGCTTGGCGAGCAACCGATGTTGATTCATTCTGAACAGGAAGTAGGGAAACGAAGCGAAGAACTAAGCGAGGAGCTCGGCTATCCTGTAGTCGGCTTTCGGGCGATTGTTGGGAAGGCGGAGGCAGAGGGGCTTGAGCAGCGTGAATGGACGTATTATTGCAAGGACGGCGGAGCAAGAACGGTGATGCTTGTGGTTACACCCATCCGGGACATTAACGAAGAAGTTGAAGGCTTCTTATGTATTGGAACAGACATTACAGAAAGACGTTTGATTGAACGTGCCCTGATAATCGAAAAAGCGAGGCTTACTGCTTTTGTTGAACATGCTCCTGCGGCAGTCGCTATGTTAGACAACGAAATGCGCTATATCGCTGTAAGTAATCGGTGGTTAGAAGATTACCACATGAACGACAGAAACATAATAGGCACGTCTCACTATGATGTTTTTCAAAATGTAGATGATATACGACGGCAGAGGCATCAGAGAGTGCTTAAAGGAGCCATCGAACGGAAGGAAGAGGACATTTATCAGATTCCGGGAGATCCACAGCCACTGTATATTGCCTGGGAAATGCGTCCATGGTACCAATATGATGGTAAGGTCGGCGGCATGATGATGTTCACGCAAAACATTACATCCATTATACTGCAGCGTAATGAACTGGAGGTTGCGAAGCGTCATGCTGAACAGGCAAGTGTTGCAAAATCCGAATTTCTGGCTAACATGAGTCACGAGATCCGTACACCACTTAACGGTGTGATCGGATTTACTGACCTCGTGCTGAAGACAAAGCTGAATGAGACACAGCTGCAGTATCTCACCATTGTGAATCAATCGGCAAATGCTCTGCTTAGTATTATTAACGATATTCTTGATTTTTCGAAAATTGAAGCTGGAAAGCTTGAGCTAGAGATCGAGAAATGTGATCTGTATGAAATGAGTGGCGAGGCCACTGATATTATAAGCTTCCAGGTGCAGGCTAAAGGTCTGGAAATATTGTTGAACATTTCGCCCGATCTGCCGCGGTTTATATTTGCTGACCCGGTTAGATTAAAGCAGGTGCTCGTTAACCTTCTTGGTAACGCATCAAAATTTACGGAAAAGGGTGAAATTGAACTCAAAATCGAACCTGTGGTATTACATGAAAACCATACTACCATCAGGTTCTCTGTCAGGGACACGGGTATCGGTGTTAAGCCCGAAAAGCAGGAAAAAATATTTGAAGCCTTTTCACAGGAAGATGGATCGACTACAAAGAAGTATGGAGGCACAGGTCTGGGGCTCACTATAACCAACAGGTTATTAGGCATGATGGGTAGTACGCTCCAGTTGAACAGTACACCTGGAATAGGAAGCTGTTTCTACTTCGAAATTACTTTCGACTCTGAACAAGGTGAAGCGATCGTTTGGGACAATCTGGACAATATTAAGAGTGTTCTGATTGTAGATGATAATGAGAATAACCGGATCATTCTGGCGCAAACGCTGAGGTTGAAAAATATCAGGACAACTGAGGCCAAAAATGGGTTTGAGGCTTTACAACTATTGGCTGATGGTGAGGTTTATGATGTAGTTCTGATGGATTACCAAATGCCATACATGGATGGTCTGGAAACGATACGGAAGATACGAGAGAGCTTTTCAGCCTCGGCTCTTGAACTGCCGATAATCTTGTTGCACAGCTCCTCGGATGATGGTACGATGATCAAGGCTTGCGAAGAGTTACAGGTAAGTCAACGGGTGGTTAAACCGATTAAGATGCAGGAAATTTATCACGCTCTTTCTCGGCTACATCAGAGGGATGGCGATTTTGCTTCCACGCAGTCAGCGGTTTCTGCAATTACCGATGCTAACCTGACGGTCCTGATCGCTGAAGATAATGCCGTGAATATGCTGCTGGCGCGTACCATAATTAATAAAATAGCACCCAACTTTAATTTGATGGAGGCGTCTAACGGTCAGGAAGCGCTGAATATTTGTAAGTCACAGCGACCTGATCTGATTCTTATGGACGTGCAAATGCCTGAGATGAATGGCTATGAAGCAACTAAAGCTATCCGGGCTCTGAATCACAGCTTCTGGATTCCGATAATTGCCCTGACAGCAGGTAACGTCAAGGGAGAACGGGAAAAATGTCTGGCTGCTGGAATGGACGACTTTTTGGTGAAACCAATCATCGAAACGGATATCTCCGCTGCGTTGCACAAATGGCTGGAGCTGGATGATAACAGTTCGACCTCGGAGGCGCTGATATTCGACGACACGGCATCACAGCATTTTAACATCAACGTATTGAAAAGTTATGTTGGTGAGGACGAATCCTTGATTGACGAAGTGCTGCATCTTGTGGAAAGCGAGTTGTTGTCTACTTTAAAAGTGATCGACCAGGGTGTTGTCCAAGGCAGTCTTGCAGACTTGAACAGTGCAGGGCACAAGCTGTATGGAACGGCGGCATCTTCAGGAATGTTCCATCTTTCGTTACTTGCAAATGAACTCGAGAAGTTAAGTGAGCCTGATGTGCTGAAAATAAAAGAGATTACAGATTCCATTGCAGAAGAAATCAAGGTTATTCTAAAGCTGATAGCGAAAAGCTGAAATGAATATAACTTTTCTGTTGCTACTTTTATTGCGATGAGTGATTACCCAAAAAATCAGTAATTTGCCCGGATATGAGACAGTATCTATATATTCTTTTCCTGGCCTGTATCTTATCATCTTGTTCAGGAGCTTTAAAAGGCGTTAAAAGCAAGTCAGCGTATTCTCAGAAAATGGTTGAGAACCGGGCTATGAAGACTTTCAATACGAACCGGAATGAGCAACAGCTGGCCACAGCACACTGGGATTATGTGCCTGGTTTAGTGGCATATAGTATCTTGAAGGCTTGGGAGCAATATCCTGAGAAAATAGAATATTACAACCTCGTTAAGGAATATGCTGATCATTGCCTGAAGGGACTGGATACTGTTCACGTAAAGGAAAGTAACATAGATGATCTGGCTGCAGGAAAGATCCTTTTTACGTTGGCTAAAGAGGAACAGAGAAAAGGAAATACGACAGATGCGAAACGCTATAAAGACTGTGCAACTTTTTTAAGGAATAAGCTGAAGTTTCAGCACAGTCGTATTGCATCTTCCATGCCGGGTGCCGGCGGTTTTTTTCATAAGGGGATCTACCCTAACCAAATGTGGTTAGATGGCCTGTATATGGGCCCTGCGCTTTACGCTGGATGGCAGGATACCTATGGCAGTGAAGAAGGAGAGGCTGCTAATCTTGAATCCTGGAATGACATAGCTAAGCAGTTTAAAACGATCCATCAGTTCACCTACGATCAGGATAAACAGCTTAATTATCATGCCTGGAGTGCAGATCCGGGCGATGAAAACTCGTTCTGGGCCAATAAGACCGGCCCTTACAAAGGCTGTTCTCCGGAATTCTGGGGAAGAGGTATGGGTTGGTATTTCGCGGCACTGGTAGATGTTCTTGAAGTGATGCCGAATGATCATGCGGACTATAAAAACCTCACTCAGATAGTTAATCAGGTGGCTGCCGGACTTGCGAAGTATCAGGATAAGAGCGGTTCCTGGTATCAGTTGCTGCAGTATGATGCTTCAAAGAAAGCTGACGGCAAGGGCGATGAAGTAGCTGGCGAAATCTATAACAAGTGCGATAACGCAAATTACCTGGAATCGTCTGCTTCTGCCATGTTCACCTATGCTTATTTCAAGGGAATCCGCCTTGGTGTTTTAGATGGAGGTGATTATCTTCCTGTAGCTGAAAGGGCTTACAGTGGATTGCTTAAGAACTTCATCCGTGAGGGAGAGAACGGGGAGATTAATATCCTGCAGTCCTGCGCTTCTGCGGGTCTGGGACCGTTGAAAGATATCTCCAGAACAGGAACGGCTAACTATTACCTCTGCGGTAAGGATGTTACCGTTACTCAGAACGAAGGCAAAGCTATAGGGCCGTTTATTTTGGCTAGTTTGGAGTACGAGAGAAAGAAGTAATAGCTATGCGAATTGTTTTTTTAGGCACGGTAGATGGAGTTTATCTCTGGTCAATTTGAATTATTGATATCATCTGCCTGAAACACTTCATAAAGAACATTATTGAATGCGATAGTCATGGAAAGTATGAATTCCGAGATAATGTATGAAGATTTGGTTGTTTATTTCGGGTCTTTCCTTCGAAAAGTCATTTTTAAGTCAACTATATGCAGCTGTGATGCGGGTTTCCTTGTAAAATGATACTTTTCCGTCATGTTAAACAGGAAGATATTGCTGATAGAGGACGAACCTGGGTTGGTTTCTGTGATTATCAGAGGGTTAAAAGAGTCAGGAGTAGAGATCAGTGTTGCAGGTGATGGGTCGACCGGTTTAGAAATGGCTATGAAGCACTCATTTGATCTTGTTATACTCGACGTGTTGCTTCCTGGAATAAACGGCATACAAGTCTGTCGTGAGCTTCGCAAAAAAGATCCCAATATTCCTGTCTTAATGCTTACTGCACTGGGAAGTACAGAAAATATAATTACCGGTCTTGATAGTGGAGCTGATGATTATATGGTTAAGCCATTTAAGTTTGCGGAGCTGGAAGCGCGTATCCGGTCGTTGATCAGGAGAAGCAGTGCGCCATCTGTAGTCGGTACCAAACAGGAAATTGCTGGTTTAGAAGTTGACATCAGCTCCAAAACTGCGAAGCGATATAATAAACCTATAAACTTAACCGCGACAGAGTATCGCTTGTTAGAATACTTCGTTCAAAATCAGAACAAAGTTCTCTCTCGTATTAATATTCTGGAAAATGTTTGGAATATCGATTTCAACATGGGTACCAATGTGGTCGATGTTTATGTAAATTATCTAAGGAAGAAAGTAGATAACGGACACTCCGTAAAGCTGATTCACACAGTTTTTGGAATGGGATACATTTTCAAGCAGGAACCTGAACATGAAAATACAGACTAAGATAACTCTGCTTTTCTTTCTGATCTCGACCACTGGCTTAATTCTTCTCAACGCTTCAATCTTTTATTTCATATCAGACTTTAACTTTGAGGACTTTTTTGAGCGTCTTGAAGCACGAGTTAACCTCAGTTCGCAGATCAATATCCTTTCAGATGAAAATTCCGCAGCTTACCAGGAGGTTCGTAGCAGGTACCTGGAAAAACTTAGCGAAGAGAAAGACTATATTGTTAAGCTTGACACGTCAGGAAGACTGGAGCAGAAACCTATTGATCTTCCGGATACATTCTATCAGGCCATCTTTAAATACGGAAAATCAAGGTACAACGAAGGGAATAAATTTTATGCAGGGTCTTTTGTAAATGGTTCAGACGCAAAGTATCTGGTGATAGTATCGGCTTCCAATCCTTATGGCTTTAAAGAGCTTGAGGAGTTGAGGAAGGTCCTTTTTATCTGTTTCATCGTTTCTTTAGTGCTTACTTTTTTAGCAGGACGGGTGTTCTCATCGTACACAATCAAACCGGTGCGATTGATAATAAAGAGTGTAAAGAATGTTTCCGCAAATAATCTGCATTCCCGTTTACCTGAGGCCGAAGGAAAAGATGAGATTTCCGAGCTGGTATTTACCTTCAATAACATGCTTACACGCTTAGAGACGGCATTTGAAACGCAAAATAATTTCGTGAGCAACGCGTCGCATGAGTTACGAACTCCTCTTGCAATCATTACCAGCGAAACGGAGCTCGTATTGTCCGGACATAACCTCAATCCCGAGCTAGAAGGGTCTGTGAGGACAATACTCAAGGAGGCTGAAAAACTTAATAACATCCTTGCAAGTTTGCTCGGTTTAGCCCAGTCGGGTTTTGACGGTAAAAAGCAGGATTGGGAGAAGATACGAGTTGATGAGTTAATCTGGACTGTAATTGATTCGGTGAGAAAGATTGAACCGGAATGCAGAATAGATTTAGATATGAACTCACTTCCCGAAAATGAGTCACAGCTATGTACCGAAGGAAATGCCAACTTGCTGCATCTAGCAGTTAGTAATATTGTCCTGAATGCGTGTAAGTATTCAAATAATAAGCCAGTAACTATTAGGCTAAGCTCGGAGAACGATAGGATAATAATTGCGGTGACAGATAAGGGTATTGGAATCCCTGAATCTGAACAGCAGCATATTTTTGAACCGTTTTTTAGAGCGTCCAATACGAATGACTTTGAAGGTTACGGAATAGGCCTTCCACTTACACTGAATATTGTCAGAATTCACAAGGGGTCTATAGGAATTCGCTCTGAGGAAGAGGTTGGTACTGAGATGATGCTTTTGCTTCCAATTATACAGTAGTTACTCAGTTTGGTCGCCTGGTTTAGAAGTTTTTCTAATAACTTTTTAATATTCCTTAACCAGATTAATGCTTTTTCAGAAAATTCCTGCGTAATCAGTCGTTTCATCTTCTTAGAAAGCAGAAATTTTCTAATCAAAGTCTAATCTTTATCTTAAAAGATCTTAATGAGGCTTGGCGAGTATTGTATCAGAAACAAATTATCTCTGATTATGAAAACAATACTGATTCCAACTGATTTCAGCGCTCAAGCGTTCGACTGTATTCCTTCTGTATGTACCCAGCTTCAAGCTGAAGAGTTGAACATTGTGTTTATTCATCTGTTCAAGCTTTCCGACTCCATTAATGATCTCTTACTTCTGAGCAGAAGGAGCAGGGAATACGAGCATATAAGTGACGATTTCTATCAACAATGTGAAGAAATCAAAAAGGTATATAAGCCCGTGAAAACGATTAAAATCGAATTCTTTTACGGTAGTACACTTACCCGCTTCAAAAACTTTATTGAAGCGAATGGCATAGATTATATCGTCCATCCCGAAGATTGCTCTGTTTCCAGCATAGCTAAATCCAGTATTGACCCTTCTGTTCTTGTAGACCGCTGTAGCGTTCCGCTACTTAGAGGCAAAAAGGTCGCGCTCACTGATGTCGCTCCTGCCGGCTTTCAAAGACAAGAAGCATCCGTCTTATCAGAGGTGTCACTCTAAAATATATCAACTTATGCTACTTAGAAAAAACATCCCGATTAGCTATATTCTAGGCAAGATCCGGAAGGAAATGATCATGGTAACTATATATGCCGTATTGATTGCAGTCTGCTATAATAACTTTCACTTTACCAGAATTTCAATTCCAATTGCGGTGCCGACGATGTTAGGCACCGTAATTTCTCTCTTGCTCGCCTTTAAGTCGAATCAGGCGTATGATCGCTGGTGGGAAGCCAGAACGATCTGGGGAGCTATTGTAAACGACTCGCGAAGTCTGACCAGGCAGCTACTCACTTTCATTGATACGCACATGGGCACAACTGAGGAAAGGTTGTTCTGTGAGAGGATGGCTAAACGCCAAATTGCCTGGAGTTATTGTTTAAGCAGGCATCTGAGAGGACAGAATCCTTTAGAGGGTCTTGACCAATTTATTTCACAACAGGACATGGCTAATCTCCGAAGATACAATAACGCTCCACTTGGCTTACTGGAGCTGCAGGGATCAGATCTGCGTAACGCATATAAGCTTGGATGGATCAACGAATATCAGCAAGTAGAGATTGATAGAACATTGACTCGTTTTTCAAATCATATGGGAGGTTGTGAACGGATCAAGAATACGATATTTCCGGCCACTTATGGTGTGTACATACATTTCGCTCTTTTGCTTTTCGTTATTCTCTTACCCTTCGGACTGATTGAGTTCTTTGGGATTGTAGAGATACCTCTAGTCCTGGCGATATCCTCTTCGTTCTTTCTCATAGAGAAGATGGCTATTCACCTACAGGATCCGTTTGAAAACAGACCTACGGATACGCCGACTACTACTATCTCCCGCACAATAGACCGTGATATCATGCAAATGCTGAAAGAGAACTATAGAACCGATGACGGACGACCAAAAGGAGCGAAGATTTTCTATATATTATAACTTGTAACCTGTTTCTACGCAGGGTTCCTAAAGGCTTATTTGCGATTTATAGTGAGCTGATATCCAGGAGTCAGGTTGCGAATAATTTATTCTGGAATTTTGCGGATAATGGAAAAGTTACGATCTTTCGTGGGGCCATATGATTATCAGATAATCTGTTAATCCGGTCCTTACGCTAATCTAAACCTTACCTTAAATGAAATCATTCGCAATTGTATTGATATTGATCTTCAGGTTTATCTCTACGTATGCACAGGACGTTACAGGTGACTGGAATGGTGTTTTACAGGGGGGGGCAGTCAACCTGAGACTAGTCCTGCACGTATCTAAAACCTCAACAGGCTTTAAGTCTACTCTTGATAGTCCTGATCAGGGTGCTTTTGGAATACCAGCCACAAAGACCACTTTTGAAGGTTCGAACCTCCAGCTTGAAGTCGCAGCGTTGAACCTTGACTACAATGGTATACTAAAAGGGGATAGGATAACGGGGAATTTCAAACAGTCAGGTCAGGACTTTTCGCTTGAGTTCGTTAGGGGAGTAAGCAAAGCGTTGAACAGACCTCAGGAGCCGAAAAAGCCGTACCCGTATCACACCGAGGATATTTTATTTAAGAATGCTGTTGCCAATATATCCCTTGCCGGGACATTATCACTACCTAAAGCCACTGGTAAATTCCCTGCGGTAATTCTTATTTCGGGAAGCGGGCCTCAGAATAGAGATGAAGAACTGTTTGGGCACAAGCCTTTCCTCGTGATTGCCGATCATCTGGCTAAAAATGGCATCGCTGTGCTGCGCTTTGATGATCGTGGTGTAGGAAAGTCTCAAGGCAACTTTCAGAAGGCAACTATTGAAGACTTTACATCTGATGTTGAGTGCGCGCTTGCGTACTTGAAAGAGAGGAACGAGATAGATTTCAAAAAGATAGGATTGGTTGGTCATAGTGAGGGTGGAATTATTGCGCCTTCTGTTGCGGCTAAGACCTCAGACGTAAACTTCATCATCCTGCTTGCTGCTCCAGGTATTCCAGGCTATGAATTGATGCTTCTTCAAAAAGCCAAGATTGAAAGTCAGATGGGATTACCTGTTGCTGCGGTTGAAGGAGGTCAAGCTTTGTTTAGAGGAGCCTACGATATTATTTTGTCTTCTGAATCGAAAGATCCAGGCTTGCAAAATAAGCTTAACACTTACTTCAAGACCAAAATTGGAAGCCAGCTTCCTGAAAGTCAGTTGAGTACTATTGTCAATCAGCTGGTAAATCCTTGGTTCATTGGTCTTCTCAAGCAGGATCCGGCGCACGCACTTAAAAAAATCAAATGTCCTGTGCTCGCTTTGAATGGAGGAAAAGACTTGCAGGTACCTGCTGAGGAAAATCTTTCAGGTGTCAAAAATGCACTGGATAAAGGTGGAAATAAAAATGTGCTGATCAAAGAGTATCCGACTCTTAATCACTTGTTTCAGGAGTGCAAAACTTGTCTGGTTAACGAATATGCGGATATTGAAGAAACCTTTTCTCCTTTAGTGCTCGAGGAAATGACAAAGTGGATTATCTTGCAGACGAATAAGAATTAAAAGACAACAAACATGTCCTATTGCAATGCCATTGAATCTATGCCGGAAGGTAGACAGGCTATTCATAAAGCCTATCACGATTTTCAATACGGATTTCCCATTCATAACGACGATGAACTATTTTGCAGACTGGTTCTTGAAATTAATCAAGCCGGACTTAGCTGGGAAACCATACTCAAGAAACAGGAGTCTTTCAGAAGGGCTTACGACAACTTTGAGATCAGCAAGGTTGCTGCTTATACCGAAGCAGACCGGGGTCGATTACTTTCTGACCCAGGAATTATTAGAAATCGCCTCAAGATCAATGCTGCAATTGAAAACGCAAAAACAATTCTGGTACTGCAACAGGAATACGGTTCATTTGAGAACTGGTTGAAAGGTCATCATCCTAAACCAAAAGAGGAATGGATAAAACTTTTTAAGAAAACCTTTAAGTTTACCGGAGGAGAGATCGTTAATGAATTTTTAACCAGTATCGGTATTTTAAAGGGTGCACACTCTGAAGATTGTCCTGTATACAGGGATGTTCTTAGCACCAATCCGCTTTGGTTCAATCAATCCTGAGAAGCATCGTCTTCCCTAATCGTAACAGAATGGCAAACTAGTAAAATATACCTCAAAATTTGAGCTATGTTTGTATTTTCATACCTTTCGATTCTGTCGGAAGATTTGGATAGACATGCTGCCAATTAGGAAACCATGAAGGCTTGGGGATTTACGGTTATTTTTATATTTATTTTTTATCAGGTAAAGGCTCAGGCACCTTTTTCACATCTCAACATAGAAAAAGGGTTATCAAATAACTCTGTCAATGCTGTTTACAAGGATCGTTATGGATTTATGTGGTTCGGTACCGATGACGGTCTCAACCGTTACGATGGGTTCTCCTTTAACGTGTTTAAGAGTAATATTAAAGACCCCGAAAGCCTGATCCATAACCGGATAGTTGATCTGGCAGGAGACAAGGACGGCGCTCTCTGGATCGGTACGAACAGGGGGTTATCTGTATTTGATCATTATACATCTAAGTTCTCCACACCTGCATTTTCTTATGCAGGCAAGAAGAACCGAGCTACGGATCCGGTTCATACCGTTAAAGCAGACGAGAAGGGTACTGTCTTTGTCGGGGTTCAGCACAAGGGGTTGCTGATCAAGAAAGCCGGAGATGCATTAAAGCATGTCAGCTTCCGTGATAGAAAAGGAAAAACCGTTCCATATAACGTTTATGCAATCGCCTTCAGGCCTGATCAAGCCTGGCTCGTCACGAACATGGGCTTATGTGTTTATACTAATTCCACTGACCAGGTGCGGCTTGTAAGCAGATCCATACGTAGAGCAAATCGCATGATCGCAAAGGATAATGCCCTTTGGATTGCTACTGACAACGGACTGTTTAAATATGATGTCTATTCGAAGAATCGAGACCTTCTTATCCGCGAACAGGCGGAGTTGTCGGCTCCGAGAGTGATGGACCTTCGGTTTCAGGGCGAACAGCTTTGGATAGCAACGGATGGAGGTGGAGTGGGTGTCCTTGATACAAAGACTGGTAAAGTGAGCAGAATTGTAAGTGCTCCTGATGGGAGTGCGCTCAGCAGCAATGCCGTCATGTCGATCTATAGTGATGATGAAGACCGTATCTGGTTAGGTACTCTCAGAGGAGGAGTGAACTTGTTGGATCAAAAGAAAAACAAGTTTAAGAAGGTTTCCCATCTTCCGAATAGCCAGAATAGCCTGATAAGTGATTTTGTACTTTCTTTCTGTGAAGACAAAGACGGCAGCGTCTGGGTGGGGACAGACGGAGCAGGTATCTCTGTGTGGAACAGGAAGACAAACACCTTTCGCAATTATACCCATCGGGAAAATCAGCCTTCTTCTATCAGCAATAATAACATTACCAGCATTGTTCGCGATGAGGATGATGTTATCTGGGTGGCCACTTTCGGTGGAGGGATCAATAGGTACGACAGAAGCAGCGGGTCCTTCACCCAATTTGCTTGTATGAATAACGGGCAGGAAGACAGGAACGTTTGGAAGCTGTTCAAGGATTCAAAGAATAATATCTGGGCTGGTACATCCTTTGGAAGCGATGCTACATACAAGTTTAACCGGAAGACACAGAAGTTCGAACCCTTTGATTCCAGGTTTAAATATGTTACTAGTTTTGGCGAGGATAATGCGGGTAACGTTTGGTTGGGAACGGAGTACGGTCAGCTTGTCAAGATTGATGAAAAGTCAGGAAAGCACCGCATATATAATCTCAAAAATCAGATCAGATCGATAGTTTGTGATAAGGAAGGTAACCTGTGGGTGGGGGTACAATATACAGGCCTTGTTAAGTTTGATCATAATAAGAATGGAAAATTCTCCGTGATGACGGAGGCGGAGGGCCTTTGTAATAACAGTGTTCTAAATATTCAGGAGGATGCATCGGGTAATTTGTGGATGAGCACCTTCAACGGACTCTCCAAGTGGGACCAGAAGAGTAAACGATTCATTAATTTTTACGAAGAGGATGGTTTACAGAGCAATCAGTTTTCCTTTAATGCTTCTCTGAAGCTTCAGTCAGGCGAGATCCTGTTTGGCGGCATCAGGGGCTTTAATATTTTTTCTCCTACTGAGGTGCGTCGTGAATACAACCCGTCAAAGGTACTGATCGCGGGAATCCGCATCAACAATATTCCTATTCAACACGATCAAAGCTTTGAAAAGGAAGCCAGTATCTACTCTATATCAGAGCTGGTGTTGCCTTATGATAAGGCAGTACTTTCAATTGATTACACCACTCCGGAATATTCCGGGACGGACCGCATCTTGTATAAGTATATTCTTGAGGGTTGGGACAATATCTGGAATTACTCAGGAAAAGCCCGTACTGCAAACTATTCTCAACTATGGGAAGGTAATTACATATTGAGGATTAAGTCGACCAATGAAGACGGATTATGGACTGACGGCGAAACGGTTTTGAAGATTAAAGTTTTGCCACCCTGGTATAGATCCTGGTGGGCATACGCGCTATATGTTGCTGCTATTTTCAGCCTGATCTATTTTTATATCAGCTACCATTTGCGGCAGTCACAGCTCCGCTATGAAATTCAATCGGCAAATCTGAATACCCAAAAGGAGCGAGAGCTGAATGAGAAGAAAATTTCATTTTTTACGCATATTGCCCATGAATTTAGAACTCCTTTGACGTTAATCATGAATCCGGTTAAGGAGCTTTTGAATTCAGATGGAAAGAAGGTGAATATGGATGATATGTCGGGAGTTTTCCGCAATGCCAAGCGTTTGTTGAGTCTGGTAGACCAGCTCCTGCTCTTTGGAAAGGCCGAAGGTGAAGACGATAAGCTTAAAGTGTCCAGCTTCAATATTCATGATCTTTGTCATGAGGTGTTCCTCTGTTTTAATAGTCAGGCAAGTTCAAAGAAGATCCACTATACATTTGATTGTGATAACAAGGATCTGGAAATCTATGGCGATAGGCAGAAGGTGGAGATAGCAGTCTTTAATCTGGTATCCAATGCCTTCAAATATACACCTCCGGGTGGCAGTGTTGCGCTCTGTCTGACTGATCAGTTCGATGAGCTACAGATCGAGGTGAGTGATACTGGGAAAGGGATATCCGAGGATATCGGCAATCAGATCTTCGAGCGTTTTTATCAGGTTACAAATCCCGAAAAGGGATACAGGAACGGTTTTGGTATAGGCCTTTATCTGGTTAAGAAGTTTGTTTCTGCGCATAAAGGCTCTGTGAGCTATGTCAGCGAAATGGGAAAGGGTTCGACCTTCAGCATTACACTCTTGAAAGGTTTGTCGCACTTTGACCATATGGATCTCAGTTCGGTGCATGAGAAGCAATCCGAAAAGAGCGCAGTACTTGAAGAGACTGCTATTGACGATCAGACGCCGGACAGCCTTGATACACTGGAAATGACAGATATTGAGCTTCAGGTGTCTGATCGGTTGTCTCTCCTTATTGTCGACGATAATATAGAGATCCGCAATTATATCAGGAAATCGTTCATCCAATCGTATAACGTTTTAGAAGCCGGCGACGGCCTTGAAGGTTTACGCATGGCTGAACGCTATTCGCCGGACGTTATCATCAGCGACATCTCTATGCCTCAAATGACGGGTATTGAGCTTTGCCAGAAGATCAAAGAAAGTGCCGCGCTGAATCATATCCCGGTGATTCTTCTAACCTCAGCGACGTCTGATGAAGTAAAGTTGAAGGGGATCGAGACTGGTGCCGCAGACTATATTACTAAGCCTTTTGAGCGGGAAATGCTCGTGGCCCGAGTCGTCAATCTATTAAAGAGCAGGAACAACCTTCAGCAATACTTCTATAATCATATCACACTTCAGTCAGATAACCTTAAGATATCTCCCGAATACCGGGAGTTTCTCAACAGGTGCATATCAGTCATTGAGACGCACTTGCAGAATCCCTCATTCAGTGCAAGGAGCTTTGCAGATGAATTGGGTATGAGTCATTCAAACCTGTACAAGCGCGTGAAGTCGGTCTCTGGCAAGTCGGTAAGCGAATTTATACGTTACGTGCGCCTGCGGAAAGCTGCGGAGCTTATGATCAACTCCGATTGTAACGTAAGTCAGGCTTCTTTCGAGGCAGGATTTAATGATATTAAGTATTTCAGGGAACAGTTTACCAAGCTTTTTGGTATGAAACCGTCTGAATACATAAAAAAATACCGAAAGTCCTTTCACGAATCGTACAAGCTGAGCAAGACGTCAATTGAAATCCAGGAGTCATAGCTCTACTACTGATTTTCCCTGCTTTATTACGAATTTACCCCTCCTGAATACGACCTGATCGTCCCTAACTTTGGTTAGTTAAAACTAATCAACCGCATAGACTAATGCTCGTGTGGGATTGCTATCTATTGAAATAATACAATTTTGTAAACCAATTAATATGAAACGACAACTACCTGATGTCCTCTTTCTTTATGGAAAAAGGGGAAAGATTTTGTTTTCTTTAGTGTTTCTGTTGTTAATAGCCAATGGGCTGTTTGCTACAGAGCCCGGAAGATCAACAACCGTAATGAGACAGGGGATCCCCATAAGCGGAAAAGTAACTGATGAGCAGGGCGCACCGTTGCCCGGGGTAAGTGTGCTTGTCAAGGGAACAACTACCGGGGCTTCAACAAACGCCGATGGTGTTTATAGACTCAATGTGCCGTCTGGCTCCAGCGTCTTAACATTCACGTTTATTGGATATGTAATGCGGGAAGTCAGGGTAAACAACCAGACAGTCATAAACCTAAGCCTTGAACCTGAATCTAAATCGCTTAACGAGGTGGTTGTGGTAGGGTACGGTACCCAAACGCGGGCAACGCTCACAGGCTCCGTTTCGGAGGTAAAAGGTGCGGAACTGGTTAAGAGTCCGCAACCTAACCTTTCAAACTCCCTGGCGGGAAGATTCTCAGGTGTTATAGCTACTAACCGTGGTGGCGAGCCGGGATATGATAATTCGGAAATCCGTATCAGAGGAATATCCACAACCGGAAATAAGGATGTATTGGTTGTTGTTGATGGTGTACCTGGTCAGTTGGGAGGTTTTGAGCGCCTGGACCCAAACGATATTGAGAGCGTTACGGTTCTTAAAGATGCTTCTGCATCTGTTTACGGAAGCAGGGCTGCCAATGGTGTTATCTTAGTAACGACAAAGCGGGGCACAACCGGAAAACCCTCCATTTCATATAGCTTCAATCAGGGATTTTCCTCACCAACACGCCTGCCTGAAATGGCCGATGCTGCAACCTACGCCGCGATTGTAAATGAGATCAACTATTATAACAATCCTGAAGGAGGAATGAACCAGTTCTATACTGATGAGCAAATCGCAAGATTCAGGGATGGTTCCGATCTTGTCAACTATCCGAACACCGATTGGATCAAGACTACGCTGAGAGCTTCAGCCCCTCAAAGTCAGCATAATCTCTCCGTTAATGGCGGAACAGAAAATACAAAGTATTTTATCTCACTCGGAACTCTTGATCAAGACGGTATTTACAAGGATGGAGCTACAAGATACAAGCAGTATAACTTGCGTTCCAACATCGACGCCAATATTACGGATGACTTTAAAATCGGACTTTCGCTCGCCGGAAGGCAGGAAAACAGACAATTCCCTGTCGCGGGAGCAGGAGACATCTTTAGGTCTATTTACCGGGCCTATCCAACGGTGGTCGCCACTTACCCGAACGGATATCCTTCAACCGGTATTGAAAACAACAACCCTGTAATGATGGTGACGGATGCCGGTGGTCTGACCAAAAATCCGAGGTTATATTTCAATGGTATCCTGAGAGCCAGTTACGCACTTCCATTTGTCAGCGGGCTTTCAATAGACGGCTTCTATGCTCTTGATAAGGGACAGTTTTCTCAAAGGAACTTTATAACACCCTATCTGGTTTATTCCTATAATAATAATACTGATGCCTACACGTCAAGAACCGTTGGAGAGCCGAAGGCTTCTTTAAATCAGATGCAGGAAAATACATCACTAATGACTGCCAACTTGAAGCTCAACTACCAGAAAACGTTTAATGGACATAGCATAAACAGTTTTGTTGCCTATGAGCAGAGTGAGCAGACCGTGGAGCATTTTGAAGCCGGAAGAAGGAACTTTCCTACAGCGCTGACCCCTGAGCTTTCCCAGGGAGGTACTGATCCGACAGACCGTACTAACTCAGGATTTAGCTGGAGAGAAAGCCGTGTCAGCTTTATTGGCAGGGCAAATTATAATTACCAGCAGAAATACCTTGCGGAAATTCAGCTGCGTGTGGATGGTTCATCTATATTCCCCAAGGATAATAGATTCGGTTACTTCCCGGGAGTATCCGCAGGCTGGAGAATATCAGAAGAAGGCTGGTTCAAAGATGGGATAAGGTTTGTAAATGATCTTAAATTGAGAGCTTCTTATGGTCAGTTAGGGGGAGATAGGGTTGCGAGAAATCAGTTCAACAACAATTACTCTTTCAATAATCAGTATACACTTGGAACTGGTGTATATCCGGGTCTGGATCTTGTTAAGCTGGCAAACCCTGCGATCACCTGGGAAAAATCCATCAAAACCGACCTAGGCTTGAACACAACGCTGTTCAGAGATATAAGCCTCGAATTTATCTACTTTAATGAAAAAAGAACAGATATTCTACTCTCCAGAAACGCCTCCATTCCCGGCGTGACCGGTATTGTTAATCCTTTTCCCTCTGATACCTCAGAACCTCTGGTCCCTTCAGAGAATATCGGACGTGTCGACAATAAGGGTATGGAAGCAACCCTGGGATATAACCATCGTGGAGACTTCAGCTATGGCATCTCTGGAAATATAACCTATGCTAAAAGCGACGTTAAGTTTAAGGATGAGTCGCCCGCGGTGCTGGACCATCAACGCGAAACAGGTCGCCCGCTTAGTACTTATCTGCTTTACGAATCAATTGGTATCTTCAGAACGCAGGAAGAACTCAATGCGTACCCTCATGTCCCCGGAACACAAATCGGCGACCTGAAGTATCTTGATTTCAATAACGATGGAAAAATCACAGCGGACGATCAGGTACGAACCGACTTGGGTAATATTCCTCAGATTACTTATGGTATAAATCTGAACGCATCATATAAAAGCTTTGATCTATCGGCGGTTTTCTCCGGACAATCGCGAGTTAGGCAGTATGTCCTTACAGAAGCAGGAACAGTCGGAAACTTTTATCAAACATGGGCTGACAACCGCTGGAGTCCATCCAACGTTGACGGCAGCTACCCCCGTGTTCCGGAAAGAGCCTCTGCCGCAATCAGTGGCGGACTCTACCGCAATGACTTTTGGTTATTTAATACTGCTTTCTTCAGACTGAAGAATATCGAGTTGGGTTATAGTCTGCCTAAAGAAACTCTGGATAAAATCAAGATGCAGGGAATTCGCATCTATGCAAGTGCTTTCAATGTGTTTACTATCACAAAAGTGAAAGATTTCGATCCTGAAGGCAGCCACGAGGGTGGTCAGTTCTATCCTCAGCAGAGAATTATCAACATGGGCGTTAACGTTAAGTTTTAATAATAGTTATGAAATCATCTAAAGGAATAGTTTCCTCCCTATATATATCCTTGCTAGCCGTTTCTCTGGCTTCCTGCAAGAATGACTTTTTGGACGTCACACCAACGGATCGTGTGACCGACGCAGCGATTATCGGTGACTCTACGTTATTTGAATCATTTGTTATCAATAGGTATCTGGGTACAAGAATGACAGATAAAGAAGCAGAAGGAACGCTGCCGGGATTTGGACGTGGATTTGAATATGCTATGTGGAGCTCGCTAACCGACGAATCACTTTACAATAATGACGACAATACATGGCTGATACAAAGAGGGCAGCTGTCTCCTGAAAATACAGGTATAGCAGGAGCCATCTGGTCCAGAAGCTATAGAAGTATCCGGGAAGTAAATTATGCTCTGGCCAATGTTGATAAGGTGCCGATGAGCGCGGGTCACAAAAATCTTCTGATCGCAGAACTCAAGTTTATCCGCGCATTTCGCTATCAGGACCTGATCAGGAACTATGGAGGAATACCCTTGTTAGGAGACAAAGTATATAATCTGGGTGATGACTTTTCAGATCCTGAGTTGTTCAGGCGTGCTACTATTGCAGAATGCATCAATTATGCAGTAGCACAATTGGATGAAGCTGCGGCTGTACTGCCTTTGTCAAACAGTTCTTCATGGTTAGCCGGAAGAGCAACAAGAGGAGCAGCATTGGCGCTTAAATCGCGTTTGCTGTTGTATGCAGCGAGCCCACTTTACAATACCGGATCCTGGGAGCAAGCTGCAGCTGCTGCAAAAGCCGTAATGGACTTAAACGTCTATGGCCTGCATTCAAATTATCAGAACTTGTTTATTAATCCGGGCAATAGCAACGAAATCATCTTCGCCAGGTACTATACCATTGGGTCCAGACACGTGCCGATGGAAATTGCAAACGGGCCGAACGGATACGACGGCTGGGGAGGAAACCTTCCGATGCAGAATATGGTAGATGCATACGAAACCACCGCAGGGCTCCCAATCACAGATCCGGCATCGGGATACGACCCGCAAAACCCATACACTAATCGTGATCCAAGACTGACAGCTACCGTGCTTTACAACGGTGCACCATACCGCGGACGTAATGTGGAAACTTTCGTGCCGGGAGGACTTGATAGCAAAGATGGACCGTCTAACTGGAATACTTCTAAAACGGGCTATTATCTAAGGAAGTTCGTCGATGAAAGTATGCCGATAAACAATCCCTGGAATGTTGCCGGACTTCAGCCCTGGATCTACTTTAGATATGCTGAGATCCTGCTCAACTACGCGGAGGCGCAGAATGAAGCTGTCGGTCCTGACCAATCAGTCTACGCTGCACTGAACGCTATTCGTGGTAGGACAGGAGTAGGCTTGCCTGCTTTACCCCAGGGATTAAGTCGCGAGCAGATGCGAGAACGTATCATCCGTGAACGACGGGTTGAACTAGCCTTCGAAGAGCATCGCTATTATGATGTTCGACGTTGGAAGATTGCCGAGGTGACTGAAAATGTACCGGTATATGGAATCAACATCACTAAACAGAACAATGGCACTTTCAGATATGAGCGAAAAGTAGCTTTGGAGGGCAAGGCATTTTTGTCACAGCATTATTGGCTACCTATTCCCAGAGCAGAGATTCAGGCATCAAATAATCAGCTGGCTCAAAACCCCGGCTACCAATAGCAGTTTCAACACGAAGGGGGACGGCTCCCAAACAAGGGGCCGTCTTTTCTATTTTACTCCCAGCCACCAATGTTTGAATATCTGATGCTCATCGTCAATATTCACGACCTCGCCGATCATTGGCGTAATGAGTCCCTGCCCGGCTGCTTTGTTAAGTTCGCTAAGTCTGGACAGAGGTTCATACCATGAGTGAGCCGCTAATGCAAACTTTCCTGAATGAACAGGCAATATCCGCTTCGCCTTAAGATCTTTCCCGGCTCGAAGTACATCCTCCGGCAGCGCATGAATATACTTCCAGGCCACATTGTATTGCCCGTTTTCCAGTATGGCAAGGTCGAAACTACCGAATCTCCTGCCTATCTCCTCGAAGTGATTATCATAGCCACTGTCGCCACCCAGAAAGATCTTCCTGGACGGTGTTTCCAGCACGTATGATGTCCACAGGGTATTATTAGAAAAGATGCTTCTTCCTGAGAAGTGCCGGGCAGGAGTGAGGTGCAGGGTTATGTGCTCGTCCAGGATAACTTTATCCCCCCAATCCTTTTCAATCAATTGCGAGGACTGATAGCCCCACTTCTCAAAATGAGCACCGACGCCTAAGGCACATATCACTTTGCCAACCCTGCCTTTCAGATTTTTAATCGTCTGATAGTCGAGATGATCATAATGATCATGTGTAATAACGAGGTAATCAATATCCGGAAGATCATCAGTTGTATAGGATGCGGCACCTTTAAAAGCCTTATTCATTCCCTTGAAGGGTGCAGCATGGTCATTGAGCACCGGATCTACCAGGATGCTTTTTCCTTCAATCTGCATCCAGTAGGATGAGTGACCAAACCAAATGAGGGCGTTGGCTTGTTTAGGAATACTTTTCAAGTCTGTCCTCACATAAGGGATGCTGTCTTCAGGCACTACATGATCCTTCTTGCCGAAAAGAAAGTTATACATTACGCTCGGATAACCATATCCTTCCGTCAGCGAAGGAGTGGGGTTTAGGTTTTGGAATTTGCCGTCCCTATAGTTCTTAGATTTTTTGATAAGTTCCAAACGGGCGCCTGAGGGCCTGGCACCGAAGATGTCTCTGCTTAGAATGACGGCAGTGAGGATCGCTATTGCGATCAGGATGAAAAATATGATCAGCATTGTTTTCTTCATTTGAAAATACACTTCCGAAGATATCGTGAAATGCGGGTGCAAAAATGCTTTAAATTTTTCGTCCGGAGTACGCAGCAGAAGAAAAAGACTTTAGCCTGTCAATTCTTCTAAAGGGCAGGGCAGTCAGTACTTTCATTGTTCTTACGATGGTTGTAATTTCTCAAAACACAGTTTTTAATGAGTTGTTGTGCATATGATTGCAAAGTTAAATACAATTAAAGAACATGGCTCAAGCATACAACCTTGAAAGATTCGTCAGCGCTCAGGAAGACGATTATGAAGCAGCCTCGTCTGAGATAAAGAACGGCCGCAAACGGAGCCATTGGATGTGGTATATCTTTCCGCAAATACAGGGCCTGGGCTTTAGTGAGACATCGAGATATTACGCGTTGAAGGATCTGCATGAGGCGGAAGCATTTTTAACCCATGAGGTGTTGGGAAGCAGACTGATCAGAATCACGAAACAGTTACTGCAGTTAGAGGAGGATGACGCCAACAGAATCTTCGGATCACCTGACGACCTTAAGCTTAAGTCTTCTATGACGTTGTTTTCTTCCTTGGATGGTGCTGATCCCATTTTTCAGTCCGTATTAGACAAATTCTTCAAGGGTAGTAGAGACGAGAAGACATTAAAGATCATTGGTAAGTAAGGACCCAGCTGCGTCTATGAGTAGAGCCGGTGCAAGCAACGAGGGAAAATAGCAACTGTTAAAATAAAAAAGGAAAGATCGCTTTCGCGTCTTTCCTTTTCGTGTCCGAGATGAGTGCCCAATGCCCTATGATTATCAATCTGTTAATTGTCTATGTTAGAATTATGTTGGAATTTTGCCCATTTTTTCGAGGTTTCTCACCTCTTTTTGAAGCTGCCTGATATCCTCCAGCGCATGTATATATTTCCTTTGCAAGTCGATCATTTCTGACTTCAGTTCTTCGAAAGTCATCCCGTGTTCGATAACCTCTTCTTTTACGAAGAACTGCTCTTCCGGAAACTCCCTTAGTTGCGCGATCTCCTTCCGGAAATCCTTCCCAATCACTTTTCCAATCTTGATTACGTAGGCCGGATCCATTTCCTGGTCTTGAAGGATCGTATAGAACTGCGTTCTTGATAGCCCGATCTGCTTCGCGATATGGGTTTTGGTAACCGGCTGATTCTTGCTGTTAACAGCGTTTTTTACAGTTTCCCCTACGTAAATTTTCATTGCTCCAAATTTCTGTACATATATGTTCGGATTTATTTACAAAAATGTCTTGCATATCTGTTCACTATTGTTCACTTTTGTTCTAAAAACAGAACATAAATGTTCGGTTTTGACAATCGGATATAAATCATAAATCGATGAATGAGCAAGAAATTAAGAAAACCTTTAGGCCGTTGCTTCCCAAAGGATACATAGGGATAATTCAAAAGAGGCTGAAAGCAAAGGGTATCACGAAAAGTAGGGCCTATATTTCTTACGTATGCAATCCTGACAAGATTCAATACAATCAGGATATCATTGAAGTCGCCCTTAATCTTGCAGCCGAACAGAAACGTAAACAAACCGAACACGCTGATTTAGCTAAAGATCTCAGCACAGAGGAGGAGATATGATACCTGCAGGAATTAGGATCGGAGAAGTTGAGTTCTTCTGGGATGGACCGGACGGTTTTTATATGATTGAAGGTGATAAAGTTCCGGTCGAGCAAATGCCCCGGGATATAAGAGATTTCGTGGATCAGCATATTAATGCGCGTCACCAGGAAGCCCTGACAGAAATGGGTATATCGTCTCCGGAATTACGCCGACTCAAATTTCTGCAGTGTAACTGTAGTTCCTACGACTTTACGCCTGATCTCGAAGATGGCGTGATGCAGCTGGAGTATGTTGCCTGTGAATATCGGGGTAGCTGTAAGCAGGAAGGTAAACTCTGCCAGCCGTTGATGATCAATGGACAGAAGATTTCGATGCAGGAGCTGCGTATTACTTCTCTCATCCGGAAAGGCCTATATGACAAGGAAATTTCGGCGGTTCTGAATATTGCTCCGCAAACATTAAGGACCCATAAGCAAAATATTGAAAGAAAACTCAATGCTGATCGCAAAGTTCAGGTGGCACTGAAAGCGGTCGAGTACGGCATTATTTAACTCGTTCACATGAATCATTTATTAATTAATGGAAACTCAAACTTTAATTTTTACTGCAGCACCTGCCAGGCAGGAAGCAGTACCGGTCAGGATCTTGATCAATTCTCTAAAACGCATTTGCGAATCACGTCTCCGGGTGTTCAACTATTTTCCCCTGGCGGTAAGTCCGGAGAAATGGGAAGCCGTCCGCGAGATACAGGCACTGCTGATAGAAGCAGAAAAAACCACGAATTGGCGGCTTCAACTCAAGTATTGTCTTCGTTGCGAGCTGGCCTTCCACGAGATTGCCAACAAGCGAACGACGACACTTCTCAAAACCTACAAATCAGAATTGGACGCTATTATGTGCAGCTGCAGAGATCAGCTCGGCTTGAAGCGACAGTATTAAGATACTTCGGTGCGAATAGTTCTTTTACACGAATAACGTTGGAAGAGGCGCCCCAACCGACTGCTGGAAGAATGTCGAAGCCATCGGGTGGCACCGGCCCGAACATACCGCTGCCGGAGCGTTTCCGGAAATCCTCAAATAATCAAGTTATGAACGAGAAAGTATTAGCGATAGTCACCCTCGTAGGTGTGTTCCTGGTCGTCGTTATGGTTGATCTCTGGAGCAAGCGCATTGATCGAAAAAGACAGGAGAAAGCAAGAAAAGAGTACAAAAAATCAAGGATAGGAGGGAGATCATGAACGGTCCACTACTAGCACTAAATGCCTTTACGCTCACCAGGCGTGAAATGCTGATCGTTATCCGATATCGGGATCAGAGAATTTGGGGAAAATCAAAAATGGAAAGAAGATACGGTACGGAATTAATCAACCGGCTGCTTTCCAAGTACGCGGGATATACTCAACGTCAGTTAGCCGTGTATATCTCTCAGGACAATCAGAATATCAGATCAATTCTGATGCATATATCAATAGAGGAAATAACCACACTCATTTACAAATAACGTGACAAAAGGCACTTTCATTGAACCACAAGACATTTTAAACGCTACAAACGGTGGCTTAGACATTATCACAGATCTCTTTCCGGATGCGTTTAAAAGTGTCGATCAAAAGAACCGGAAATTTAAGACCAGGGAAGAGAAAACGCCTTCCTCCAGTCTGAAAAAAGCGGAGGATGGAAACTGGCTTGTGACCGATTTTGGCGGCGATCAGAAACCCAGGAACGGGATCCTATGCTATATGCAGGAAAAAGCTGTTGATTTTCCTACAGCGCTTCAGGAGCTTGCAGCAAAATACCATGTCATCTCTGCAGATCAAGCCAAGGAGATCTACAAGGCTCAATACAGTGAGCGACCGGCAGCGGCCGATGAAGCAGAAGGCGTGTGGAGCTGGGAGATCCGCGACTCGCTTCTGGATGAAGAGATTGAAACCGTGCTCAGCAAGTTCACACTGAAGCACGTGCATTGGAAAAGCAAAAACCCGAAGTTCCAGGAAGAAGCGAAGAATGCCTACGCTAAGATTGCTGCAGTATTCAAATACTATCACTGGCATCCGCTGATTAACTACTCCCTGGTGAAAAACAGGAAGGTTATGACGTTCAGTTCTACCCCTCAGTATCCGATTTTTCTGATTGACGAAGGATCTCACCAGAAGATCTATCAGCCAAAGCATCCAGATAAGGGACGCCGCTTCATGTATTACGGCGAAAAACCTAAGACCTTCATTCACGGACTTGCTCAGCTTAACAAGGAGTACGAGAAGCGGAAAAAGCTGATTGAATCTAAAAAAGAAGATGATAAGGAAAATGCCGATCGGGAGAATGGAGCTGAATCGTCATTAGACAGTAAGGTTCAGGAGAAGTTTGCCAGGATCATCCTGGGCTCAGGAGGATCTGACGTTTTGAACATGGCCCTGCTTAACCTCCGGACAAAGAAAGGTGAAATTGCTCTCATCTGGAAGAACTCCGAAACGGAGGGACTGAGCGACTATGAATACAATGACCTGATCAGGAAAACCGATGCGATCTATCAACTTCAGGATATTGACGATACCGGTAAACGCTCAGCTCATAAGCAGGCAATGAAGTTTCTTGATATCTATACCATCGAGCTTCCGGAAGATCTCAAGCGTTACCGAGACTCCAGAGGCAATCCCTGTAAGGACGTCCGGGACTACCTGAACTACTACAGACGTTCAGATCTTGAGCGGCTGATCGAGTGCGCTCTTCCTTATCGTTTCTGGGAACAGAAGCCTAGATACGAAGGCCGGGGAGATAACAGGATATGGGTTGGTAATGATTATGAAGTGGACAATGTGCAGATGTACAACTTCCTGCAAAAAAACGGTTTTTATCGCATTGCAGTAGGAGATAAGGAATTAGACTGGGAGTACATTAAGATCACCGGTAATACAGTCAGCAAATCAGATCCCGTGAAAATCCGGGCCTTCATTAAGAAATTCCTCCAGGAACGTCTACTTGATAAGGATCTGCGTAACGCGATGTTCCGGACTACACAAATGTCTGAAAGCTCACTTTCCAATCTGGACGATATTAGGATCGATTTTACTGATTTTGATAAGTATACACAGTTTATGTTCTTTCAGGACAAAACGTTGCAGATCACGGCCAGTGAAATTAAGGTTTTGGATCCCGGTTCTGTAAACCGGTTCATTTGGGAAGACGAAGTTCAGGATCATCGTTTCGAGCTCAATAAGGAGGAGCCTTTCACCATTACCAAGAATAACTTGGGAAACTATGATATTCAAGTCAATAATACGTCGTGCATATTTCTCAAATATCTTATTCAAACGAGCAGGGTACACTGGAGAGTGGAACTGGAGGGCGAAGAGCTTCGCAGAAAGTCACCGACGGACCAGGAAAAATACAAGAGTGAACATCAATTTAACATCGCTGGTCCGCTTTTGTCTGAAGAGGCGCAGCAGGAGCAGAAACAACACCTGATAAACAAGCTCTTCGCAATAGGTTATATGCTGCACCGATATAAAACAGGTGCAAGGCCCTGGCTCGTGTATGCAATGGATAACCGTATATCTGAAGATGGTCGCTCACACGGTGGTTCCGGAAAGTCCATTCTGTTTGATACGGCCATGCGTAGGGTGATGAAGAAAAATTTCTACATCAACGGCCGTGTTCCTAAAGTCATGGAGGATCCGCACAAATATGATGGATTGACTGAGCATGATCGTTATATCCTAATTGAAGACGCCAGTGAGCATTTTAATCTTGGGATCCTGTTCAACGATATCACCGGTGAGATCAATGTAAACCCAAAAGGAAAGCGTCCTTACACCATTCCTTTCGACAGGGCACCTAAGCTGGCAATGACGACAAATTATACACCCCGTAATCTTGACTCCTCCATGATCCGGCGTATGCTCTACTATGTTGTGAGCGATTACTATCATACTGCAGGTGAAACGAACGATTATAATGAAACCAGAGATCCGGGTACCGAGTTCGGAATGCAGATCATCAAAGACTTCGATCGTACGCAGATGAACGATTTTTATAACACGCTTGTGTATGCTCTAAAGTTCTATTTGGGATGCACGGAGAAGATTGGCCCGGCCATGAACAATGTGACCAGACGCCAGCTCCTCTCTACCATGGGCGAAGGTTTCATAGACTGGGCAAATGCTTTCTTCTCAAAGGAGAGCGGGAACCTGGATAAGTTTATCGTTCGTCAGGAGGTGTTCAATGATTACAAAATCAACGTGAACAACAAGGAGACACCTCAGAAATTCAAGGAAAAGCTTAGTGCATTTTGCAAGTTACACGACTATACTCTGAATCCTTCGAGACTTCAAAATGAGGGCAAAGCGATCATACAAAAGGTTGAAAACAAAAAGTGGGATGATAGGTCCGGTACCTGGTACAGCTTGGGAGGTCCTAAGGTATCGAAAGAGGTATTCTACATCGAAACCGTGTTTGAGGTGCCAGAAAGCTTTACGCCTACTAATCAAACTGACATCAATGTCAGTAAAGACGCCTGCTTCGCTAAGTTCAGAATGATGGATCCGGGGGAAGAGTTAACTATTCCGCCTGGTGAAATGCGTGAAATGGTAGAGTATGGGAAGCAGTTCATCGATGAGGGTAACACCGACTATGAATTTAATTCGACTTATACCGTGTTCCGAAGAATGACCTTCTAAACGCTTCTGATATGATCAATCCAGCCATGTACACGAAATGGACTTTCAATAGTAAGGGAAGGCAGGTAACGTACCAGGTCATCGGCATCTGGGGAATAGGAGCGAGGGAGCATTATCGTGTCGTGTCTTACGACATGATCCCGGTAGATGGTGGCAAGATCGTTAATGTGGAAGCGGAGAAAATGCATTCTTGGATAAGGGAAAACAAGGCTCAATGGGCATAAAAATATATTATGAAAAATAACAAGATAAGATTGATAATAGGCAATTCTCCAAGTCATCTGCTTACTATGGCTAAAACGATGGCATTTAGGAAGAACTATCAGATCATTCAAGGAACTACCATGAGAAGAATGTTTGATAGGACTTACGAACAATGTAGCAGGGAAACAGAAGTAATAATTATCCAGGAGTTGCCATTTCATTATCTCCACGGCGCGGTAGCGGCTTTAGCTCCGGGCGAAATCTGTATCCAGCGAAAAGGAACAGAACCCTATTTGCATACTGTAGACATTGTTATTACGTGCATATGCAAGGTCGAGTGGCTCCTGAAGGATCCTGGCTTACTACAGCAAGTGACTTTGATGGAATCGCGAGTTTCTAGCCTTCCTGATGTAGAACCGGTAGCAGTGCCGGCGTCTCTAGCAGAATCTATCGGATATCAATATTTCAAGGATCAGGTTGTTGTTCTTGCCTGGGACAAAGGAACCGGCTCCACCACTGTTACCACATGGGGATACACTCCAGAAGATAAGGAACAAGCTGATAAGATCGGCGAGGCACTAAGTTTTCAATCTAATTTCAGCAATAACTTTTAAGCTTATACAGTCATGAATGAAGAAATAGACATCACTAAACCGTCAAGATTTCAAAAGCGCGAACGTGTCCGGGTCATAGATCAGGAAAGCAAATTCGTTGGCCAGATCGGCCGCACAACCGTTTATCATCATTATCCCTGGGTAGTCTTTCCTGACCAGACAATAGAACACTTCCAGGAGACACAACTTGAAAAGATGTGACTATGGCCACTCAACCATATCCCACCCTCTTCCCCTTGAACCAGGTGGCCATCAGACTCCGCCAGCACCTAAAGTATAAGAAAGATCCGAACAAAAAGATAGCGAACAGGCGCTACTACCTGCACAAACAGTTGAAGGGGAAATATGAGATAGACGGCGTTAATCGCACGATCGACGTTCCGCACAAGCGATTTAAAGACATACCGGTGCCAGACAGATATTACATTGGCCAGCTCATTAAGATGGGTTACAACGCGCAATTTAAAATTCTATGAAGTATCAATTAATTCTACTATTAGTTCTCCTGGTCATCATTGCGATGGCCAGCTAGCCAAGCCCGGTAAATCCGGGCTTTTTTATGTCCTGAGATTTCGATATATGCGCTGATGTGCAGCACAATTTTACACACACGATTCTCAGCGCATCATTTCTCCTCCATAGGTCGTGTTTCTTCCCTTAATAATCGTACTGAACAAGGGTCCGACGTTAGGAGGACACCGCTTACATTTTGCCTTTTAAGAAAAGGCGCTTGGGGCGTTTTTCCCCTTTCCCCCTTTTGTAGTTTCTACGATAATATTTTCTTAACTTCTTAACCAGAGATGAAAAACGATTTCAACGGATTGAAAGACAAGCAGAAAGGCCGTTAATTAGTTAAGAATATTTTATTAACTCTTCAAAGAAGTTAAGAAATATTCTTAACCATATTAACGGTTAAAAAACCTTCGGTTTATGGTTAAAGAAAAAAGCAAAACAGAAAAAAACGCTAATAATTTGGCATTCAGAATTTTAAGCAACGGTTAAGAAGTTAAGAAAAAACACGCTGTTCATAACATTTCTGTAAAGTTTACCGTACAATAGTGTGCAGTATAATTACATAATCTGTGTAATTATATTTATTTTTACGAAACATTTCTAAGCCACGCTTGTATCCATGAAATTCTTGCACCCTGTAGCCATTAAGCCGTTCCTGAAACGGTACCTGGCCTATCATTGCCTTGTTGATCCACAATTCGAACTAACCGAAAAAAATCGTTTTGGATCCTACCTGATCAACTGTCTTCGATTCAAGACGCAAGTGGATCCTGAAACACTGGAGTATAGCCTGGGAGGGACGCCGGTGACCATGTATGTTTCTATACCTGAGTACTATGAGCGAAATTTTGGTATAATCATCAGCAAACGCCACCAGATGCGGTTTAACAAGTTCCTCCTGGATGAGTTTCATGACCGGTTGGTGAGCTATGTTCATCCTCAGCTTACCGGGCGAAAAGGAGAGATCAAGATGGCGCTTTTAAATTTTCGGCTGAAATATGACATTTCAGAAGACGATTTACCCTATAAAACCCTTGAAAAGATGTATGAGCGGGAAAGGTACCGCGCAATACCTTGTTTATCAATTGCTTAATTTTTACCATGAAACTGTCGGTTATCTTGAAAATTTGAAAAAGAGCCTTATTTCCTGTCGTTTATGGTACCAATTAGCCTGCTGATCTTTGAATATGATCAGTAATTTTCTAAAAAAGAAACCCTATAATCCTGGGGGATACTCCTCCTTTTTATTTCTGCCTTTCAATGAGGTTGAAAGCTTCCCGATGATCGTCAACGGTGTTGCTGTCGTGCCCGTCGGATTGAAAAACGGTGCCAAATGGCGGACCGGTTACGCTACTCCCGAAACGCTTCTTTTTGAAGAGGAGGGATTTGAAGACGCAAACGGCCCTTATTACCTTCCCATCATTACCGGTTTCGTCCCTGGCGACAAACCTGCTCTTATCAGTTTGATCCAAAGTTTAGAGAAAACACCCTGTCTTGTGATTTTGCGCGACTCGCTCGGTAAGATGAGACTGGTCGGATCAGTCGGGTGTCCACTTACTTTGACATCGAAAGAAAGCTCCGGATCCAAGCGGAGTGACAGCAAAGGATTGAGCTTCAAATTTGCTGGCCAGGCACTCTTCAGAGCGCCTCAGTGTACGATGTAAAATTGCTGTCGTTTACCAGGCACGTGTAACCATACACTTTTGCAGGGATATGAATTTGTCCCTATTCAATAACATCGGTTTACACGAGCCCTGGGCAATCCTTCCGGAATACGCCCAGGCGTATTATCCTGCTGTTGCAGCTCTTTTGAAAGGAGAAAACGCGAAAGCAAGCGATCAGGACTTTTCGGAGCTCCGGAAGCTGAACAGTAGTTACTTCATGAGCGAAGAAGACTTTAATGATGAGGATTTCGATCCGGATAACAACAATGATCTTTCTGAAGCTCCGGAGGGTTCCGTTGCGGTCATACGGCTTAACGGACCGGTGGTCAAATATTCTCAGTGGTGCGGACCCAGAGGGACGGTGGACATCGCGAACGACCTCAAGCGTATAGACAGCAATCCTAATTTAATCGGAGCTGTATTCGAAATTGAATCCGGAGGCGGTCAGGTATATGCCATCAAGCCTCTGACCGACGTGCTGAGCAAAATGAAAAAGCCTGTAGTTTGCCTGGGTGGCAACTACGTGGCTAGTGCTGCTTATGCGATTGCGATCCACACCAGAGAAATCATAGTCGATCATCCAAAAGCCATTGTAGGCAGCATAGGAACCATGATGAGCTTCCAGGACGTGAAGCCCTACTTTGAAAGCTTGGGCGTGAAATTCCACGAGATGTACGCCACCAAATCAACTCACAAGAATAAGCGTACCAGGGACGCGCTGAAAGGTGATTACAAGTCCTTAATTAAAGAGATGCTCGACCCAATCAACGAGGATTTTCTTGATGACGTAAAGACACAAAGAAAAGGCAAGCTCGCGGATAATAAACTTATCCTGGCTGGAGAAACCTTCTTTGCTTCAGTGTCCAAAGAACTTGGGATGATCGATCACCTGGGTGATATGGCATTTGCTGTAAGCCGGGTTCGGGAATTATCTAAGAAGAAATCTGATAACGCTGGAGCCCAAAACTCTTCTACTGCTCAATCCACAAATCCAAATATGAATTTTACTAATGTAGCGGCTCTGGCTGGCGTTCAGAACGCAACCCAGGCACAACTTGATCAGGCCAATGCCGATCTTACTACAGCCGGTATCACCGGTTGCACTATCGTTAACGAAAGCTTTATCACGGATGCTGCTGCAGTAACAACTGAGCGCGACACCCTGACTGCATCTGTTGCTGATCTCACTGCTCAGCTTTCAGCTGCTAATGACGCAAAGGCGACTGCAGAGGAAAACCTCGCTACTGCAAACACTCAGATCACAGACCTGGAAGCAAAGGTTGACGCTTTCGGAAAGAATTCAGGCGCTATACAAAAAACTGCTGTAGGTGAGGACACTCCTCCGGAACAATCGGATGAAGATGACTCATTCCTGAATAGCCTGGCTCACAACAGGACTGCAGATAGACTGCTTGGATAATTCACAAATAACAATCGCTCTTAAATAATCAAATGAAAAGTTCAATTTTTAAAGCCGGCCTATTTACAGTAACCATGTTATTGGTAGGTTTTTTTGTTGGTGCATTTGGCGCCTCTGCTGCTGGTTACGACCAGTATGCTGCTACTGCAGGTTTAGCTGTAGCTTCTCTTAACTTCATCCCGAAAGGGAATTTGAAGACATCGTTCAATATCATTCTTGCAGCTGACGTAGTTGCTGAGTGGAAGGCCGTTTACAAGGCTGAAGGTCAGGGTGTGAAAGACATCATGACTAAACTCACACAACGATCAGTAACAGCAAAGTATTTCCCTACCAGGTTTACAGAAAAAACTGTCCTGGAGAAAGTATCAGCTGAATTCTCTCGTGTGTTACAGCGTTTCCAGAAGCAATATACACCGGTGGGTGGAGTGAAGTTTGAACCGTTGAAAATCGCTTTGTTCAAATTGAAAATCGATCTTCAGGAGCGTCCGGACGAATTGGAAGAAAGCTGGTTAGGATTTCTGGCTGACAGCAGCCTGAACCGTAAAGACTGGCCTTTCATCAAGTGGTTCCTGATGAATGCTTTGATCCAGGCTGAGAAAGATCTTGAGATGAGTGAGATCTATCATGGTGTAGCCGGTGCGATCGTAGAAGGTACGCCAACTGCTGCAGGTGCTTCATTGGATGGTATCAAAGTTCAGATTAACCGTCTGAATACTGCAGGTAAGCTCGACCTGATCACTATGGGGGCTGTTCCTACAGATCCTATTCTTTACGTGGAGTACATCGAAGACATGATCAAACAAGTTGAACGACCATTGCGCAATGAACTTGATTACATTTTCGTACAGGAAGATGGTCATGATCTGTTCCGTGACGGCATGCGTTTGAAGTATAATGTGAACTATGCACAGGTTGATGATAGTAAGATCACCAAGCTCCGTAACGATAATATCCAGATCGTTGGCCTTCCTTCAATGGCTGGATCAGACAAGATCTGGACAACTCCAAGCTGGAACCGTCAGGCCGGCTTCAAAAAGCCAGGTAATGAAACTGTCTTCCAGGTTGAGAACATTGACCGTCTAGTGAAGGCCTATACCGATTACTACAAAGGCTTCGGTTTCTGGATCGGTGAGTACGTGGTATCTAACGACGTAGAATTAGTTTAATCATTAATCGGCACCCGGTGGCACGGGTGCCAAATCATTTTATACAATGGTAAAAAAGAAATTTGATACAGTCGAAGAGGCTGTTGCGCATTACGAAGCTTTGCTGGCTGAAGCGAATGAGGCTTATAAGAAGCTAAGCGAATCGGCTGAAAAGGCAGCTAAGGAGATTGTTAGACTAGTGTCTGAGATCGATGATCTAAAAGCCAAGCTCAAGACTGCAGGCGATGACGCTACTAAAGCTGTTAAGGCAAAGCTCCAGGCTGCTGAAGATCGTCTTGCTGAACTGGAAGAAGATCTCGAGGCGGAAAAAACTACATCTGCTGAGGCCCTGGAACAAATGGCGGAAATGGGCACTAAGCTCAGTCTCCTGGAGAAACATAAGGGTAGCGACTGCGAGTTTGTAACGATCGCTGGCCGGGAGTACAAGCTGATCGGTAAGAACTTCCGGACACGCAAAGGTCGCTTGTCTGCTGAAGAGCTGGCGAAGGATGCGGAGCTCCTGGAGGAGATGCTGGAAAAGAAGTCGGGTTCATTGCAACCGGCTGAATAAGGTTTAACTTTTAGAATAGAAAATATGAACGCTCAAGCCGTCCAATACCCTGCAGGTCGTTATAACCCTGCAGGTGTCACAAAAGTGTTCTATGCCTTCAAAGAAGACATAGCTACATTTCCTACGTTAGCGGATTCTGAAACCGCTACAACTTTTGAAAGCCTCGTAGAATTTTCTGCTGCTATTACAATGAAGGCTACAAAATCGTTCCATCCGTTGTATTGCACTGTTGAAGAGGGTGAAATCAAAGCGACCTTGGTTGGTCCTCGTGATGGAAAAGGCTATGAAAATAGCTTAGAGATCTCATTCCCTGGTAACGTTGCGACGTTTCTGGGATTCAAAGCTGCAGCTGCTAATCGCGAACTCGTATTCCTGGTTAAGGAAAAGAACAATAAGGTTCGTGTTCTGGGTAGCCTGGAGGATCCTGCTTACATGGAATCCGATGAGGAGACATCGGGAAAGAAAATCGCTGACGGTAGAAAATCAGTTTTGTCCTTCAAGGCTTCAGGAGCTACTTCTGCTCCGATCTATAAAGAGCCACTGGAGGCGTTACTGGCAGCAGCTTAATTTATCCGGAGATGGCAAAGCAATTGATGACTGAAGTATCCGACAAGTATAAGCTTGTCGGTGTTTCCCCAGGGGAATACCAGTTTGCTGATTTCGGCACGATCGACCTTTGCAAGGTTAACCTGGCCAGAGCTGATGCTCTGGTAGCTGCAGGGTTCCCGCACCTGGTTAAGAAAGAAAGAAGAGAGAGATCTGTTTAGTTTTTGTTTTATAGTTGATTTATGATGGTCCCGGTACTGCTTAGCAGACCGGGATTTTTAATTTGTTACAACGAATTCGTCGAACAATAGTGAACAATAGTGAACAAAATAGTATTATTGTAATAATTTAGATCCAATCCTAATGAACTCTCAAGGCGCTCCCGTTTACACAGCAAACCAGGTTGCAGACTGGTTCATATCACAAGTTGATATGGAGGCTGGGGACGTGCTCTCACATTTGAAGCTGCAAAAACTTCTCTACTACGCGCAAGCATGGCACTTTACTTTGACAGATAAACCCCTGATCGGAGAGGGTTTTGAAGCTTGGATGCATGGCCCTGTGGTGAGATCTGTTTATGAGCGATTCCGCCATGTGTTACCTTACAGCTCTGTTTTAACTCCAGATGTGACATTAGAAGTTCCGCAGTTTGAGCCAGGTACATTGGCAATCTTAGAAGATATAAGAGCTATCTATGGTGAGCATTCAGGATCTTATCTTGAAGACCTTACTCATTCGGAAGCACCGTGGATTAGAGCAAGGGGAGGCTTACCTCCGCATGCTTATTGTGATAAAGAGATTACGCTAGAATCAATGAAAGAATATTACACTGATATTTTGGGTGGCAGAGAAGCATAAAAATAGAAGTCTTATACCTAAATCTGCTTCTAACAACAACTCTAAAACCAATTACTTAAACAAAAATATATCTAAAATAGAGAGCTGGCAAGGAGAAGGAAATAGTGCAACCGTTTTTGTCTCCTTACGATATTTACAAGACGACTTTCAATGTTTCTCTTCGTGGGATAGGTCAGAGATGAAATGTTTTTGGGATTTCAACCGGAAGGTTCACGATTATACCTGGCAGAATATTTTGGAGCAAGGAGGAAAAGCAGGGAATAAGGTAGGATTCGGATATACTATCATACCAAGAGAGTTATATCCTAACCAAGAATTCTTACAATCAATAAGTCCAGATGCAAATATTTTTGAAATGCGAGCAAGCCAAGTGATTCGGTTACATGGTTTCAGAGTTCGTTCTGTGTTTTATGTATGCTGGCTTGATCGCAATCATGAAATTTGCGTTTAATTCACTGTACATATTTAAAACGTTAGGCATATTATATTAATTATCGTTTAGTTATTTCATATTAAGAAACTGATAAAATCGAGGATCTATCATAACATTAGCAATGGACGAAACATACAAGAACGATTACGAAGATGTAGGTAACACCGACGAAGAACAAAAAATCTCCGTCAATTTTTTGGAAAAGAAACAGCGTGAACTACTTACCAGTACGATTGACTATAATTTAGAAAGTCTTACAACTCTAATAACCAAAAGAATTATCGACTTATCTCCCAAATATCAAAGGCGCTTTAGATGGGACGATTTGCGAAAATCTAAATTAATCGAGTCTTTTTTAATGAACGTGCCAGTACCACCAATCTTTTTAAATGAAGACGACTTTGGTAAATATTCGGTTATTGATGGTAAGCAAAGGCTTTCTGCTATAAATGAATTTATTACGGGAAAGCTTACATTGAGGGGCTTAGATGTTTTTAGAGATCTCAATGGGTTAAATTTGTTTGACTTGCCTATTGAGTTCCAAAATTCAGTAAAGATCCGGGCCACAGTGCGCGCGATTATAATCCTAAGACAATCGGACAAAGACATAAAATACGAAGTTTTTCAACGCCTAAATACCGGAGGAGTTAAATTAAACGCCCAGGAAATTAGAAATAGTGCTTTTCCAAGCCTTTTAAATGATACGGTTTTAGCTTTGTCCGAAAGCAGATTGTTTCAAAGGGTTTTGGGAATAAAGGTCAAGTCAAAGTCGAGGATTTATCAAGAAATGAAGGATGCAGAACTAGTTCTGCGGTTTTTTGCGCTTAAGGATTTATGGTTCCACTATACTGGTGGCCTAAAAGGGGTATTAGATGCTTATTTGGACTTAAACCGAGATCTAAGCAGTGATGCTGTCGATGATCTTAAAGATCAATTTATTCAGACTCTAGAAGTCGTTACTATGATTTTTGGAGCAGATGGCGCTTTTAGACGCTGGATACCTCAGAGTAATAAATGGAAGCAACAGATTTCAGCTCCAATTTTTGACATGCAAATGTTTGCATGTTATGGAAAGAGTAAGGATCAACTTCATATTGTAAAGGACGATATTCTTGAAGAGTTTAAGGAGCTATTTGAAACTGACGGGATTTTTTTAGAGTCTATAGAGTCTTCAACGGCATCTCCCAATAGATTCCAATACAGGATTAAGAGATTGACCACAATTATTGATAAATATTTATAGCTGATGGTCTCAGCTTACACTAAATTTAAAGACTCTCTTGAGCTAGCTAAAGCTTTAAGAGATATTGAGCGGACGAAGTTTCCGAAACCTAAACAGAAGGAGATGGCATCTGTAAAGGGGTTGAGGGGAGGTTCAGCTATTTTGATGGTAGCCGCATTTGAGTTTTTTCTCCGAACTCTGTTTGAAGAGAATATATCTCAGCTGAATACAATCCCTCCTTTAGACTTGCATAAATTGCCTGACAAGCTTAAAATAAAAATTGTGTTCGATGGGCTACAAAACGCGATGAATGGACCTAAATACGTTACTAAAAGCACTAAAGCGGAAAGAATAGACGATGTTCTATTTGTTTGTACGCGTCTTATCGGACATCATATTGATCCTACGACATTCTCCCATACAAATAGCAATCCAGGAGGTGACACAGTTAAGGAAAAATTTAAGGAAATTGGACTGGATGATATCTTCAAAACAATAGGCGACGCGTTTACCAGGAAGTGGGGAACAGCGGTGGCTGCTACGTTTATTAAAGATAAATTAGATGAGATTGTAAGGACTAGGAACGTTGTTGCTCATACTGCTGACACTTTAAATATTACGAAGAAGTCCCAAAATGAATCTTTTAAGTTTTTGACTGTATTAGCAGAGTTGCTTGAGATAGAAATGAAAAAGCATATTAAAAGCCTTTTGTTGAAGGCAAAGAAGGAACAGGTGTAATTAAGATTCTACCCTAACGACTTCGATTTGCTCACGAAAGTCGAATATATGTCTCTATCGCCAATTTTTAGGTTAAGTAAAATTAAGTGTATAATGAAACCAACTGTTTTTATAGGCTCCTCAGTCGAAGGATTAAACATAGCCTACGCCGTGCAACAAAATTTGAATTATACCGCGGAGGTTACTGTTTGGGATCAAGGATCATTTGAACTTTCAGTGACGAATATAGAATCCCTGATTAAGTCAATAGATAAGTTTGACTTCGGGATATTTATTTTCACTCCGGATGATACGAAAAATATCAAAGGGGATGCTAAATTAACAATGCGTGATAATGTTCTCTTTGAACTTGGGCTTTTTATCGGCAAGCTTGGACGGGAAAGAGTTTTTTTTGTAGTGCCCGATGTGGGTGAGTTCTATATTCCAACGGATTTAGCTGGAATAAATCCTGGCAAGTATGAAGTGGAAAGAGCAGATAGGAATTTTCAGGCGGCTACTGGTGCGGCATGCAACGCAATTCGGCAAGTAATATCAACACTAGGTGTACTTACCCAGAGAGAGGAGTCCTCTGGATCAGCAGCAATACAGGAGCCGGTAGAGTCAGAGGAAATCGAGTGGTTCACTTTATTCTTAGAAGATAAAATTGATGAAGCTTTAGAAAAAATAGACGAGTTAATAGAAGCGGAGAAAATTGGAAGTGAAAAAATTAAATTAACCATCTCTAAAGCATACTGTCTATTCAGGTCTAATCCTGTAAGGGCCAAGCGGATCGTAGATAGTGTTCTTGCAGAAGAAAACTTGACTATTCAAAATTATTGGCTTATTGCGTACTCCTTCTTAAGTAATGGATATTACGATGACGCCATCAAGGTGTGTGATATGGGGTTAATCAAATTCGATACAGACATCAAATTAGCCACATATAAGGCTGAAAGCATGGTATATAAGGGCGATCTCAAATCAGGCACAGATGTATTGTCTCAAGCTCATATAATTGAGGATCCAATTAGTGCACTGAAATTAACGGACATTCATATAAATGCCAAAGATTATCTGTCAGCAAGAAAAGTCATTCATCAAGCATATCTAAAATATCCTAATCATACGGAGATATGCTTTAAGTATTCTCGCGTTGTCAGTGAATTGGGAGAGCCTAATATAGCGCTGTTTCTGCTGAATAACGCGGTTGAAATTGACCGGACGAACTCAACTTATTGGGCATACTTTAGTAATTGCTGTGTTGAACTTGAGTTGTTTGACACAGCTTTAGCTGCGACCAAGAAGGCTGAACAATATAGTGACAGTAAAGAGGCTTGGATTATTCTTAATATTGGTAATATCTACAATGTTAAGGGGCTTTATACGGAAGCAATTACTAACCTCAAACGAGGTTTGGCTATTGAAGAAGAATCAGAATATGGTCATGAACGATTAGCAAGGGCTATCAAAGCCAAGTCGGAAGAAGATAATCAATGCGCGAAAATTATGAAAGAAGGACAACTTGCTCTTTATGAATGGAAGTCAAGCAATGACGAAGCAGGGGGTAACTTAGTTGCAGATTTCTAACATATGCGTTTCTTTACAGTTGTACTTATAATAAGTAGTGCATTTTGCGAATAGGCAGGTCTTCAACTCTAGTACTAAAATCCTATTGACACTATATCTAGAACCGTACATTTTTGTACGGTTTTTTGTTAATAAAAGCGAACAAATAGTACCTTATGTTTGCGATGCGAACCGACTTGGAGTAATCCAATTCAAATTTTCTTATTTACGATAAAGCCTAGGCATACTGGTGTAAGTCCAGTGACTATTCGGTAACTCCGACTCGGTTCGCAGTGACCTAGGCCTATATTTAAATTTCTCATATGCGAACCGAGAACAAAAAACACAAAGAAGCCCAGCCAGGCCTATGGCCCGCTGGCCAGACAAGGAACGGCCTTGAAAAGAGCCTGCTGTTCTACAATCCCAATCAGGCAACTACCCACAACCATCTCAATCGATTCTTTGAATACATCGAGATGGCCGAACCCTCCAGAGCGCTGGCTGTGATGACAAAGTTGTTCTTTGCCTATCACACACTTCCGAAAGCCGGTAAGATCTTCAGCGAGGAAGATCTTGATGAGTTTGCGTTACTTACAAATATGCTTGCAGATATAGCGATCGAAGAGGGCCGGTACCTGGCTGCTGATCGCGAAGATCTCCTGCGTGAACTGTATGGCAACTATAATCCGGAAGGGGGCTCAAATGTCTGAAGAACCAAAATACCCCGATCACGTATTACTCCAGCTGATCGAATCGGTGTATCAGTCTGCTCCCGACTGGGAGCATTGCTCTTTGCCTTTGACAACTGATCAGATTGTCAAAAATCTTTTGCAGTATTTCCCTGGCAAATTCGATAATACAGACCGGATCACCGAGCTGCTCAAGCAGCTGCATATCAGACATGAGTTCAATGAGCATAACGCTAAATTTTACTGGCTCGTAAATCCATCGTCCTGAGTATCTTTGGGGTATGCGTGAGACCCTATCTATCTATGATCACGAAGTCGACGATGTAATAACGCTGCATATTGGTTACTCAAAGAAGCTTTCGGAATGGGAGGGATATTGGAATATTCAAACCAATCAGCTGCTTCTGGGGGCGTATCGATATTTCGAATGGCTTGACATCAACGGGAACCCGGATGCTCAGCGAAAGTTCATTGCTTCCCTGGTGCAGATCCGGGTACCTCTGATACTGTAGTCTTAAAACAAAAAAACCCGCTTTAAAGCGGGTTTTTTTGTTAATCGGCGTAAACAGATACTTTGTTCATTTCTTGGGCGAGTTGATGAAATATATCCTCAATCTTTTTGGCCTGTTTTCCCGAGGGGTGTTTCGTCCCTGATGCATAATGACGTAATAGTGCTGGGTTAAGTCCGGCACGACTAGCAACCTTGCTGATGTTCAGAAAATCGAAAGCAGTAAACAACGCTTGTAAATCGTAATGGAGATCAAACTCAAGATCTTCTGCTTTTACGTTTTTCCAGAATGGATCTTCATTTCCTTCATGTTCCAGATAATCTGCAACAAGATCCTTGATATTATCAATAACACCTGGAACTGATTCAGCAGTAGTTACTGGTAAGAAGTCTCCAGCATTCTCTATTCTTCCCCAAAGGTCATTATCGTTTTTTTCGATTATTAATGCCAGTTTCATAGTAGCAATGATTTTAAAGTAGTAACATATAATATGGCCGGGCTATTTAAGCCCTGCCATTTTCAGTATTGAATTGAGCGTTCCGATAGGTATATCTTTTGCTCCATGATCGGGAACCGGAACGGTTCCTTTTTTCTCGTGATGTTTGAATATCCGGTGGCTTCCTTTTTGCCTATCCTGATACCATCCATCTTCAGAGAGCAATCTGATTACCTCTTTTGCTTTCATTGTGTAAAGGTATCAAATATGATACCTTTTTTAAAATATTTATAAAATTATTTTAAAAAATATTTGCAAATATTTTTAATCCAGCCTAAACTGATCTGTCGTTTACCAGGCAATTGCCATTGCGAACTTTTGTTCCATGGCAATTGCTTCTATTACAGCCTGGCTAAATAATCCCTCGAGGAGTTACGAGCATGGCCGTCTGCTTTATGAGCAGTACGGAACAAATCGTGTTACCCTGCGAATACTGTCTTCTGGCAGCTCATCTTTTCACTTCTCAAAGCTCCAGGCGGCTCTCGAAGAAGTGAACAAACAATCAAATCTTGAACCTAAGCCGATCGTGCTTCCGGAACATCATCTCATCGTTCCAGAGCGACCTGGTGACCGGGTATCTGAGTATAAGGATGCACCGGATAAAATACTGGAGATCCGGAATGAAAAGAACCGGCATTATGCTCAGGCACGCCGCTTGTTTGAAACGGCTCGCGTTCTTGACAGCCAATCGCAGCGACTCGATGCAGCTCTGCAGATCCTCGACCACATGGATTATGTGGGCGAAGCCTGGGCAGCCATTGACGACTGGAAGAAAGATGGCCGCATCCGGGAAATCGCCCAAAAGCAAGCAGAAAAGGATGTATCTGAACTTTCCCTGGTTGAACTGATCAAGGAAGAAAAGAACCTCGGCCCGAACATATCAAAGGATAAGGGCAGACTCGAGGCGGCTGAAAGCTCAAAGAAGAAGATCGAGATTGCCGAACGCCTGAAGTCTCGTGAAATACGGTTGGATCTGATCAGAAGGAGGTTGCGTGATGAGTTGGTTTAGTAACGCTGATATCTGTCAGGCACCGGCTGATCCGGGCAAGCCTGCGTTCGCTCTTCCGAATCCTGGTCAAACAAAAGTCCTCTCAGCTGATAATGTCGAGTCCATCCAGATGATCATCGGGGAGCTTCCTGAAAATGGATCTGTTTTCTTCATGACTAAGGGGGCCTGGAATAATATTCGCCTGATCGAATACCTGCTGCAGTATTCGGGACCGGCTGAAGTTTTCCTCAGTACCTGGTCAATTTCTGAAGAGGCGATCAGGAATCTGGTATCCTGGAAAGGATCCGGATTGATCACCGGTCTAACCGTTGTCCTGGACGAAGGTGTACGTAATCGTAAACCGGAGATCTGCCAGCAGGCAATTGCCGCTTTTCCTCAGTTGAAGTTTGCCAAATGTCACGCTAAGGTAGCCGTGATCATGGGGGCGCAGCGGGTCTTCACATTAATGGGATCCGCAAACTTTACACGCAACCCCAGGCGTGAAACCGGTATTATCATTACCGATATCGAAGTAGCCCTGGCGAATGCCGGATGGATCAGAGAGGAGGTGATAAATGACCGTTCCTAAACCTACATATTATCTACCTCCTCCGGAGAAACGATTAACTGAAGAGCTGCTCAGCGAGATCCAGGGATTCGCTTACAAATACCTGCTTAAGAACGAAATTGCGCTGATCACCGGTGTTTCCCTGGATCACCTGAATGATCCGGAACATCCTGCAGGTATTGCCTTTTTGAAGGGCCGGTACCTGCGTAAGGCTGAGTTCAATGGCAATATCATCCAGCTCTCTAAGCAGCTTTCGTCACCGGCTATGGCCATTGAGCACAAGATAGCTGAATCCGCTTACCTCAATGATAGCAAGAAACGATGAAGCTGATAGGAAAAACATCTCATTATGAGCGTATAGTAGCGTTCATGAACGACCGCCTGGGTGAATCGGAACTGACTGATCACGAGAAAACGCTGATCAACCGGTGGAACGAGGCCTTTACGCTGATCCGGAACTATAACTCCACTGCTGATGCCGTTGCCCTTCTGATGAAGCGGTTCCCGGGGCTTAGTCGTGCCAGTGCATACCGTGACTGCTCGAATGCTCTTAGTATGTTTGGCGATATAAGCAAGTCTACCAAAGAGGGAATCAGGCACCTCAGTACTGAAATTGTACGTGATGCGATATCCATGGCTAGAGAGGCGAATGACTATAGCGAAATGCGTCAGGGAGGAAAAGATCTTGCAGCTATTAACGGGGTCAACTTGAATGATCCGGATATGCCTGACTTTGATCAGTTGGAGCCGCACACCTATGAGGTGATGCTGGATCCAATGTCGATGAAGGCGCTTCAGGCTATGATCAAGGGCGGTAACATTGATCTCGGTACTCTAGTAAGCAATATGGGTAATCACGCTGAAGATGCGGAAATAATTGAGGAAGAAGTAAAGACGCTGGGTAATGGAGATAATTGATTATTCGGAGCGCAAAAAGATTATTCTAAATCCGATGCAGCTCATGCTGGAGATCGCTCCTCAGCGTGTCCGGGTTGTTCAGGTCGGCCGTGGTGGTGGTAAGTCCACCGGTGCCGCCATCGATATGAAAAACGTGCTGTATGATATGCCGCGTTCCAAGAACTTTATCCTGGGCGAAACCTTTCAACAGATCTTAACCAGAACGCTACCATCGACGGTCAAGGCGCTGGCCACGCTCGGTTTTATCAAGGATCTGCATTACTTTATTGGTCGCTATCCGCCGCCCTCGTGGAAGTGGAAGGAATGTTATGAGCCGCCTCTGGATCCTAAGCATTCTATCTTTTTCTATAACGGAACGGTTTGGGATCTGCTTAGCCAGGATACGAATAGCCGAGGTGGTAACTATGCTTCTGGCATGGTGGACGAAGCCCAGGATATCGATCAGGGTAAGTTTGAGAGTGAAGCGGTTCCAACGATGCGTCTGGAGTATGACCGGTTCAAAAATAAGAAGACGTACCGGAGGCTAAGTTTGTACTGCTCCATGCCCAGGACGCGAAAGGCTGAATGGATATTTCAATACCAGGATCTTGCTAAAAAATTTCCACAGGATCATTTGTGGATATCAGGTCCGTCGATGATCAATTCGAATAACCTTCCGCCTGAATGGTTCTCTGACCAGAAGCGTATCCTGTTGCCTTCCGAGTATGATATCGAGATACTGAATATACGTCCGCGAAAGGTATTAGGGGGCTTCTATCCGATGTTTGATGATAAGCGCTGCTCTTATGTAAAGTTCAATAACGGCTATCTGGAGGGATTAATAGATTCAAAGCATGGCTATTCCTCTGATTCATTCGAGAATCTCACGTCTCTGCAGGATGAGGACGTTGACTTTGATCAGGCGTTGGAGATCTCTATGGACTATGGTGCATCGTTCAATGGTATTGTGACCGGTCAGGAACAGGGTAATGAGTTCTTCTTTCTTTCTGGTATGGATATCGGTGCGGATGAACGCTTTGAAGATCTGCTGATCAAGTGGTGTATGTATTACCGTTTCCACCGCAATAAGACGGTTTATTACTGGTATGACCACACGGCTAAAGACTCTGACTCTCGTACCGAGCAGTACCCGGTGATTGTATCCAGGGTGTTGAGGAGCTATGGCTGGAACGTTATTGATATGTACATTGGTCAGCAGCCTGGGCACGATGAGCGCTACAGGTTCTGGGGATATGCGCACAAGGGGGATCATCCGGATCTTCCTCGCTTCTGGTATAACAGTCATCACTGTAAGTACCTGATTATTTCTCTGAATAATGCGAACGTGATACAAGGGCGTAATGGTTTCGAGAAGGATAAAAAAGATGAAAAGAATAAGAAGATAGATCAACGTACTACTACCCATTATTCTGATGCTCATGATACGCTAGCGTTCGGTAAGTATGCGGGTAATCTTAGCGGAAGGGCTCCACTACCAAGGGCACGTATGGGTAAGAGGTAAGGGGGCAGGGCATGTCACGCAAGGGGGAAGGTCGACGGCACGGATGTCGTCGACCTTCCCCCTTTTTTTTGTGTCCGATGGCAGGGGGCCCCCTTTCATATTACGAGGCGGGCAAAGGGGCAATTGCCGTTTTTCGATAGGGCAGGCGGTGCACTCCGTGGAGATTTTTGAGACTCGAAGGGGAGTCTCAAAAAGGCAAATCGCAGAAAATAAGGAAATTGAGAGTTTAGTTTTTGGAATTTTTGAGACAAATTATTTCGCGTGTTTCTAGGTTGAAACGTTGCATAAGTGCAACGTTTTTTGTATATTTAAGGAACATTTAAAACTAATAGATGAAAAAAATCACCCAAAAATCAGAAGCGCAAGGCGCAGAGATTTCCAAAATCGAAGATGCACAGGTAATGCAGATCATGTCTAAAGCTCCTTTGAATCTGGACGAAACAATTAAGGTGCTTGAACGCCTTTGGCAGAAGCAAAAGCAAAGGGCAGCTTTGATCGTCACCGTTGACAGTTTGAACGACTTTGAATTTAAGCGCAAGGAAGAAGAAGTAGACGAGAACGCAAATTATTACACTGGGTGCGAGCTGACGATCAAGGATGACGAAAGGAGATCTTTTAATACTAAGAACCCGATATTGATTCGTGGTGTGGTTGATTTTCTAAAACACCGCTGTCAGGAGCGTTTGATGGAGGTAGAAGCGGAAATAATTTTGCCTGAGTAAAAAAAACAAAAACGCCCTGCATGTGGCAATGTCAGGGCGTTAGAATCATTTAAAATTAATAGAAGTCCAAATGTACGAATTATCCGAAATATCAATTTCTTATAAACCAACCTTTAAGTTTTCAGAGCGTCCAACGGTCGCAAGTAGCTATGATGTGTCTAAGGTGTTCCGCTCTGCGTGGAGCGATGATATTAGTTATTGCGAAGAATTTGTAATCCTGCTTTTATCGAGGGCGAACAGGGTTTTAGGTATTAGCCGTCTTTCTCGTGGTGGCATTGCGGGTACTGTTGTTGATGTCCGAAACATTATGCAAGCCGCCCTGATGGCGAACGCTGCTAGTATAATCCTTTGTCATAATCACCCATCGGGAAACCTTAAACCGAGTGAGGCAGATTTAAACCTCACTCGGAAAATCAAGGAAGCCGCCTTGCTGTTTGACATTTCCGTACTGGATCACTTGATCTTAACGGATGAAGGTTATTTGAGCTTTGCGGATGAATGTCTGATCTGACCATTTAACGTCGCTTTTAAATTTTAAGTCACTTCTTAGGAGGGTGGCTTTTTTGTGGTCGGATTACTTTTCTTTCTTTCAATCGCCTTGAAAGAAAAGTAACAAAAGAAAGAGGTTCAATGCATGATGCCTCCAATGCCATCTCTGGATCTTACCCACATCAATTGCCCAGTCCCACGAAAACTGCCTTCTGGAATTTGCAATATTTAAGGTGTATCATCAGTCATATTTACTATAAAGTTGCTCATTAGGCTTACTTTGTTTAAGAAATAACTTAGTTTAATCTCCCCACCGTTGAAGTGGTTATAATGCTCTAAAATACTAATGAAATTACCTCTATCAGGGCTTGGATCAAATATCGGTTCGATCAGTAGAATATTTTTACCGTCTTCATTTCTATCCATTATTTTACTTGAGTATTCAATTTCCTGATAGTAATTGTTATAAAACAAAACGAGCAGTGCTTCTAAAAATTGAAACGCTCTAGGCCGCTCTGAGAGTAGGTTAGCAGGTAATATCGCTTTGAGCTCGTTTATAATTGTTTGGGGGGAGTCTTTTCTATCGACAAGCCTTTTATAGAATTTAGGTTGGAAGTCTCTTACGAATATCAAAAAGATAAATAGAATAGGAAATAGTCTTTGGTTATGGCCAAATGAATTAAGTGCAATTCTTGCGTGGGCGAAAACTTTCTCTTGCTGTCGTAAATTAATCTTGACGTTATCAAACAATAAAATTGCGAATTCCAACAGGGACTCAGAGTCGTTCCCATCCCTTCGGTACTTTTTCCTCTCCTCTGCCGTGAAGTACTTCCCAAACTCGTAATAGTTATAAAGATATTTGGTGAACTTGCCCTTCTCCGGGTCAGGTAAGACAAATTCAATGTCGATAAATCGACGCAGATATTCATCGCTATTTAACTGCTCGCTCCCGTATACCCCTTTCACGGCGTTTCCAAGCTGCTCTTTGTCGATTGATAGGACGAAGACAATACCAGGCACGTTGAAGAAGTGTTTGATTTGCTCGAGTAATTGAACGGCGTAGTTAGGTCTACATCTATCGAGTTCATCAATGATCAACACTAGTGGTTTCCCTTCTATATTTTCCTTAACATATTTCTCAAGTTCAGTTCTAAATTCAATTAAACCCTTTTTCTTTTCCGAGTAGGCTTTAATTTCTTCATCCAAAATTTCAGTAGCACCTTCTGTTGCACTTGTTAAAACATCGCTGAATACTCCTGGGTCTATATATTTGGCAGTTATAGCTTTAATCAGTGCAGGTAAAATGTTTTTACCTATGACCGCAGCTTTTTGAGTTAGAGCTTTGAAAGTAGAATCGTCTCCCTTCGTTAAGGTCTCAAGTTCTGCCATCAGGGCAACAAGTGGATTGTTGTCGAAGTCATTTTCCCAAGCGTTAAAGTATATTGTCTTGAACTCTTTCGTCTGCAAATAAACATTCCACATTTTTATAAAGGTTGTCTTCCCCGTACCCCATTGATTGTTTAAAGAAAGAACAAACCCATCCGAATAAGTTCTCACAACTTCTGTAAGTACTGCTGCATATTGCGATCTATCAAGTTGACAGAATTTGAATGGTTCTGTTTCAGGAATGTCAAGGTCTTTGTGCTTTATTCTCATGTAATTTTCAGTTATTTATTAGTCCAAATTTTCTCTTGTACGACTTTATATCCTGCTTTGCCCAAGATTTCTTCAATCTTTTCAATTGGCAACTTACCGTCCTTGTACCTTTTTGAATAGCTTCTAGCCGTATTGTCAGGTATGCCTAAAGTTGAATACCACCCTTTTTTGCTAATCAAGTTCTCGAATGCTTCTATAGTTGTCATTTCATAAATATACCAAATGCGTTGCATAGTCGCAACGTTTTTGGGCTGGTTTTCCCTGTCGTTTACCAGGCCTCCTGCACTTGGGATATTCGAACCATGTTAGAACTGAAAGATGCGCTCAGGCAGCTCGACCGGATGGATTACCGGGACGGCAATGGAACGTTCAGTCTCGTCTTCATGACCTGCAACAGGGATAAAAAAACTGGTGGCGAAATGATCGAGCTGAACGAAGCGAACAGGTGCGGATTGCCGCCCACCTGCAAGGATCATGAGATGAGGGGGGTGAGATGTGCGGAAACCGGTAAAAAATACGCGGTTCATAACCGTTTGATGTTCCGGTTCAACAGAGAGGAGATCTGCTGGATATGAAAACTCGTGTTGTCAGAGGGGACTCAGGTGTCCCTTTATACGTTCATCGCTCCGGAGGTTCCGCCCTGGTTAACTTCAGCTCAGCTTCAAAAGGATCTGCAGGTTCGACTAACGCCGGATCCCCTGCTATATACAAAGCAGCAGCGCCCTCCACTGAAGAGGAGGAAGGCAAGAAGGAATGGATTCCCTGGGGAGCGAATGACGATTTTCCTAAGCAGGTTGCAAAGCTTATCCGAAAAAGTACAGTCGGCCGTGCGGGCCTGCAACTCCTTACAAAGTCAATCTATGGCCAGCGTACCATCACGTACAAAATTAAGGACGTGACCGCTACAGGTAAGGAAGTTATTGAGCTGGTCAGCGTTCCGGAATGGGAAGAAATCAAACGCCGGTCGAACTTCGACATGATGCGCTTAGCCCTAACGCAGGACTATGCATATTACGGCATTATCTTCCCTCAGGTTCGATTCAATGGTAATAAAACGAAGATCTGGGCATTTGATTGGCACAAAGCCTCACATTGCCGCTTGGCGCCTTCTGATCTCAATACCGGTCGTATTCCTTTCGTCTATGTATCGGGAAATTTCCCTGATGCAAAAGCTGCAGACTGTCAGAAGATTCCCGTCATCGACGGGATACGGTTCTTTGACCAATTAGAAGAGATAAAGAAAGATCTAAAGAACTTTAAGTATGTCATTCCTTTAGGCTGGCCTGATGTACTAAACGATTATTACCCGGTTGTGTATTGGGACAGCTCTAGAGAGAGTGGACACCTTGATATCGCTACTTCTATTCCTGCCTATAAGAAAGCCCTTTTCAAAAATCAAATGTCGCTTAAGTACGATATTCAAATCCCTTTTGAATATCTGGAGGATCGCTATTCCGGATGGAAGAGTATGGGCCTGGATCAACAGGATGATCTGATTGAGGAACTGTATAACGAAATTATTGATAACCTCACAGGAGCAGAAAACGCTCAGAAGGCGCTGCTGTCATTCTTCCGGAGCGGTAAGGACGGCAAGCCATCCGGGCAATGGGTAATCAAAACCATCGATGATAAGATGAAGAACGATGCCTATCTGCCTGATGCAGCTGCAGCTAATTCCGAGATCTTATTTTCTATGCTGATCAACCCTGCTACCATTGGCCAGGGAAACACCGGTGGTGATTACACCGGCGGAAGCAATAACGGCGGCTCCAACATTCGCGAAAGTGGTCTCCAGCTGAGAAGTTTACTGAAGGCTGATCGGGATATCATTCACGGTTTCTTCAATTTCTTTAAAGAGTTTTCTGGCATTGACCCGGCTATTCAGATCGGAGTTCAGGATATGGTATTAACGACCCTTGACCAAGGCAAAGGGACTGAAAAGGTAATGAGCTAATGAAATACGTCAATCTGATTAAGACGCTCAGGGAGATCCAGGATCACATCCCTGTGAACATGACAAGCAATGAGGATACCGTGGCTCCGTACTTCAGTAATGCCGAACGTCTGTATATACTGCAGCTGATTGGAAAAGCTCAGTTTGATGTCTTTTGCGAAGCATACAAGGCTGCGGATTATAACCTGGAGGAAATAGAAGATGAGGAGATTCGCCGCGCTATTTTCATCTGTCAAAAGGTGATATCTAATCTTGGCTATTACCAGGCAATGCCAGTTCTGGCCGTTTCGGTTGGTGTGTCCGGAATACAAGTCCTGTCTAATGATCAGACAAAACAGGCCTTTCAATGGCAGGTCGAGGATTTAAAAAACAGTATCCTGGAACTTGGTTTCTCCGCGATCGAGGAGCTGCTTGCTTTCCTGGTTGAAAGTCCGGACAAGTTCCCTGATTACATCGCTTCTGAACAGTTCGCGAAACAAGAGTCGGTCCTGATCAGGACAGCCTCAGAGTTTTCCACGTATTACAATATCAATGATTCGCGCTTTGTGCTGCACTCGATCAACTACCTGCAGAAAAGGGTAGAGGATCAGCTGATCGCTCCGCTGATCAGCCGGAGCTTACTGGAGGCGTTGAAGGAGGATGAGCTTTCTGCAGAGATGCAAGATCTCGCTAATAATTATATCAAGCCCGGGCTTGCACTGCTTACAATCGCAAAGGCAATGGTTGAGCGGGTGATCGTTCTCGAGAACGGCCGCGCACAGATCAACTTCAAGGGTACGTATGCCAATATGAAGGAGACGGCTATTCCATCACGGCAGCAGCTCAGGGAAACGGTTGATCAACTCACAGATGATGCGAACAATTATCTGCAGTCTGGAAAGGAGTTTATAACGGCTGATCTCACAGCCTTTCCTGCATTCGTTCCGCCTCCAGTCCGGAGACGGTTCAAAATCAATAACGACAAATCAAAAGGAGTTTTCGGAGTATGAGTACAACAAATATATCAGCGCACGTCAGTTGGGGAGAAGCAACTGCAAGCGCTACTGCAAAAGCAAGAGGGATTTCAAACGTACCAGAAATTGCTATTATTCAGAACATGAAGCATGTTGCTGAAAACATCTTTGAAAAGGTGAGGGCTCATTTTGGCCAGCCGATAAAAGTAACATCGTTCTATCGTTCCCAGGGCCTGAACAAAGCGATCGGTGGATCCGCGACCTCTCAGCATTGTAAAGGTGAGGCAATGGATCTGGACGGGGACGTGTACGGATCACCATCAAACAGGCAAATCTTTGAGTTCATCCGCGATAACCTGGTGTTTGATCAGATGATCATTGAGGGTATTGTTGATGGCCAGATCGCCTGGGTGCATTGCTCTCTGAAGAAAACGGGAAACCGTAAGGAAATTAAGTTCATGTATCATAGCAAGAATGGCAAAGTGGTGCCTTCAGGGACAACTGGTGCGAAGAAAATTTACGAACCCTACACTCCGGAACGGTACAAAGCCCTGGTGTATTCATCTTCTGTTGCTGCTTAATTATGGCTGAGAGCGCACAGGAGAAGGAATTTATGTTATTCGGCTTCGTAGACAAGCGTCTACGGGCTGGAATACTGGTCGGTTTTTTGGCTCTGTCATTGTCTTTGAATGCGATTCTTTTCAAGATGTACGTTGATAAATCCGATTCTGAAGTAAAGCTCCAGGAACGTATGTATGAGCGGATCCTGGAAGAGGTGCAAAACAAAGTTGATAAGAAGCTGGAGAAGCCGGTGGAAGATATCAATGCTGTCACGAAGAAAGTTGCTGATGCTGTATCAAAGGTTGATTCCTCGAGGCAGATCGTTGATAGCGTAAATAATATGATGATCAATAAAATCAAGTAATATGAAAAAGTTAGCATTGTTAGGTGTTGCTTTCATCTTCCTGGGAGGGACCGTACCGGTCTCTTCCTCCCGGATGATCAAGCCCAGGGCAATAACCTCAAGATTGGCGGCATCAGCTGATAGTTTGTTTTCTGCAGCTCAACAGCTGGAGCAATCCTCATCTCAACTCAAGATAGCATATGAAAGGTAAATTGTCTGTCGTATTGATTTGCCTTAGCCTGGCATCGTGCGGAATCTTCAAAAAGGAGACGAAAGATAAGCGAACGCTTAATATCGATTCTGTTAGCAGTTCGCTCAGCGAATACGCGCGTATCGATACCGGTACCATCCTGACTTACGAAAGGACGATCGGAACAATCGATGTTCCTGGTCAAACCATCCGGAACGGAGTCTTGATCCCTGGTGCCCTGATCCATTACTCTCAGCTCGCTGAGATGTTGAACGGCTTGAGTTCCTCCGGACTGGAATTGCTGTTCGATGTTGATACGCTTGGAAAGAAGTTGAACATGACGGCAACGACTCCTCCAATAAAGGTTCCGGTGAATAATGAAAAGTTTACTGCAGAGAAAAAAGGAAGGTCTGAGACCGGCAAATTTGAAACTAGTACTGACGTTAAAAAGGAGGAAAAAACGAAGGTCAAAACAAGTGATCCGGATTACTCCTGGTTGTGGAGGATCGTGCCGCTGGTTGCTGTTGTCTTAGTTATCTTTGGGTTGTATAAACGCTTTTGGAAGTAATGAGAAGAATTAGCGGCCACTACACCAGGCTAGATGAAAAACAAGTAAGCTTCGATTTCGAAGTACCCTCTTCCTGGGAAGAGCTCGACGCTCATCAGTATGCTACTGTTCTCCAGGTTTTGAGCTACCATAATTCTGACCGCTTTGTAATCGGCGCCTCGCTGATCGCCCTTTTGTGCCAGAACAATTGGGATGTAGTCAGCAATCTTCCTCAAGAGGAATTATACGAACTGCTCCCTCTTACAAATTTCATGATCGATGAACAGCCACCGGTGAAAAATTTCTTCCCGGTATTGAACATCCGGAAAAAGAAGTGTCATGCTCCAGCGGAAGATCTCAGTAACATCGGGTTTGGCGAATGGTGCTTTGTGTTTCAATTCTACTCGTATTACCGCAAAACGAACGATATCGTCTGGCTGGAGAAGATGATTGCTACGCTGTATCGCCCTGCAGATCCTGCTCAAGTCGTCGATAGTGTTACCTTCTCCGGAGATATCCGCGAACGTTTCAATGAGAACCTGATCGAAAAGCGGGCTCTATCTGTACGGGATATCCCCGAAAAGTTTAAGCTTGCTGTTTTTGCTTGGTTCACTGCTGCAGTTAACCAGGTCATGTCTTACAGGCCGAATGTATTCCCTCCAGTACCGGAAGGGGCGGAGCTCCAGGAGCAGGATGATCATCAGGAAGACGGTCGTACCTGGTTATCTGTATTCCGTGAATTGCTTGGTGCGAAATGGGGGACTGCTGATCAACTGAAATTCACGAACGCCATGTTCGTACTTGATGCTCTTGAAGAGCAGAAAATCGCTTACGATGAAGCGATGAAGGCGGCTAAAGCCTAATTGTACTGTCGTTTACCTGGTGCGCTGCACTTAGGATATTCGACGTATGAAAATCACAGAGCTAGTTTCCCGCTTTGAATTTTACGCGCAAAATCATTCGCTCATTAAGCATGATCCTGAAAATAAGAAGGAGAAAGCTTTTGAGCTTTTTGATATGGAGAGCCTGGTGGTTTCGAATCGCACTGGCTTAAAATATCCCGCGCTTTTCTTTAAAACTCCTGAAGTTCAAAAAGACGGCGATCCGGATAATGTTGTTGAAGGATATGATACATCATTCTTCGTTCTGCTACCGGTCGCTCAAAATGATTTCCGGGGGAAAGCTGCTGCGTTCGATCACTGCAAATCTATTTGTGATGATATCTTTTCCAGGATTCTGCAAGATGATTTTTTTGATGGGATAGAGGTTGGTACCTCTGAAGGGGAAATAGGCCCGGTCATAGATAATTGCTATGGTTGGGGAATTACTTTCACGATTCAAAAAGGTTTCGACGCTGAGGTGAAAGCTAATGTATGGGAGGATCTGGAGTAATGGCTGTTACGTTATCGCAATCTCCACCCCCTTTTGCCTTCTCCGGAAACTTCATTCCGGTGAAGTTTGAGACGGATAATTATATTGAGGATGAAGGCGCCCTGGCTGAGAATTATATCCTGTTTTTTCTGCCTGTAACGTTACTGGCTGGCGAATCCATCCCGTTAAAGTATGGCAATACGTCCGTCACGTTCGATATAACCGCACAAGCTGATGACTCCGGAAGCAGCATCCCCGCGGGAACTTACACCAACCTGGATCAGTTGGTGCCGTATTTCACTTGTAACCTCGATCTCTCGCGGGACTTTGATATCTGGCCAGCAGCCGAAGGAAGGTTGAACTTCACAGCGAAAAAGCCGAACAATGGCTTCGATCTGGAATATTTCTCATCATTGAAGTTCTGGATTACCAGGGAGGTCAATGGAAGGCCGCGCACGCTGCGCAAAAACTTTTCGATATGGTTTGAGCTGTACTGCCAGAACTCTGATCATTCGGCTTACGAAAAGATCTACGAGCATACCATCCCCCTGTCGTTCGACAAAGGTAACGTTGCGGAAATGGATGTTGCTGATAAGCTTCGCGACCATCTGCTACTCGCTATTGACTCCGGTCCGGAAATCCCTTCCTTATCTTCTCCTACCCCGCTGGCATGCAAAAAGACCTGCAGGAAGTATTACTTCCGTTATGCGGAAATGTATGGCCAGCCGATTAAAGTGCGGAAGGTCATCCAGTCCCCCAGCTATACGGTGATCCTGGGAGGGATGAGTTACGTCGGTCAGATTGAAAAGAACATCAGTACCTTGTTTCAGCCTGATGCCGCTGACCGGTCGAAAGACCGCTTCCTGAAGCAATCACAGGGATCGATATCATCCACACTGACCCGTCAATCTCAACCGCAATTTCTGTATTTCTTCAATACTCGAGTATCGGGAGCCGGGACCAGGCTGAAAGCAAAGTGGCACTTCAATGAGGGAGGCAGCGCTGAAGAGATCTTATCGGTGTTCGATATGCTGCAGCATGAGAAATACGGCTTCAACGTGCGTTTCGACAAGGCTTTCATCCCTGCTAACCATGCGGGTAAATCGGTATCTCACTATGAGATCTGGCTGGAATCTTCCGCTGGTAGCAGGCTTTCGGAAGTCCGGACGTATATTCTTGATTACTCGATACTGCAGTATTTGCGCTACTTCCTTTTCCTGACTTCCTGGGGAGCCGTGGAGACGCTGGCCACCATCGGTCAGGGATCATCGGAATATCAGATTGAACAGCAGGAAGCCGCCCGGGTGCGCATTTCCGGATCTCCTTTGTCCGCAGGTGACCGGTCTGTCTTTGGTATCTCGCTTACGGATCACTTCAAGGTTAATACCGGTTGGTTGACGAACGATGAGCTGATCATGCTCAGGGACTTCATTTTATCTGCAAAGAAGTACCGGTATTATGTGGGAAGGCTGCTTCCGATTGCACTGACTTCGGATAAAATCTCGGAAAAAGATGATGCCAACAGGCTGTATAAGCAGCTTTTTGAGTATAAGTACCTGATTACGGATGATGCGTTTACGGAGCGGAGTGATGAGGATGTGGAGCCGATGGATGCGGTTGCACCTCGTTTATTACCGGTGTATTTCGGTCCGTCTGCTCTTGTGCCGGCGACTGCAGCCGAGGTCAAGGCCCTACCGTCGATGCACCTTGAAAATGTCTATGATTGGATCTTCCAGACAGGTACTAACAACGTCTTTTCAATTGCGGTACCTTACTGGAAATCGCTGCTTTCGGTCGTTGACGTGGATGCTGAAGATGAGGATTTGCTCAAGCAGTTTAAGCTTACAACGATCGAGATTGACGGTGTGCCGTACCAGGTGTACACGATGATTCTGGCTATCCCGTACAGTAAGAACCACGATTTTCATGTGATCATCCGGAACGACTTTATCCCGCCGGATCCTACAGATCCTAACCTGGTAAAGCTTCACTATTTCGGTCCTGCTACATCTCTTCCGGATACAGCGGCGAAAGTGAAAGCACTGGCCGGATCTCAGGCATCCTCTATCAGTGATATCACCCTGAGCAGTGGAACCAGCAGCATCCTTTGCCTGGCACTTTTGAAAGGAACGCTCATTTCGGATATCGTCGATACCGATGCAGAAGACGAAGATCTTATTAACGAATACGAACTATACAAAACCCTATTCATCGATGGCCTGCAGTATGAGATCTACATCATGCAGATGGCCATCGCTTACTCAAGCAATCACTCACATTCAATTAAAATTAAAAATGGCTAACCCTACAGAAAGAGCAACCGCTATACAATTAAATAACCCAGGTCCGCTTGATTCCTGGGAAGGACCATGGAATTCCATCGCTGAAGCATGTGCTAAGATCAAGAATATTGAAGTTCAGCAAGATGGTGTTATGGTCAATTTCAGATTGGGTAAGAAACCGATGATCCGAATCGATGGTAAGCTGGTGCAGTATTGGTGGCCGAATGGAAGCTACACAGATGCTGATCTTGTGAAATATGCTGACGAAATAAAAGAATGGGTTGCTGGATCATACTTGGCAGGGAATCAAGTTTTCTACAACGGCACCATATACAAAGCTAACGCGAATACCGTCGCTGCAGATGTGCCGGGAACATCTGCCAAATGGATTGAGACAATCGGGTTAACAGCAGTTAGGGCTGATGCAAAAGGAGCCTTGTCGCTTATCAATGGGACTACTCAAACTGGGACTGCTGTAGTTGCGCAATTTGAATTTGCATCTTCAGCCTTAATAGAAGGAAGAACTATTGAGTATTACGTGACTAATGCTACAGCAGGTGATCAAATAACAGTGTTTCTCATAAGAGACGATGGTTCAGCATTCTCGATTGGAAATATCGGTACCGATGGAGTTGCAAAGACATATACCCTGCTTGAAAACTTCGCAAAGCTGCGATTTTATAATAATACAGCACAGAGAGGATATCAGGCACGCTTTACGCTTAAAGGTTCATTAGCTGATATCTCGGCTTTAAAGCTTTCATCGAATACCTTCGCCAATTTCTTTTATTCATCTTCGCAAGTTAGTATTCCTATCCCCTGGTTAAATGCAGGTGCTTATTGGAATACATCGGGTGTTAGGTCTGCAAATGCCGGTTATGACATCTCGGCGCCCATAGCTACTAGCGGATTCAAATATTTTGGCTATTACGGACGTCTGAATGAGGGCAACATGGCCATAGTGTCTGTTAACGCAGATAACGATCCTGTAAAGGTGCTTGAGGTCGGTCGACTCAATTCCTCCAATAATGGAATGAGCTTAATTATTTTTAAGGCTTCAGATGCTGCCTATATATCGCTATCAGCGTTGAATTCTTTAAAAAGCACGTCGATTTTGTTCCAGCTCAAAGCTCCTTTCTTAATACGTATTTTGGATGATATCGAAACTAATAAGAACGCTGTATCAGATCTTGCAACTTCCATACTTAGTGACATAACGATTTCAGGAACACCTACAGGATCTATGCGTCAATTGGATTTAGCTAGCCCTTTGTTAACAAAAGGACGCACCATTGAGTACAAGGTTTCTGATTATACTGCAGGATCTGCCATTGCTACATTTTTATTCAGAGCGGATGGCACCTATATTACTCCTTCTCCTGCTCAAGCAAGTAGTGTTGCAAACCGATATATATTAACTGAAGACTTTGTAAGGATAAGGTATTACAACAACTCAAATGGAGATGGCTTCACGGGTTACTTAACAGTACTCAGTCCTTTGAATGCAGGAAAAGTAACGGAGGCTCCATTGCGTACTTTAGTACTCGGTGATTCGTACAGTCAAACAAACCCTGCAAACGGCACTTTATCAGCGTGGGTTAGCGCATATAAGAATGCTTTGCCAGAAGGGAGTACAGTAATTTCACTAGCAGTTAGCTCAGCGTCCGTTAAAGATAAATCTAACGACAGAGCAGCATTTCCTTACACTGACAGGCCTGTAAGTTCCACTAGTACGGGAAACCTCAACACGTTAGCATGCCAAATACAAAAGTTAAAGCGGCTTATGGCAGGCACTGACTTAGATGCAGGCGAAACGAAGCTGTATCCTACATCAGATACTTACCCGCACGTTATAATACTGGAAGGTGGTATGAACGATAGTCCTGATAGTGACTCAGTTGCTGCAACGTATATTTCCCAGTTCACCAAGCAATTTACCAATGTCTACATTAAGAGGGCTTCAGATTCTACCTCTGCGTTGGGTTCAGTATATGGAAAAACTCCGATATCTGAAGTGAATAGAACATGTTTTGCAGGAGCTTACCGTTATGCTTTGGATGAGCTAACTGTTTTGTTTCCGAATGCTCAAATATTTATTGTTACAGCTTCAAGATTGGGCTATTGGACAACTGATGTTAATACTAACCGGTCAAAAACCGCTGCTCAACAAAGGATTTGTGCAGAACTGGCCGCAGCATCTGTCATCGATTGGAATGCTGAAGGACAAATTAATACAATCGTCAACTACCCGCCAGGTGCGGGAACCGTTGAAGATCCTTTTATTTGGGATAGAACGACTGGCAATATTGATTCAAACGATGCGATGCATCCTAATTCTCGTGGGGGATCGAAGTATGGAAGATTGGCTGCGAAGGTAGTTACAGAGCGATTCTTACGCATATCCTAAATTAAGCAAGCCCTGATCTCATACTAATGCTCCGCATCCTCAACCCCTCCGCCCTTACCCTCGAACTCGACCCCGGCACCACCATCCCCGTCGAGCGCAACAACCCGCTGTTCAATGACGCGGATAAGATCCTGCAGGATATCGTCTATTCCGCTCAGGCGCCCATGACGCCCGGAAACATCGCCTTTCACCAAGGCGGTCACCGGGTCGAGGCGGTCAACGGCGTGTATGAGTTTCCGGTTGAGGTCTACGATGCCGGCGTCTACTTCTTCCGGGGAACGTACAGCTACAAGATGAACTCCGGGAAGTATGATTTCCAGATCCGCGTGAACCTGGGCGAAGTGGCCTCGAAGATCAAAGCAACATACCTTACGGATATTCTGACCGATGATGCCGATTATACCCTCACCGGTATCGACTTTGAAGCCATGATGAAGGCTACGCTTGAGAATCCGGACCAATACCGGTATGCATTCTTTCCCGTATGGAATGACCAGCTTGGAAGCAAGCTCTCCGACCCCTCAAGGGTATACAACTATTATAACACCTTCGACTATGACGCCCAAAAGTCTATCGCAAGGTATCAATCTGATAAGTTTGCCCTATCCGCACCCTTTTTCAAGGTATCGTATATTCTCAGGCAGGTTTTGGCCTTCATGGGAGTGAATGCCACAGGTCCGTGGTTTGACTCTGTTGATGGTAAAGAACTGTACATCTATACCAGGAGGACTATTTCGGCGACTCAGGATGGGAATTCGAAGACTTCTATCCTGCCATCGATGATGTATATGCCCTATATAACCGTCGCGGATTTCCTGAAGTTCATAACGGCAGCGCCTGCATATCTCCTTTGCTTTCGACATGATCCGGGGTACTTGCAGGGTGCACTCGCTCGAAACCATTCAGAGCGCAGCGCCCTTCGATATTTCGTCCTGGTTTGAAAATGTGAAGGAGATTTCGCTGGACGAAGCTTCCGGATATTCCATCACGCTGAAGCCTGATGAGCAGGACGAACTGTTCAACGCCGGTACAGGTGATGAGTCGAAATATATTGCAGCCTGGCGTTTGGATGTAGGGAGCGCCGAGACCAGGGAGGAACTGGATGCGGGCACCTTGCTTCAACGGGAAGAATCCGGGCGTCTCCTGGTGGGGACAAAGCAACTGGCTTTTACCAGGACCGTGCAATCCCATTCGTATGAAGATTTTCCTGCAGCGGTTGATTTCGATGGAGGGTCCCGCAATCAGTGGCCGCTCCGCCTGATCCGTTATACAGGTATGAAACAGATTGAACCTGGGAAGTATTGGCCGGAGTCAAAATCGTTTGATGTTTCGGAGCAGGATGCAGCCTGGTATTCCTTCCTGAACGACTCGAAAAATGTGATTATCCGGGCGAACATTCCTCCGTTGGTTTTAAGCCGTTTATCTGTGGATGAAAAGATATGCTTCCGGACGGGGGAAGGCGCTTATGTCGAAGCGGTTTGTAAGAAGATCACGTATGACCAGGGCGGATCGCACGAGCTAATCCCGTTAGAGATCCAGGCGCGTACGCTGAAATATGAAGTCCGGACGAAATACACGTTAATGAAAACCGGAACAGTGGAAGGGGAACTGCCTGAAGGGAAGCTCTTTCAAATCAAGGCACACTATGATCCGGAGGCGGACGGCATACCGTCGGGTCTTACGGTGCAATGCTCCTTCATCGATTATCAACCGCTCCCTGTTGCGTATGATGCCCTTCCGACCTTACTGGCCGAGCCATGCGACGAATTCGGAACTGGCGGCTCTAAGGAATGGGTTTCTTCGCCGCATCGTCATTGGGATATGAGGGACTTTAAGATCCGCGTGTGGTCAGGAAAACCGCGGTACCTGTATTACCTGGGCAAGAAAACTGAGTTCTATTTTAATCCGGCAGGTTACTATGAAGTTTCGATCGGTGAGGGAATTAAGGTGAGTGAGGATTATAACTATATGGGTGTGCCTTATATGATCGTGTATTAAAATGAGAGAGGAAACAACAAACTGAAGATATCCGCCCTGTCGTTTACCACGCTCTCATTACAAGCGATTTTAGTCATCTAAAGTCACTTTTTTATGGCAGATATCGCTCTTACAAGCAAGTATAATAAGGATGTCGGGCAATGGACATCACAGACCCGGAGGGTAATGAAAAATGAAGTTTTGCGCATGGTGCTCAATATAGGTCCTGGCTATCAGAAGCTAAAGTCGAGCGTGCAAAACTACAGAGGGGAAGCTTCCAAACTAGGCTTTACATTCCCCTATTACATGGTTTTCGTTCACAAGGGAGCAGGTCGAGGATACGGGGGAAACAAGACCGGTCTATTTACCAAGAAAAACGGCTCTAAGGGCGCAACAAGCAAGTCTTCTATGGGGCGAATGGGAACGGGTAGGCGTATTGCGAAACCTTGGTTTAATCCAGTGATAGAAGAACGGTTCCCGGCGTTGGCCAACTTGGTCGCTGAATATAAGGGCAACAGTGTGGTGCTGAACATTCAACGTATTCTAATCGACTAAGATGGCCAGCACAAGAGAAATACCAAGGTCAATACGGGCAAGTCTATATATCGACGGTAAACCTGCAGAACTTTCAATCAAAAATGTTCAGCAGAAAACCAATACGCTCCGTAGAGAGCTTGAACAAGTAACCTACGGTACTGAAGCCTGGTCGAAGAAATTCGAGGAGTTCGAGCGACACAACAAAACCTTAACGCACATGCGAAATGAAGTCAAGGGCCTGAATGGCGCCTTTGGCTTTCTAAAAACCGAAATTGGCAAGATCGGGACCTTAGCTGCCGGCTACTTGGGATTCCAATTCGTTACGGAGCAGTTCCAGAATATCATCTCCTCAAATGCAAAGCTGAGCGATAGCCTCGCTGATGTTCGGAAAACAACCGGATTAAGCGAGGAAGGAGTTCGCCGATTAAACACTGAGCTTAAGAAAGTAGATACCCGGAGCTCTACTGCTCAACTGTTAGGATTGTCAGAAATAGCTGGTAAACTCGGAATCTCCGGAGAGCGGGACGTACTCGGTTTTGTTCGCGCTGCAGATAAGATCAGTATCGCCCTGGGCAAAGACCTCGGTAACACGGAGCAGGCCGTGAATGACCTTGGCAAACTTACAGAGCTATTCAAAATCAAAGAGGCTTACGGACTCGAGGACGCGCTAATCAGGACGGGTTCTGCTATCAATTCCCTCGGTGCAGCTGGTACCGCCTCTGAGAGTTATCTTGTTGAATTTGCGAAGAGAATGGGGGGGATTGCTCCCCAGGCGAATTTTAGTATCGAAAGTATTCTGGGTTTAGGTGCTACCATGGATGAGCTGGGCCAACCCGTCGAAGCTTCTGCAACTGCGATCGGTCAATTCGTTGTAGGCCTTGGAAAAGATATCCCCGGGTTCGCCCGGGTTGCGGGTCTCAGCGTGAAAGAGTTCACGTCCATACTGCAGAAAGATGGAAATCAAGCCTTGCTTGAGGTGCTGAAAAATCTCAATTCCACTGGTACCGGCGTACAGGGCCTTGCTGATAAAATGGGCTTAGTCGGGGAAGATGGAGCGAGAGCGGTTGCCGCACTTGGTGCTTTATCAAATAACCTGGACAAACTGGTTTCTCGTCAGAAACTTGCAAACGAAGAGTTTGCAAAGGGCACGAGCTTGCAGGATGAGTTCGATGTTAAGATGCAAACCTTTGGAGCTGTACTGGACCGGACCGGTAAACAGCTGCATTCATTCACGAGCAATACGATTCTATCCGACTTCCTTAAAAATCTTGTTTTCGGCCTTAGTCAGATGATATCCTGGGGTGATAGGAATATGGTGATGCTTGTCAACCTAACAAAGCTCCTCATCATCGGAGGTGCTGCCTGGCTTGGATACCGTTCGGCAATTTTGCTGGCGAATACGGCGATTGAGGCCAATATTGCCAGAACAACTTTGGCAAGGACTGCAGGGATTGCTTTCGCGGGAGTTCAGGCCTTGCTTACCGGTAACATCACCAGAGCTACTGCAGCTATGCGAGCTTTGAATATTACCATGTCCGCCAACCCGATCGGTGCGGTAGTAGCTGTTGTTGTTGCCCTGGTCGCTGCAATGGCTCTTTTCAAGAACTCCGCTTCTGAAGCGCAGAAAATTCAGGAAAGGTTCAACTCAATTGAAGCTGACGCGAAAAAGGGAAACCTTGAAGAAATCGAACGGATAAAAAAACTTAAGGCAGTTCTGGATAACGAGGGAACATCCAGAGATAAGAAACTCCTTGCGATCCAACGTTTAAACGAAATCAATCCAAAGATCTTGGCCGGGCTCAGCCAGGAGGAGGCGTTGACCAAAAAGGGGACAGCTGCTATTGATCAATATATCAAGGCACTCGACCGTAAAACAACCGCTCAAGCAGCTGAGAACGAGATTCTAAAGCTGAAACAGCGAATTATCGAGATTGATAATGGCGCTGTAAACGATACCTCCATCTGGCAAGATGTAAAGGCCTTCGGCCAGTCAGGCAATATCAATCAAATGAGAGAGAAGCAGCGGGAATACGGTAAAGAGAACGCAGCTGCAGAGAAGGTCGAAGTTCAGCGTGCAATTAATGCCATCAACGAGCGCTACGGTAAAGACATGAAAGCGAATGATGAAGCTTCTCTTGTAGGTGGAGTTACAACGGGTGGCGCCAGTACTGGCGGCCTATCTGGTGGCGAGGATAAGAAAGCTGAATCAGCTAGAGCTAAAGCTGCTCGACTTTTTAATGCTGCAGAGAAAGAACGAATTGCATCCCTTGCCAGGACTGAGCAAGCTATCATGGATAGCTATGCGAAGGAGATCTCCGAGACGGATGAGCATTTTCGCAAACTGAAGGAAAAGCATTCTACAAATGCTGCTGCAGTTGAGCAGCTGGAGAGGGAACGTGTGTCGAAGATCAACCAGATCAATGAGCAGTTCCGGAAAGAAGATGCTGCAAAACTCCAGAGCATTCAAAACGAGATCTCGCAAATAGCTGCTGCAGCTATGCAGAACGATACCGATCGTCAGCTCGCAGAGCTTCAGAATGAAACTGACTTGAAGCTTCAGGCTCTCGATAAGGAAGAGAGTGAAATCTTAGGGAAGGTAAGTAAACAGGAAATCCGGATAAGGCAACTTAGAGCCGCGGGTAAGAATGATGAGGCAAAGATCCTGGAAGATGCCGTTGCCAGGGAACTTGCAATCCTGGATAAGAGCGGTAAACTTCGTGAGCAGTTCTTGAGGAACCAAGGTGCCAAAGAAAAGCAGATCCTTACAGACGCTGCAAATGAAAGAAAGCTGGCTGAACTTGAAGCTAATGTCATAAACTCGCAGAGTGGAGGATCTTCTCTTAATAAGAATGCGTATGATGCACAGGTTGCTCTCTTGGATTTTCAACACGCTCTCGAAGTTGCAAACGCGGAGAAGACCGGTAAGTCAGTTGCTGAAATAAACGCGCGGTACCGGGCTGCCAGAAAGCAGCTCGATTTCGACCATGAAAACGAGAAAGCTGAAATGATTATTGAAGGCGCTCAACTGGTGGCCGACTCTATGTTCAGTATCATGGCCGGTAACAGGCAGGCTGCTTCAGATGCGGAAATTTCAACTCTCGAGAAGCAGCGCGAAAAGGAGCTGGAGAATAAAAACCTGTCTGAAGAGCAAAAGAAAAAGATCAATGATAAGTATGATAAGCTGATCAAAGCTGAAAAGCTCCGGGCGTTCAAAGCTGATCAGCGAGCAGCGATCTCTCAGGCTATCATCAACGGATTGATAGGAGTAGGGAAGTTGTGGGTAAATCCGGGTTTCCCTGCTGCAATACCTTTAGCCGCCATGTTAGGAGCTCAGACAGCTGCAAATGTCGCAATGATCGCTACCCAAAAGCCGCCAAAATATGCTACCGGTGGTTTCTCCGATCGTGATCCTGCAGGTTATGTTTCCCAGGCAACGGTGTTCCGGAACTCAGCGAGCGGACGGCCATTTGAAGCGGGTGAAGCGGGTAGGGAATGGATCGCGCCTAATTGGATGCTTCAGGATCCGCGCTATGCTAACGTGATCGGAATGCTGGAAACTGCGAGGATGGAAAAGAGATCATTCGCAGCTGGAGGGATGACCGGTACCGGCGGCTCGCAACCAAATGTTATCATCGATAATTCTGATGTCAAGGTCTTGCTAATGGAGTTGATCCGTGCGCAGCGGGACGCAAATGATAAAAAAGTTGTGTTTTCATTCAGGGAGTTTGAAGAGCATAATACCAACCGCATTCAAATCCGGGATAGTGCAGCTGCATAGTGCTTCGATCTCCTATATTAGGGGAAACTTTATTATATGGATTTTTTGATCATTTTTTTATCTGGGTTCTTGTCCCTTGCATTGACAATTGTTGTTATTGGGAAAATATTTGAGATCGCAAGGAATACCAAGCGGCAAAAGGAGATCTCTGAAGAGATTCTCGAATTATTACGTCAGCAGGCAGACCTGATGAACAAGAATAATAGGTAGTACTTTAATCTGATTGTCCAAAGGGTTGAAATCTTACACTTTTGTAAGGTTTCAGCCCTTTTTTTGTAAACACAAGCGAACAGTTAATCTTATATGTTTGTAATGCGAAACGATCATGGGCGTATCCCATAAAAACTTCTTGGAATAAAAATAAACCCCGGCGAATCCAGAATTGACTGGATATCACGTTTACCCGTGATCGTTTCGCAACCGCCGGGGCTATTGTATCATTTTTTTATGTTGTTATGCGAAACGGACAGAAAAAACAAAAAGGAACCCAGCCTGGCCTATGGCCCGCTGGTCAATCAAAGGATGGCTTACAAAAAAGCATCCTCTACTACAATCCAAATCAGATGACAACCCATGATCATCTTAACAGGTTTCTTGAGTATTTGGACTACGCTGAACTACCTGGAGCCTTAGCTGTACTCACGAAGGTTTACTTTGCATATCAGGCAACGCCCGGTGTTCCTGAGCTTTTAAATGATGAAGAGAAAGACGAGCTCACTCTGATAATGGCAATGTTCGCGGATATGGCCCGCGCTGAAGGAAAGTATCTTGTTAATGATCGTAATGAAATTTTAGAAGATTGTTATGGATACCCACAGGAAAGGAGTTCCCATGACAACTGAAGAAAGCAGATTCCCCGATCATGTATTGCTCCAGTTGATCGAATCCGTATATCAGCCGGCTCCTGACTGGGAGACCTGTTCATTACCGGTCACAACACCTCAGATTGTAAAACACCTCCAGGAGTATTTCCCGGGGAAGTTTGACAGCACTGATCAGATCATCGAATTACTACGGCAATTACATATTCAGTATGTACTGAATGAACACAATAGAAAGTATTATTGGCTGGTTAATCCAGCCTGTTAAAAAAGTTAAAAAGGCATTTTTCTCCGGGTTAATGCCTTTTTACTTATTTAACGTTCTCATAGTCAAAGCGGTTAAGAAGTTAAAAAATTCTTCCGGGTTCAGCGCGCCCATCTTTGGAGAGAATATTAGCGAATGCGTTTTGCAATTTTACCATTTCCCTTCTTTGAATGTCGTCAGCTATATGAATATAGACCATTGTGGTCTGAATGGAGGCGTGACCCATTAGCTGACTGATTACTTGTAAGGGTATACCAGCAATGGCTGACTGAGATCCAAATGTATGCCTGGCAACTTTAGTCGAAAGGTTCTTATATATCTTTGCCTTTTCTGCGATCATCTTCAGTTTTACATTGAACTTCTGATCAGAGGGGAGATCGAATGAAAGATCTGTGTCTTTTAAAAACTCAACGGCCAGCGGGATGAGCGGAACCACTACTTCTTTTTCAAACTTCTGTGTTTTCTTAGGAATAAAGCGGAGTTCGTTATTCATTACCCAGGCTGAATTCATTCTCTGTAGGTCTGAGATACGCAGACCGGTAAAGCATGCGAATAGAAAGGCCTGCAGGCAGGTGGCCATATTTCCTTCCAATGTTCCGGAGTGGTGGAGTTGGATGAGCCGCCTCAGCTCGTCTTCCTCCAGCCAGATCGTTTTAGAAGTGGGTTTTTTGTTTTTATAATTCCTGAAGTCGGTATTGATAGCCAGGCCCTCTTTATCCGCCACCTCTAAAAATGCCTTGATATCCTTTATCCTGCTCCAGATCATGTTCTTGGAGTTCTTATGTCGCTTGGAGAGAAACGCGGCGAATTTCGTCAGCCATATTTTATCAACCTGTCTGAGCTTAGTGTTTGGTTCAAACTCCAGGACTCGGTTCTTGGTCGTATTGTAATGTTTGATTGTTTCCCACGCCCGGTCATGCGACCGTTTCAGTTCATGGATGCGGTTCTCCATATACTTCACCAGCGATATCCGCCGTTCGTAAACCCTCGACTCTTTAATGATCTGATCCAGGGTAAAGTCACGTTCCTGCAGGCGGAACGTTTTGGCCAGATTCCAGAATTTGTGTTTTTCCGCATTGATCATAAGCGAAAATTCATGCAAGTCGGGATCATTCTTCTTCCTGGGAAGAAGTTCGCCCCTTTCAAGATCAATCTTGCTAAATGGCCATTCAATGTTTAACGGAACTTCATCGTGCTTTTTGTCAACGATGATTTGGATGTAGAGAGAAACGTTCCCGTTTTTCTTTACACGCTGTTTGTTTACCCAAAGTTTGACACTAAAAGTATTCATGCTTTTATTCAAATTTTCCATGTTGGAATAATGTTGGAATAAAAGGCACCTAAACAACCCGACTGCTGGAAGAAAAAACAGCCTCTACGATGCCGTAAAAGCTGTTTTTATTTTAGCGATTCTTTCGAATCTTTAAAAAGTGTCCGAGATGAGATTCGAACTCACACACCCGTACAGGCGCCACCCCCTCAAGGTGGTGCGTCTACCAATTTCGCCACCCGGACTTTTCTTAATGCTAGGTGCCCGAGGAGAGACTCGAACTCTCAAGGGACAATTCCCAACGGCTTCTGAGACCGCAACGTTTACCAATTTCGCCACCCGGGCATTAAGGAGAGCAAATATAGGATGTTGAATTAAAAGTGCAATGATTTTATGCAAAAAGATTGACCTTGGGTAGCTGAGTGCTTGTCTAATAGACTAATAATTTTTCTTCTGAGCGAAATACTTCCTTTTTCATAATATCAACGAGTACTTTAACAACAAATAGCAGTGTTTTACGTTTAAGAAGGATAGAGAAAAATTAAAATAATAAAATATCCCACCTAAGTAAGTAGTCAAGACTTATTTCAATACCCGATACTCACAGCATTTGGATTGTAAAATAGTAGTGTCTCACACCAATTCAATGAGTAAAATACGATTCAAAAACACATCCAATTCGCTTTTTTTGGCAACTACCCGTAGACGCGTAGATGCATATTTCAAAGAAGCTAATATTTCCCGCAACGCTAACGCAGCAATGTGGGCAAAAACCATCTTTTTCCTAACAGGTTTCATCGGTCTTTATACTGTTATCATGTCGAACGCTGTACCTGCAGGGGGTATGCTGATCCTGGTCATTCTGCTCGGTATGTTCAGTGCCTTTGTCGGTTTCAATATTTGTCATGACGCTATCCACGGTTCCTTTTCGTCCGATAAGCGGGTCAACAGGTTATTCAGTTATCTTTTTAACTTTATTGGAGCTAATCCATATGTTTGGAGTATAACGCATAACGTCGTGCACCATACTTACACCAATATCCCCGGTCACGATGAAGACATCGAGGTGGCGCCGGGACTAATCCGTATCTCCGAAGAGGAGCCTGTGAACCGTATTCAGCGCTATCAGCATTGGTACGCTTTTCCACTTTACGGTTTGGCATCTTTGTCATGGGTTTTCCGAAAAGACTATAAAAAGTTCTTTCAGGCGAAAATTGGAGAACAGGAGATGAATCACCACAGGAAAGAGTACTTTAATTTGTTCTTTTATAAAGCAATTTATTACTTTCTTTATATTGTCCTTCCACTGCTTGTACTCGATATAACATGGTGGCAGTTCCTGATCGGGTTTATGGCATTGCACCTGGCTCAGGGCCTCACGATGGGTTTGATATTTCAGCTAGCACACGTGGTCGAGGGAACTGATTTTCCATCTCCCAATTCACAAGGAAACATTGAAGAAGCCTGGGCAGAGCACCAGATGCGGACAACTGCAAACTTTGCAACGCATAGTAAAGTGGCTGCGTTTTTCCTTGGTGGATTGAATCGGCAGATAGAACATCACCTGTTCCCGAACATCTGCCATATTCATTACGGCCCCATCAGCAGAATCGTAAAGCAGACAGCTCAGGAATTTAATATACCTTACATTGAAAGCCGGACTTTCGTGTCTGCATTGAAATCACATTTTGTCATGCTGCGTAAATTTGGAAAAGAAGCGAGAATGCTTGTTCTGACTCAAACACCGGTAAAAACTTAGAAAGCACAGACTCTATTCTGTCACAGCTTTGTTAACGCCTAAGATAACATGCTATAGTATGTTGGGAATTTTGTACAAGAAAGAACCAATGCTTGCTTTTAATTTTGAAGACTGATAATTGTAACCTGTAAGATCAGTTAACCTAATTAAGAAACAAGATCAAATTATAGATGAGGCATTTTATTTATTTATGTTGTGCGCTATTGGCATTGTATGGAGGATCTGTTTCAGCAGACTCTTCTTCTGATCAAAAAGGGAATATTGCGATTGTCATATCTAAGGATGCGCATCAGCGAATTCAATTCGGTGCAAGCAAACTTGCCGACGCACTCAATAAGGCGGGCTACAAGGCGACGGTTCAGCCGCAGAACAGCTTACCATCACGAAACAATACCATACTAATAACAGAAAAAGGAGAAGCACAGGCAGGACAACTCCTTAAGCAATCCAAAACTCCAGTTAATAGTCTGAATCATAAAGAAGGCTTTTTGATAACGACTTCCGCAAATAACAAGGCGACCATTGTCGGTTCCGATGTTACAGGAGCTCTCTATGGCTGCCTTGAGCTGATTGATCTGATCGAAGCAACCGGTAAGCTCCCTCAGGAGCTTACTTTAAACGACCATCCGGAAATGGTGCTGCGAGGTACCGCCATCGGTATGCAGAAGCCGACCGAGCTTCCGGGTAGGGGAATGTACGAGTATCCATATACACCGGAAGATTTTCCCTGGTTCTATGACAAGGAACTCTGGATCCAATATCTTGATATGTTGGTCGAAAACAGATATAATTCCTTGTATCTCTGGAACGGACACCCCTTTTCATCGCTGGTGAAAGTAAAGGAGTATCCTTATGCTCTTGAAGTAAGTGAAGAAACGTTCAAAAAGAATGAAGAGGTCTTCCGCTTTCTTACAGCAGAGGCTGATAAAAGAGGAATCTGGGTTATTCAGATGTTCTATAATATTATCATTCCGAAGCCTTTTGCCGAAAAGCACGGTCTTGCTACCCAGGACAGAAACCGGCCGATAATCCCTATCATAGCTGATTACACCCAAAAGTCTATAGCTGCATTTGTAGAAAAGTATCCGAATGTCGGCTTGCTGGTTACACTTGGAGAGGCCATGGAAGGCAGAGGTCAGGATGATGTCGATTGGTTTACCAAAACGATTATTCCGGGTGTAAAAGACGGCTTAAAGGCACTAGGTACCAATATCCAACCGCCTATTGTACTGAGAGCGCATGATACAGACGCTGATATCGTAATGAAGGAGTCATTGCCTATATATAAGAACTTGTATACGATGGCCAAATTCAACGGAGAAGCGTTAACTACCTATACACCTCGTGGCTCCTGGGCAGAACTTCACCGTGATCTCAGCAGGATTGGAACAGTTCACGTTCAGAATGTACATATACTAGCCAACCTGGAACCATTCCGTTATGGCTCTGCCGACTTTATTCAGAAGTCGGTTCAGGCTATGCATGACGTATATGAGTCTAACGCAATTCATGTTTATCCACAGGCTTCTTATTGGGACTGGCCATATGCTGCTGATAAGACAAAAGACCGCCTGCTGCAGGTAGAGCGGGATGCAATATGGTATAAGGCCTGGGCGCGATATGCCTGGAACAGTCGCAGAGACCGTTCAAAGGAAATCACTTACTGGTCTGATCAGTTAGCCGGCACTTTTGGCGCAACTCCACAGGCCGCCGAGAACATTCTTAAAGCTTATGAAGAAACCGGTGAAATAGCACCTAAGCTATTACGTCGTTACGGAATTACTGATGGAAACCGTCAGACTCTTACGTTGGGTATGACGATGACACAACTTATCAATCCTTTCCGGTATAATCTTTTCACGATGCTTTACGAGTCTGAGGCTCCTGAGGGTGAGATGATCATTGAATACGCCGAGAAAGAATGGAATAAGCAAAAGCATATTGGTGAAACTCCTGTTATTGTAGCAGAAGAAGTTCTCGTTCACGGAAGGAAAGCTATAGAGGCTATAGAAGCCGCGTCGGGTAGTGTAAGCAAAAACAAAGATGAGTTTGAAAGATTGAAAAATGATGTATATAGCTACAACGAACTTGCAGCGTTCTTTTCCTCGAAGGTAGAGGCAGCTCTTTCAATCCTTCGCTTTAAATATTCAGACGATATCGCAGATCTGGAGCGTGCGCTTCCTCTGCTGGAAAAAAGCGTGGTGCATTACCGTAAGCTTGCCGACCTGACAAAAGATACATACCTATATGCGAACAGCTTGCAAACCAAGCATCGCAAGATACCAATGCGCGGTGTAGATGCCACCTATAAGCACTGGGTCGAGGTATTGCCAGTTTACGAAAAAGAGCTCGAGCATTTCCGCAGAAGTATCGATTCACTCAAAAACCCCTCAAATAAAAAAGGTACTGCGAAGGTTATTAAGTACAGAAATGTACCGGTTACGTTCCTTAATATGCGTCCAAAATATTTTACAGTACAGAAGGATTCGAAAGTCTATTCAGACACTACGTTGAAGATCAATGAGTTCGCTTCTGAGATCGCAGGATTAAAGGGGTTGCAACTATCTAAAAACGATCAGATTAAGAACGGAACAACTATAGAGTTTTCTTCGGCTCAGTCTGTAAAAGTATTAGTTGGCTTTTACAACGAAAAGTCTCCGGGCCTGTTAACACCTCCCGACCTGGAGCACGACGTTAGTGCGAATGACTTCGGGCAGTCGGAAATCAAGATTGCCAACGCTTTGCTCGCAAGCTCTTTTGCTCCCATAAATATTCATTCGTACTCATTCCCTAAAGGTCGTAACAAGCTTAGTCTGGCCAAAGGAGCATGCGTAATTGTTGGATTTGTTGATGCCAATGATCAAGTGCGGTTATATGATGCGGGAATAGGGGTTAAGGGTAATAAAAAAGACATAGACTGGTTATTTGAATAGTAGGGGTCGACTTAAGTTAAAATACAACACACATATATGAACATGAAGATGCAGAAAATGCTTAAATGTTTTGGTTTTGCAATGCTGGCGGTCTTATTTGGGAAGGACGTATCAGCGCAGAGCAAAGCACAAATATTAAGCACAGATCAACTCCGAGACTATACACAGTATTTCAATTCGCTGGACAGCGAAGATGTTAAGAATTATGTGCCCAACGCACAAACGTTCGAATGGCTGTCTAAAAACGTCCCACTATTTGAATGCCCTGACTCGGCTATGCAGAAGGTGTATTATTACAGATGGTGGTCGTTCAGAAAACACCTGAAAGAAACTCCCGCCGGCTTTATCTTTACGGAGTTCATCACACCCGTAAAACATGCCGGGAAATACAATGCCATCAGCAGCGCGCTGGGTCATCAGGTTTACGAAGGAAGATGGATTCATAATTCAGAGTATATCAATCAATATCTGGATTTCTGGCTGCTGAAAGATAAAACCTTCGCAGCTCCACGTTTCCATGCATTCAGCAGCTGGGTAGATGATGCTGTTTACAACCTCTATCTGGTTAATCAAAACAAAAGCTACGTAAAACATATCCTGCCAGCTTTAACAGAAGATTACGGTATCTGGGAGCAGGAGAGACAAGCAGAAACTGGTCTGTTTTGGCAGTACGACGTTAAAGACGCGATGGAGGAATCTGTCAGCGGAGGGCGTAAAGTAAAAAACAGACGTCCCTCCATCAATAGTTACATGTATGGAAATGCCGTAGCAATTGCGAAGATGGCCGACCTTTTCGGTCAGGACAGTCTGAAGAGCGTATACAACAACAAGGCAACATCAATTAAAAAGCTGGTGCTCGACAGTCTATGGGATAAAAACCGGAAGTTCTTCAGTGCTAAATTAGAAGTAGATGGCTCCTTAGCCCCTCGTGAGGCGATAGGCTTCATTCCGTGGTATTTCAATCTGGTACCCGACAAAAAAGAATACTCAAAAGCTTGGTTACAGGTAACTGATACAGCCGGATTTGACGCCCCATGGGGATTGACTACTGCCGAGCGCAGAGAACCAACATTCCGTACCCGTGGATCAGGTCACGGATGTGAGTGGGACGGTGCCATCTGGCCGTTTGCGACTACACAAACACTTAAGGGTTTGTCCAACTTCCTGACTAATTACAAGAAGAACAGCACCAGCTCACCAACAGTATTCTTCGATGAAATGAAGCAATACGCACTATCCCATACATTCAACGGTGAAATTTACCTGGGAGAATATCAGGACGAGAAGACAGGTTACTGGCTAAAAGGTGATAACCCAAGAAGTCGTTTTTATAATCATTCAGGCTACTGTGACCTGGTCATCAACGATCTTGTCGGCTTGAAGCCATCAGACGATAACATTCTCCACATCCAGCCACTTATTCCGCAGAATCAGTGGGATTGGTTCTGTCTGGACAATGTTCTCTACCACGGAAAGATAATTACCGTTCTTTGGGATAAAACAGGCGAAAAGTACGGTAAGGGCAAAGGATTCCGCGTATTTGCAGACGGAAAACAGGTAATTTATTCAGCAAAGTTGAAAGAAGTTAAAGCTAAATTATAAGATGAAAAGGTATACTAAGTTAGGTTTGGTCCTGACGTTCATTGTAACGTGTTTTTATGTTACAACCGCTTCGGCGCAAGATTATTATAATGTATTGAAATACGGTGCGAAGAACGATAGCAGCAAGCTCGCCACAGAATCAATAAAGAAGGCAATCGCGGCAGCGTCAAAAGCCGGTGGCGGTACTGTTTATTTCCCTGCGGGTAAATATCTCACAGGGCCTATTCATCTGAAAAGCAATATCACCATATTTATTGATGCAGGAGCTGAAATTCATTTTAGCGATAACTTTGATCATTATCTTCCTATGGTCAAAAGCCGTTGGGAAGGTACAGATGTAATGAACTTTTCGCCTTTATTCTATGCAGTTAACGCAGAGAATATTGCCATCAAAGGTCGCGGTCTTATCGACGGTCATGGCAAGAAGTGGTGGGCATATTCTGAAGTTCATGTAAAGAAAATTCCTACCTCCCGCTGGCAGGAAGAATTTAAGCGTTTGAATAAAGACGTGCTTGCACCAGACCTTCCGGGTTGGATCGAGCGCGGTTTCCTTCGTCCTCCGTTTATTCAGACAATGGATTGCAAGAACGTACTGATAGAAGGCATTACTATCCAGAATTCACCTTTCTGGACTATAAACCCTCAATACTGTGACAATGTAACGGTTACCAAAGTGACGATCAATAATCCTGATTCACCTAATTCTGACGGTATAAACCCTGAATCATGCCGTAACGTGCACATCTCCGACTGCCACATCAGTGTTGGTGATGACTGTATTACGATTAAATCAGGCAAGGATCGCTCAGGAAGAAAAGCAAACGTACCGGCAGAAAATCATACCATCACCAATTGTACTATGCTATCTGGTCATGGAGGTGTGGTTATCGGGAGCGAAATGTCAGGTGGCGTGAAAAGAATCACCATCTCCAACTGCGTTTTTGATGGAACAGACCGTGGTCTGCGTATAAAATCAGCTCGTGGACGTGGTGGTGTTGTTGAAGATATCCGCGTTGATAATATCATCATGAAAAACATACGCGATCAGGCGATCGTTCTGGATCTGCAGTATGCAAAGACAACCGTTGAGCCTGTATCAGAGCGTACACCTGCTTTTCGTAATATCCACTTCAGTAATATCACTGCGAATGGTAACCGTGCAGCATATCTGAACGGTCTGGAAGAAATGCCGATTGAGAATATTTCATTTAATAATGTCAATATGGATGTGGAGACAGGCTTTTTGATTAAGAATTCAAAAGATATTGAGCTTCACAACATCCGTATTAACACTAAGAAAGGTCCTGTTGTTCAGGCAGAGAATGTAGTCGGTCTTGAAATTGATGGCGTAAAATCGCAAAAGCCCTTAACCGGCGAAGCTGTAGTTGAGCTAAATAATGTAGAAGATGTGTTCATTCATAACGCCTTCCCGGCTAAAGGAACTGATGTGTATCTGAAGGCTAAAGGAGCAAAGACAAACGGCGTTGTAGGAAAAGCAAATCACTTCGGACATGTTAAGACTGTTGTTGTTCAGGAAGCTGATGTGAAGGAAAAGATAAAGTTAGATTAATGATAAGATACATGCGTTTAACGCTTGGTCTTGTGTTTGCAGGCTTCCTTTCAGGATCTCTGCGGGCACAAGACCTCAAGTTATGGTATAACCAGCCTGCTAAGCAGTGGACCGACGCCCTTCCCCTTGGAAATGGCAGAATAGGTGCTATGATCTTTGGAGGAGTTAACCAGGAACACATACAGTTCAACGAGGAGACGCTGTGGACGGGCTCTCCGAGGGATTACAATATGCCCGATGGCGCAAAGTACCTGAACGAAATACGCCAGTTACTTTTTGCAGGTAAGCAACGCGAAGCGGAAGCGCTGGCTGCGAAGCACTTCATGGGTTTCAGGTCTAAGGAAGAAGAGAGGGCTCCATGGGTAGAGAAAGTCAGAGATCTCAAAAAGCTAAAAAGCAATCCTTCGGCCGCAAAATACAACGACAGTAAATGGAGAATCATACAGTTACCCGCTATCAATGGCTGGGAAACGGTTGGTTTAGAAGGTGTTGATGGTGCTGTATGGCTCAGAAACTCCTTTGTGCTTCCTGATGATTGGTCCGGTAAAAACCTGGTATTTGATCTCGGTAAAATCCGCGATCATGATTTTACTTATATTAATGGACATCTTGCAGGGACAACCGACAATGCTACCGATGGCAGGAAATACGTTGTTTCCGCAGATAAGTTACAAAAAGGCGTAAATCACATCGCCATCCAGGTTCTGAATTATTTCGATAAGGGCGGACTGGTTGGTTATAAAGATACATCCCGACCGTTGATGATATACCCTCAGGGCGGTTCAGAACAGCAGGCACTTAAGCTGAGCAGATCATGGAAATACATGATCCAGGACGATGATCCTCCTCTTGTGGGTGCTTATCAGGCCAGCTACCAGCCATTCGGCGATATCATGTTAACGTTTCCTCACGCCTCAACAAGTGTGTCAGATTACAAACGTGAGCTGGACCTGACTACAGCTATCTCCAAGACTACCTACGTGTCTAACGGGGTACGCTATACAAGAGAGTACTTCGTGAGCCAGCCAGACCAGTGTCTGGTTGTGCGGATAACTTCAGACAAAAAGCAATCTATTACATTTCAGGCAGGATTGAGAAGTTCTCACAAACAGTCTGCAATACGTGTGATCGATCCAACTTCTCTTGGTCTTTCTTTGCAGGTAAAAGATGGCGCCCTGAAAGGAACGAGCATCCTCAAAGTTAACGCCACCGGAGGAAAAACGAAAGTGAAGAACGGGCAGATCCATATCAGTGGTGCCAATGAGGTGGTGCTATATCTTACTGCTGCCACCAACTATAAAAATTTCAAAGATGTATCTGCTAACGCTGCTGCTCTTGCTAAAGCCGATATGGACAGGTTGGTACAGCAGAATTATAGCGGTCTGCTGCAGAACCATTTGAAAGAGTATCAGCAGTATTTCAACAGGCTGTCTTTAACTTTTGGTAATTCTCCTCAAAGCGCGATTCCTACTGACCAGCGTATCGAGCAATTTGCTCAGAATAACGATCCTGCATTTGCAGCATTATACCTGCAATATGGAAGATATCTCTTGATTTCAAGCTCGCGTCCCGGTACCCGGCCCGCAAACTTACAGGGTATCTGGAACGATCTGCTCACACCACCATGGGGGAGCAAATATACCACCAATATCAATCTCGAGATGAATTACTGGCCGGCCGAAAGCCTGAACCTGTCGGAGATGCACGAGCCTCTTTTTGACATGATTGAGGAGCTAAGCGAAACTGGTGCAGAGACTGCCAGCAAATACTACAATGCCCCTGGCTTTGTGGTACATCACAATACAGATATCTGGAGAGGAACAGCACCTATAAATAATTCAAACCACGGCATCTGGGTTACCGGTGGAGCGTGGTTGAGCACACACCTGTGGGAGCGTTACAACTATACTCAGGATAAAGAGTTTCTCCGGAATAGGGCCTATCCTTTGATGCGTAAAGTTGCCTTGTTCTTCAACTCTTACCTGGTAAATGATCCTGCTACAGGCTTCCTGATCAGCGGACCAACCAACTCACCCGAGCAGGGTGGCCTGGTGATGGGAACAGCAATGGATCATCAGATCATCCGCGATTTGTACAGTGCGTGTATCAATGCTTCAGAGATATTGGACACTGACAGTGAATTACGTAAAGTAATGAAAAGCAACCGCGATCGGCTTGCACCAAATAAAATTGGCCGGTTCGGACAACTGCAGGAGTGGACGGTAGATATTGACGACACTACTAACAAGCACAGGCACGTTTCCCACCTTTGGGGCGTACATCCGGGAGCAGATATTACCTGGGATAAAGATCCGGAGATGATGAAGGCGGCAAGACAATCGCTGATCTACAGAGGAGACGAAGGTACCGGATGGAGCCTGGCCTGGAAGATCAACTTCTGGTCGCGCTTCAAAGATGGAGATCATGCCTGGAAAATGGTTCATATGCTGATTAGTCCTGCAGAGAAAGGGGGAGGATCATACATTAACCTGTTCGACGCCCATCCACCGTTCCAGATCGACGGAAACTTCGGAGGGGCGGCCGGAATTGCAGAAATGCTGATTCAAAGCCATTCAGGCTATCTCGATGTTCTTCCTTCACTTCCTTCAGCACTGAAAGATGGCGAGATCAAAGGGCTGTGCACACGCGGAGGCTTTGATCTGGATATGAAATGGAAAAATGGCAAGCTATCTAACCTTAGCGTGTTGTCGAAAGCCGGTAATACATGTACGGTGAAATATGCAGGCAAAGAGTTAAAGTTTGCGACTGAACGTGGAAAGCGGTATTCAATTGATTCCGCCTTACAACTAATAAAATAATTATGTACTATTTACGAAGGTTTTTGCTGGTTTTTGTCGCAGGCCTTTTCCTGAACTTCACTACAAAAGCTCAGGTACGCCGTGAAATATCTTTAAATGAGGGATGGAAAACCGTAGCTCATGATACTGACCAGAACTTATATAATGGCTTCGAAGCAGAAAGCTTCAGAGACGCTGACTGGAAGCAGGTAGATGTTCCGCACAACTGGGACGTTTACCATGGCTACAGGCGGCTACTGAAGGGTAACCGTCACGGTTACGCCTGGTATCGTAAGAACTTTAACGTAAAGGCTAAAGGAAAGAACGAACGTTACTTCCTGTTCTTCGAAGGTGTAGGATCTTATGCCACGGTTTGGCTTAACGGGAAAAAAGTAGGTTATCATGCCGGTGGCAGAACAACTTTTACTCTGGATGTTACTTCGGCAATCCGCCTGAACGGCAGTAATACCCTCGCAGTGCGTGCAGATCATCCGGATGAGATCCGTGACCTGCCATGGGTAGACGGAGGCAGTTCAGAAGAAAGAGGCTTTTCCGAAGGTTCTCAGCCGATGGGGATTTTCAGACCCGTACATCTCGTTGTCACCAATCCGGTCCGCATCGAGCCTTTCGGCGTACATGTCTGGAACGATAACAAGATTTCTGCAGAGTCCGCCAAGATCAACTTTTCTGTAGAAGTGAAAAACTATGGAAATACACCTAAACAACTTCGCATTGTAAACCGCCTGGAAAACCGGGAACGGAAAAAAGTATTCGAAGTCAGCAAGCAGAAAATACTGCAGCCGGGTTCTCTCGAAACGATCAGGGACGTGAGTCCTGAGATCACCAACCCGCAGCTCTGGTCTATTGAAGACCCATATCTCTACACTATCGTCACAGAAGTAGTGGATAATGGTAAGGTGATCGACAGGCTTGAAACTCCTTACGGTATCCGTTGGATCAGTTGGCCTATTGGGCGCGCTTCCAATGATAAGCGCTTCTTCCTGAATGGAAAACCTGTATTTATCAACGGTATTGCCGAGTACGAACACCTGCTCGGCGGCAGCCATGCTTTCAGCGCTGAGCAAGTCCGCTCCCGCGTTATGCAAATGAAGGCTGCAGGATTCAATTCCTTCCGTGATGCTCATCAGCCTCATAACCTGAGGTACCAGGAGCATTGGGACAAGATGGGAGTACTGCTGTGGACACAGATGGCAGCGCACATCTGGTTTGACAATCCCGAGTTCAAGAAGAACTTCAAAACCCTGATGAGGGACTGGGTAAAAGAGCGGAGAAATAGTCCGTCTGTCGTCTTATGGGGACTTGAAAACGAAAGTACTCTCCCCGAGGAGTTCGCCAGGGAATGCACTGAAATTATTAGAGAGATGGATCCAACGGCTTCATCTCAACGCCTGGTTACCACTTGTAATGGTGGTCAGGGAACAGACTGGGACGTGCCGCAGAACTGGACAGGTACTTATGGCGGCGACCCTACGCTATATGGAGAGGATGTCAAACGTCAGGTACTAATCGGTGAGTATGGTGCATGGCGTACCCTTGACCTGCATACCGAAGGTCCATATGATCAGAATGGTGTATTCAGTGAAGACCGCATGACGCAGTTGATGGAGATGAAGGTTCGTCTGGCAGATTCTGTTAAAAACGAAACCTCCGGACACTACTTCTGGCTGTTTACATCGCATGACAACCCGGGAAGAGTGCAGGGGGGCGAAGGCCTTCGTGAGCTCGACAGAATCGGTCCTGTTAACTATAAGGGTCTGTTAACTCCATGGGAGGAACCGCTGGACGTTTATTACATGTTCAGATCCAATTATGCGCCGAAAGAAACTGATCCGATGGTCTATATCGTATCACATACCTGGGCAAATCGCTGGAAATCTCCGGGAGTAAAAGATCGCATCACTGTATATTCCAATTGTGATGAGGTGGAGCTCTTCAACGATGTCGATAACGTATCTCTGGGTAAAAGAAAAAAGGGCGGTATAGGAACACATTTCTCCTGGTCGAAACCCGATATCCGCTATAACGTATTGTATGCCGTAGGATATGTGGACGGTAAGGCAGTTGCTAAGGACTATATTGTTCTGAATCACCTTCCTAAGTCGCCACGTTTTGACGCCTTCCACGATGGCGCTCAGAACCTCACTGCTCCGAATAAGAACCTCAACTATTTGTACCGTGTAAATCTGGGAGGTTCCGATTATACAGATATTAATGGAAACGTTTGGACGGCCGACAGGCAGCAAACTTCTGCCGATACCTGGGGTTCAAATTCATGGACAAAGGACTTTCCGGGGATGCCCGATTTCTTCGCCAGTCAGCGTAAAACCCATGACCCTATAAAAGGAACTAAAGATTGGCCGTTGTTCCAGACTTTCAGATACGGAAGAGAAAAGTTAAACTTCGATTTTCCTGTCCCTGACGGGGAATACACCGTTGAATTGTACTTCAATGAGCCATGGTTAGGAACCGGAGGAGGACTGGATGCTACAGGCTTCAGAATGTTTGACGTTGCAGTCAATGGTAAAACGTATATTAAAAACCTTGATATATGGAAAGAAGCAGGACACGACCAGGCGCTGAAAAAGACACTCAAAGTTAAAGTTACCGGAGGTAAATTAAATATTTCATTCCCCAAAGTGCTTTCCGGGCAGGCTTTGATCTCAGCAATCGCAATTGCTTCTGCTGATAAGAACATTAAGCCAGCTGCAGGAGCCGCAAGTCTGATTCAAAACTTCAATGCACCATCAGATTGGTCATTGGAAACCTGGATGGATGCCGGAGATCGTCAATACAACAATGTACAGGAACCAGCATTTGCAGCCTTACCTCCTGTATTATACGGAGCAGACTGGATCAGGACGTCTGCCAGCGGCGGACAAGCAAGCTTTACGCTTGGGGAAGAAGCAGACGTATTTGTTGCTTTACCGGAAGGTCAGCCGGTGCCTGCATGGTTGAAAGGTTACGAAGACACGAAGTCTTATCTTGAAAATAGCCGCGAACAGAACTTCAAGTTCAACGTCTTCCGCAAACGGTTCGAGAAGGGCGCGTCCGTTCAAATTCCTTCAGCATTGACTACTGCGGTTCTACCAGCAACTACGCTGCAGCCGGCTTTTGATCTGAAGAAATCGGAGACGTATAAATCACATATTGCGAAATTTACCAGCAACATCAAGGCCACTACTGTTAACGAAAAAGATGCAGTAACATTCTATAAAGCCTCAGGAGATGTACTGGAGTTTACCTTCTCTGTAGGAGTCGCTGATACGTACTCGCTTACACTAAGGTATGCCAACACCTTGCCAAAAGTGATGAAAGCTAAGCTGCAACTGGTTATGGCAGACGGAACGCTCTTAAAGGAAGAGATCGTTGAGCTTACCACCAGTAAACCAGGTAAATGGAACTATCTAAACGGAACCTCGGGGTCTATGATTAACGCCGGAACTTACAAGTACAGGGTTATCGCTATTGATGCTGAGGGTCTCAGTGTCTCAGCACTCGATGTGCAGTAGTCGGTCGACCTTGAGGTCTGCTTATGGTCTGCTTGTGGATAAGGCCACGGTGATGCCACATTGAGGCCACGTTGAGGCCACCTTTTCTGGCCAAAACGTGGCCTCAACGTGGCTGCAAGGCGGCTGCAAGGCGGCTACACCCACTGACTGGCTACCAACTGGTATCAGGCTGACTAGAAACAAGTAGTCTGGAAATAAGAGATCTACCCGAACGTGTTGATATTAAACCAAATTTGCGCGTTAGGGATCGGCATTCCTGCTTTGTAGATTCACCCCGAAGCTGGTAACTGGGCTGGCGGAAACACTTCTTGATAATATCCTATAATACTCAGAAAAAATGATACAGTAAAGGCAACGCCTTGGGAGCTAGATTTGTGACATTGAAAGGGGTTTCCTCTGATTATACCAAACGAACTTAACCCAGTCAAATAATATTAGTTATTTGGCCTTTGATATGAAGAACCTACCATTATTTGATTTAGCTGTTATAGCAATTTATCTTCTGGGAATGATCCTCGTTGGCTTTTATTTTTCGAGAAAAAACAAAAGTTCCGATCATTTCACCAAGGCTTCCGGTACCATTCCCGGATGGGCAATTGGGATGTCCATTTACGCTACCTTCCTAAGTAGCAATACATTTCTGGGAGTTCCGGGAAAGGCGTTTGGAGATAATTGGAATGCTTTCGTATTCAGTCTTTCTATGCCGCTCGCTGCATGGGTTGCTTCCAAGTACTTTGTTCCTTTTTACCGGAATACGGGCGAAATATCTGCTTACACCAATTTGGAAAAGCGATTCGGTGCCTGGGCAAGAACCTACGCTGTAGTGTGTTTCTTACTTACCCAGTTAGCGAGAATGGGATCGATATTCTTCGGTATTGCACTCAGTCTTCAGGCGCTGACCGGCTATTCCATGTCCATGATCATGATCGTCATGGGTATATGTATTATTATTTACACCGTATTGGGAGGTATTGAGGCTGTTATCTGGACAGAAGTTGTTCAGGGTGTGATCAAGACGCTTGGTGCTGTACTGATATTGTATCTGATTGTAGACGGTATGCCGGGCGGAGTATCTTCTATCATGGAAATTGGGAAGGCGAATGACAAGTTCAGTCTCGGAAGTCTGGACTTCAATTTTGTGGAGTCGTCCTTCTGGGTGGTGCTCTTATATGGCTTCTTTATCAATCTGAACAATTTTGGGATGGACCAGAACTATGTTCAGCGTTACCATACGGCACCCAATTCCAAGGAGGCTTCTAAATCATTGTGGCTCTGCGTGTTTCTTTACGTTCCTGCGTCTCTATTGTTTTTTATTATAGGTTCTGCATTATTTGCTTATTACAGTGTTAATCCGGAGTTCACCGAGGTCCTTAAGCAGCAGGTAGCACTGGAAAGGCTCCCTATTGGTTCATCAGCCGCTCAGATAAAAGAAATGGCTGCAACATTGCAGCCGGCAGACTATGGCGATAAGGTAATGCCGCATTTCATGGTTACAAAAATCCCGGCAGGATTAGTAGGTCTGATCGTATCGGCGATTTTGTCTGCGGCAATGTCTACCATTAGCTCCGGTATGAATGCCTCAGCAACTGTTTTCTCAGTCGATATTTACAAACGTTATTTCAAACAGGACATCAACGAGAAGCAAACAATGTTCGTGCTCCACACTTCGACTGTTGTTTTCGGATTGCTCGGTATGGCGGCAGGAATTGCCATGATAGGAGTTAAGAGTATCCTTGATGTGTGGTGGCAGTTATCAGGGATCTTCGCAGCCGGTATGCTGGGATTATTCCTCCTGGGCTTGATCAGTAAGCAGAGTAAAAACCATGAGGCAATCATTGCTACCATTATTGGTATTCTGGTGATTGTCTGGATGACGTTCTCGCCGTTGCTTCCTGTTCAGTACGAATATTTACGTAATACACTTCATTATAATATGATCATTGTTATTGGTACACTCACAATCTTCCTGGTGGGAGTGCTGCTGACAAGGATCAGACGACGCTCAACAGTATAAAAGACAAATTAATATATGGACAACTCGAAGAAGGGCTTCATTCCAGTGATGCTCACTCCATTTAAAGACAATGGAGATATTGATTATAACACATTAACCAGATTGACAGAGGTTTACCTCGAGGCGGGAGCAGCGGGCTTGTTCGCAAATTGCTTGTCGAGTGAGATGTTTGAACTTTCAGACGTTGAGCGGATAGACGCCATTCAACACATCATTAAGACCGTGAATGGTGCAGTGCCGGTTATAGCAACGGGGACATTCGGTGGCGCGATCGACAAGCAGGCAGATTTCGTGAAACGAGTAAATGATACCGGCACGGAAGCGGTTATCGTGATAACCAGTCTGTTAGCTGAAGAGTCAGATTCAGACCAGTACTTCAATTCGCGTGTTTTTGATCTGATCGATCAGACTCCAGGAGTGCCTTTGGGTTTCTATGAGTGTCCGGTGCCTTATAAGCGACTGCTTTCGGCTGAACAGCTGAAAAGTTTTGTCGACACCAAAAGGGTTATTTATCACAAAGACACCTGTCTGGATATCGAACAGGTAAGGGCGAAATTGAAGGCTACGGAAGGTGCTCAATTTGGTTTGTATGATGCCTACATGGTACATGCAGTTGAGTCGTTGAAGGCCGGTTCATCTGGTTTGTCATGCATTCAAGGGAATTATTTTCCTGAACTGATTGTATGGTTATGTGATAACTACAACAATGAAGCAATGGTAGGTGAAGTTGAGAAGGTACAGCAGTTCCTGAACGCCAATATGGAGGTGATGCACAACGTATATCCTATTGTTTCCAAGTATTTTCTCCAGAAGAGAGGTCTCAATATTTCAACATTCACGAGACGGAAGGTCGGAGAATTTACCAGTTCGATCACGAATGAGATTGAAACGCTGTTTAAGGACTATAACTACCTTCAACAGGAATTGGAACTGAGCATTCACATATAGCAGAACGAGGGGTTGAGTGCGAAAGCATTATTTTGGATGTTACGCTTTTACATTCAGCCCCTCATTTTGATTTATATTTTTTGAAGATATTGTCGTTTATAGTCCAGCGGCGTTAGTCCGGTTACCTTCTTAAAGTGCCGGTAAAAGTTGGATACATTATTGAATCCGCAGTCAAAGCAAATTACCTCCGTAGGCAGTTTGTCTTCAATAAGCGCACGGCATGCATGGCTTATTCGAATCTCAATCAGAAAGTCGTAATACGTTTTCTTCGTCATTAACTTAAAGTACCTGCAGAAGGATGTAACGCTCAGGTTGCTGATCTCTGAGATTTCTTCCAGGCTGATCTCTTTCTTATAATGAGTAAGCGTGTAATTGTAGACCTTATTCAGTCGGATAGTATCCGATTCTGTGGATTTGCTTACAGTGTGCTGGCCTGTAACGATGGTTTTATATTCTTCTGTCTCGGCAAGGATTTTTAAAATGGAGAGCAGGATGATGATCTTGTCCAGGCCAGAGGCATCTATGGCTGAAAACATCAGTGCAGAGAGCTTTTCTTTCGCTTTCCCGTGGATGATCATGCCCTGTTTTGCTTTCTCAAGCAACTTGGGTATAAGATAAGCTTCGGGAAGGTTGAGAATATCTTTTCCTAAACAATCGGGAAGGAAGTGAATGACGATAGCCTCCACTTCGAGGGTGGAGTTTGCAGCAAAGTATTCGTCTTTGCAGCGAAACGTATGTGGCAGGTTCTCGCCCAGCAAGGCGAGCTCACCTGAAGAAAAGTTACTGATATTATCTCCGATAAATCTTACGCCTTCGCCCCTTATAGTAAGGTGTAATTCCAGTTCAGGATGATAATGCCAGATGGTATCAAACCTCGGCTTCACGTCGTGTCTTATGCTGAAAGAGCTCTGGAGTTTTGTAGGAACTTTGTGAAATAGGGGCTTCATCTCTCTTTGTTTATCTCGTTGCTGTCCGATGGCAAGTATACATTAATTTTTCTATTTAGAATGCTAAGATCCTATAAAAACTGGATAACAAGCTGCAACAATACTATTACAGCCTGCTGCATATTTGTAGCACCCGGCTCTAGCATTTCGGGCAAAAACTTAGAAAAGTTGAAAGAAAAAAGAGCCGTTAGGAGTTTGCTAACAGACTCATTTTATTGTTGATAAATTCATAAAGAACCTGTAAAAATTATACAATGTTGAAAGGAAATAAGGAAGTTTTATTAGTTGCAAGTGGGGACTTGCGTATCGCTGCAAATCAAAATTGCTGGGCTACTCAGAACGAAATGGAACAGCTCCTGACCAAGGCGATTGAAAAGCTTGGCTGGACAGTAAAACGTGCTCATCAATATAACGACGTAAAAAAACACGGCTTCATAGATTCTCAAAAAATGGGAATGGAGGTGTTTCGGAATCTTGATACTGAACAACCTATCATTGTAGCGGAGAGCGTTTGGCAATATAGCCATCATGTGCTTTCCGGGTTGACAACACACAAAGGACCAATACTCACTGTAGCAAACTGGAGCGGACAATGGCCGGGCCTTGTAGGTATGCTGAACTTGAACGGTTCATTAAGCAAGGCAGGTGTAGAATATAGTTCACTTTGGAGCGAAACGTTCGAAGATAGCTTTTTTACAAACTCGCTGAAGGAATGGTTTGAAACAGGGGTGATCAAACATGATCAGAGTCATGTAAAAGACTATAGCCTGGTAAAGATTCCGCAGGTTGAGGAGCAGGTAGGTAAAGCCTTCGCGAAAGCCTTCAAAAGCCGTAAGGGCATTATGGGGATTTTTGATGAAGGTTGTATGGGCATGTACAATGCTATCGTTCCGGATGATCTTTTACACCGCACAGGATTTTTCAAGGAGCGTCTCAGTCAGTCTGCATTATTCGCAGCGATGAGGAAGGTTAGTGTGGACGAGGCGGAAGAAGCCTTGAACTGGCTGCTTGAGCAGGGGATGACCTTTGCGTGGGGAGAGAACCCCGAGACTGAACTGACCAGAGAGCAAACTCTTGAGCAGTTGAAAATGTATATCGCATCGTTGCGGATTGCTGAAGAATTCGGTTGTGACACTATCGGTATCCAGTATCAGCAAGGTTTGAAAGATCTGACTGCAGCAAGTGATCTGACTGAAGGACTTTTGAATAATAAACTTCGTCCGCCGGTTTTATCTGAATCAGGTGAAGAAATTTACGCAGGGCATGCTCTTCCTCACTTCAATGAAGTGGACGAGTGCGCCGGTATAGATGGTTATGTTACCTATCATTTATGGGAGCAATTGGGATTGGATGGATCGAATACACTTCATGACCTGCGCTGGGGTAAGCAGCGGAACATGGATGGGGTTGATGAGTTTGTATGGTTGTTCATGATCTCCGGAGCGGCACCAGCTTCGCACTTTACAGACGGGTATAAAGGAGCATCAAGTATTCGTCAGCCATCTATGTTCTTCCCGTTTGGAGGTGGAACGCTGAGAGGAATCAGTAAACCGGGAAGTATAGTATGGAGCCGGGTATTTGTAATGGACAATAAGCTTCATTGCGATCTGGGTGTGGGTGAGGCGGTATCACTTCCGTTAGAAGAAACTCAGAAAATATGGGCAGAAACTAACCCTGAATGGCCGGTTATGCATGCTGTTTTGAATGGTGTAACGCGTGACCAGATGATGGCACGTCATAAGGCGAACCACATTCAGGTAGCGTATGCTCCGGATGCAGAAAAGGCGCAGGAAATCTGCCGCATTAAGGCTGCTGCAATGACAGGGCTCGGGATTGAAGTTCACTTCTGTGGAGATGTTGATTTTAATGGTTCTCAAAACTAATGATCATGAAAAAAATTATATTATTTGCTTTAGCATTTAGCTGTTTTGTATCCTCCGGCTTTGCACAGCAGGGTACAGAAGCCGGAAGAGCTGCTTATAGAAAGGTAATCACCGGAAGAGCCGATAAGATTGCTGTCAAGCTGGGTATTCAGGACACTGTAAAGAAAAATGTGGTTCGCGATATTATCGCGGACCAATATATTGCTTTAAACGACATCCATTCTTCGAGGGATGAGAAAATTAAGTCGTTGAAGGCTGACAAGAGTTTGGACAAGGATGTCCGCGCATCTAAAGTTAGCCAGGTAGAGGCGGAAGCAGGTCCGAAACTGGCGCGCTTGCATAACGAATATATGGTAAAGCTCGGTAAGCAGCTTAGCAAGGAGCAAATTGAGAAAGTAAAGGATGGAATGACCTATTCTGTTCTTCCGATAACTTACAAAGGATATATGGAAATGCTTCCGGATCTGAAGGAAAATCAGAAAGAGCAGATCCTTGCTTATCTGACAGAGGCCAGGGAATATGCGATGAACGCGGGCTCTTCTGAAAAGAAACATGCCTGGTTTGGAAAGTATAAAGGAAAGATTAATAACTACTTATCGGCAGAGGGAGTAGAGACTAAGAAGGCCAGAGAGGACTGGGAGCGAAAGTTAAAGGAAAGGGAACAAAGTAAGTAGTATTACGTAGGGTAAGCTGAATGCTAATATGGTATATAATCATGAGAAAATACTATAAGATATGCTTAATCCCAGGTAATATCTTTGCTTAAGACCAAACCTGAATTTCAGAAATAATACACTAAGTAATTGATCCCTGCTTGTTCATCTGCTTAGTAAATAGACCATTGTACTTAAATTATTTGATATGAGATAGAACTTTACCTTTCATAACCATGTGACGTAATCGCTGGTTATCACCCATCATTGAAATTATTGAAACTAATAACTAACATTAATCTAAATATTTTATGAACTTACTTTTACAATCAAGCTTTCAGCGGACTAAGATTCCGGCGATGATCTTGATCTGTCTGTTTGTATTACAAAACTCTTCTTTTGCTACAAATAGGGCACGGATGATCTCGGCTGAAAGGTCGTTGAATGCGCGTGTTAACGTCACGGGAACGGTGACAGACGCTAAGGGAGAGCCACTTCCTGGTGTTACTGTAAAAATTAAAGGTACTAACTCAGGGACAAGTACAGACGTTAATGGTGTCTTCAGGTTGAATCTTCCAAATGGAAATGAAACTTTAGTATTTACATATATCGGTTTCAACACCAAGGAGGTTGTAGTAACTGGTACTCAGGTAAACGTGCGACTCGAAGAGTCAACAAGTAGTCTGGACGAAGTTGTTGTGACTGGCTATGGATCAAAGAAAAAATCTGAGTTAATTGGCTCGGTAGCAACTATTAGCGCTGAAGAGATACAGGATATTCCTGCATCGAATATTGCGGGTGCTTTGAGAGGTCGTATTGCGGGAGTTGGAGTGAGCCAGGTTTCAGGTAGACCGGGTTCTTCTATAACCTTAAATATCCGTAATTCGACAACATCTGAAACTGTCGGCGTTGGGGGTACAGCAGAACCACTTTACATTATAGACGGGATAACTGTAGATAGGGCAACTTTTGACAATCTTGACCCTTCAATGATCGAATCAATGAGTGTTTTAAAAGATGCTTCGGCGGCAATTTATGGAGCTGCAGGAGCGAAGGGAGTACTTTTAATTACTACTAAGAGAGGAAAGGCAGGAAAAATTAGTATCGGTTATAATGGTTATGTAGGTGTATCTGATGCGTCGAAAAAGCCAGATATGCTTTCCGGTTACGAACATGCGTTGATGTTAAATGAGTCAAATAGAATTAATAATGCAGCTTCTTCAGAATTCTTTTCTCCTGAAGATTTGGAATATATTAAGGGACTTAATTACAAAAGCTGGTATGATGAGTTGTGGCAAGCTTCTTTAACACAAAGACATAACTTAAATGTCTCAGGTGGAAACGATAATGTTACTTTTTTTGCGGGTGGAAGCTATTCGAATGAGAATGCAAATTATGCTGGCTTACAGTACGATAAGTATTCGTTTAGAAGTGGATTAACAGCGACTATGTTAAAAGGATTAAAAGCTGATGTAGCTTTTAACGTGGATCATTCTGTCAGGCTTGCTAACCACAACGTCTCTGAGAGTGATGCAAACTTTTTTGAGTCGATGATCACAATTCCTCGTTGGATTCCTATCAGCATAGATGGTAAACCCGTCAACTATGTTAACGGTAACATAAGAAATCCATTGGGAATTCTTGAATCAGGTTATTACGATAATAATAAGAACAAGGGATATCGAATCAACGCGAGTTTATCTTATGAACCAGCCTTTTTAAAAGGCCTGACTGCAAAATTCCAAATATCTCAAGGTAGTTCGAGTGGTAATAGCAGGCAATATCAGGCACCTTATGATTTGTATAACTTTACACTTACGGGTAGCAATAACCAGTTCTTTACAAATAATTTATCCACACTCGAGCCTGTTACACAAATCGTAACGCCTCAAAATGCAAGGGTCATACCCGGACTTCAAGAGAGCAATAGCTATCAGGCCTTTTTTACTTTAAACTATGCAAAAACTTTCGGCATACATAGCGTCTCTGTAGTAGCAGGGGGGGAGCAAACTGTTGCAAATTCGGAAAACTTATCTGTTTATTGGACCGGCCAATTGATACCTAATGGAGAGGATTGGTGGGCATTTAACCCAACTTCAATTACCAGAAATAGAGCAGATATTACTGAAAGCACGAAACGGTCTTTTTTTAGCCGGTTAAGTTATGACTTTGATAAACGATACCTGCTCGAGGCGGTTGCTCGTTACGATGCTTCATCGAATTTCGCAAGAGGAAACAGATGGGGTTTATCTCCAAGTATAGGGTTAGGTTGGATAGTTAGTAACGAAGAGTTTTTTAAAGACAATGTATCAGTTGTTAATTTTCTAAAGTTTAAGGTTAATTATGGAATAACAGGTGATGACAGAGTTGGCGCCCGGTTCTGGCAAGATAGATATTTGGTTGACACCAGCAACGGCTATTTGTTTGGGGATCTTAATGGCAACGGTTTAAATCAGGGTGCGTTTCCAAATCCTTTAATTACCTGGGAAAAAAAGAAGACGTTTAACGCCGGCGTTGAGGCATCGCTGCTAAATAACAAGTTGGATATCGGAGTAGAATTTTTCCGAAATAAAACGTATGATGGGTTTGACAGAGGAGCAGATGATATGTATCCGCTATATGCTGGATTTCAAGCGCCTATCGTAAACTACAGAGAAGCATATAGTTGGGGTTCGGAATTTACCATTGGCTATAAAGCGAAGATTGCCAGAGAATTTAACCTGAATTCGAGCATAAACTTTAGTTACGGAAATTCGGTAGTAGACAGGGTTATCTATTCACAAGGTAAACTCGTTGAAAACGTTCCTGGGGATTGGTTGGCTCTAAACTTTGGCACAAATCCAAGAATGTATAACGGAGCGAATATTGGTCTCGTTCATACAGGGATGTTAAGAACGCAAGCAGAAGCTGATGCATTCTTGGCGCAAAATCCAAATTATAAGTTATATAACAGAATACCTGAAGCTGGTTGGTTACTATACGAAGATGTTAATGGTGATGGTGTAATCAATGACATGGACATGGTGCCTTTATTCAATAATACCAATCCATTTTTTGCATCCAGTATCAACTTAAACCTGAGTTATAAGGCTTTTAGTCTAAGTACAAATATCAATGCAAGATTCGGAGGTAAAGAGTTTTATGACAGCCGGGCTCGCAATGCGCCTACTAAGAACAGGAACGTAATTTCAGTATGGGAAGATAGATGGAGCCCTGAAAATACAGATGGTAAGTTTCCGAGGTTTGACGATCCAACCATCAGCAAGAATTCCGATTTCTGGGCGGTTGACGGAACGACGATACGTGTGAACAACATGACGTTGAGCTATAAATTACCGCAAAAAGTAGCTAGTCGCCTAGGATTAGGAAGTGCAAGGATAATGGCAACTGGTAATAACTTGTGGACCATTGTAAATCCACTTCCTTACAAAGATCCATATACTTCAAGTGCATATGATTATCCCATGTTGAGGACAATTTCAATGGGACTAAGTGTTAATTTTTAAATCAAAAGCAATGTTAAGACAATATAGAAATACGATAAAGAAATCGTTGCTTATGCTTGCCGTGGCAACGGGTTTTTCTGCCTGTGTTAATAAAGACGAATTTTTTGAGCTTCCGGACAGAGGTGGTATAGATGCTGCGATTTTCAGTACAGAAGGTGCATTAGAGATGCATTTGAACAGGGCATACGATGTAATTATTCCGCAGTTCCTCTTTCAGGATCATAATTCAAATAATATGCAAGGGCGTTATGGTATTCATTTTGCCAGTGATGAGAATTTTTTACCTTCAACAGACCAGTGGGCAAGGACAGCTCTCGGATTGCAAAATAACCTAACAAACCACGATGTCAGATTCACCGGTAATACCACAAATGGTAACGCTGGTGGGAATAAATACATGGATATCGCCAGGTGTAACAATGCGATAAAGTTTATTCCAGAAGGAACCCTGCCTAAGAATGTTCAAAACAGATTTCTTGGTCAATACTATGCTTTAAGAGCCATGGTTTATTTTGAGCTAGTTAAGGTTTATGGTGGAGTTCCTTTAGTTTTAGAACCTCAAGATCCTGAAAATATAAATATTAGCGGTAGAGCAAGTGCTAAGGAATGTTTTGATGTTATCATTAGAGATTTGGATTCGGCGACTGTTAAACTTCAAGGTGTTACATGGTCGGATGGTACAGGACGCGGAAGAATTGATCAGTTGATTGCTACTTGTTTAAAAGCAAAAGTATTGATGTATTGGGCAAGTCCTCAATTTAATCCTACAAACGATCCTAAACATGCTTATGATGCTAGTCGTTGGACTAAGGCGCTAGAAGCAAACAAAGCTGCATATGATATGTGTCTGGCAGCGGGTAAAAAGCTACTACCGAATTATGCGGATATCTTTAGGATTGAAGGAACATCAAATACGGAGGCTATCCTCGTAAGAACCTATTCAAGTTCAATTGAACGGAGAGGTCATGACGGTGAATACCGGTCAAGACCGACTTCGGAAGGCGGATCTCCACATAGCGGATACCGTGCTACAACGAAATTGCTTGATGCATATACTATGAAAGATGGTAATTCTATCGGGACTTCTTCAGCTTATTCTTACGATCCCGTTATGTTCTGGGTTAATAGAGATCCCCGCTTTGAGGCGACTATTGCTTATAATGGTAGTGTTTGGCCACTTAGCGGAAAAACTAACAGGAGACAGTGGACTTATAACGCTGCGGCAGATGAATCCAATATCAATGGCGTTTATTGCAAGCGGTTTGCTTTACCTAATATTACCGCAGGAAATGTTAGGTATCAGAATAATATTGGTGGGAATGGAATGGATTGGGTTGAGCTTAGACTGGCGGAGGTCATGTTGAATTATGCTGAATGCGCTAATGAGACTGGCGACCTTTCTGTTGCAAAAGAATTAGTGAGGACAATCAGAAAAAGAGCTGGTATAGAAGAGGGAGGTGCTGGTAATGACTATGGGCTCGGCGCTGTAAGTAGTCCAGCGCAAATGCGAGATCTGATTATGAATGAGCGTATGGTGGAATTTGCTTTTGAAAACAAGCGTAACGCTGATCTCAGAAGAACACGCCGGATGCATTTGTTAACAGGAAACATGGAAACCATAGAATTTTTGGTGAAAGATGACCAAGCAAAGACAGCATTAGAAGCACCAACAGGAGCTGCGGGAGCCAGATTCAGGGAGTCATTGAATCTAAATGATAAAAATACTTTTCTTCAATATTTCAGAGAACCTGCGATCGTCAGACCTTCTGGAAATTACTTGCCATACAATGTACCTGAGTTTCACTATTTCTATACTTTTCATAATGATTTTGTTTATAGAGGAGTGGATATTCAGCCAACTATTGGCTGGGCCGGTGGAACGTTTGATCCTCTGGACTAAACGCAATTGTTTTGAAAATTGATTAAAGACTATAAAAATGAAGAAAATAAATTATATCATGTTTTGTCTTCTGACAGGAGCGTTAGTCACAATCTCTTCCTGTAAAAAGGAGTCGGAAAATATATTCAATATGTTCACCGATGTTTCGGTGACTTTCCATGGTGACCATCCTTTAAGTGTGATTGATTATAAACAAGTTAACGATGGAGACAGCGTTTACATTGATTATACTATCACATCAGCTAAAGAAGACATGTTTTTTGTTGGAGTGGAAAGGGTTGCCGGAGCGAGTAGTAGTGCCACACCCGAGCGCACAGTTACGACGATCACTGATGACTCTCAAAGAAGAAGTTATTCTGGTTTGATTAAGCTTAAAATGGCACGTGACGGTAAGACATCATACCGTATTTATGCTTTAAACGGAAAGAATACATATATCGGCGATGGATATAAGAAGGTTACTATCGAAGTAAATTCAAGCTATTACTTCGTACATAACCGGAGAGTCTATCTTCCAGATACAGTTGGAACTGCTGCTAGCTTTTATTCAATAGAAAAGGATAAAATCTTTAATTATACTGAAGGGACAGCAAATTCAGCTGATATTGACTTTGGCATATGGAGGAAACCAGATACTGCACCAGCTCGTATCGGCCAATTTATTAACAATTTATATTCACCAAGCCATCCCACTAATCCGTTTCCTCTCTATGATGTTACAGACTGGCAAAAAAGAAATACTAAATTCAGTACAATCCGCAACGGATCATCGAATACATTTCTTTACACTTTAGTATCTAATAGTACTATTGAATCCAATGCCAAGGCGGCAAATCCGACACTTACATCAGTGGAGGGAACTACATCCCAAAATGGATTGGTAGCAGGAAGTCTTGTGTATTTTATAACACCTGAAGGAAAATACGGGGCTATTTATATAAATGCAATAGATACTGATTACGACAAAAAGCCGTATCTCAGTCTCAGTATTAAAATGCAGAAGTAAGTAGTTAATAATACTGGCAAGGGGCAGGATCCAAAAGACCCTGCCCCTGTCAGTATAAAGTACTCATCAGCTTTGCGATAGGTATGCATGATATAGCACATTGGTCCCAAAATAGGGAATAGCTTCATAATGATATAAGGGGGTGTATTCGCATCCCTTTTTTATTTTATAGCGCACTTTGACTTACAGGATAAGATGCTACATAAGATTGAGAAAATGCTATATAAAACTAAGCGGCCGTGCGTCTACATTTGTAATGAGATATACTTTCTAACCAAAGGTATTGCTAAATTATTATGTTGAAACCTTGATTTCGAATGGATCTCGTTATATCTTATTAAACACACCAGATAAAATCTTCGTTGAATGAACGATTTAGATCTTTGCCGTAAATATGTAGTTGCAAGTTTTCTGGCTTGTATCATATCAATGCCTTTATCCTTTGCTCAAAAAGGAAAGGTAAATCCTGTGACTCCAATCTCATACAAGGAGAATAAGCTAAGCTACGTGCCCGATTCTCTCGGAAACCGCATTCCTGATTTTTCATACGCCGGGTACAAGGCAGGAGCGAGTTCAATGCCGGATGCCGCAATCAAGGTTGTGGTTCCTGTAAAAGGAGGAGATGCCACGAACCGTATCCAGTCGGCTATTGATTATGTATCATCTTTGCAGGCCGATAAAAATGGAATCAGAGGAGCAGTGTTGCTTGAGAAAGGGACTTATGAAGTATACGGTTCGTTGAAAATAAACGCCTCAGGAGTGGTCCTGCGAGGAAGCGGAATGGACGAGAATGGAACGGTTCTGCTGGGCGCAGGCAAATCGCGGGAAACACTTGTTGTAATCGAGGGCCCTGCAGGCCGACAGGAAGCAGCATCTGTAAAGCTCGCCGATATTTATCATCCTGTAAACACCAGAGAAATTTCGTTATCCGTTAAACATGATTTTAAGGTCGGACAAACTGTAACGGTGCGCAGACCATCCACTAAAAGTTGGATCGATGCTGTGGGTACAGAACATTTCGGTGGAGGGGAGACTACTCTTGGATGGAAGCCTGGAGATAAGGATCTGGAATGGGATAGGACAATTGAAGCCGTACAGGGCAATAAGCTTATTCTCGACGCTCCGATTACTACCGCTCTCGATCCGCTGTTCGGTGGAGGTACAGTTTCGGCTTATAAGTGGCCGGGAAGGATTGCTGAGGCTGGTGTCGAAAATTTGCTCATGCGTTCAACATATGATCCAGCAAATAAAAAGGATGAAGATCATCGCTGGATGGCGATAACTATGAATAATGTTATTGATGCCTGGGTTCGTCAGGTGAAGTTTGAACATTTCGCCGGATCGGCAGTGCAGCTGTTGCCTGCAGCCAGACGTGTAACGGTTGAAGATTGTATTTCACTATTTCCGGTTTCTGAGATAGGGGGGCAGCGCCGCTATACTTTCTACACCCTTGGGCAGCAGACATTGTTCCAACGGTGCTATGCGGAGGACGGATATCATGATTTTGCTGTCGGATATTGTGCTACAGGTCCAAACGTTTTTGTTCAATGTGAATCATCGCTGCCGCACAGTTTTAGTGGTGGGATTGACAGCTGGGCTTCCGGAGTCTTGTTTGATATAGTAAATGTAGACGGTCAGGCACTGAGTTACATCAATAGAAGTCAGGATGCGCAAGGTGCAGGCTGGACTGCAGCAAACAGTGTTTTCTGGCAGTGTACGGCCGCTCTTATCAACAACTTTGCGCCACCGACAGCAAATAACTGGGCGTTCGGTTCCTGGGCTCAGTTTTCGGGTGATGGCTACTGGAATGGATCAAATGAGCATGTAAATCCTCGCAGTTTGTATTACGCACAGCTTACTGAGCGAGTAGGCAGCGACGTGGCTAAGCGTGCTTTTTTGATGGAGGTTCCGACAGAAGCATCAAGTAGTCCGAAAGTAGAAGTAGCTGCTGAGCTTACAGCGGCTGCACAAAGACCTGCCGTGCTATTGAAGGACTGGATTGCAGAGGCCGGTACACGAAATCCTATTCCTTTGGTGGCAAAAGCTGTGAAAACCATCGACCAGATCGGTGTTAAACAGCCTGTTAAAAGACAGCAGGCTGGTTTGACACATATTAAAAACGGATGGCTTCTGAGAGGGAATGAGGTGATGAAGGGGGCAAGGCATAATGTACCATGGTGGAGAGGAACATTACAGCCCGAAGATCTCAGGAAATCACAACCTGCTGTAACGCGCTTTGTTCCGGGCAGGACAGGTCTGGGACTCACCGATGACCTGAATGAGGTAACAAATAACATGAAAAAAGCGAACATTGTCGCTCTTGATCATAATTATGGTTTGTGGTACGAGCGTCGGAGAGATGACCATGAGCGCATTCGCCGTATGGACGGTGAAGTTTGGGCTCCTTTCTATGAACAGCCTTTTGCAAGGAGCGGTCAAGGGTTGGCATGGGATGGTCTGAGCAAATACGATCTTACTAAATACAATACCTGGTATTGGAGCCGCCTGAAGCAATTTGCGGATCTTGCTGATGAGAAAGGACTTGTTCTGATTCATCAAAATTATTTTCAACATAATATCATTGAAGCCGGTGCACACTATTCTGATTCTCCATGGCGTACTGCAAATAATATAAATAATCCAGGTTTCCCCGAACCTGTCCCTTATGCGGGGGATAAGCGTATCTTCCTGGCAGAGCAGTTCTATGATGTATCTCATCCTGTAAGAAGGGCCCTTCACAGAGCTTATATACGCCAGTGTCTTGATAACTTTAAGGAAAATAATGGAGTTATTCAGCTGATCAGCGCGGAATTTACCGGTCCGCTTCATTTCGTTGAATTCTGGCTTGACGTGATAAAGGAATGGGAAACTGAAAAAAATAAAAAAGTCGTTATTGGGCTGAGCACAACTAAAGATGTTCAGGATGCTATATTAGCTGACGCGACGAGATCGTCCGTGGTTAACCTTGTTGACATCCGTTACTGGCACTATCAGGCTGATGGTACCGCGTATGCGCCGGAGGGAGGCCAAAGTCTGGCACCAAGACAGCATGCAAGGCTTCTAAAGCCAAAGAAAACGTCCTTTGAGCAGGTTTACCGTGCAGTGAGTGAATATAAAAAGAAATATCCGGCTAAAGCTGTGATGTACTCCGGTGATAACTATGATAGTTTTGGCTGGGCTGCTTTCATGGCTGGTGGATCGTTACCGCAGCTGCCTGCGTCTGTTAATACGGAGCTGCTTGGTGCTGCTTCGCAAATGACCCCGGCTGAAAATTCTGGAGAAGGAAAGTATGTTTTGGAAGGTAAAGAAGGGATGATCGTGTACTCGACTGTCGGAAATAATCTGGAGCTTGATCTGCGCGCATTCAAAGGGTCGTGCAAGTTGACCTGGATAAATCCGAAGGACGGTCAGATCCAGAAGAAATCAAATATAGTTAAAGCAGGGGGAGTCCTGCAGGTAGATAAGCCTTCATCCGGAGAATCGGTATTATGGGTAAGTCATATTTAGTTACACACTTAAATTGTTAATAATGCGTCGTATTTTTTATTTATCGCTTGTAGCTCTGTCGGTATTAGTGGCATGTAATGCTGAAAAGGAAATTTTACAGAAAACCGGGCCACTAAAGGTGTCTGAAAACGGGAGATATATTGTAAAAGAGAACGGAGATCCTTTCTTTTGGTTAGGAGATACAGGTTGGTTATTGTTTGGAAAACTTAGTCGCGAAGAAGCAGATAAATATCTTGAAGACAGGAAAGAAAAGGGCTTCAATGTCATCCAGGTGATGATGCTGCACACGCTTTCAGCAGCAAACTTTTATGGTGATTCAGCGCTGGTAAATAAGGATGTGTCTAAACCGCTTGTTACTGAAGGGAGTGATGCTGCTGACTCATTACAGTACGATTATTGGGATCACATGGATTATATCATAGACAAGGCTGAAGAAAAAGGCTTGTATATGGCACTTGTGCCGATCTGGGGGACGAATGTAAAAGATGGTCACGTTTCCGTGAGCCAGGCAGAGTCTTATACTACGTTCATCGCCAACAGGTATAAAGACCGCTCAAATATTATTTGGTTAAATGGAGGCGATATTAAGGGTAGTGATTCTATCGCTGTTTGGCAGGCAATTGGAAAAGGACTACGTGCTAACGACCCTAACCACCTGATCACTTTCCATCCGAGAGGACGTACTTCTTCAACAGAGTGGTTTCATAACGAGGATTGGTTGGATTTCAATATGTATCAGTCAGGTCACCGTCGTTACGATCAGGATACCAGCTCAAATGAAAAGAATCATTTTGGAGAAGATAACTGGAAGCATTCACAATACGATTATTCTTTAACTCCTGCTAAACCTACCATTGATGGCGAGCCATCTTACGAGGGCATTCCACAGGGATTGCACGATACGCTTCAACCTCGCTGGACAGATAGCGATGTTCGCCGTTACGCTTACTGGTCTGTTTTTGCTGGTGCTTTCGGTTATACTTACGGTCAGAATTCGGTTATGCAGATGCATAACGCAAAAGATAAAGGAAGTGCTTATGGTTCTCATCAGTACTGGGATGACGCGATCAACGAACCGGGAGCCGGACAAATGGTTCATATTAAAGATCTGATGCTGTCACGTCCGTTCCTTGAGCGTGTACCTGATCAAACGCTTGTAACAGATAACGGCGAAAAATACGACTATCTGGTTGCGACACGTGGGGCTGACTACGCGTTTATTTACACGTACACTGGCAGAAACATTAAGGTGAACATGGGCAAGATCAGTGGTGATAAGGTTAAAGCGAGCTGGTTCAATCCAAGAGACGGAAAAACTACAGAAATTGGTGAGTTCCCGAATACAGGTACTCATGAGTTTGATCCTCCAGCGGAAGTAAAGGCAGGAAATGACTGGGTTCTTATTTTGGATAAAGCATAATTATGAAGAACCGTCTGGTAATAGCGCTTATTTCAGCTGCCCTTTTTGCGTCGTCGTGCTCTAAGCAGGCATACGTTTTTACTTCATTCCATGAGCCCGCAGATGCGGGCTTAAGGATGTTGTACAGTCAGGATGGCTACAAATGGAATGATTTTAACAGAGTTTTTCTGAAGCCTGAAATCGGAGATCAGAAGATCATGCGCGATCCATCTATGGTTCAGGGTCCGGACGGTACATTTCACCTGGTATGGACTACGGGATGGAAGGGAACAAAGGGCTTCGGATATTCGAGCTCGAAAGACCTGATCAACTGGTCGCCTCAACGTTCCATAGACGTGATGAAACATGAGCCTACAACAGTAAATGTATGGGCACCTGAAATCTTCTACGATGACGAGGAACAGCAGTTTATCATTATCTGGGCTTCTACCATTCCTCACCGTTTTCCAAGAGGAGTAGAGGATGAAAGTAACAATCACAGGATGTACTCTGTCACTACAAAGGATTTTCAGACATTTAGCGAAACAAAGCTGTTCCTTGACCCCGGATTCAGTGTTATCGACGCTGTGATCGCCAAGTTAGATAAAGGGAAGTATGCATTGGTATTAAAGGATAACACACGTCCGAACCGATACATGAGAATTGCTTACTCTGACAAAGCTATGGGGCCGTACACCGGCGTTACCGATGCTGTAACCGGAATATTGACGGAAGGCCCGAGTGTGGTGAAGGTCAAAGACCAGTGGCTCATGTATTTCGATGCTTATGGGGAAAAGACTTACCGTGCGCTGGGTACTCAGGACTTTAAGAAGTTTGAAGATGTAACCAGCAGGCTTTCTATTCCGGAAGGACATAAGCATGGCACCATTGTTCCCGTGCCGCAGCGTCTTATCAAAAAGATGCTGAAAGATTCAGATCAGGGAAAAGACTGAAGAAGAAGAAAAAAATATGATTTTAAGCAAATATAAATCCGGCCTGGCAGCATTCATGTTCATTGCGGGCACTGGTATAATAAATACATTGCAGGCTCAGGATGTTGTACATTATACCGGTACGACGCTATCGAACATAGACTATCACCACGGACAGCTAAGTCCTGCGGTTGGTGTGCACAACATCCAGATCATGCGGGCAAACAGAGAACAACCCAGTCAGGAAAACAGCTACGGATGGACGTACAATCACGCGACCAATATGGCTTACTGGAACAATACCTTCTTTCTGCATTATCTGAGCGATCCGGTAGGAGAGCATATCCCTCCCAGTCAGACGCTGTTAATGACTTCAAAAGATGGTTATAACTGGACAAAGCCTGATATTATTTTCCCTCCGTATAAGGTTCCTGATGGGTATCGCAAAAGCGGCGTTGAAGGAGTGGCTAAGGATTTGTATGCTATTATGCACCAGCGTATGGGTTTCTTCGTATCAAAAAAGCAGCGCTTACTTGCTCTTGCTTATTACGGAATTGCCATGGATGCAAAGGATGATCCTAACGACGGTAAGGGTATAGGACGTGTAGTCAGGGAAATATATAAAGATGGAACATATGGCCCTATCTATTTCATACGTCATAATAAGAGCTGGGATCAAAAAAAATCGGCTTACCCGCTTTTTACGAAGAGTAAAGATAAGGGCTTTGTGGAAGCCTGCCGTCAATTGTTATCTGATCCTCTGGTGACGCAGCAATGGGTTGAAGAAGCGGATCGCGATGATGAGTTGATTCCCTTGAAGAAGCAGTATAAAGGACTGAGTTCCTATCACTTGCCTGATGGGAGGGTAGTAGGCTTATGGAAGCATGCCTTGACAGCGATCAGTGAAGACGGTGGCAAAACCTGGCCGGAAAGTGCAGTAAGGGCCCCGGGTTTCGTAAACAGTAATGCTAAGATTTGGGGACAGAGAACGTCAGATGGTAAATATGCGACGGTGTACAACCCATCGGAATACCGCTGGCCTTTGGCGTTGTCAGTGAGTGAGGACGGATTGAACTATAAAAACCTTTTGTTAGTAAATGGTGAAATTTCTCCAATGCGCTACGGAGGCAACTACAAGTCGTACGGACCACAATATATTCGTGGTATTTCTGAGAACGATGGCACTCCGCCAGATAATAATATGTGGCTGTCGTACAGCATGAATAAGGAGGATATTTGGGTGGTGAAAGTGCCTGTGCCTATCGTTGATAAGGCGGCTCAGCATGCGAATGATAATTTTAACACCTTGCCTGCAAATGAAGAGCTAAGGTTATGGAATGTTTACAGTCCGCTATGGGCACCTGTGAAGGTGGAAAAAGCTACTGACGGATTGAAATACCTCACCCTGAAAGATAAAGACCGGTATGACTATGCGAAAGCAGAACGCATTATACCAGCAACTAAAAAGCTCGTTGCTGAATTTGATGTAACAGCGGCACAGAATGACTTTGGAGTGCTTGATATTGAGTTCCAGGATAGCAAAGGTTCTCCTTTTGCGCGCCTGACTCTTGATTCGGTAGGTAACCTGAACTTCAAGGCTGGCTCCCGATATAAAGGGATTCTGAAATATGAAGCAGGCAAAAAATACACTATTAAAGTTACTTTGGACACGGAGACGCGTATGTGTACAGTAAACGTTAATGGTGAAAAGAATTGGAACGGAATTGCTTTCTCTCCTGTAGCTGCAATTGAGCGCGTAGTTTACCGCACAGGAAATGTGCGTCGCTTTCCAGATATAGATACTCCGGCAGACCAGACCTATGACCTTCCCAATGCGGGCTCACCGGATCGTGAAGCGAAGTATACCATCGGACAATTGAAAACGTCTGCACTATGATAAAGAGGCTTCTCGTTTTGGCCATATGTTTGATCGCTTCAGTCCACTTGAGTGCTGAAGTGGTCCTACCCAGAATTCTGGGGCACAATATGGTGCTTCAGCGGGAGCAGCCTGTAACCGTTTGGGGAAAGGCATCAGTTGGTGAACAGGTTCAGGTGTCTTTTGCCGGACAGAGAAAATCTGTTCAGGCTGATGCCGTTGGTAACTGGAGGGTTGTTCTCGAGCCGATGAAGGCATCCGGGATAGGGCAGGATATGTCTATAACGGGGACTAATACGATCGTCTTAAAAAATATTCTGGTAGGGGAGGTATGGCTGTGTTCGGGACAATCGAACATGGAATACACCATGAGAAAGAACAGTAAGGTAGCAAGGCCTTACAACGGGCATAATCCTGTAGATGAGTTGAACTATGCCGACAATGACAGCATCCGGATATTCCTGGTAAACAGAAAGGAACTTATCAAGCCTGACCCGGCGCATGGGGGTTGGAATGTTGCCCGTGATTCGGCACTGCGATCGTTTTCCGCTGCTGCTTACTTTTTTGCGAAAGAACTGGGTCAAAAGTTGGGTGTTCCTGTGGGAATGATCTCATCGGCTATTCCGGGAAGCAGAATAGAACCATGGATACCAGCAGTACTTATGCCTGATGGTGATGGGGAGCCCGGTAAGTTTTACAAGCCTATGATCGAACCATTGCAACCTTTTGCAATCAAGGGACTCTTATGGTATCAGGGCGAGAGCAATTGTTTCCTGAACGAAAGAGCTCAATATACCGACAAAATGAAACTGCTGATTAACAGCTGGCGAACAGCATGGGGCAGAGCCGACTTGCCTTTCTATTATGTTCAGCTTGCGCCTTTCTACTATTCAAAGAGTGAGGGGAAGACAAAGCTGGAAGTTCAGTCGCTACCTGAATTCAGAGAAGCTCAGGAGCAGGCGCTTCAGGTATCGAACACCGGTATGATCGTTACTACAGACCTGGCCAGTGACATCAACGATATTCATCCTCCCATGAAGTGGGAGATCGGAAGAAGGCTTGCGGTTATGGCGCTAAGTGACACTTATGGTGTTGATGTTGTAGGGCATGGTCCGGTTTTCATGGATATGCATACCAAAGGGGGCAAGATTGAGCTCAACTTTAAATATGCCGGTTCGGGACTTTACAGTAAGGATGGGCAACCGCTAAGATGCTTCAGCATAGCGGGTAGGGATGGCAAATTTGTGGCTGCTGCTGCCGTTATCAGAAATAATAAAGTTGTCGTTTCATCACCTGCTGTGAAAACACCAGTTAATGTTCGCTTTGCATGGAACGAGGCTGATCAACCTAATTTTTATAACGGAGGGGGATTGCCTGCAGCCCCTTTCCGTACTGACCGGGCAGCCGGATTAATAAACAATGAACTTTTATATTCGAATAATTAGCATGAAAGTACTTTATATACATTTCATTTTTTTCTTTTTTCTTTTCTCACTTGGTGTTAGCGCACAGGAGACACAGAAGCAAATGCTCTCCGGTACGGGTAATGATGATACCGTAAACTGGGACTTTTACGTTACCGGCGGAATGAAAGCGGGCAAGTGGTCTACCATTCCTGTGCCATCAAACTGGGAGCTTCAGGGCTTTGGCAAGTATGACTATGGGTTTTCAAAAGATAGCCTAAGAGGAAAGGAGCAAGGTATGTACAAGCGTACTTTCAAGATTTCTAACGACTGGAAGAATAAAAAGATTGACATTGTGTTTGAAGGGTCAATGACTGATACTGAGGTGAAAATCAACGGCAAGTTGGCCGGTCCGATTCACCAGGGTTCTTTTTATGTATTCAGATACGATATTACAAAACTGGTGAAGTTTGGATCAGATAATTTGCTGGAGGTAAAAGTATCTGAGCATTCGGCAAATAAGTCTGTGAACGCAGCTGAACGTGAGGCTGACTTCTGGCTATTTGGAGGTATTTTTCGTCCGGTTTACCTGGAAGGCCTTCCAAAGAATCATATTGAAAGGGTATCTATCGATGCCAAGGCCGACGGATCTTTCCGTGCAAATGTTATTACTTCGGGATCTGCGACAGAAGTAGGTATAAAGCTATTTCATGCGGATGGGAAGCCATTTGGTTCAGAGTTTAGGTCTAACCTGAATAAGAAGTCTGGCTCTGCTCTGATGAGTAATGCGTTTCAGTCGCCAAAGCTTTGGTCTGCTGAGTTTCCGAACCTGTATAGCGCTGAGTTTACCCTCTATCAAAATAAGAAAGCGGTACATACTGTAAGCAAGAAATTTGGTTTCCGTACGGTAGTGGTGAAACCACGTGATGGTATGTACGTCAATGGCGCTAAAATTAAATTTAAGGGCGTAAACCGTCACTCTTTTTGGCCGACGTCAGGACGCACCACGAGCAAAAGTTTAAGCATTAAAGATGTGCTTCTGATGAAAGAGATGAATATGAACGCTGTTAGGATGTCTCACTATCCACCAGATGGGCACTTCCTGGATGTTTGCGATTCTTTAGGCTTATACGTAATGGATGAGCTTGCTGGATGGCACGGACATTATGATACACCTACAGGTACGAAATTGCTTAAAGAAATGATTGTCAATGATGAAAACCATCCATCGATCGTTTTCTGGGCAAATGGTAATGAAGGCGGTCATAATCTGGAGCTGGATACCATTTTCAGACAGTTAGACCTTCAAAAAAGGCCGATCATTCATCCGTGGCAGTTATTCGATGGCTTCGAAACACAGCATTATCGTGAGTACGATTATGGAATAGGAAACTACATGCATGGCCGTGAGATTGTGATGCCAACAGAGTTCCTACATGGAATGTATGATGGCGGACATGGCGCAGGGTTAGAAGATTACTGGAAGGCGATGTGGGATAGCCCATTATCTGCAGGTGGATTTTTATGGGATTTCGCTGATCAGGGGGTTGTACGTACTGACAAGAACAATATTATAGATACAGATGGAAACCACGCTGCCGATGGAATCGTGGGTCCGCACCATGAAAAGGAAGGAAGCTTCTATGCAATTAAAGAAATCTGGAGTCCGGTTTATATTGAACGCAGGGAAATTGCGGAAGGATTTGACGGTGTATTTAATGTGGAGAACCGCTATTCCTTTGCCAACCTTAATCAGATAGGCTTTTCATGGAAATTAGCGAGGCTTAAACAAATAAACGGTGCTGCAGGTGATTCTATAAAAGGACAGATCCAGAGTCCTAACCTGAAGCCGCTTGAAAAAGGTGCTCTTAAGGTTGAGCTCCCTTCTGACTGGAAATCATACGATGTATTGTACATTACCGCAACCGGTACAGATAAAAGAGAGGTGTTCACCTGGAGTTATCCAATCGTTCGTCCTGCTCATGTGGCTTTAAGGATTGTTAAAAAAGACGCTGCGAATACTGCAAAGATTAGTGAAACTGATTCATTGTACCAGGTAACAGTTAATGATCTTAAAGTTTCTTTCACTAAACGAACAGGAATTTTACGTGAAGTGAAAAATGATAAAGGTATTATTCCGTTTAATAATGGACCGGTTCTACAGGAAGGTGTGAACAACTTTGCAGGATTCAGCTACAGAATGGAAGAACAGAATGTTGTGATCGAATCGAAGTTTGATAGAAAAACCAGCTATAATATGCTTCAGTGGACCATTTATCCATCCGGTTGGGTAAAAATGAAAGTCAACTATTTTCCTGGACAGTATTTTACTTCTGTTGTCGGCTTGAACTTTTCATACCCTGAAAGCAATACAAAAGGTGTTGAGTACATGGGTTCGGGACCTTACAGAGTGTGGAAAAACCGGATGAAAGGTAATCAGATTGGCGTGTGGGATAAGGAATATAATAACTCAGCCACCGGAGAGCCTCCGTTCCAGTATCCGGAATTTAAGGGCTACCATGCCAACATGTATTGGATGAATTTCCACGGCAAAGACCAGTCTTTCGCTGTTGTAACTGAAAATGAAGATTTATACTTCCGGTTGTTTACTCCTAAGATATCTGATGATCCTTATAAAAACGTCGCCCCGGTTTTCCCTTCAGGTGATATATCGTTCATGCAGGGGATTTCTGGAATAGGAACAAAGACTCAGAAGACTGAAACAACAGGACCTATGGGAATGAAAAATATTTTCTACGATTACGAAAAAGATCCGTCTCGTGCGAAAGAGATCACTTTGTACTTTAACTTCTCAGGAAAATAGAATGAAATTGAAAGTCTATAAAAGTCTCACCCTAAAGGTGGGACTTAGCTTTATCTTGATGCTGATCTGTTTGCCCGGCTGGGCGACAGGAATTCAGCTTCAGAATCTCCGCTGCGAGATGCTGACAGATCCTCTGGGGATAGACGTGCTTAACCCGCGGCTCAGCTGGGAAATTACATCTTCGGCGAGAGGCTTGAAACAAAGCGCTTACCAGATCCTTGTGGCTTCACAGCCGGATATGCTGGAAGCGGGAAAGGCTGACCTTTGGGATTCGGGCAAGAAGAACTCCGATGAGTCACAGCATGTAGTGTACAGCGGTAAGAAGCTAAAAAGTAAGGATAAGGCTTACTGGAAAGTTATCGTATGGACGAATGATGGCGGTACTGCTTCGAGCGGAATTTCGAAGTGGTCTATAGGGCTATTAAATCCGGTAGATTGGAGAGGCCGGTGGATAGGTTTGGATCGCGCTTTTAAGTGGGATGACGAAGGCCAGTGGTCTCGTCTTTCAGCTCGTTATTTCCGTAAGGAATTCGATGCCAAGAAAACGATTAAGTCGGCATCTGTTTACATTATGGGGATGGGAATGTATGAGCTTTATATCAATGGCGCCCCTATTGGTAATCAGGTGTTGGCACCTGTTCCGACAGACTACACGAAAGGTGTTAAATACAATGTTTTTGATGTTACGGAGTGCTTGAAAAGTGGGGTAAATACCATTGGAACTGTTTTGGGGAACGGCCGCTTTTACACGATGAGGCAAAGTTATAAGCCTTATAAGATTAAGACCTTCGGATACCCGAAGATGCTTCTCAATCTGGAGGTCAATTATACTGACGGAACCACTGAAACAATCACTACTGACGATACCTGGAAGGTGACGGCTGATGGTCCGATTCGCTCCAACAATGAATATGACGGTGAAGAGTATGATGCTACCAAGGAAATGCCGGGCTGGAACAGGACGGGCTTCGACGATACGAAATGGCTCAAGGCGGAATACGTTCAGGAGCCGGGAGGGATGTACGAGGCGCAGATGACCCCTAATATGCGGATCATGTCGACAGTGAAGCCTTTGAGCATCAAGTTTCTGAAACCGGGGGTTTATATTATGGACATGGGTCAGAACATGGCAGGATGGGTCAAAATGAAAGTTAAAGGTAAGAGAGGAACTGCGGTTTCACTTCGCTTTGCAGAAACCCTACAGAAGGATGGTGAGCTTTTTCTGGAGAACATGAGAGATGCTAAGGTGAATGATCTTTACATCCTTAAAGGAGAGGGTGTAGAGACCTGGCAACCTTCTTTTGTGTATCATGGATTCCGTTACGTCGAGATCAAGGGATATCCTGGTACTCCTAAAGTTGAAGATTTCGAAGGTGAAGTGGTGTATGATGAAATGAAGACGGTTGGTAGCTTTGAGACTTCAGACCGTACTATCAATCAGGTATACAAAAATGCTTACTGGGGAATTTTAAGTAACTATAAGGGAATGCCTGTAGATTGTCCGCAGAGAAACGAGAGACAACCGTGGTTGGGTGATAGAACAACCGGAGCCTATGGCGAAAGTTTTATATTCAACAACGGTCGCCTGTATGCAAAATGGTTGGACGATATTCAGCAGGCACAAAAGGCTGATGGTAGTATCCCAGATGTTGCTCCGGCTTTCTGGAGATATTACGGCGATAATGTGACCTGGCCGGGAACGTATATTACGGTAGCCAATATGCTGCTTCATCAGTATGGCGATGTGCGCTCTGTAGAACGACATTATGAGTCGATGAAAAAGTGGATCTTTTACATGAGTGGAAGATACATGGAGAACGACCTGATCACTAAGGATAAGTATGGTGACTGGTGCGTTCCTCCTGAGTCAAAGGAAATGATTCACTCAAGAGATCCGAAGCGGCAAACAGATGGCGTTTTGATTGCAACCGCAACTTTTTATGATCTGTTGATGAAGATGGAGAATTTTGCGTCTGTTGTGGGCCAACCTGACGACGCAAGCCGTTACAGGGCGTTAGCAGAGAAAATCAAGGCTGCCTTCAATGACAAATTTCTGAATAAGTCCACTTTCCAATATGGGAATAATACGGTTACAGCGAACCTTTTGCCGATGTATTACAATATAATTCCTTCAGATCTGAAAGCGAAAGTTTTCAAAAATATTGAGGAGAAGATCCTGGTTGAGAATAAGGGTCATATCAGCACCGGAGTTATAGGAACGCAAATGCTGATGCGGGGACTGAGCGAAAACGGAAGAGCTGATATTGCTTATAAGATAGCGACTAACCGGGATTACCCGAGCTGGGGTTACATGGTGGAGAACGGTGCAACAACGATCTGGGAGTTATGGAATGGCAATACTGCCAGTCCGAAGATGAATTCGCAGAACCACGTTATGTTGCTTGGAGACCTCATCGTTTGGTATTATGAGAACCTTGCAGGGATCAAGTCAGCCGAAAAATCAGCCTTTAAGGAGATTGTGATGAATCCTACCTTACCTGAAGGATTGAATTCTGTTAAGGGCTCCTACTATTCTGCTTATGGCCGGGTACTTAGCAACTGGTCCAGAGATTCCAGGTCTTTTAACTGGGAAGTTGAGGTTCCTGTTAATACGACTGCTCTCATCTCCATTCCGGCAAAATCGGGAAAGGACGTGAAAGAGGCCGGAAAATCAGCTTCGGGTTCTAAGGGAGTTAAATTCATCAAAATGGAAGACGGCCGTGCCGTTTTTGAAATAGGATCAGGACAATACAAGTTTACAAGCAACTTATAAAATGAAGATTAAAGGAATAGGCACACTGGTATTTTTTCTGTGTTCTGCGTTTGCATTATCAGCCAATGCGCAAAGCCAGAAATGGAGAAACGGAATTGTTAAAGACGAATTTATATATGAAAAAGCACCCTTTCCATCATGTCATTCTGCGACCATCGTAGAGACGCCCAAAGGGTTGGTTTACGCTTTCTTTGGAGGTACTAAAGAACGTCACCCAGATGTTGAGATCTATGTGTCGAGGCAAGTAGATGGCAAATGGCTCGCTCCTGTATCGGCTGCTCATGGAATTCAGCCAGATGGCAAGCGGCTGCCTACATGGAACCCTGTATTATATCAGGTAGAAGGTGGTGACCTTCTTTTATTTTACAAAGTTGGTCCGAAGCCTTCTGAATGGTGGGGAATGTTGAAGACCTCTAAAGACGGTGGTGCAACCTGGTCTGAAGCTCAAAAATTACCTGAAGGATACCTAGGTCCGGTCAAGAACAAACCTGTCCTGTTAAGCAATGGAAATCTTTTCTGCCCTACGAGTACAGAGGGTAACGGATGGAGAATACATTTTGAAGTGACACCAGACTTTGGTAAGACCTGGCGTAAAATAGGTCCTCTTGATCCTGGAAAAGACACCCTTGACGCTATTCAGCCAAGTATTCTGGATCACGGGAACGGCAAATTGCAGATTCTTGCACGAAGCAGAAACAGGGCGCTGGTTGAAGCGTGGTCAAACGACAATGGCGAAACATGGTCTCCTTTGGCTAAAACAAGCTTGCCTAATAATAACTCGGGCACAGATGCTTTAACAACAAAGGATGGAATGCATGTATTGGTTTACAACCATGTACTGCCTCCGGGAAAGCTGGCTAAAGGAGCCAGAACACCTCTCAATGTTGCAGTATCTAAAGACGGCAAAAACTGGAAAGCTGCTTTAATCCTTGAGGATTCTCCTATCAGCCAGTATTCCTATCCTGCTGTAATCCAAACTTCTGATGGAATGCTTCATTTTGCATATACATGGAGAAGAGAGAAGATGAAGCACGTGGTGGTAGATCCTGCCAAGCTTAAGACTAAGAAGATTAAAAAGGGAAAATGGCCTGCGCTTAAGGGTTATGTTGCCCCTGTAGGAGCCGAGGCTCGTGAAGATTTGTAATAACGTATGTCAGTTTTCAAAACTTATATTTTATTGTTCTTTTTGTTCTGTTTTAGCATTACAGGTAGAGCGCAGAACTCAGATGATCAGTACCGCAAGCCTCTGCAGTTGGTGCTGGACGATATTCAGAAGCGTTTCAATGTAACGATCAAGGCAGATCAGGCGCTTGTAAAGGACAAGTGGGTAACTTATGCTGACTGGCGTATTCGCACTGATGTAGATGTGACCCTCAACAATGTCTTGTCGCCTCTTGATTTAAAGGTTAATAAGGAAGGTCCCGGCAAGTACAAGTTGAAGAATTTCGAATATCATCGGTGGGAGGTTGAGGACGGATGGCAGCGTTTGGACAAGATTGCTTTTTCTTATCATGATGTTGCTACTTGGGCACAGCGTAAAGTTTTGTTGAAACAAGAATTATATGCAGCGCTGGGGCTGGCCAACTTACCGGCAAGACCTTTATCGAAGGCTATTGTTACACCTAAGCGGGTGATGAGTGGTTATACCGTTCAGAATATAGCTATTGAGATCTTGCCGGGGGTATTTGTCAACGGCTCGCTATACAGTCCGGCAAAGTTTAAAGGTAAGATCCCTGTAGTGTTGAGTCCTGACGGCCATTGGGGCGGACATCGCTTCCGGAAGGATGCTCAGCTTCGCTGCGCAGCAATTGCTAAGATGGGAGCTATGGCATTCAGTTACGACCTATTTGCGTGGGGAGAATCGCTCCTTCAGTTTAAGAGTGAAGATCACCGGCGGAGTCTTGCAGTGACGATTCAGGCTTTGGGCGGTATCCGGATTCTGGATTACCTGCTGACTCTCGACGGCGTTGATAAAAAGCGTGTGGGGATTAGCGGAGGTTCAGGCGGAGGCAGTCATACGACACTGATGACAGCACTGGACGACAGGATTACGCTTGCAGCTCCTGTAGTATCGCTCTCTTCGTACCACTTTGGCGGCTGTCCATGTGAAAGCGGAATGCCGATTCACCAATGTGGAGATGGAACAAACAATGTAGAAATAGCAGCCATGGCGGCGCCGCGACCGCAGCTTGTTGTGTCAGACGGAAAAGATTGGACGGATCGGATGCCGGAGCACGACTTTCCATACCTGCAAAAGATCTATGGGTACTACGGAAAATCAGACAATGTTGAGAACGTGCATTTGCCGGATGAAGGGCATGACTTTGGCATCTCAAAAAGAAAAGCACTATACGCCTTTCTAGCCAAACATTTCGATCTGGACCTAAAGGCTGTCCAGTTCGTTAATGGTCAGGAAAGTGGTGTAACAATCGAGCCGGAAAAGGCACTGTATGTTTTTGGTGATAACGGTGAAAAACTACCGGCTCATGCGATAAAAGGGTTTGAAAATCTGGAAAGGGTGTTCAATACTCAGACAAAAAGATAGTTTGATAGTAACTCGAGTGAATTGAAATGGAAGATAATACAGAGAAAATACAACGACGAAAGTTTCTGGCTCAGGCGGGCTTAGCGCTTGCCGGAACTCTTTTACTGCCCAGGATGTTAAGGGCTGAAACAGGTATGGCCAAGCTTTTTGCGGCTGATTCCTCTCGTTATAAAGTGGCTGTCGTTGATCTCATGATCCTGAAGAGGCAGAAGTTGAGTGCTATCGCGTTGGCAAAGGAGATTGGGGCTGATGGACTGGAGATAGATATGGGAGGGCTCGGAAAGCGGGAAACGTTTGACAATAAACTGGCTGATCCGGCCACGCGTAATGAGTTCCTTACACAGGTTAAGGCGCTAAATATCGAGATATGCTCCCTGGCGATGACAGGTTTTTATGCACAGTCGCTCGCTACACGGCCTACCTATAAACGGATGATTCAGGATTGTATCGATACTATGGTAGCGATGAAAGTCAAAGTTGGCTTTTTACCTCTTGGCGTACAGGGTGATCTGGTCAAGAACCCCGAACTGCGTCCTGCTCTTGTAGAACGGCTGAAGGTCGCAGGTAAAATGGCAAAGAAGGCGGGCGTCATGATCGGTATCGAAACCGCTCTTGACGCCACTCAGGAACTTAAACTGCTGAAAGATATTGGATCTAAGAACGTGAAGTCCTACTTCAACTTCTCCAATGCCCTTAAAAATAATCGTGACCTGAGCAGTGAGCTGAGGATTCTTGGGAAGAAAAATATCTGTCAGATCCACTGTACCGATGATGACGGTGTATGGTTGGAAAATAATCCCCGGATAGATATGAAGCAGATTAAGGCTACTCTTGATGATATGGGCTGGAGCGGCTGGCTTGTTGTTGAGCGTTCAAGGGATGCTAACGACCCGAGGAACGTCAAACGGAACTTCTCTGCGAATACCGCTTACGTTAAGTCAGTGTTTCAAAATTAATTTGTAATATAATTGTTGAAGATAACATCATACAATATATAGCCAACTTCTTATAACAATAACCTGCATGCTTAGAGTATTTTTGTGTTCTAACCAGAATACTTAGATAAATTATGCACAAACTAGCAGTTGTTATATGCCTGTTCTTTTTTACAGCGCAGGTTATTGGAAAGGATCTGGAAGTGAGTAATCTTCGTACCGAATACAAAACGAATCCCTTGGGTTTGGACTTAAAGGCGCCACGCTTCAGCTGGGAGCTTGTATCTTCGGGACGGAACGTTTCTCAGACTGCTTATCACATTTTAGTATCCGACAGCAAGTCGGTCCTCGAAAAAAATATCGGTAACATCTGGGATAGCGAACTTGTAAGTTCAGATACTTCCATTCAGGTCGCTTACAAAGGGAAGCCGCTTGTTTCTGCGCAACGTTACTATTGGAAAGTGAAAATCGTAGATAATAAGGGCAATAACTCATCCTGGAGTGAGTCAGCCATGTGGCAAATGGGATTGCTTAATGCTGCAGACTGGATGAACGCCAAGTGGATAGCGTATGATAAGATTCCTGATTCTCTTGCAAATCCGCTGGTTTCTGATGCTAAGAAGGACAAAACCAATGATAATAACATACTACCCTTATTGAGGAAAGACTTCCGTGTCAGGAAGCAAGTTAAAAAAGCGACTGTATTTATCTCCGGACTTGGGCATTTTGAGTTGAGTCTGAACGGAAAAAAGGTTGGAGAGAACTTTCTTGATCCGGGGTGGACCAAGTACGACAAGCAAGCTCTGTATGTTACATTCGATCTTACTGAACAGTTAAAAAAAGGCGACAATGCGATAGGAGTGATGTTAGGTAACGGATTTTACTACGTTCCTCCAGTGAGGAAGCGCTTCAGGAAGCTAAAATCAGCTTTTGGGTATCCGAAGATGATCTGTCGTATTGTCATTGAATATGCAGACGGTACATTTGAAAACGTGGTCAGTGACGCTTCATGGAAAACAGCAAAGAGTCCTGTTATTTTCACGAGTATTTACGGAGGCGAAGACTATGATGCTAATCTTGAGCAAAAAGGTTGGGACTCACCTAGATTTAAAGCTAAATCATGGAAACCTGTTGTCGTTGTAGACGGCCCTCCTGTACTTGATCCGCAAATGGCTGAGCCCGTTAAGATCATGGAAAGGTTCTCGCCTATAAAAATAACAAGTCCTGAGTCTGGCAAATGGGTTTATGACATGGGGCAAAACGCTTCTGCTGTTCCTTATATCCAGGTAAGGGGCAAAAAAGGAGATACGGTGCGCATTTCGCCCGGCGAATTGCTCAAGCCAGATGGAACGGTCAATCAAAAGGCAACGGGCAGTCCGCATTACTATGAATATATTTTAAAGGGCGACGGTTTGGAAACCTGGCATCCGCGCTTTACTTATTATGGCTTCCGTTACCTGGAAGTCAGCGGAGCGGTACCGTCCGGCAAGCCAAATGATTCCGGTCGACCTAGTGTAGAAACCTTGCAAAGTCTTCATATTCGCAACTCGGCAGCAACGGTTGGGCAATTCTCCTCATCCTCTGATCTGTTTAACAAGACCCATGGGCTGATAGACTGGGCTATGAAGAGTAATATGATGAGCGTTTTGACGGACTGTCCGCATCGCGAAAAGCTCGGCTGGCTGGAACAGGTTCATTTGATGGGTGGTTCTGTTATGTATAATTATGATGTGCTAAACCTTTACAGGAAAACGGCGGAGGATATTCGTTATTCGCAAACGAATGACGGTTTGGTTCCTGAAATTGCACCTGAATTTGTAACCTTCTCATGGGGAGGAACAATGTTCAGAGATTCACCTGAATGGGGAAGTACCAGTATTATCGCTCCCTGGTATGCCTATCACTGGTATGGCGATGAGCGTATCCTGGAAGATAATTATGATGTAATGAAGCGTTACATTGGGTATCTCAAAAATCAGGCTAAAGGACATATATTGTATCAGGGGCTGGGCGACTGGTTTGATCTCGGTCCGAACAGGCCAGGTGTATCTCAGCTAACGCCAATGGGCGTAACGGGTACAGCGATATTCTACTACGATCTGGGAATTATGAGTAAAATAGCACGGAAGATCGGGAAACATCAGGATGCTGTGGAATATGATGCTTTGGGGGTGCTTGTTAAAAAAGCCTTCAACGAGAAGTTCTTCGATAAAAAAACGAAGCAGTATGCGACAGCCAGCCAGACTGCAAACGCTATGGCCATCTACATGAATCTGGTAGATCCCAAAGATAAGGATGCCGTTCTCGCCAATATAATCAAAGATATTAAGGATAGAAATAATGGTCTTACAGCTGGAGATATCGGTTACAGATATGTGCTCCGCGTACTGGAAGAAGCTGGTCGCTCAGATGTGATATATGATATGAACAGCCGTTCAGATGTGCCGGGTTACGGATATCAGCTCGCAAAGGGAGCAACTGCCCTAACAGAATCCTGGCAGGCACTGGAAAATGTGTCGAACAACCATTTTATGCTTGGCCATTTGATGGAGTGGTTATATAGCGGGTTGGCAGGTATCCGCTCGGCAGAAGGAAGCGTTGCTTATAAAGACATCGTGATCCATCCCGAGCCGGTTGGCGATCTTACGAGTGCAAAGGGAGAATTAGCTTCTCCATACGGTAAAATTGAAAGCAGTTGGATAAAGAAATCCGGTGGTTTTGAACTGAGCGTTCGCATTCCATCAAATACGTCTGCCACTATTTACTTACCTGCTTCATCAGGCAGCATCATTAAGGAAAACGGTAAGATTATCAAAGGTGAGCCGGAATTTCGTAATATAAGGTTTGAAAAGAACAGAGCAGCGATTACAGTAGGCTCAGGTTCTTATTTGTTTAGTGTTCAATAATTTAGATGATATCCATGAATATTAGAAACGTATTGCTTGTTTCTCTCTGTGTGTTAGGTTTTATAGGCGTTGTAAACGCTCAAGCGGACAAAAAAGCCGTGTCAGACGAGCAGATGCGTGCAGTTTATAACGAAATTAAGACGCCCCATAAGTATGGCCTGGTAATGGTTCCGCCGGATGATTCTGAAAAGATGGATTGCCCGAGCGTATTTAGGAAGGGAAATAAGTGGTACATGACTTATTTGATCTACGGCGGACGGGGATATGAAACCTGGCTTGCAGAAAGCAAGAATTTGCTGGATTGGAAAGTCAAAGGTAGGATAATGTCGTTTTCTGATACTACAGATTGGGACGTGAACCAAAAGGCAGGTTATGTGGCATTGCAAGATCCGAAGTGGGGAGGAAATTACAAATGGAAATCATTTAAAGGTAAACACTGGATGTCTTACTTCGGCGGAAACTCAAAGGGATATGAAGCAGGGGTGCTTTCTATTGGTATAGCACATACTAAAAAAGATCCAACAACTGTTCATGAATGGAAAAGGCTGGACAAACCGGTTCTGACTCCTCATGACAAGGATGTGAGATGGTGGGAAAACAGCACCATGTATAAGACGTCGGTGCTATACGATAAATCAAAAAGTACAGGTGCTCCATTTGTCATGTACTACAATGCAAGGGGCGACAGCTTGAAGCCTCATCGTGGCAGTGAGCGGATTGGAATGGCTCTGTCTGATGATATGATCAACTGGAGACGTTTTCAGAAAGATCCGGTAATGGGGAAATTCAACAAAGGTATCACGGGTGACGCTGTTGTTCAAAAGATGGGTGATCTATGGGTGATGTTTTACTTCGGAGCATTTTGGGAAGGAACTAAAGGAGCGTTCAATCGCTTTGCCTGCTCGTATGATCTGGTGAACTGGACGGATTGGAAGGGCGAAAACTTAATTGAACCATCAACGCCATATGACGAGTTGTTTGCTCATAAATCATTTGTTGTGAAGCATAAAGGTGTGGTATATCACTTCTATTGTGCCGTGAACAAGAAAGACCAGCGTGGTATAGCGGTAGCTACATCTGTGGACAAAGGTCTTAGTAAGTTAAATTTCATTCAATCTTCAAAAAAATAAAGGATAGTATGATTCGTTCATTCCGCCGTATATTTTTAATTACTATTTGTTTCATTTCTGTCCAGCAGTTGCAAGCGCAGAATGGCTCTTCTTCAAGGAAGCTATTCAACAAGAACTGGCGCTTTTCCCTTGCGAACGATAGTTCTGCTGTTAATCCCGGTTACAATGATTCCGGATGGCGCGTGCTGAACCTGCCGCATGACTGGAGTATCGAGGGAGCTTTCAGTGAAAGTCATCCGGCTAAACCAGAAGGAGGCGGTCTGCCTACGGGTGTTGCCTGGTATAGAAAAACATTCCATGTGCCAACGTCGGTAAAAAATAAAAACGTTTATATAGACTTTGATGGGGCTTATCAGAACAGTGAGGTTTGGATAAATGGCCAGTATCTGGGCAAGCGACCAAACGGGTATATATCGTTCCGGTATGACTTAAGTCCTTACCTGCAGTTTGGTAAGAACAACGTGATTACCGTGAAAGTGGATAATTCGGATCAACCGAATTCCAGATGGTACTCGGGATCTGGGATTTACCGCAACGTGTGGCTGGATGTTACGGAGAAAGTACATGTGGCGCAGTGGGGAACGTTTGTTACCACTCCACAAGTAAGTAATGAGGAAGCGACCGTGAATGTGAAAACGGATGTTAGCAATACTAGCGGAGCTGCAAAAGCTATCCGGGTTAAGACGAGCATTTACGGGAAAAATGGAAAGCTGGTATCATCAGATATTAAAGACCTGACTATCTCCGGTTCAGCTTCTGATTTGACTCAGGAGTTTAAGATCACCCACCCGGATCTATGGTCGGTTGAGAACCCTTATCTTTACAAGGCAGTTATTGAGATATTTGAAGGAAAGAAGCTTAATCACGCCTATGAAACTACATTTGGTATCCGCTATTTCAATTTTGACCAGAAGACGGGCTTCAGTCTGAACGGGAAACCGCTTAAGATTCTGGGTGTATGTAATCATCATGATCTTGGTGCTTTGGGGGCAGCTGTAAACGTTAGAGCAATGGAACGCCAGCTCGAGATTTTAAAAACAATGGGTACTAACGGAATTCGTATGGCGCATAATCCACCGGCACCCGAGTTGTTGGAGTTATGCGACAAAATGGGCTTCATTGTAATGAACGAGACGTTTGACATGTGGGCCAAAAAGAAGAATAAAAACGACTACCACCGTGATTTTAAAGAATGGCATGTGCGCGACCTGGAGGATCATATTAAGCGTGACCGTAACCATGCTTCTGTGTTTATGTGGAGCATTGGAAATGAGATCAGAGAGCAGTTTGATAGTACCGGTATAAGCATCACAAGAGAACTGGCTGCAATAGTTAAGCGCCTGGATCCAACACGTCCTGTTACTTCTGCTTTGACGGAGATGATACCTGAAAAGAATTTCATCTATCAATCAGGAGCCCTTGATTTGTTAGGATTTAACTATAATCATGCTAAGTATGACAGTCTTCCTGAGCGTTTCGTGAATCAAAAGCTCATTGCGTCTGAAACTACATCAGGTCTTATGACTCGTGGTCATTATGATATGCCTTCAGACAGCATCCGGATCTGGCCTCACAATGCCAAGACTAAACTGACCACAGGAAATCCTGATTGGACCGCGTCTGCATATGATAATGCTTATGCTTACTGGGGTTCCACTCACGAAGCTACATGGAAGACAGTGAAAAGACAGGACTTTATGGCTGGGCTGTATGTTTGGACTGGTTTTGACTACCTTGGAGAACCAACTCCCTATCCATGGCCTGCAAGAAGCTCTTATTTCGGGATCGTTGACCTGGCCGGATTTCCAAAAGATATTTACTATATGTACCAGAGTGAATGGGCTGACAAACCTGTTCTTCATATACTTCCGCACTGGAATTGGGAAGCTGGAAAGACAGTAGACGTTTGGGCATATTACAATCAGGCAGATGAAGTTGAGTTGTTTCTGAACGGAACCTCACTTGGCTCACGCAAGAAAGAAGGTGAGGATTTGCACGTTATGTGGAGAGTCCCTTTTCAGGCTGGGACTTTGAAAGCGGTTTCGCGTCGTAACGGTAAAGATGTGCTTGTAAAGGAAATTAAAACGGCAGGAGCTCCAGCGAAAATAGAGTTGGTTGCTGACAGGATTAAGGTAAAGGCTGATGGAAAGGATATGTCGTTTGTTACCGTGCGCGTCCTGGATGCAGAAGGTAATCTTGTTCCGGATGCTGATGATCTTATACAGTTTACAGTAGAAGGCAAAGGCTTCATTGCCGGCGTTGATAATGGCTACCAGGCAAGTATGGAACCTTTCAAGGCGAATTATCGAAAAGCCTTTAATGGTCTGTGCCTTGCAATTCTGCAAACTACAGAAGGGTCAGGAAAAATAAAATTGACAGCCAAAGGAGCGGGACTAAAGCCGGCGACGCTAAGTATCAGATCTGCGAAGTAGAACTGGTTAACCTTCAGTTAATTATTGAAACGAACAAACCATTATATAACGCTTAAATTATTTTGAATAGGTTATGAACAAATACAGAAACATCAGCAAGGCATTTTTAGCCTTCTGTTTATTCTCGTTATTATCCACAGGTAGCTTTGCGCAGAGCAAGGTAACCTGGATCTGGTATCCGGGGGACTTTGAGATATGGCTGAGCAATGATATGCAGAATCGCCGTACTGAGAGGGGAACATTTTTTCCTCCTTTTTGGAGACAGGATAGCCACTATGTGCTTATCGATTTTCATAAGGTTTTTGATTTAAAAGAAGCTGAAGAAGTAGAGATCAGGGCAGAAGGGCAATATAACGTAAAGCTTGACGGGAAAATGGTCAGCGGTTATCCGAAGAAAATCACTATCCCGGCTGGTAAGCATAAGTTAAACCTTAAAGTTCATAATCAGCAACAGGTACCTTCTATCTATGTAAAGGGGAAGACTGTTGTCTCTGACTCGAGTTGGTTGGTGACGTTTGAAGACAAGGAATGGATAGATGAAACCGGTAAAGCTTCTGACCAATCGGGTACCACCTGGTTACAAGCGGGCTCCTGGAACTTTGACAAGCCGGATCTTCCTCCTTCTACTTTCAAACTGAATACGCGGCCTCAATATGCTGTGTCATCTAAAAGGACTGGAAACAGCCTGTTGATTGATTTTGGCAAAGAGACGTTCGGCTTCGTAAAGCTTCATGGTCTGAAAGGCAAGGGTAAAGCGAATCTTTACTACGGCGAGTCTAAGGAAGAGGCCCTGGCCACTGAGACTTGTGAAACCATGGATAATCTGGATATTAATAAATCTGTTGCCGGGGATTCACTCATAAATCTTTCAAAGGCATTCCGTTTTGTAAATATTCAACTAGATCCGGGCGTGAATATCGACTCTGCGTCTATGCTATATGAGTACCTTCCTGTAGCAGACAGAGGTAAGTTCAGATCTTCGGATGCGCAGTTAAATAAGATCTGGGATATATCAAAATATACCATGGAGCTCACTACGCGTGAGTTCTTTATTGATGGCATAAAACGCGACAGATGGATCTGGTCAGGGGATGCGTATCAGAGCTACCTGATGAACTACTATTTAGCGTTCGATTCCCGTTCTGTGACACGCACGACACTGGCATTGAGAGGTAAGGAGCCTGTGAGCAGTCATATTAACACGATCATGGACTATACGTTTTATTGGTTCCTGGGTGTGCATGACTATTATAAATATACGGGAGATAAGGAGTTTGTGACTCAACTCTACCCGCGCATGAAAAGCCTTATCGACTATTGTCTTTCTCGCAGAAATGCTAATGGTATGATGGAAGGTCTGGCAGGCGACTGGGTGTTTATAGACTGGGCTGAGAAACTTAGTAAGCAGGGTGAGGTGAGTTTTGAGCAGCTGTTATTCTGCAGAAGCCTGGAAACAATGGCCCTATGTGCCGATCTTGCGAATGACGCTTCCGGGGCGGCTAATTACCGCAAGATGGCAGCCGACTTAAAGGCAAAAATTTTTGAAGCGTACTGGAATGACGAGAAGAAAGCGCTTGTGCACAGCCGCGTCAATGGCGTTCAATCAGATAATGTGACGCGTTATGCGAATATGTTCGGGATATTCTTCGACTACTTCAATGAAGAGCAGAAGGAGCAGGTGAAGCAAAGCGTCCTGTTGAATGACAATGTTCAGAAAATTGTGACACCTTACATGCGTTTCTATGAGCTGGAAGCATTATGTGCGATGGGAGAGCAGGACTATGTATTGAAGGAGATCAAAGATTATTGGGGAGGAATGCTTGATCTGGGAGCTACGTCATTCTGGGAAGAATATAATCCTGACAAAAAAGGTGAAGAGCATTATGCTATGTACGGACGCCAGTTTGGAAAGAGCTTATGTCATGCCTGGGGTGCAAGTCCGATTTACCTGATGGGTAAGTATTACTTAGGAGTACAACCCTTAACTGCTGGCTATGAAACCTATTCTATCCAACCCGTTCTAGGGGGATTAAAGTGGATGGAAGGATCAGTGCCTACTCCAGGGGGCGATATCAAGATCTATTGCAGCACCAGTGAGATCAAAGTAAATTCTCCGGTTGGAACGGGCGTTTTAAAAATAAAAAGCCGTACTAAACCTGTATGTAAGAATGCAGCTGTAGTATCAAAGGGAAATGGACTTTATGAGATAACTCTCAAAAAGGGCCAGGATTATAAAATTGCGTATAAACTTTAACATGAATAAAACTAGTCTTCGTTCATATTTTATGACGCTGGTGTATATGTGTGCCGGTGCTGTTTCTGCCCAAACTGTAGATGGTTTGCCGGCGGTTGTTCCTCCCGTGCCTGGAATATTTAATCTTGAACCCTGGGAAGACCAGACAGTAACCAGCATCAACAGGGAGCCTGCCAGAGCTACGGGATATTCGTTCAAGTCGGAAAAGGAAGCTTTGGTAGGGGATAGGGATAAAAGCGGCAGAATACTGATGTTGAACGGGGACTGGGATTTTTCTTTTGCCTTCAAACCCGATGATGCGCCTAAAGACTTCTATAAATCCAGGGTTTCTGGCTGGAAGAAGCTGGAAGTGCCATCGAGCTGGGAAATGAAAGGATACGATATTCCAATTTATAAGAGTGCGGTTTACCCGTTCCGCCCGGTTGACCCTCCCCGTGTACCGAAAGACTATAATGCTGTGGGGTCTTTTCAAAAGGTGTTTAATCTGCCTGTTGACTGGAAGAATATGAATATAACGCTTCACTTTGGTGGTGTGAGTTCTGGCTTTAAAGTGTGGTTAAATGGTAAGTTCCTTGGCTACGGCGAGGATAGCTGTCTGCCTTCTGAGTTTAACATCACGCCTTATCTTCAGGCGGGAGAAAACATCGTGTCTGTTCAGGTTATTCGCTGGAGCGACGGTGCATATTTGGAAGATCAGGACCATTGGCGAATGAGCGGTATTCACCGGGAGGTGATGCTGATGGCAGAACCTAAGGTGCGTATAGCTGATTTTCACTGGCAGGCCAAATTAGACAAGGATTACAAAGATGCTGTATTCAGTATCCGTCCGCGTATCGACAATTTCAGTGGCAAAGCCATTCCCGGCTATAACCTAAAGGCTCAATTGTATGACAAGCATGGCAAGCCAGTTTTGAGCAAGCCACTGGAGCGTTCCGCTGAGTCTATTGTAAACGAGATTTACCCAAGGCTGGATAACGTAAAGTTCGGCCTTCTGGAGACAACGATAAAGAATCCGGACAAATGGAGTGACGAAACTCCCACCTTGTATACTTTGGTGCTTACATTGACCGACTCATTGGGCAATGTACAGGAATCAAAGAGCTGCAAAGTTGGCTTTCGTTCTATTGAGTTTTCAAAGGAAAACGGAAAGCTTCTTATCAATGGGAAAGTAACTTATTTATATGGCGTAAATCGTCATGATCAGCATCCTTCTAAAGGGAAAGCCTTGTCGAGAGAAGATATTCGCAAAGATGTGGAGATGATCAAGCAGTTCAACTTTAACTGTATCCGTACAAGTCACTATCCGAACGATCCGTATTTCTATGACCTGTGTGACGAGTATGGCATTCTGGTAATGAATGAAGCTAATCATGAAACACATGGATTAGGTGGTAAATTAAGCAATGATCCAACCTGGACGCATGCTTTCATGGAACGTGTTACCAGAATGGCAATGCGCGATAAGAACCATCCAAGTGTGATTATCTGGAGTCTTGGAAATGAAGCAGGTCGCGGTCCGAATCATGCAGCAATGGCAGAATGGTTGCATGACTTTGATGTCACCCGTCCGGTCCATTACGAACCGGCTCAGGGAAACCACCGTGCTGAAGGTTACATCGATCCTTCTGATCCACGCTATCTGAAGTCAAACGACCACTCGCACCGTATAGGCAACATAACAGATCAGCCGTATGTAGATATGATTAGTCGGTTTTATCCGGGAGTTTTTACTCCAAAGCTGCTTCTTGATCAGAAAAATAATGATAACAGACCGATAATATTCGTGGAATACTCTCATGCCATGGGGAATTCCAATGGTAATATGAAGGAGTTTTGGGATATCTTCCGTTCCAATCCACGCATGATTGGTGGCTGTATCTGGGAGTTCAGAGATCACGGATTAATTAAAAAAGATTCAACCGGAAAAGAATTCTTTGCGTACGGGGGGGATTTCGGTGAAAAAAGACACGACTCAAATTTCTGTATAGATGGTATTGTATCATCAGATGGTCGTCCTAAAGCGGCAATGTATGAATGCAAACGGGTATATCAACCTGTTGAGACAACGATGAGGCCTGGCAATATTCTGCATATTGAAAATAGGCATGCTGCTAAATCACTAAGCGGATACGAGGTCACTCTTATAATCCGCGAAGACGGAAAGCCAGTTATTACTAAAGTACTTCCACGTGTTAATTTAGCTGCAGGAAAGGATACACTGATAAATATAGGTCGTTATCTCCCTAAGCTGAAGGGTGGATCTGAGTATCTTGCGGATATTCACTTTACACTACCTCAGGATGAACTTTGGGCACCTAAAGGTCATGAAATTGCGTCAAATCAATTTGCGGTTACCGGAGTTGCTGAGAAAAGTAATGTTGCTGGAAAATATGCGAACATTCAGTTAGATGAAACTTCAAATGCGTTCAATCTGAGCGGACAGTCTTTCAAGGTAACTATCAGCAAGGAAAACGGTGCCCTGGTATCTTATGTAAACGCAGGAGAAGAACAGGTTTTCAGTCCGCTTTTACCTCATTTCACCAGACCGCAGACAGATAATGACCGAAGAGGGTGGAAGCCGAACAGGAAGCTGAAAGAATGGTATGAAGCGAAGTTGACGCTGACAGATGTGAAGGCAGAAAAAGTTGGTACCGGACAGGTCCGCGTAAGCAGCAATTATTCCTTGATTGAAGGTAAGGCTACAGCGAAAGTTGTGTACACCCTGAACGGGGATGGAGTGCTGAAAGTCGACTATTCACTGAACCCTTCTACTGACCTGCCAAATATTCCAAAGGTAGGTATGCAGATGGGTATCCGCAGAAACTATGAGCAGATATCATGGTATGGCAGAGGTCCGGTTGAAAACTACCTCGATAAGCGCTATGGTTTTGATGCGGCGATTTATTCACAGCCTATCCAAAGCTTCATGGAGCCCTATGTTTATCCCCAGGAAAACGGCAACCGTACTGATGTGAGATGGATGCAGCTGGCCGACGCAAAGAACGGCAAAGGCTTGGTTGTAGCTGCCGATAGTCTTTTAAGCATGAGTGCATGGCCGTATACCGAAGAGGAGATAGTAAGAGCTAAGCATTGGCACCTGTTAAAGGATGCAGGATATCTAACGCTTAATATTGACCTTATCCAGATGGGTATAGGAGGTAATGACACCTGGACGGATGTGTCTGCGCCAATTGAGAAGTATCAGATTCCTTCTAAGCCATACCAATATACATTTTACATGTTGCCGGTAAAATCTAAGCAGACGGATCCGGGAGCTATTGCCAAGAAAATTCGATTTTAATTAGGAAGAATAAATGATGATCAAGCGATATTTCATGCTGCTGACAGCAGTATTATGTATTCTAACAAGCGTCACAGCTCAGCCGGATGAAAACCTGGCAGAGCCCTCAAAGCCTTGGGTGTTATGGTATTGGATGCACTCCAGCTCTTCTAAGGAGGGGATAGCCAAAGACCTGGAAGCGATGAAAGAAGCGGGCATTGCAGGTGCGTATATTGCAACCATCAAAGGTACAACCAATCCTCCTTTGTTTCAACCCGTAACTGCACAGCTGTCACCTGAATGGTGGGAGATGATCAGGTTTGCGATAGAGGAGGCAGACCGTATGGGACTTAAAATTGGTTTATTGCCGGGAGACGGTTTTGCGACAGCAGCCGGACCATGGATCACGCCTGAACTGTCCATGCAAAAAGTGGTTTGGAACAAGACCGAGATAAAGGGGGAAAAGCTTTTTAATGATACTCTTAGCAGTCCTCCTTCTTACAAGGGGTATTATAAAGAACTCGCTGTCATGGCTTACCCAACGCCCGGCGGTCCTGTGCAGAATACATATAACACGATTCCTACGATCACGACAAGCATCCCTGGAAAAGATGCTTCTTTTCTGATTAAAAAAGGGAATAAGGAGAATTTCGCCAGTAATGATCCCTGCTGGATTCAATATGAGTTCAGTAAACCTTTTACCGCCAGAAACGTTACCATCCATGTTAACAACTTCAACACACAGTCTCAACGCTTAGCTATTGAGATAAGTGATAATGGAAGAGATTTTAGACGAATAACACAGATGCAAGCACCCCGTTCAGGCTGGCTTGACTGGGATTCTGATGTAACGCACGCAATTACGCCGGTTACTGCCCGTTATTTTCGGTTTGTGTACAACCGAGAAGGTTCTGAACCGGGAGGAGAGGATCTGGATGGTGCGAAATGGAAACAAAATCTGAAAATTGCCGGTATTGAGCTTTCTTCAGAAGCGAAGGTTCATCAATATGAAGGCAAGACTGGGGAAGTATGGCGGGTTAGTCCGCGAACCACCACGGAACAGCTGGCTGATGAACTGTGCGTACCTCTCAATAAAATTCAGGATATTACAAAATATGTTGATTCGAATGGAAAGCTGAAATGGAAACCTGCAGCAGGAAATTGGACTATTCTGCGGATCGGACATACGTCAACGGGACATATGAATGAAACTGCCGGAGCAGGCAAAGGGCTCGAATCTGACAAGCTTAACCCTGAGGCAGTAACACTACAATTTAATAACTGGTTTGGCAAAGCGGTGCGTACTGCGGGACCGGAGCTTTCTAATCGTGCTTTAAAAGTCTTTTATATCGATAGCTGGGAGTGCGGCAGTCAGAACTGGACTCCTGCATTTCAGAAGGAATTCAAAACCCGTAGGGGATATGACATGAAGCCATATCTACTGGTTATGGCCGGTGTCCCAGTCCAGAGTGCCGATGTATCGGAGCGGTTCCTTTATGATGTGCGTCTTACCCTTGCAGAATTGTTGAATGACAATTTCTACAAAGTAACAAGAGACTTAGCTCACAAGAGCAATGCTCAATTTGGCTCGGAGACGACGGCACCGGTGATACTTTCCGACGGACTCCTGCACTACAAAGAGGTGGACATACCTATGGGCGAATTCTGGTTAAGAAGCCCATCTCATGATAAGCCGAATGACATGGTCGACGCTATCAGCGGAGCGCACATATACGGAAAACCAATCGTTCAAGCCGAGGCATTCACGCAATTAAGAATGGCTTGGGATGAACATCCCGGGATGTTAAAATCTCTACAGGATAGGAATTATGCAATGGGTGTTAACAGGCTTGTATACCATGTGTTTACTCACAATCCCTGGGTAGATCGAAAGCCAGGAATGACACTGGATGGAGTTGGTTTGCTATTTCAAAGGGACCAAACCTGGTGGAAACCAGGAAAAGCCTGGGTTGATTACGCAGAAAGAGCTCAACAGCAATTGCAGAAAGGCTCCTTTGTAGCGGACGTCGCAGTATTCACCGGAGAAGAAATTCCGAGAAGGGCAATTCTACCCGATCGTCTCATAAATACACTTCCGGGAATTTTTGGCAAGGAACGCGTTGCAAACGAAAAAGCGAGGGTAGAAAATAAGGGATTGCCAATGAAGCAAATGCCGGAAGGTGTTAATGTTTCTGCTAATTTGTATGAGCCTGAAAATTGGAATGATCCCTTGAGAGGTTATGCCTATGACTCTTTCAATCCGGATGCTCTTCTGCGCTTGGCTCGTGTCGAGAATGGGCGGGTGACCTTTCCTGGAGGTGCCAGCTATGGGGTACTCGTTTTCCCTGGAAAGCATCAGATGCATCCAAATAGCCGGATAATGTCTGTTGAAGTAGCCGAAAAAATTCTTCTATTAACGAAGGAGGGTGCGACAGTCATCCTTTCAGAACGACCTCTAAGTACTCCAGGACTCGCTCATGCTGATGAAAGGGATCAGAGATTAAACGAAATAGCTGAAGAGCTTTGGGGGGGAACCTTTGGAAAGGTCCAGGATGGAGACGAGAGTTTCCAGAGGAAAGATTTAGGAAAGGGAAAGGTAGTTCTAGGGCCTTTCCATGCGTCTTCGTTTGAAAAATTAGGGATAGCGAGAGATGTTGAGATATTTGATTCTTCAGCAAATGCTGCTTCCGGCTTCGTCTGGACCCATAGAAAAGATAAAGATTCAGACATTTATTTTGTTGCTAATCAGGATTCCGTTAGGAAAGAAGCGACTATCTCGCTAAGAACAACAGGACGTATTCCTGAGCTTTATGACGCTGTCACCGGGGAAGGCTTTGCTGCCAGGAGCTACACTCTGGAAAACGGAACTACCAAATTAAGCTACCTCTTCGAGCCTAATGCCTCTGTGTTTATCAACTTTACTAAGCCTGCGTCTGAACCTGTTCGGGCGGAAGGTAAGAACTGGATCGAAACGGAATATCTGCAAACCCTGTCGGAACCCTGGCTTGTCAGCTTTGACCAAGATTTAGGCGGACCGGCAGAGCCTGTTCGCTTTAAGAATCTCAGCAGCTGGAGCACTCATCATGATACACTTATTCGCAACTATTCAGGTACTGCAAGCTATGCGAGCAGCTTCAAAGTAAAATCACTTAAGGAAAGTAATAAAATGTATCTCGACCTTGGCGAGATTGCCAATATCGCTGAAGTGATTGTCAATGGAAAGAACTGCGGAGTAATATGGACTGCACCCTACCGGGCAGATGTTACAGCAGCGATCAAGAAAGGAACGAACTCAGTTGAAATACGCGTCACCAATACCTGGGCGAATCGTTTAATGGCTGATCAACGCTTGCCTCAGGATAAGCGTATCACCTACACTACCGCACCTTTCCGCCTTCAGGGAAAGCAACCATTAAAAGGAGGCCTTCTCGGTCCTGTAAAACTAGTTAAATCGAAAAATAATTGAAAGGAACCAATATGAAAAAGATTTGTACAGGTCTTGCTGCAGCGGGAATGCTGCTCATGGCAAACGCCACTGGCTTCGCCCAACAGAAAAGCTTGGTAAATACATCAAATAGCCCATATGCAAAACTGAAAGGTGTTGATATGAGTGCTGTCAAGTTAACCAACGGCTTCTGGGCAGACCGCTTTAAAGTGTGCGAAGAGGCGATGGTTCCCTATATGTGGGAGCTTTATAAAGATCCTAACAGGGCACACGCATTTACCAACTTTGAAATAGCAGCTGGTCTGAGGGAAGGAAAGCACACAGGTCCTCCGTTCCATGATGGTGACTTCTATAAGCTCATTGAAGCACTTGCTTCCGTGTATGCGTCTAACAAAGATCCGAAGATTGACAAGTTGATAGATGAAGTGATTCCGGTAATTGCCAAATGTCAGCGCGAGGATGGATACATACACACTCCTACAATGATCGAGGAAAGAAATCGTGCAGCAGGTGCTAAGGAATTTAAGGACCGCCTTCATTTTGAAACCTATAATCTCGGACATCTGATGACGGCTGCCTGTGTGCATTATCGTGCTACAGGCAAGACCACCCTCCTGGATATTGCTAAGAAAGCAACGGACTATCTTTATAATTTTCATGAGAAAGCTTCACCAGAATTGGCAAGGAATGCAATCTGCCCGTCTCACTACATGGGTGTGGTTGAAATGTATCGTACAACTAAAGATCCGAGATATCTGGAGTTATCCAAGAATCTCATCGATATCCGCGGTCTTGTTGAGAACGGAACGGATGACAACCAGGATCGTATACCCTTCAGAAAGCAAACCAAGGCGATGGGGCATGCTGTTAGGGCAAACTATCTTTACGCAGGTGTAGCTGATGTATATGCTGAAACGGGAGACACCTCACTGATCTCTCGTTTAAACCTGATGTGGGATGATGTTACCGAACGTAAAATGTACATCACCGGTGCATGTGGAGCATTATACGATGGAGTATCACCTGACGGTACATCCTACGAGCCTTCAGACGTGCAAAAAACGCATCAGTCCTACGGCCGCGACTATCAACTTCCCAACCACACTGCTCATGGAGAAACCTGTGCAAATATTGGTAACGTGCTTTGGAACTGGCGGATGCTGCAGTTGACCGGAGATGCACGATACACTGACGTGATGGAGCTTGCTCTTTATAATAGTGTGCTCTCCGGGATTAGCTTAGACGGAAAGAACTTCCTCTATACTAATCCATTAAGCGTATCTGATGATCTCCCTTTCCAGCAACGTTGGTCTAAAGACCGGGTAGGATATATCGCATTATCAAATTGTTGCCCTCCGAATGTGGTTCGTACCGTCGCAGAGGTAAGTAACTATCTTTATAACGTCTCAGATAAAGGTCTTTGGTTCAATCTTTATGGAGGCAGCGATCTTGCAACTACACTTGCAGACGGTTCCAAAATAAAGTTGAGCCAGGTAACTAGCTATCCTTGGGATGAAACAGTAAGCGTGAGCCTAAAAGAAGCTCCTCGCAAAGCTTTTTCCATGTTCTTCAGAATACCGGGATGGTGTAAGAATGCAAAGTTGACCATTAACGGGAAGCCTGCGGATGTAACACTTACAGCCGGTAATTATGTAGAGCTGAATCGTAAGTGGTCCAAGAATGACAAAGTTGAATTAACTCTCCCTATGCCTGCTACTTTAATGGAATCAAACCCATTGGTAGAGGAAACCAGAAATCAGATTGCGGTTAAAAGAGGACCGGTCGTTTACTGCCTGGAGTCAACTGATATTCCTAAAGGGGAAAATCTTTTTGACATCACTATTCCATCAAACATCGCTTTCACACCTGTAAAGACGACTATCGAGAATAGTCCTATAACTGTCCTTGAAGGTAAAGCAATCAGCACAGGAAAAGGTGGCTGGAAGAATACGCTTTACCGTGAGATATCAGCAGAACAGAATCCGGTGCAAATACGTTTGGTTCCTTACTACGCATGGGGAAACCGCGGACATAATGAGATGTCAGTTTGGTTACCCTTAAGCCGATAATACTTCAATGAAACATTTATTTTCAGTACTTTTTCTTTTTGCAGCTCATTTAAGTCTCCGTGCGGAGATCAGAATGGCCTCTATATTCACAGACAATATGGTCCTGCAGCAGCAATCCAATACCCCGGTATGGGGTTGGGCAAAAGCAGGGCAGACGGTAACAGTCGTTCCATCGTGGGATAATAAGTCATACTCCGTCAAAGCTTCATCTTCAGGTAAATGGAAGGTCGAGATTGCTACTCCGTCTGCCGGGGGGCCTTATGAGATTACCGTAAGTGATGGAACACCATTCAAATTAAGCAATGTGCTCATCGGAGAGGTATGGCTATGTTCAGGACAATCTAATATGGAAATGCCCATGAAAGGTTTCAAGGCACAGCCTGTATTAGGTTCCAACGATGCTATATTGAAATCAAGAAACAAGAATATCCGGATTTACACAGTACCAAGATCTTCTTTCACTGAACCGCAGGAAGACAGCAAGCCTTCTCCATGGAAGCTGGCTGAACCTGAATCAGTGTCCAATTTCAGTGCCACTGCCTACTATTTCGCCCGGTTGTTAAATGAAATGCTGGACGTGCCGGTTGGTGTAATTAATTCCAGCTACGGCGGATCATCAATAGAAGCCTGGATGAATCCGGAAACATTGAAACCATTCAGGGACATCAAAGTTCCGGCGAAGAATGATCCGATAATTCAGAAAAGCCGTACACCGACGACCTTGTACAATGGGATGATAGATCCGATTATTGGCTACGGCATAAAAGGTTGCATCTGGTATCAGGGAGAGTCAAATTATGAACGCCCCGATCAGTATGAGCAGTTATTTCCAGCTTTAGTAAGTCAGTGGCGTAAACAGTGGAACATAGGCGTATTTCCATTCTACTATGCTCAAATTGCACCATTTAATTATACCCAGCTTCCACCTTATTATCTGGGCGGGAAGTACAACTCCGCTTACCTCAGAGATGCTCAGCGGAAATCAGCGTCCGTTATTCCGAATTCGGCTATGGCGGTGTTAATGGACGTAGGTGAGGAGAATTGTATCCACCCGATGAATAAGGAAGCCGGCGGAAAGAGGCTTGCACTACTAGCGCTTGCTAAGACATATGGAATGAAAGGCTTTGGCTTTGCAAGTCCTGAGTATGTTTCTTCAGAAGTAAAAGGTAGCGTGATGGTGCTCAAATTCAACAATGCATCCAATGGCTTTACATCCTACGGCAAGAAACTGAGCCTATTCGAAGTAGCCGGTGAGGATAAGGTCTTTCATCCTGCGGAGGCGATTATTGGCGGATCAAGTATATCGGTTTCCTCGCCATACGTAAGTCAACCTGTACACGTTCGCTATGCTTTTAAAGACTTTGTGATTGGTGATCTTTACAGTACAGAAGGATTGCCTGTATCTTCATTTCGTTCAGACAATTGGTAAAGATGTTTAAAAGGGTATTTTTAGTTTTTATAGTTAGTTTTACTGCATTATGTGGAAGTGCGCAACCAGGCATAGAGCAGTATGATCTGGTTTGGGACAGGCAAAGCGTTAACTCAAGTGAGTCGATGCCTTGCGGAGGGGGAGATGTAGGGCTTAATGTTTGGGTAGAGGGAGATGAGCTGCTTTTCTACATGTCCCGTAGCGGAACTTTCGATGAAAACAATACGCTTCTTAAGCTTGGAAAGGTAAGACTAAAACTTAGTCCAAACCCTTTTAGTCAGGACGACTTTAAACAAACTCTGATATTAAGGGATGGACATGTAGATATTCATACGAAAAAGGGAGCTGCAAACACGCATTTGAGGGTATGGGTAGATGTTTTTCGTCCTGTTGTGCATGTCGATGTAAACAGCACGATTCCCCTTACGGCGGAAGCATCTTATGAAAGTTGGCGACACATAGATCGCTTCCCTAAAGGCAAAGAAAATAATGCGAACTCATATAAATGGGCTCCTCCAACACCCGTGGTTACCTTTAAAGATTCGGTTCTCTTTGACGGTAACGGCATCATGTTTTACCACCAAAACAGAAAGAATACAGCATTCGATGTGGTGGTTAAACAGCAGGGGATGGAAAGTGTGAAAGATCAGATGATGAATCCTATTGCAGAACTTTGTTTCGGTGGATTCATGCAAGGCTCAAACATGATTGCGGCAGGTACATACATGGGTAAGTATCATGATACGGAGTTTAAAGGTTGGACACTCAAGAGCCGAAAGCCCGCGAGAAGTCATCAGGTAGTAGTCTATCTGCCCATAGCTAAGGCAAATGAACACTGGAACTCTAAACTGGAATCTCTTGTTCAAGATAACCAAAAGGCAGTAAAAACAGCAAAAAGACAGTCCCAAAACTGGTGGCAGAATTACTGGGAACGCAGCTATATCTACCTTGACTCAGCAGCATCAGATAAAGCCTCGACAGCGTGGCAGGTTGGCCGCAACTACCAGTTGTTCCGGTATATGCTCGGTTGTAATGCCTACGGTGAGTATCCTACTAAGTTTAATGGCGGCCTGTTTACCGTCGATCCATCATTTACGGATTCCACATTGAAATTCACTCCGGATTTCCGTAACTGGGGAGGAGGAACACATACAGCTCAAAACCAAAGATTGGTTTATTGGCCGATGCTCAGGAGTGGAGATATTGATATGATGAAGCCTCAATTTGACTTTTATAACAATATGCTGAGGAATGCTGAGCTACGTTCCGAATTCTATTGGAATCATAAAGGTGCGAGCTTCACTGAACAAATTGAGAATTTTGGATTACCTAATCCTGCAGAGTATAACTGGAAAAGGCCTGCAGATTACGACAAGGGGATGGAATACAATGCCTGGTTGGAATATCAGTGGGATACCGTTCTCGAGTTCTGCCAGATGATTGTGGAAACACATCGCTATCAAGGCAAGGATATTAAGGAGTATATGCCGTTGATTGAAAGTTCCCTTACCTTCTTCAACGAACACTATCATTACCTGGCGAAAAAGCGTGGGAGTAAAGTATTTGATGCAAATGGACACCTCGTTCTTTATCCCGGATCATCAGCTGAAACCTACAAGATGGCATATAACGCAACTTCTACTGTGGCGGCACTCAAAGTAGTGTTGATCAGTCTGCTTGAATTGCCTGATCATTATCTGACCGCAGAAAAGCGGGAAGTATGGACAACGATGTTGAAACGTATTCCCCCGATCAGCTTCAGAGAGCAGGGTGGTTATCCAACAATCGCTCCCGCCAAACTCTGGGAACGTATCAACAACACTGAAACACCGCAGCTTTATCCGGTATACCCTTGGGGAATCTATGGCATCGGCAGATCTGGACTGGATACTGCTGTAAATACATATAAATATGATACTGATGCTTTAAAATTCAGGAGCCATGTAGGCTGGAAACAGGACAATATTTTCGCAGCGCGTCTTGGCCTGAAGGGGGAAGCGCAAAGGTTAACGTCTCTCAAACTAAAAGATTCAGGTAGAAGATTCCCCGCATTCTGGGGACCCGGCTTTGACTGGACGCCCGATCATAACTGGGGCGGTTCAGGAATGATCGGACTGCAGGAGATGCTTATGCAGACAGACGGACGGAAAATCTATTTACTGCCGGCTTGGCCAGCAGACTGGAACGCCAGCTTCAAACTCCATGCCCCTTACAAAACCACTATCGAAGCGAAGGTAACTAACGGTAAAATCACATCGCTGAAAGTAAGTCCCGAGAGTCGCAGAAAGGATATAGAGATCATTTAAATGAGCCGTTAAGAGCTTCCATCGCATTTGCTAAATAAACCAACGGAGCATTCCAGTTGATGGCTATTTCATTTGATGCATAAGAGCAATCGTGATCAACAAAAGCGACCTCCGGGTCAGTCTCAAGATAGCTACATCCATCTTTGGCATCCTGCATACCATAGTTTGGGCCTCCTGATAGAAGACCGGGAACAGGGTCTGCGATTCCGTCAGCCGCCGAGGGACGATGATGCGGATGCATCACGCGCTTGCTGCCCAGGCCTGTAACGAAGCAATATCCGGTAGCGTTACGTCCCAGGATGTAATCCAGGTTGCTCAGCGCTGCGTTGATATAGGCGTTGTTCCCAGTCAAAAGATAAGCATTCAGCAATAGGATCCCTTGATTGGCTGCATTTGCGTTACTTCCCCAGTTAAAATCCTGTTTTGAAAGACCCATAACCGTACTGAAGGCATTCACCTTACTTTTTGCAAGGTATAAGTCCGCTTTGGCAACGAGCAATCCTTTTAACCCAACTATGTACGGTTGTAAAGAGGGAGGTAGGTTTCTTTCATGCCTTAAAAGAGAATAAAAAGCTAAAGCCTCCACGTTTGACCAGGAGGGGAGATGTATCTCAGTTTTCGGATTTCCCGTGAGTCGTGAGCTATATCTTGTTTCGCCGGTTGTAATTAGCAATTCAGTAGCCGCCCAGTACCATTCATCTTCAAAGTTGCGGTCTCCGTAAGCACCGGTGCTTATCTGAGGTTCAAAGCGTTCATTAATAAGCGACTGGTCATATTGGATATCCGGATTCTTAAGGGCCCAGTTCCATGCATTTCGTGCGGCTAAAAGGCAGCTATCGCTAAGACCTGGTAGCTGCTTATCGAATTTACGTAGAATTCTTGAAGCCTGGGCAGTAACCGCTGCAAAGTCAAGACTAGCAGCAGTACCCTTTTGAACAACATATCTGGGCAATGTAGTGAGGCCAGGCATGACCATTCCGTCGAAAGAAGCATTGGTACATTTGTGATATACTCCGCCATCCACAGGATCCTGCATAGTCATCATCCACCGTAAGTTCACGATAGCTTCGTCCAGAATATCAGGTAGTTCATTGTCGCTCTCGGGGATATTAGTTTTTAACGTATCGAAGTACGAGGAGAAATCCTCGTAAGCCGACAACAGAGTTCCCATGGTGATGCCTGAGTTGACGATATATTTGTTGTAGTCCCCGGCATCATACCAGCCCCCGGGGCTCGATATCTTTGTGCCGGCAGGCCTGGCTTCAGAAGCAGCGGAAGGGTGTATAAAAATAACCGTGTCAGGATGACCAGGCCCACGAGCCCACTTGCCTGCAAACCGTTCTTGCAGTACACCGGATACCCGCTGATAATAAAATCCTTTCAGAGATGATACAGCAACCGGCCGGTGAACGTTGTCGTCTATTCTGAAAGGGTAAGACTCTCCAAGTCCGTCAATGTAGAGTAGATAGCTTCCAGTCTTTTGATATGAGCTGAAATCTGCGACCTTTGTGGTGATTTTAGAATACTGGGATTGTCTTTCTTTCCCGAGCCTTCCCCTGAAAACAATATCCCTGTTCGCTGTATCAATGATCAGAAACGTACTTGCCTGTGTCTTTACAGTCACCGCTATTTTTGGTCCCGTTTTATAGAAGCCTATCTGATTTAGCCTGATAGCATTCTGTTGCGCAAACGTGCAGCACGAAAATAATACAGTAACCAGAGAAACGAGATATTTCATATAGATAACACCCAGACGAACATATTCTACCCAACTTCCTCCAGAAGTCTGATTGCTTCCACGTTTCCTTGCTGAACAGCGAGGTCAAGAGCAGTGAGGCCCCTCTTTTCCTTGATAGTAGTGTCGGCTCCATGTCGTAACATGATCTCTGCTAACTGGTTCCTGCCGAACAATACAGCAAACATAAGCGCCGTTCCGCCATTTCCGTGCTGTGTATTGAGATCGGCACCATTAGCGATCAGCAGCTCCGCGATATCCGGGTAGCCCTTAAAGCAGACTCCCATCAGTGCGGTATTCCCGCCAAAGTCAGGTTTGTTCACGTCAGCACCAGCTTCAATCAGTGATTTTGAGACCTCAAGCTGATCGTTGTAACTGGCAATAATAAGTGGAGTATATCCGCGGGAATCCTGTGCATTCACGTCCGCACCATGTTCAATTAAAGACTTAACAAGAGCAACGTCACCAGTACGCGCGGTATCAATCAAATCATCATTTAAAGATTTCATCATAGTAGTATTGACCATAAAAGAGATTGGCCAGAATCTTTCCCTTCTGACCAATCTCAACAAAATGTTTGTTATTAATAAGGTTTAGCGTCTTTGCCTTCTTCTTCAGCCTGCTGTACAGCCTCATGAGATGTTGTGGTGCCTATTGGGCCCTTATTGCTTTTGTCCACGTCAGTCTTCGCCAGCCCGTCAGCAACACGCCTGCCGTAGTCCTCATCGCACTGTGTGAAAAGTTCAACCATTTTATCCTGAATACTCTTGTTAGCAGTTGCAAGTGTGTTAACCAGATTGAGAATTAACTCCTCTTTTTCCCAGTCTTCTAAATTCCGGTATGTATCACCCGCTTGCCCGAAGTTATTTTGTTTTTCTATCTTTTGACGTACCAATGCAGCATGGTACATCGGTGTATGATCTTTGCCTGCCCTCGAAGCCTCTCTGGGTCCACCCAAGGACGATGGTTCATAATTTACATGAGGATTTACCACATCTCCCCCCTGATTATAAGCCATCTGTCCATCTCTCTGATTGGTTGAAACTTTGCATTTGGGGGCGTTTATCGGAAGCTGCAGATAATTAGTTCCTACCCGGTAACGCTGTGTATCAGAGTAGGAAAAGGTTCTCCCCTGAAGCATTTTGTCATCCGAAAAGTCGAGACCGTCAACAAGCACACCCGTTCCGAAAGCGCTCTGCTCAACCTCTGCAAAGTAGTTTTCAGGATTTCGGTTCAAGGTCATCTTACCAACTGGATACCATGGGAACTGTTCCTTAGGCCATAACTTTGTATCATCCAGAGGATCGAAATCAAGCTCCGGATGTTCACCATCTTCCATAATTTGAACGCAGAGCTCCCATTGAGGGAAGTTTCCGCTTTCGATCGCTTCGTAGAGATCCTGTGTGGCATGATTAAAGTTCTTGCCTTGAATTTCCTGTGCCTGAGCCGTTGTGAGGTTCTTTATTCCTTGAAGCGGTTCCCAGTGATATTTAACAAGTACACCTACACCGTCTTTGTTCACCCATTTGTAAGTATTAACGCCGGATCCCTGCATTTGCCGGTAATTGGCCGGAATACCCCAGGGAGAAAATAGGAAGGTGATCATATGCAGTGCCTCGGGAGTATGGCTGATAAAGTCGAACTGTCTTTCACCATCCTGACGGTTAGTTACAGGATCTGGCTTGAAAGCATGGATGAAATCAGGAAACTTCAGCGCATCCCGTATAAAAAAGATTTTCAGGTTGTTTCCAACAAGATCCCAATTACCATCCTCCGTATACATCTTCACAGCAAAGCCACGTGGATCACGCAGTGTTTCCGGTGAATGCCCTCCGTGAATTACTGTTGAAAAACGGACGAAGCATTCTGTCTGTTTCCCTTTTTCCTGTAGGAATTTTGCCCTGGTATAATTAGATATAGGTTCGTTTCCGACCATTCCATATGACTCAAACACACCATGAGCTCCCGCTCCGCGGGCATGAACCACACGTTCGGGAACGCGTTCCCTGTCAAAGTGCGACATCTTCTCTAAAAACTGGTAGTTCTCAAGTGTAGCCGGTCCCCGGCTTCCAACAGTTCGCAGGCTTTGATTGTCGTAAACAGGATGTCCGTTTCTGGTTGTTAAAATTGGTTCACTGCCGTTTTCGCTAGGTTTTCCGTTGGTTTCGTGCAAATCCATAGTCAATAATTTTTATAGGTTTTCCTATAAAGTTACTTGTTTCAGTCGAAAAGAAAATTAAAACCCGATTAATTTTTCCTTTTTTTAAAATCTACTATTACATTGTTTATAAGCATTTTATTATCTCTGTAGACAGGTTTAGCGGTTGCTGGAAGACAGACTAAAACCACTGACTGATTTGCCGGAATATCCACCTGGTGTATCTTCTTTGATTGCGACGAAAGGATTCTCTGTGATACCAGATCATAGACCAAGCTCTTATCCTTTAACTCAAAATGAATCGTCTTTTTCGCAGGATAGGGATTATAGCACAGATATGTGGGATACGCACTTTGACGGAAAAAATCTGTTGCCAGAAGATCAAGCTTCAAAATACCCTCGACATTTGTCTGCTCAACGGTAGCTCCAAATAAACCGACGTGAGCACTTCCATATACACTGAACTGTGATACCGGTGGATTTTTGCCCGGTACCCATTTCGGACCGTCGCCCTGTGCTACAGGAGCTTTCAGGTTCTGATAAAGTGTGTCAAAAGTCGATGCAGCAGCAATCCCTTCATAGGCGATCACACCTTTGGTTACATCCGCCGAATCAGGCAGGGTTTGATGCTCTTTGGGAATATATTGAGGGTAAAACAACCGGGAAGCATTCACAGCATTTAGCATCCATTTTCCAATTGCATTCGCATAGCCCGGCTCATACCTCACAAGCGGCAGAAGCGGCCATGCCGCATCAAAGGTATTCATTAGAAAGCCATATCCTCCATGATCTACCGTGCTGCCCACGGTTCCCGAAATATCATAGCCATTCCAGTTCCCTACAAGTACTCCCCATCCCTCCCTGCATATAGCTGTTCCGTCAAACGTCCAATCAAGCATCTTTCCTAAATCAAAGCTCGTGCCCTGCTCTGCATTTAGCACCGCAGCCATATAAGCACCAAAGGGCATCAGTAATTCATATGTAGGATTGATCTGATTACTTTGGAGTGCCTTGGTTGCGCTGAGTGCTCCCTTCAAATATCGCTCATCGCCGAACTTTTTATACGCGGCATATAAAACCCATGCATGTCCCGCAGCGGCATCCGGCTGCGCACATATATTGTTCTTCATGGGTGTCATACGCGCATAGTCAAAATATGAATAGTCATAATTGCCATTGAGAATCGAATCCGCAGCGTAAAATTTCTCTGCAATGCTCTTCGCTATTTTCTCGAAGTCTGGTTCTGACGGATACTGATCGTATATGGCGTAGAAAAGAAGATTCGGATAAACATCATACCACCAGTCGCGACCATATCCTCCGCCCAGTAATGCAACTTCAGGCGCAGTGTTGTTCATCATGATATTCCAGCCTGTTTCCTTATTGAAATAGTTTTTCAGCATGCCCACATAGTTCCGGTTTGCCTGATTGCTCTTGTCAATACCCACTAAACTGGCACCGAGCACCGAGCCCATATTTGCCATAGCCTCATGAAACATGCCCTTATGGTTTTTCAAGCCCTGTCTTACATCACCAATTGCCGTGTACATACCGAGTGTTGGCTGATCAAAGTTCTTTCCTGTGCTGTCCATCCAAACCATCGGCCAGTATTTTCCCTGAACATCAAAATCATATACAAGCTTGTCAAACCGCAATGCCATATCGTTCCAGTCGATAATCTTCAGCGGTTTTGGTAAGTTGGGCATCTTATCTACCCTTGCGATAGGCTTTTGTTGTACCTGCCCATAACTACATAAAACGACGAGCAGATAGAAACAGCTAAAAAGTAGTTTTCTTTTATTCATGATGTATAACTTGAGTGTGTAAGCTCTTCTCCATTTCATCGCCCTGCCTGATGATCCGTTTTGCCACCCAAAACGAGCTTAGCTGCAACACCGCTACTATGATAATAGCATAACGAAGTGCAACTTCATTCGAAAAATAATAAGCCAGCAGTAGAAAGGTGCCCGCACCGGTAAGCCGGCCAAGATAAAGCCCCGCTTCATGGTTCAGTATGTAAGCAAACTCGCTTCTTTTCTCTTTTTTCGAAAGGAGGTCGATTACCCGGAACTGAATAGGGAAGTAGGCAAGATCAAGAAGCGGTTTAGCCAGTAATAGAAAGAGCATGAACAAGATGACTCCGGTAGCATTATAAAGGATCCCATTAATTAGAGCTGCAATGGTAAACAGCATCAGCCCGGTTCCAAAGACGTATATCCGTTGCGAAGGCGATGTCTTCCTTCCGATGATATACATCAGGATGGCGGCAAAGATCGCACCTATCGACTGAGCAGTGCCAAGAGCCCCTTCCTGTCCCAGCAGCAGCATAATGAGCATTGCAGGAGCAGTCACCAGAAAACCCTGCACAAGACCTTTCAAGCTTGCCAAAACGAGAAGTTTGTTCCAGTAAGGATCAAATTTCAGATAGAAGAACTTTTTATTTACCGGATTCACAAACTTTCCCCGGAAACACATCACCGAAGCCAGAATCGTAATTACAAAGACAATTCCCGTTACAATCCGGTATGCAAGCTTTGCATCTCCGCCCCGTGCAGATAGCTCAATGAACCATCCTATGGCAACAGGAATCAGCACCGCGATAATCGTGTAAAAGAAAGTTTCCAGGCCGTAATAGTAATTCCGATTGTTATTATCAGTTGTAGATAGTGCTAAAAAATCCCTGTTTGCCCAATAGAAACCAAATGACATACCCATAACAATGCCCGCAATCGCGATACCAGTAATATCCAGAGTGTTAAGAGACATCATAATGGCCATAGACACTCCGCTTAGCACCATCCCCAGCGAGAACAGTAACTTGATCGGGAACCTGTTCAGCAGCCATCCGTTGATCAGGAAGGTTATGGGAATCCCTGTATAAATGGTGAGCTGGTAAACCACCACCTTAGTAGGGTCATTCGAATTCCGCATCACGTAGGCTGCCACAAAAATATCGATGACAGGAAGAACGATGCTGTAAATCAGGTTGGTAAGCGTTAGTATCTTGAAGTTGTGCGACTGGCTCCTAAAGTGCCCTATCTCCAGTTTAAGTTTATTCAGCATGATCGTAGGTTAAAGAAGCCAGTATTTCCCTAATCGAAAAAGTAGCGCCACAAACATGCTCATCTGCGGCCCCGTAATAAATTGTCAATTCATCTCCCCGAACAATATGTCCGTTCGTAAATACTACATGCCCGAAAAAGCCGCTGACTTCATACGGTTCAGTAGGAACCATGATCGGTTCCTCTGTGCGGCCGAGAACCACTGAGGGATCTTTCAAGTCCATCAGGAAGGCGCCCAGGCAGTATCGATGTTCTGCATTGGCGCCATGGTAGATTTCCAGCCAGCCCTTTTCCGTGCGGATCGGAGAGGCGCCTGCGCCAACACGCACGCTATCCCACTTTTCAGTCCTTGTCCGCACAAGACATCGATGTCTTCCCCAATGAATGCCGTCAGGAGATTCAGCTATCCAGATATAATTACCCCCTAGGTCAACGCTACTGGGGCGGTGCAGGGCATAGTACTTACCGTTAATTTTCTCTTCAAAAATCGCACAGTCTTTATTGTGAGGAGGAATGATGATTCCTTCATCCCTGAAGACCTTCCAGTCGCTGGTTACCCGAAGTCCTACCGCCACTCCGTTTTCCGAAACGGCCGTAAATGTCAGATAATACCGGTCATCCAGATAGATAACCCGGCAATCCTCAATGCCAAATGCTTGATGTCTTCCAACACCGGTCAGCAAATTGAAACCTTCCGGTTCATAAAACTCAACCCCATCATCACTACAAAGGAGCCTCAGATGAGATAACGTCGTCAGATAATCAGCGCCTTTATAACGGATCACTCTAGGGTCGTCCTTATTCAGATCTGGATCATCCGACGCAATTCCAATGATGTCGATGCCTTCTTCATTCAATACGGGGAAAGAGATCCTGCCTTTCTCCTGCGCTGGTCTTTCAGCCACCCGTATAAGAATCCAGGTCTTGCCCTCGAAGCTGAACACTCCTGGATTCAACAGACAGGTAATCTCAAGTCCGCTTCTGCTGGGACGCAAGTCCCCCGGAGAGAGAAGTGGATTCTCTCTAAATCGTTTGGCTATATCAGTCATAAAATTTGCTTTTTGTACTGTCCGAAACGTTGTTAATATCCCTGATTCTGTGTAATTGTACCCCCGGATTTATCCACTTCTCCCTGTGGTATCGGGTAGAGATAGTTCCTGTCCTGGAAATTCTTGCCAGCCGCTGTCAGGACTGTTTTTGCCAGGTTCCACCTCTTCAAATCATTAAAACGCTGGTTCTCAAATCCCAGCTCAACGCGTCGCTCATGGATGAGCCAGTTCTTGATTTCTTCTTTATTGGTAGATGCAGGGTTACGATCAGCAAGTGTTCCGGCAGGCACAGGAGTTCCATCTATGGTGGGACTGGTTCTTGCTCTCTGACGTACAGAATTGATTATGGTTATAGCGTCTGTAAACGCATTGGTTTCTAGATATGCTTCCGCTTTCCACAGAAGCACATCGGCCATGCGGATATAGATCTTATTGGTTGGAGCATCATCATTACCCTTATTGCTTCCGTCTGTCGAGCCCAGGAGCTTATTTACGTTTCTCGCCGAAGCATTCACCGTATACAAAAGTCGCGGGTCATTGGGCTCAAAGGCATTCAAAAAACTGGTGGTAGGAGCAACGAACCCCCAGTCGAGTAGCGCACAAAGGCCGTTCCCATTTCGAGGAAGCCGCCCCGTCTGGTGGTCGTAGGCAAAGATTACCTCACTTTCCGCAAATTCCTTCGCCACACTGAAGTTGTCGAAATAATTGGTATTCAGGTTGTAAAATCCCATCCCCTGAAGCTCGCTTACGAGGCTGATCACATCTGCCCATTTCTGGTTATACAGTGCCGACTTAGCCTGCAACGCAATTACAGCGCCCTTGGATATTCTCCATTTCTCCGTATCGCTGGAGTACTTACTGTTTGTCAGGAGCGGCTTGGCAGCACCCAGGTCAGCGTTGATCTGTTCCCATACCTGAGCGGCCGGAACCTTCTTTGCCACTTCATACGCCTCATTAAAGCTTTCAAGCGGTTTAAGGATAACAGGAACATCTCCAAAATTATTTACCAGATCAAAATAGTAAAAGGCTCTGAGAAAATAAGCTTCAGCCAAATTACGGTTCTTCAGTGCCTCATTCATATTCAGAGTAGCCATCAGCTCGGTATTGGTCAGATAGCTAATCGCCTGATTTGCTCTTGCGATACCTTCATAGTTAAAGCTCCAGATCCCATTAAATGCTCCGTTGTTCGAAGTGAACCGAAAGCCGGCGACTTCGTCCATCCAGGGCTGGTCACCATCCGGGTTCCATTTCTTCTGAACATCATCAGAAGCAATGTCCTTCAGTACAAAATCCGGACGAATAACTGTTCCCTGGTTCCAGGCCCATTCTCCAATCAGGTTAAGAGTGTTAGAAAGCATTTGATAGGAACCATCAACGGAAGAGGTAATGGTACCTACCGTTGGCGCAGAACTAATCTGATCAGGAGTAATAAGACCTATCGGATCCTTGTATAGTTCTTTTTCGCAACTCAGCATGAGAAACAATGAGCTGAGGAGCAGAGGTTTATATAGTAGTTTCATCTCGTTTAATTTAGAAGTTAACATTCAAGCCAAAAAGGAAGGCACGTGATTGCGGATAAGTCCCCATATCCACACTGCTGATCGTTTCTGGATCCAGCCCCGTATATTTTGTACTTGTATAAAGATTCTGTCCCGAAATATACAGCCGGACATTCTGAATCCCTGTCTTTTTACCTTTCAGGAAATTGCCTAATGAATATCCTATCTCCACATTCTTGATCCGGAAATAGGAGGCGTCTTCCACAAATATGCTGGAGATCCTACTGCTTCCATTGTCTGTAAAACTTACTCTCGGAACCGTATTGCTCGAACCTTCGCCGTTCCAGCTGTTCAATGCGGCGGTAGTATAATTGAAGGGACGGGTGTCATAATCCAGGATCTTCTTTCCGTCATTGTACTTATCGACGTCTTCTACGCCCTGCAAAAGGAAAGAGATGTCAAACCCTTTGAAGCTTCCCGAAAAGTTGATGCCATAGTTGATCTTAGGAATAGCATTTCCAATAAAGTTCCTGTCACCGTCATCCAGGATTCCATTCCCGTCCAGATCGCGGAACTTAACGTCACCTGGTTTCTCTGATGGACTATTCGTTCCGAACAAATGTGCGGTAATCTCGGCTGTGTTCTGATAAATGCCTTCCATTTCATATCCGTAGAATGCTCCCAAAGGTCGTCCTACAGCGGTGCGGGTATAAGTGTCGCTGATATTCGGATAGTTGGGGTGGAGCGCCTTTACTTCATTTTCCAGCGTAGCAAAATTGCCGTTTATACTGTATTTAAAGTCACCTATCGAATTCCGGTAATTAATCCCAACTTCAAAACCCTTATTGCTTACCTCAGCTGCGTTCACATACGTTGGATTCACATTGCCGACAAAGCCTGGAAGCTGAATAGGCAGTAAGATACCACTTGTATTTTTGGTAAAATAGTCCAGTGTAAAATACAAGCTGTTCTTCGCAAAGCCGATATCCAGACCGATGTTATTCTGCGTTGTGGTTTCCCACTTCAAATCTGGATTACCATATCTGTCCAGTACATAACGGTCCCCATCCTTTCTAAGCAGTGTCAGATAAGCATAGTTGGGGATCTGCTGATTACCAAGCTTTCCTGTACTGGCACGCACCTTCAGTTCCGATAACCAGCTGATGTCTTTCATAAAAGCTTCCTCTGAAACAGTCCATCCCGCAGAAATAGAAGGGAAGTAGCCCCATTGGTTGTTTTCTCCAAATCGGGATGATGCATCTGCACGAAGGTTAGCTGTCAGCATATATTTGGAGTTGTACACATATGTAGCTGAACCAAACAGGGAAAACAGTGCATATTCACTTCCATTGCCCCCATTCCATAAGTCAGTGCTCGTATTACCAAAGTCGATATACTGGAAAGTTCCCGACGTATAATCAAAACGTGCGCGGGAGGCAGAGAGGCCGGCAGCATCATTCTTGATAAACTCAGTTCCTACAAGTGCGTTGATTGCATGCTTGTCGAAAGACTTGATATAATTTAAGGTGTTCGTCCAGGTAACATTCAACTCCTGCGCACGTTCTTCATTCAGGGAGTTTGGACGGTTCTGTCTGCCAAGGCCCTTGCCTTGATCCAGCTCCGAACCTCCGTTGTCGTCGTCTCCAAAATTCTGCCGGAAAGCTTTATTATGCAAGAAGTTAAGATCAATGCCCACATTAGTACGCAGCTTAAGAGAGTTGTCTTTCAGAAAAGCGTATTCTCCGTAAAAATTGCCAAATGTTTTATAATTTATTCGCTTATCGTTGGCATAAGAAGCTAACGCTATTGGGTTAGATGTCTTTTCAAAATTCTCGTCCCAAGCGCCCCGGTTCTCATTGTTAAGAAAGTAAAAAGGTAAATCTGTAAAAGGATCGGTTGCCTTATATGTAGGATCTGAGGGATCCTTATACACCGGTATCACAGGAGGTCTCAAAAGGGCGTGCCGGATGATTCCGGGAGCATCACCACTGGAAGAAAGCCAATCCTGGGTTGAATGGGAGAGCTGCAGATTTGTTCCGACTTTAAGGCGCTCCGTCAGGTTAGCGTTCACATTTGCACGGAAGCTGAGACGCTGATATTTATCATTGTCAAAGATCACTATACCATTTTGCGAGTAGTAGCCGCCCGAAAGTAAATATTGTACTTTATCACTACCACCGCTTGCAGTAAGCTGTGCATTTTGGGACATCCCGGTTTCAAACAGCTCACTTAACCAGTCCGTATCAGCCAGATCAGTCCTTTGTTTCGCAGCAGTATAGGGATTGTTGGCATAACCGGCATTGTTCCATGCCTGTTCCAGGGTATTTAGGTACTGAGAGGTATTCATCATGGTAGGCAGGTTTCTAACCTGCTGTACGCCGTTGAAATAGTTTAGTTCTATAGATGACTTGCCTATAGCACCCTGAGAGGTAGTAATCACCACCACCCCATTTGCCGCCCGGGATCCATAGATCGCGGCCGATGCAGCATCTTTCAGGACTGTCATCGTTCTGATGTCCGCCGGATTTAAAAAGGAGATATCTTTTGTCGGATTGCCGTCCACGATATAGAGCGGACTGTTATCGCCAATCGTGCCCACTCCACGGATGCGCACATCTATAGGGTCACCCGGAGCACCGGTTCCCTGTGTAACCTGCACACCCGCAACTTGTCCCTGGAGTACCTGGGAAACACTTGGCACCCTCCGCGTCTCCACATCACCCATATTGACAGTGCTGACAGCACCTGTAATGGAACCTTTCCGCTGACTGGTATAGCCAACAACAACCACCTCATCGAGGTTGGAGGTGCTCGTCTTAAGCTGCACGTTTATAGTTGTATTCCCTGTATACGCGACCGTTGTCGGGTTGAAACCTACTGATGAAAATACAAGCGTTGAAGCTGCACCTCCAGTCAGCACTATAGAATAATTTCCATCGATATCCGTAGGTACGCGGTTCTGCGTACTTGCCTGCTGCACCACTACACCGGGGAGGGGAAGGCCGCTGTCATCAGTAACTTTTCCTGTAATCCGGATTTGCGCTGATAGAGTGAAAGAATATAGCAGGAGACATGTTATAAAACCATAAAATAAGTATTTGTATCGTTTCATATAGGTTATAATTGGTTGTATCAAATGTATCAGTGTTCAACCTTAAAACAGTTCACTATGATATCATTTTAGTGCACAACCGGTGTATAAGCTATATTTTATGTGGTTTCATACTGCTTAGCCCGGTATTCGTTAGGTGCCAGTTGATATATCTTTTTAAACTCTCTGAAAAAATATGATTTGCTATTAAAACCTGTACGATAGATGATCTCCGAAACTGTAAATTGAGAAGTCAAAAGCATATCAGCGGCATGCTTTAACCTGATCCGCTTTATGAACTCCGCAGGCGTCATTCCTGCCAAAGCTTTCAGCTTTCTGTACAGCTGCATCTTACTGATGAAGATAGTCTTCTCTATAGTCGTTGCGTTTAGCTCCGGATCATCCAGATGTTTCTCGATGACCTGCAGAATCGACTCCAGGAAAGCCTTGTCTGTATCCTCGATATCCGCATACATGAACTGACTGCTGATGTTCTGGTCCTTAACCAGATGTTGCATCCGTGTATGATATTCCAGCAGCTTGCGAACCCTTAGAAGTAAGTACGTAATATGAAAAGGTTTCGGGATATAAGCATCCGCACCTACCTCATATCCTTCATTTTTGTTTTCATCCGCCCCCTTAGCCGATAGCATAATAAAAGGAATCTGCGCTGTAGCAGGAGTATTCTTGATTTCCCTGCACAATTCCATGCCATCCATCTCTGGCATCATGACATCCGATATGATCAGATCAGGATAACTTCTGTTTAAAATCCGAAGGGCCTCTATTCCATTGTTCGCTTCATAAACAATATATTGCTCCTGCAAAACCTGCCGGATGAGGTAACGAAGCTCAATATCGTCTTCCACAATAAGTATACTATCACGTGATTTCTGATGCAGAGCGTCAATAACGCTACTTTTATTCTCTTCCTCGCTGTTTGTTAATGGCGGTTGCTCCTGATATTTTATCAGTGATTTATGTAAAAAAGAAGGTTCAGATGTAGCCACTTCGTTCTCCATCCTGATGGTCGAAGTGGATCCTACAGGTAAGGAAAGAGAAAAGCAGATGCGCCCATCCTGCAGATCGACCAGAATCTCCGAATCCAACAGACTGGCCAGCTCAGCAGCAAAAGAAAGGCCGATTCCGGTACTTGGCCGATCGCTCGTAGTCGGTTTTGCATAAAACCTATGAAACAAGGTCTTAATCTCCTCTGGGTTCAATGTACAACCAGTGTTGCTTACCGAGATTCGGAGTTTTTGCACTTGCGCATCATAACTCGCATCAAAATAAACGCAATCTCCGGACCCCGAATGTTTGAAAGCATTAGACAATAGATTAAAAAGAATTTTCTCCAGCTTATCCTTATCCACAAAACCAACCATGCCATCCTCTATTTGCCTTATATACGGCTTTGTGCTTTTTTCGCTTTCCGGTATAAACAACGCCGAAAGGCTGTTCAGCATTTTACTGATGTCGATGTAGACTTCATTCACCTGTAGATAACCAGCCTCTGCCTTTCTGAACTCGAGCAGTTGCTGGACGAGGTAAGTAAGCCGTATGGAGTGCTGATGAACAAGAGAAAGAAAGTAGCCTTCCTTATTCTTTCGTATAGCAGATTCGCTTGTCCTGATAAAATGCTCTATGGATCCCATAATCAGCGTTAACGGGGTTTGAATCTCATGAGCAATATTGGTGAAGAAGTTAAGTCTTTGCTGATGAATACTTTCATCTTTCAAACGAAGATGATTCTCCATCTCCAGCTTATACCTCATCTCGATCTTATTTTTCCGGTAGCGATGAAATGCGTAGCCCGCACAAACAAGCACTAAAGCGTAAAGCAGGAGTGCAGGATAGCTCAGCCAGAAATAAGGCTTAACCTTGATCTCCATCACCTTAATAGGTTCGGTCCAAACCCCGTCATCACTTGCCCAACGTACCAGCAGACTGTATTTTCCCGGAGGTACATTATTATAAACGATGCTCCCGTTCGCATCCGAATAACTCCAGTTTTTATCATTTCCCTCCAACTTATAGGTAAATTCATGCTTAACCGGGTCGTTGAAGCGGAGGGGTTTCAATATCAGTCTGAAAAAGTTCATTTCCCGTTCTGTCTCATACGTGTAGAATTCAGCGGATTTCGCCTTCAAGACCTGAATCCTGTTTTCATTCACGTTTTTGCCGCCAATCTGAATATGCGACACCAGCAGATTGGGAACATCTGAATCACCTTTCAGTGCCGAAGGAAGAAAGTAGTTAAAGCCGTAAATGCCCCCGAAAAAAAGCCTGCCGTCATCAGCCTTCCAGACCGCTCCATCACTGAATTCATTGCTTTGCAATCCATCTTTTTCATTATAAGTAATTATAATGCCTGATCCGGGGCGATGTCTGGCCAATCCCTTATTCGTGCTAACCCAGATCTCGCCGGAGGCAGACTGCTCGATAGCATGGATGGTATTATTAGGAAGGCCATTTTCTGTTGTGAACCTTGTGAACTCCGGTTGTTTCTTTAGCGACTCCGGATAGGGGAGGTAGTTCAATCCAAAACTCGTTCCGATCCATAACCCTTTTGAGGGATCGCAATACAAAGAAAGTACATCGTTATTGGACAGGCTATTCGGATAGGTGAAAGCATTAAATGTTCTAAATCGTCCCGTCTTCTTATCCAAAACACTTAAACCACCATATCTGCACCCAATCCACAAATACCGGTCGTCTGTATTTGCCAGGGAATAAATGATATCATTAGCAAGGCCCTCAGTTTTATCGGATAAGTATTGCCTGAACTTTTCTACATAGAGCACGCCTTCTGCATCCGTTGCAATTCGAAGATGAATCAAACCACTTCCACTCGTACCAAGCCATAATGAACTGTCACGATCCTGAAGAACAGCGTAGACAGAGCGAAACCGGGGCAGGCCGGATGCACCCCGAATATCTTTCCAGTGTATGATCTGCCGCTTTTCGGAGTGATACACTTGAATGCCTTCTCCATCAGTGCCGATATATACAAGGGGAGAAACTCCTTTTTTCAACACGAACACGGAGTTGTCAGCAGGATCCTGTGAGATAGGTATGAATCTGCGGTCATTTATACCCAGGCCTTCGGTCCGGATATTGCCTAATTCCAAAATACCCTTTCCCTTTGTTCCGACCCATAACTTACCATCCACCTCAGTGAAGGCCCTGATAGGCTTGTTGATATCATACAAGCTTCCCTTTACCAGGCCGAAGTTGTTTCTCTTCGAATGAAGCTGTATCAGGCCATTGCCATCTGTCCCCAACCAGAGAATGCCATCCCCTGAAGAAGCAAGAGAGGTGATCCGCAGTCCTGAAAGCTTATTCATCTCCGCAGCCATTCTGCTGTTCTTCCTGAATTTAAGATCATAAACATCTACTCCAGCACTCTCTGTCAGAATGATATAACCTTCCTGAAAGTAAGATACAGCTCGAATCCCGTTAAAATTGCCCGGTATTCTTTTGAATGCTGATTTTGCGAAACTCCCAAACAGATCTCCGTTAGATTCCAGTATAACGGCTTTATCTGCAAAGAAGAAGTTGTTGATACCCGACGAATGCCTGATGACACGTCTGATTCTCAAACCTTCGGCGTGTGGCTCAGTAAGTAGTAGATCGCCGTCCCCCCCAAGTACCCATAGGAATCCATCTTCATCCAGCTTCAGTTTTTTGATTACCCTGCTTTTTGGGAATCCCTTAACGCTTGTAAAAGAGTTGCTGCTACTGTCAAACTTCTTCAGGCCCTCGTCGCGACTGTAAACGTAAACCTGCCCTCGTTTATCAGCAGCAAGTTCATACTCTCTCTCGGTAATCCGGCGTTTTGGTTTGGTGCCATAAAAATACTGGTGAATGGCGCCGCTGTTCTTCTCAATGCGCGTTATGCCTCCGATAGTATTGACCCATATATTGCCAGCGTATCCCTCGGTTACCTCCTGAATGACGTTATTACCGATACTTCCGGAGTCATGACTGGTATAATTAAACACTTTAAACTCCGTTCCGTCGAACATGTTCAGTCCATCCCAGGTGCCAACCCACAGAAGGTTCTCACTATCCTGAAATATAGAGTTTATAGCGCTGTTTGAAAGTCCGCTGCTGTTATCCAGATACTGAAATACGTATTGTTCATCTCCAGGTTCAGCACTCAGGCGCTCAACAGTCCACAGAAAAGCAAGCAGACGTATTATCCAGAAGTACTTCATAATTGGTTAGAGCGGGACGCATGGTCCCGCCTCTAATGTATAAAGTACGGAAAATATCTATTTGTTGTAGTAAAACCAGAAAATATCTGTTTGTCCTAACTAGTTGTAAAGCACTTCGTTTAAAGAAATGATAGCCGGTTCGAAATGCTCTCTTTCTACCAGGAACTGAATGTTTACTTTCCTCAATGAAAAACCCGCACTCATAATATTGATTCCCTTTCTAGTCAGGGCAGAAGCACTCTTTGCTAACAAGCCAGGCTCATCCATATTGGAACCAAGCAAGCATACCATAGCAGCCTTCTCCACTGTGATCTTTTCAAACTTCGCTTCCAGATCGCTGATGAGCTTTTTCTCAAAATCTCTTTCCCATATAACAAGTGAAATACAGTTGGCGCTGGTCGCTTTGAAGGTATAGCTGACATTATTATCATAGAAAATTTGCATGATTTGGAGGTCACTTCCCACATTGCCGACCATCAGCGGATCATATACATCGATAATAAGCAGCTTATCTGTACCTGTGATCACCTCGACGCGCTTCTGCTCACTGATATACTCTCTTGTAATAAGTGTTCCCGGATGCGAAGGATCGAAGGTATTCTTCAGACGAAGGTTGATGCCATTAATCTCCAGAGGTTTGGTGGCCTTTGGATGTATAGCTTCCATTCCCACGTCTGCCAACTGATCAGCGATATCATAATTAGTATACCCAACCGGCATGCAGTTGTCAAGCCCTACAAGTGCCGGATCAGCAGTTGAGAGGTGATATTCCTTGTGGATAATAGCTTCCTGAGGCTTCAGCAGAACCGCGATCTTGCTGAAGGTAACTTCAGAGTATCCGCGGTCAAACTCGCGCATAATACCCTCTTTACCCTTGGTATACCCCGTTACTATACAGATCGTCTTTTCGAAATCAATGTTCTTAAACGCCCGTTTTATACGTTGATCAATGGTGTAAGCCTTAGGATCATTAAATCCACTCAAGTCAACGAGTGTAGTGTTAATACCCATGTTTTGCAGGATATTGGTAAAGTTGAATGCCGAGTGGCTCTCACCAATAGACGCCAGGATTTCACGCGCTGCCTGAAGTATTCCGGTTTTGCTCACATAACCCGACGCAAGAATGTTTGCGAGGTTGTCCAGCATCGTCTGAGCTTCCAGAACATGCTTTTCGATAAACTGATCTGCTGCTGCAAGGTCCAGGCCTAACGGTTCGTATTGCTTATTGATCGCCTTTAACTTAACGATCAGGTTCTTAATAGGCTTATGGAAATCCTGAAGATTAACAATTTTATGGTAGACTCCCGGTTCGCCGGTTTTCTTGTTTTCCAACAACAAGTTCGTCACTCCCGAAAACGCGGAGACTACAAAGATCCTGTTGTAAAGCTGATCTCCCGTACGCTCAAATAAAATGATATTATTTATAACATCCTGCAGGGCACTCATGGAAGTGCCGCCTATTTTTTCTACTGTTAACATGTTTGTTTATATGCCCGCTATGTTTATCGCTCGTGCCCTTTCGGAACACAGCCATATCTATAATCAAACCTACTAAAAAAAATAATAACAGCTTAGGGGATATAGTGCTCTCTTGTATCAGTTGACAAGAAGGAATTCCTCACGTTCCTTCCTGTTTCCTACTTTAGGCCAAAAGGAGATCTGAACTTATAAATCCTGATTACACGCTTTCTTGCGAAGAAGAAATAAATAATTCCGGTAATCAGGTTGAAAAAAAGAAATCCTATCGTCCACATGATCTTTTCATTCAGCGTAATATTTTTCGACTTATATATCTCGATCAGCGCCATAACAATGAAAGCTGCGATCGCAATAAACCCTTCGAAGGCTACTTCTTTATCATACTGTATGGAAGTGTGGGTAATCTTTAATGCTGCAAATGCAAAAAGGATCGCGTAGCCAAAATAAAATACTGCCTTTACAAGGTTGTTGGGTGGCATCATGTTAATGCATTGAAATTGTTTTCAAAACGTCGAAGACATTAAGTCCGGACATGGTAGTCACCACCACAAAAGCAAATAGGTAAATTACAAATACGATTATTAAGAGGATTCCCATATAGACGTAGTGGAGCTTCAGATATCTTAAGGCATTAGCCAGTGACTCTCCGCTGAAAGTGTTTAAAGCATGCTTCGAATGGGATGAAAATTTATTGAGAAAGTAAATAGGGAAGAAGTAGATGGCCGCTAATAAGACCATCGGAAGGACAGTCATAACCTGGAAGCGGGTATTTCCTCCTTCGAACGCTTGCGAAAGGATCAGCACCGTGATGAGTACCACAAATGTTAAGAACACGAAACCAACAATCGACAAAAACTTAGTCCATTTACGTGTTACGTTTAACTGTTTAAAACATGAATCATCAAAGATAATAGAGTCAGGAGATTCCTTTGGAGATAGGTTTTCCATTATGTAAGGGTTTAGGTTTATGCTTTAAAGTTAATAACTTATTCCGACTTTAAATCAACCCCTTACAATATTTATTTTGTTAATTTAACAGTAAGTCTTCCCTCCGGACTAAAGTTCTTTTTCATCATTTCTGAAGCAGGAAGCTCCCTGTGTCAAAAGTACCTTCGGCTTAAGAAATTCAAAATCAATGATCAATAAATAAGTTCAAGACGTTTCTTTACATGTTTGTTTTCCTTATCCCTCAGATCTTGATTGGTCATGATTTCATGTTCTTTATCTTTTTGAATAACCTTAAACCAATTGATTGCCGGGATCATCCCATTTGAATGTATTTCCAGCCTGATTACAAATTCGTCTTTAGGCTTACGATGATTATTCATGTATTGACTTAGAACGGCAGGGGTTACATCAACTTCACTCGCAAATTCTTTGTCTTTTTTATCTTGTCTACTCACATATTCGTTCAGAAAATACCCAAAGTTCAGTGACTCCTTATACTGGTTGCTTTTAATATAATCTTCTAGTTGAAATTTTAGCTGAAGCAATTCGGAATGCATTTTTTGCCTCGGAGAGCGGTTTTCAAACTGCTTGCGGCGATTAACCCAGAAATCACTTTCTTGTTTCCTTTCCTGATCAGTCATCGCATCCTCCATAGGGAACACAAAAGCATCTGCAAGTTCCTCATTCGAAAATTTAGAAAAATCTGTTTCCTGAAACTCTTTATTGTTCTTACTACCCTTCATCATACTCCCTAATTAATTTTAATGAATTCTTTCCCTCGCTGACTAAGAATAATTTAGTTGATTTGAATCCGTATTTCTTTATATAATATTTTTCAAGAAGCGTTTTCGGCCTCAAACACACAAAGCCTTCAAATCCCGCTTTAAAAGCCTCTTTGCAGGCAAAAGCGATCAAACAACCGGCAATGCGTCGATACTTTTGCAATCTGCCTATATTCTCCTTAGATGATGCCAGTAATCGGATTTCCATTGCGTAATCTGCATGCCTCTCATTTAAGGATAGCAATCCAATCGGATCATCAATCTCGTCTATAGTCAATTTGTATACCTTAAATAATTTTTCTTTATTCCAGTTGAAATCGAACCGCTTAGATTTGTTAATCTTTGCTATTTCACCAGGACCGATCTTGCTAATGGTTGCCTTTTGCTTTTCACCGGTTTCATTATTTAAAACGTACATTACCGATCAAATATACGAAAAGTTTACCAAAGTTGTAAACTTTTCCTTATGACATAGTCGTATTTTTGTGATTACGGCAACAATCACTATTTAGATAGCCGATAAGGATAAAAATCTTTTCGAACAGCTTGCTAAACGGCTGAACGCTAAAATTGTAAAAAGCGAAGACGACACCAGTGAGCGGATTCTTAATGCAACTACAAGAAAAGCTATTCAGGACGCACAAAAAGGAAAAGTAAAACAGATCGAAAACATAGATGATTTCTTTGCGGGTGGATTGAAGTGACAGATGACATGGAGGTCAGATCAATCCCTTACAATATTTATCCCAGTACTCAAGCAAAAGCTTCTTTCCCTCCGGAGTAAAGTTCTTTCCCATAGCGGGGGTAGGAGTAAACTCTCCAAATACCGGCCCCTTGTCTGTCGCAAAGAAATCAATACGTACAAATATTCCGTATGCCTTACTGAGATGTTTCGCTTGCTCCAACATTTCCTGGAAACATTCCGGTTGCTCAGGCTCCTCTTTGCCGGGATACAAGTAATGAAGTTTTTTCAGTTTATTCCAATCTTCATCATAAAAATGGCTATATCCTACTCGCGGACTAACACGATCTATCACCACGATTGCTGCCACTTCTCCATTGAAACACAAAAATTTGAAATCATTTGGGACGACATATTTGCCGTCTTCCGTTCGGACAAACTCCTCAAACAGGAATTCCAGGTCAGGTTGATTCTTTAGGTCCTGCTTTAAATTGTGTTTTATTGCTTCAGGTGTATAGCTCTTCTGGTCAAACAGATTCAAGCCGTTATCCATCACATATACCCCTTTGGAACACTTTCCGACAGTAGGTCTGATCACGTATTGATCTGGAAGAGATGTAAAGTCAATGCCATCAACTTCGCTTCCTTTCCAATACAGATCCGGCACCCGGCACCCATTCAGTTTCGCAAATTCCCTTGCATTGTATTTATTGCTGAGTTTTCTCTGCCAATAAGGTCCATCCATCCATTGCTCCAACGGTAAGCTCTCATCCATTTTCGAATTTCTGATTTTCTCAGCTTCCGGGTCTGTCCAAAAAGTTTGATGTCTTCTTCTGATCCTGGCTGGAAATTCACCAGAATTTCTAAAAAAATTTAAAATAAAGTTATACATAGAAGATGTTAGGAATAACGCTTTAACCAGACAGAAAGATAGGATTATAATGTTACCAAACTCTTCCGTATGCGTGTTTTGATACTTTGTTGTAAATGTTTTCACAAAGAACCGCGCGAATTCCTCACCTCTTTCACTATCTAATAATTAGCAATCTATTTCAGGCTGTTCAATCTCTGAGCTTCAGCCGGAGAATGTTCATATCATTAGTGATATACAGTGTCTTTTCATCTCCCGAGAAAGTACAGTTAGAGGCTGGGGCTGACAGTCCACTCAGTTTGCCTATCAGCTTACCACTTCTGTTAAAGATCCAGATTCCTCCTGGAGCACTCGAAAACACATAGCCTTCTTTATTAATCTTAAGACCGTCAGGCGCGCCTTTCAGGCCTTTGCTCTGGCCTTTGGCGCTATAGAAGATTCTGCCGTTGGTCAAGCCTTTCTCTGTCACGTCATAAATATACCAGTTCGGACTGGCCCCATCTGAATTAGTTACCAGCAACTGTTTGCCATCTGGGAAGAAAGCAATGCCATTTGGCCGGGTAAGTGAGTCGATGAGCAGCACTACCTCGCCATTTCTCTTTACCTTGTAAACTCCCTGGACCTTCATTTCTTTCAGAGGGTCATTTTGCTGACGCTCCAGACCGTAAGGCGGATCTGTAAAATAAAGTTCTCCGGAATTTGAATACGCAGCATCGTTCGGGCTATCGAATTTCCGGCCATCATAACTGCCGGCGAGTGTAAAGAATTTTGGCTTTGGGGCATCTAAAGGGGCATCCATCCTGGCCATCCGCCTGTCGCCGCACATGCAAAGGGCCAGGTTCCCGTTAGGATCTAGAAGCAATCCATTGGAACCCATTTCGCCCTTTCTCGGGATAGTGCCTGTATATCCGGAAGGAGTGAGGTATACTTCCTTGCCGCCTTTTTCGGTCCATTTCCAAACGGTATCCCGCGGAACGTCCGACCAAAGCAGCATTTTATGCTTTTCCACCCAAAGCGGACCTTCACTCCAATCCATCCCCTCAGCAATAATCTCAGCTTTTGCGCCCTGCATTATAACCTTGTCCAATTCAGGATCCAGGCGCTCAATGTGTCCTATGGTTTTAGGAGACGGCTGCGTCATTCCCATAGAGACTGCAGCAAAGAGAAATACCATTAGTTTATTTATCATCTTATTAACACTTGAAGCCGCATTTAAAACTCATTCTGAAACCTACCTGGCCGACAATTAATATACGCATAATTAGGTATAGCAAAGGAAGACCGGGAGGGACACACCCAAGTATGTAAATTATATCAGCAGCCTTCGCTTAATACAACTTTTATCTCAACAGAAAGGCCCGGTAGACGGTTTTGGATTATATCCCATACTATTACATTGTCAATTCCAAAATATTCGTGAATAATAAAATTTCGAAAATCTTTAATAATTCTTCATTCTATACCAGGATGTAGCTGCTTAAACTCTTCTGGAACTCTGGAAGCAGCCTCGCCGATAACTTCGAAATTTCTTTCTACTACATCCTTGGTTTTTGAATCTTTATCGTAATGCTCGAATCGCATATCAGCAGTATAGTCCAATATTTAGAAATGGAGCTATAGATGTCAGAGAGAAGAAGAGCTGTATTTCGTTCAGACATAAATCAGGGAGCGCTCCACATATGGTAAATAACCGACGGTTTATTGCCCTGCGCGAGACCATATCTATTTTGTGACTGAAAAGGTCCTCAAATTCATGGGCCAGGCGAATATAATCAAAGCCGTCTATTCGGTCCTTGAAGTCAACAAGAATATCAATATCGCTATTTTCCTTGTTATCACCTCGCGCAAAAGAGCCGAAAAGACCTAATGATGACAACGGATATTTAGCAAATAAGATAGGCTTGTGCTCCTTCAGGATAGCTATAATTTCGTTCTTTGTATACGGCATATTACTCCCTTATCTAAGTTCCTATGTTTCTTCTTTCCGAGAAATGTTCCTTGGCCGCTGTTTGACATAACAGCCACGATGAGCCTTTTAGCCTTTCTGTTTTTGTTAGTTGAAAACAATGTCTCTAACAAAGATAAAAAAGAGAGCAAACATCACAAGCGCATATGTGCGCAAAATCTGTCATCTTATTAGTACTTTTTGCCCGCTGCGCATTGCCTGATAGATAGCCTGAAGATATACCACATCACGTCTTCCCATTTCACCCGGGAGACGAACAGGACGTTTGTGGATCAGTGAGAGCGCAAAATCATCCATTTGACGAGCCTGTTGATTTACAGCCGGAAAGCTGAATTTTCCCTCTGGTCCATTTCCGCGAATGCCATTATAATTAAATGCGGGCGCAAGTTCATACACTCCCCGTTCAGCCTCAACTTTAAGCGTGTTGCGACTATCCGCATAACTGGTAAAACCCTCAGCCTTTATTCCTCCCGGCATTTCAAATTGCCAGGTAAGTGATTGCTCCACGGTAGCAAACCTTTCAGGATCTGTTTTTTGTCCTTCCTGCGCTGTAACCGAAATAGGACTCTGACCGGTAACATAACAGAATGCCTGCACGCAATAGATCCCAAGGTCCATTAATGGCCCGCCCCCGGCCATCGTCTTGTCAAGCCGCCAAATTCCCTTTTGTGCGTTAAATGCGAAACCTGCTGACATGGTTTTAATATTGCCATGTATTTTTTGCTGGCCAAGTCTCATCATTTCCAAATGGTAAGGATCATGATGTAAACGGTAACCAACTCCCAGCTTACGGTCCGCCTTTTTACAGGCTGCAATCATCTTATCACACTCATCAACTGTAATGGCCATCGGCTTTTCGCAAATAACATGCTTTCCGGCTTCCGCTGCTCTGATCACATATTCTGCATGCATGGAATTTGGAAGAACAACATAAATGATGTCGATATCCGGATTATTCTTTATCTGATCGAAACTCTTATAGTCGTAAATATTTGATTCGGGAATACCATATTGTTTTTTCCATTTCTCAGCCTTCTCAGGTGTTCCCGTCACAATACCGGCAAGAAAACAGTTTGATGTCTCGGTCAGAGCCGGCGCAAGCTGTCCGCTGGCGTAACCGCCTAAACCTACCAGGGCGATGCCCAGTTTACCCGAAGCTTTTTCCTTTCTCATACGCTCTTTACTGGAGTTCTCGTCGTGACTTTTGAAACCGGCGAAAAGTGATAAAGCCGAAAGGCTTAAAGATGCAATACCCAGATCGTACATAAATTTTCTTCTGGAATTAGAGCTGAGCAAACTTGCCATCCGTTTCATATTTGGTTAGAGTTAAACAAAAGTCACCCGAATTTGTGACAGGATAGAGCACCAATGTTCAGAACTATAGCAATTATGTCAAAATCATTACATGTCGAATACCTGGATCCAGACGCTCAATGTGCCCTATTATTTTGGTTGACGGCTGCGTCATTCCGGCGATAAAAAGAAAATAGCTGGACTGCGGAAGCTCATTTATCCGTTTATGCTCCGATGCAAGAAAGACCAGGTGGCACAAGATCTTCCAGATAAGACCGAAGTAGTCCTATGGTGTACAATGGGGCGCGAACAAAGGGCAGTTTATGAACAATACAAGAATTATTATCGCGGTGGTCTTCTCAAGAAATTGACGAAGAGGGAATGGGCTCCTTTGGGTGAGTTTTTCTTTGCCTATCATAGGCATAAAAAACAAACTGTTTGTGGAGACGTAAAACTACCTGATAAGCTGACTTATTTAAGGGATTCGCGCAAGTTATATAAGGCCTCGGTATCTAAAAACTCTGTAAAACCTTTTTTAGCAAGGCCGTTGATCAGAGCCTTGTCTCCGCTCCAAATCTTGTAGCCAAAATTCAGGGCAAAAGCAACGTAAGAAATATCCTTCGGGTCAACATCATTCACTAATTCTTCGGCATGCATCCATGCGGTCAGCTTTATTTGTTCTTCGGAGATAAAGGTAATGTCTTTGTAAATTTGGAACTCCGCCTCCTGAATTTTTCCAAGGGGGAGTTTGGAGATCTCTGTCAGCTTTGGGTAATGGTGCCTGATCTCCCTTCTTAAGAAATCAGGGGCTATAAATCTGAGTTGTGCTTTAGAGTTAATAAGCAAATCCCCGATCTTTCCGTTAGTATTTAATATGCCACTAAAGATGATATTGGCATCAACAATAATGTTCATTTAGTGAAGCGGCTTTTATTCTTGCTCCACCAGGATTCATTCACTTCATCAGCAAGCCGGTCAACTTTAGCCTGCTCTGCCTTACTGTCTGCTGTTGCCTCTAAATAATTGACATAATCAATCAGACGCTGCAAACCAAAGGTATCTACCCCTGAAGACAGCGTGATCTTGATTTGATTGTTCTCTATGCGTTCGATTACCATAATTGTAAATTTACAAAATTATTTCACAATAATCATACCCGGAAACCGTGATGTGAACTCCAGTAATCGAAGTTCTACAAACAGGATGGAGGTTTCAATGTGTGAGCTTATATTTAAAAGGAAACGCAAACATAAATTACTGGGATTGTTTGTCTGAATTCGTTAACTTCAAGGATATGGACAATAAAAGGAAGAGAGATACTAAGCATTGGAAATGGGGATTGATATACTACAATCCTGAGGACCCCTCGTTATATGTTGATAAACGATTCGGATTGGGTCAAACTTTTAACTTCGCGCATAGAGCAGCGTGGTACCTTATGTTTTTTCTGTTGCTGTTTCCGGTCTTGATTTTTATCCTTCTGTTTATATTTACGTAGTGCGAAATGGAGATGGCTTTACGGAGGAAACTCTAAGTACATGAAATCTGTACTATTTGATATTATAAGTGACTGCACAAAAGGAACGTCATTTATGGTGGACAGTTTTGAAGGTTCAAAAGGCCTCGAGGTCAATGCATATTTCGGAGCAAAGCCTCTACTTGCTGTCTTGATATTGACGTAAACGTCCGTTTGTTTTATCGTCTGTAGATAGAGAATATGATAGTGTCATTTTCGGCTGGTTTGTCTATTCATCAGAAGGGCTCATTCATTTATCGAAATCATCAATGGTTGAAGTTAGTGTCTACTTAGGTTGATCAATATCATCCCTTAATGGATTCCACCCAGTCTTTAATCGCTCAACCAGATCGATAACCAGTTTCTTGCCATCCTCCTTCACTTTTCTAATATCTCCGTCATTCTTCTTTACATATTTACGAATCCTCCCAGATTTATTAGTTTTGTCGTTCAAATGATAAAAGAAGACGAAAGGTTTATTACCTCCCTTAAAACTTTGTGGAATGTTCAAATAGAACTCATACGTTTCCCAAATGTGAATAAGCTGGGAGCGTTTTGTACTTTTCATAAAACGTGTTTTGTCGGCTGTTTTGTCGCCGGGTCTAAAAAAGATAGACAAAAACACTCGCTAGTCACTCTAACACACAACATTCATGAATTATTGGTTAGTCAAATCTGAACCTTTCAAATACAGCTGGGATAAATTTAATCAGGATGGCAGAACATTCTGGGATGGGGTACGCAACTACCAGGCGCGCAATAATATGAAAGCCATGAAAGAAGGCGATCTTGTGCTTTTTTACCACAGTAATGAAGGTAAGGAAGTAGTTGGTATAGCCAAGGTTGTCAGAGAGTTCTATCAGGATCCTACAACTGACGATACCAACTGGGTAGTAGTCGACCTTTCTCCTGTTGAGACACTGAAGAAACCAGTTACCTTGGAGCAGATCAAAAAGGATCCGCGCCTGGAGAACATTGGCCTTGTTAAGCAAGGAAGATTATCTGTAATGGGTATGAAACCAGAAGAGTTCGACCGTATCCTTGAACTGGCTAACGAAGACTAAAGCCAACGTAAGGCACCGTAACGAACGTAAGATACGGAATGTCTTACACTTCAGGGAAGAACAACGCCTTCAACTGTGTGGCGTTCTCAGGTCTCATCTTATTCGCCAGGATCAAACGCAACTCCCTGCGGGATAAGGCAGTTTCATACAATAGCTTCTCTTCATCCGTTTCAGGAATAAGCTCCGGAACAGGGACTGGATTGCCTTGCTCGTCAAGTGCCACAAACGTGTAGTAAGCTTCGTTGCTCTTGATTCTGCTGTTTGGCTGGATATTTTCTGAGAATACTTCCAGTCTGATCTCCATTGATGTACTGAAAGCGCGGGTAACCTTCGCATGAATCGTAATCACGTCCCCAAGCTTAACCGGATGTTTAAAAGACACATTATCCACAGAAGCCGTCACCACAATATGATTGGAATGCTTCTGGGCTGAGATCGCCGCAGCAATATCCATCAAATGGAGTAACCGTCCTCCCATCAGGTTATGAAGCGGGTTAGTGTCATTCGGAAAAACAAGCTCATTCATGATAGTGAAAGAATAGCTTGCAGGCTTGGAGGTAACTGTCATATAGTATATAAATTAATTATTGAATTCCTGGAATCCCACCAGTTGATCCCATCTGGATCCCGGACGGCGATAATAGAAGAATGCCTGATATTTGTTTTTTGTTTCAAAGAATGAACCTTCGAATAGGGTATGATTAAACTTTTGAGGATTATTTGCATCCGTCCAAACATATTGATAGTCGTATAATCCTTGTTTCAGATAAGCGGAGCCATAAAAGCGCGACCGCCCTGCATCATAAATTAACTTATTTTCGCTGCTAAGCCGGTAGTCATTGAACTTACCCACAACGTACACGTCGCCCGTTCCCTCTGGCCGTTCGGCTTCAAGGGTGAACGTAATGTAGGCATAATCCGCATCTGTGGCAGGCTCATGTCCATCCTGGTTCCTGATAAAGAACTCCCCATTTTCATCAAAAGAATAGGAATAGTTTGACGCTTTATAAGGTTGGTCAGGCAGCAGCTGAACCGTATTAACCGAATCCTTGTAAATCTGCTCAACCCGCTCACTTTGCAAACGGAGCGTCCGGAAATCAAATTTTCTAAACTCATTCGAGCCACTGAACTCCAGCGTCCGGAGGTCATTATAAACCAGTTGCCCCGGTCTGATCTGATTCGGACGATCGACCGTCTGCTCTACATCGGGGCGACCATTCTGTCTAACCACCAGCCTGACATCCGTATAGGGGTTCTGAATGGTAAGCTGTGGATGCTCAATGGTAATATTAATCTTCTGACTGGTTTTTCTGTTGGATATCTGAGTGGAGGCAGCAACTTCCGGCCGGATGATGACCGCTGGGCTGAGTACATAGAATCTACGCGTCAGGATGATCTTCTCAGGATACCCTTCTTCGTAAACCTTCAGCACGTAATTGCCATCAATCTTAGGCTTGATAACCTGGTTAGGCAGGGATAAGCTGTAATGCATATATCCTTGCAATGTGTTTAGCGATACAGTATAATCGTTTATCCTGTCTTCAGTGAAACCGTCCAGATAGTCAATAGGAGAGAGCCCGCTGCTCTTCCAGTTCCTATCGCAGTGCTCAATAGTGTATGCATAAGAGCGGCCTCCCTGCCTTAAATCGTCGAAATGCAAGGATAGCTCCTCCGACGAGTTTAATGTAATCAAGGGAAGCGATTGTTCTTTACCAGCATTATAAAATTCAACCGAACGGATAGCCGAATGGTAAACACGGTCTATAAATAGAGTCTCCTGCGCCGATGCCGGAAAAGCAAAGTAAAATAAAACAGCCAGGACTATCGCGAAACGCGTAGCTCCTGGCTGTTTATAATGTATTGTGAATAAACTACTCAAGTTCCATAATTTGCTCGGCCAGACTCTCCCAATCCGCCTGATAGGCCTGAAGCTCTGTCTTAACCGATTGGTAGTGCTCATTTGCCGCCGCCAGCTTCTTCTGGTCCTCGTAAGTATCTTCCTGCCCCAGTACCAGCTCTGCCTTCGCCAGCTGCTTCTCCAGTTCTGAAACTTTCTCTTCTACCTGCTGAAGCGTCTGGTTCAGCTTCTTGATCTGCTTACCTTTATCTTCCGTTGGAGACGCTTTCTTAACCGGCTTCTCTTCCTTCTTAGGGGCGGCAGGCTGAGGTTTTGCTACCACAACCGGACGCTTAGACTGCCATTCCTCGTACTCAGCATAAGTACCCGGATACTCCTTTATCTGATGATCTTCAATAAACCAGATCTTGTTCGCTACATTATCCAGCAAATACCTGTCGTGTGATACTACGATAAATGTACCTTCGAACTGATTCAATGCCTGAATCAGGATATTCACCGATGCCATATCCAGGTGGTTGGTAGGCTCATCGAGAATCAGGAAGTTAGCATCAGCAGTAAGTGCTTTCGCCAGGGCCACACGGGATTTTTCACCTCCGGACAGTACCTTTATCTTCTTGAATACATCATCTCCTGTGAACAGGAAGCTTCCCAGGATCGAACGCAGCTCCGTATCAGTATGCTTAGGTGCAAACGCCTGTAATTCCTCTAAAATCGCATTTTCCAGGTGCAACGACTCCAATTGATGCTGAGCAAAAAACGTTTGGGTTACATTATGACCCGTGATACTTTCGCCTTCAAAAGACTCAACTCCTGCAATGATTCGCAGCAGTGTAGATTTACCTCTACCGTTTGCTCCGATCAGTGCAATTTTATCGCCCTTCTCGATTACCGCGTTTGCATGCTCCAGAATAACATTGGAAGGGTAGGCCTTGCTGACATCCTCTATGCGGACCACGTGGCGGCCAGACTGCTTGCTGAATTTGAAGGAGAAGTTAACGCTTGGGTTTTCGTCGTCCACATCTTCAATCCGCTCCATCTTATCAAGCATCTTGATACGTGACTGTGCTAGTTTTGCCTTGCTGGCCTTTGCACGGAAACGATTGATCAGCTGCTCTTCCTGCTTGATCTTCTGTTGCTGGTTTTTATACTCGTTCTTCTGAATTTCGCCGCGTAACGCTTTTTCCTCCAGATAGAAGCTGTAGTTCCCGGCATAAGGAGTCAACTTTCCTTTGCGAGACTCGACAATACGGTTAACCACCTTATCTAAGAACCACCTGTCATGCGATACAATAACAATCGCACCTTCAAATGCCAGCAAATAGGTTTCAAGCCATTTGATGGAAGGAAGGTCAAGGTGGTTGGTTGGCTCATCGAGTAATAAGATATCGGGAGCCTGCAAAAGTATTTTCGCAAGCATAACACGCATACGCCATCCTCCGGAAAACTCGCCGAGCTGGCGCTTCTGATCTTCCTCGCTGAAACCAAGTCCTGCCAGAATTTCATGCGCTTTGAATTCAATATTATATCCGTCAAGCGCGTCAAACTCATGCTGTTTGTCGCTCAATTTATGTAAGATGTCTTCCGAATAATCTGTCTCCAGTTTCTTCAAAAGCTCCTCGATTTCTGTATGTAACTGATTCTGACGAGTAAAGGCTTCCATAGCCACGTGCAGAATGCTCTTGTCTGACTGATAGGAAAGTAAGTCCTGATTTAAATACCCGATCTTGATGTCTTTCGACATCGAAATGGTACCGCTTGTCGGCTTGGCATCGCCAACTATTAATTTGAGTAAGGTAGTTTTTCCTGTACCATTCGCACCGATTAAACCGGTTTTGTCACCTGGTTTGATGTGCCAGTTCGCTTCATCATATAACGCCCTCGAACCGATCTCGAAGGTAAGGTTGTTTATTGCAATCACTTTGCAAAATTACAAAATTGATTCTATCTGAGGAACCTGATTATCACGATTGTTTATATCAAGTCCAGATATTGAAAAAAAAGCTAATATTCCCCGAAAGTCTGACCGTTTCCATTCGAGCAGGAAGATCTTAAAGCTACTTTATAATCTTTTGATAAACAGTTTCCGCTAAAGGCCTTATTTATTGAACCACCTTGCAAGGCGGTCGAGGTGGAGGATCTGAAATAGTATGACTTCAACGATGTTATGTGAACGATGTTTCATTTAAGTAAACTACATGTTATATTACTTTAAACTAAAATGCCTCCTCTTTATTGTCGCTCGTTGTAACTTTTGGTTTGCTCAGGCTTTTTAGATAGACAAAGCCCAGGCTTCCAGCTAGTATGGATGCAGTTAGAATGGAGAATTTGGCTTCAGACTGTAGGAGAACGTCGTCAAAAGACAAAAGTGAAATGAAAATCGACATAGTGAACCCGATCCCTCCGAGAAGTCCTACACCCGCAATGTGCGTCCATCGGGCCCCGGAAGGAAGTCCCGACCATTTTAGTTTTACAGATAGCCAGGAGAAAGCGAAAATGCCCAGGGTCTTGCCGACAATCAATCCGAAAATAATACCCATTCCCAATGAGCTCGCCAGTCCTTCAACCATTCCGCTTTCGAAGCGAATAAGCGTGTTGGCAAGTGCAAAGATCGGCATGATAAGGAAGTTCACTGGTTTTGTCAGGCTATGTTCCAGCTTTTCCAACGGCGACTCTTCGTCGCTCATATTGGTCGGAATGGTGAAGGCGAGTAATACGCCTGCAATAGTCGCATGTATTCCCGAATGGTGAACGAAATACCATAAAAAGATGCCTGGAATCAGATAGAAGAGCAGGTTTTTTACTCCCAGTTTATTAAAGGCTACCAAAAGCGCCATAATACCGGCTGAGTATAGCAGCTGATCAGTATGGAGCTCATTTGTGTAAAACACCGCGATAACGACGATCGCACCAAGGTCATCGACAATTGCCAATGCCGCCAGAAAAATCTTGAGCGAGGAAGGTACCTTATCGCCTAGCATAGAAATGATCGCCAGCGCAAAGGCGATGTCTGTAGCCATAGGTATTCCCCAACCGGCGGCCGTTTCGGTGCCCTGGTTAAACATCGCATATATTGCGGCTGGAAACAACATGCCTCCTAAAGCAGCAAATACAGGCATCGCAGCCTGCTTGATAGAGGATAACTCTCCTTCTACAATCTCTCTCTTTATCTCAAGTCCAACGAGCAGGAAAAAGATAGCCATCAGACCATCGTTGATCCATATTTCGGTAGAATACTGAAGATTGACAGATCTAAAAACAAATCCAAGTTGATGGTGAAGAATGCTCGCAAAAGATTCGTAAAGCGGACTGTTTGCGATACTCAATGATATCACTACAGAAACAAGAAGAAGTATTCCTCCGATTTGTCCAGATCTAAGGAAGTCTTTGAACGCTTTGAGGTTAATTTCACGAGCCATAACCGCAAACTTACAAAAATCTGCTTTATGACCTTCCTGCTTAAATATCAGACGTAATCTTCCAGCTTACCCTTGCCTTCCCTGAGCACCGTAAACTCTCCGGTCGTACAGTCTACAACCGTTGATGCAATATTACCTCCGTATCCTCCATCAATCACTATATCCACTTTGTCTTCAAACTTCTCGTGGATTAGTTCGGGGTCTGTTGAATATTCCAGAATATCGTCATCGTCCCTGATGGAGGTCGATAAGATGGGGTTGCCAAGCTGCTTTACGATTTCCATCGCTATGGAGTTATCAGGAACACGAATACCCACCGTCTTTTTCTTTGAGCTGAGTAGCTTAGGAACGTTGTTCGATGCGTTAAAAATAAAGGTGAACGGACCAGGGAGCGCTTTCTTTATCAGACGAAAAACAGCTGTATCTATTGGCTTAACATACTCAGATATGTTTTGCAGGTCGTGACAAACAAACGAGAAGTTAGCTTTCTCCGGCTTTATCCCCCTTATCTGACAAATCTTTTCAACCGCCTTGTGATTAGTAATATCGCAACCGAGTCCGTAAATAGTGTCGGTAGGGTAGATAATTATTCCGCCGTTTCTGAGTACATCAACAACCTGTTGAATAGACTTAGGATTTGGGTTTTCGGGATAGATACGTATTAGCATAAAATGGTTATATTAAAAAAGCCTGAATCATATAAACCCAGGCCTTTTCGAAATGTTGTTTTTTATTTAAAATTCAGCATTGTTCGGTGTCCGAGGAAATGCAATTACATCCCTGATATTGGTCATACCGGTTACAAATAATACCAAACGCTCGAAACCTAATCCAAAACCAGCATGCGGCGCTGAACCAAATCTTCTTGTATCGAGGAACCACGACATCTCTTCAACCGGAATGTGCATATCATGCATCCGTTTTTCCAGCTTCTCCAGACGCTCCTCACGCTGCGAACCACCCACAATCTCGCCGATTCCAGGGAAGAGGATGTCCATCGCGGCCACTGTATTTCTGCCCAGCTCATCAGGTTCATTCTGACGCATGTAGAATGACTTGATATCAGCAGGGTAATCTGTAAGGATCACCGGCTTTTTAAAGTGCTTCTCGACGAGGTAGCGCTCATGTTCCGACTGCAGGTCAGCTCCCCACTCATCGATCAGGTACTTAAATTGTTTCTTCTGGTTTGGTTTGGAGCTTTTCAGGATCTGAATTGCTTCCGTATAAGTGATGCGCTCAAAATTGTTCTCCAGACAGAAGTTTAGTTTAGACAGCAAATCCATATCAGAACGTTCTGCCTGTGGTTTCTGCTTTTCTTCTTCCAGCAGACGAGCTTTCAGGAATTCAAGTTCCTCACCGCAATGGTCAAGCGCATACCGGATAACGTACTTCAACAGTTCTTCGGCCAGATCCATATTGTCGTGGATATCGAAGAACGCCATTTCCGGTTCGATCATCCAGAATTCAGCCAGATGGCGTGTTGTATTGGAGTTTTCTGCACGGAATGTAGGCCCGAAAGTGTAGATCTCGCCAAAAGCCATAGCTGCAAGTTCACCTTCAAGCTGTCCGGACACAGTCAGGTTAGTGGACTTTCCGAAGAAGTCTTCTTTATAGTTTACAGTACCGTCTTCATTACGTGGTACATTATCAAAATCAATAGTAGAAACCCTGAACATTTCGCCTGCACCTTCAGCGTCAGACCCTGTGATAATAGGGGTGTGCATGTAAACGAAGCCCTTTTCATTAAAGAACTGGTGTACAGCAAATGCAAGGGCATGTCTCACCTTGAAGATAGCATTGAACGTGGTAGTACGGAAACGGAGGTGTGCGATTTCGCGCAAAAACTCCAGGCTATGTTTCTTTGGTTGTAATGGATATTTTTCAGGATCACTGTCACCCAGGATCTCCAGATTTTTAACTTTTAGTTCTACGCGCTGACCCTTACCTAAAGATTCAACAAGATCTCCGGTTACCGAAATAGCGGCACCGGTGGTGATTCGCTTTAATATGGCTTCCTCCGTATTCGTGAAGTCTACAACAGCTTGTAAATTATTGATCGACGATCCGTCATTGATAGCAATGAACTGATTGTTTCTGAACGTTCTTACCCAGCCTTGAACATTAATCTCCTGCCCAAAGTCAGTCGTATTTAAGAGGTCTTTGATTTTTGTGCGCTTCATATAGGTACAAATCTATAAAAAGAAACAAAATCAATACGTTATTTCTTTGCCAAACAGCGCTAAAGTCCTGCCTGGAGATAATAGACTCGGCTATTTTCCGATATTGACTATTTCATCTGCCTTCAGGATTACTGTATAGCCGGCATTGTTAACCTTTAAGCTGTTTATATAGGGTCTTGGGCATATTTCATCTGTATTAGCGATTGTGTAAGTCACAGTATCTGCTTTTGCATTCTTTATTTTGATGATACATGTGTCGGATAGATATGCATGAGATGTTTTAAACGAAAAAAAAAATTTGTTGCCACGGGTCTGAACTGATGGAGTAACCGAATCTGTCCTATTTATTCCACTCTTAAAATGCACATTTAAATCCTCGGGCTTATACAAGGAATTTGCAGAAAAAAACAAATCTGCACCGCTTGATTGACTTACTATGTTGAAGTTTAATGATGGATAGATATATTCCAGTGTACAAGCCCCTGTTTGTTTGTCAGCTTTGGTGCAAGCCATTAACATAAAAAGGTAAATAAAACACGAAGACGTTAGCAGGTTTCTCATAGATAGCGTTATTATCGGTCATGTTCTATACTTCTTACGAACACAAGTGTGATTTCGCTACTGTATCCGTGGTTTAGATTTTACTTTGAGTAGTACCACCCCTTAAACAGATTCTGTATGCTGGCGTATAAAAAGCGCCTTGCAGCCCATATGAGTCCGACTTATAATCTTGAAAGTCGGACTTATCACAGGTTGAATACTGCAGTTATAGGTGCTGATATAGATCAGGTTGTGCAGGAAACCCCTAAAATGTTTATTCAAGGTGACATTTTTTTATAATTTATTTTTCTTCTAAATTTCAGATTTCCAGTTTTTTATCTACCTCTTTTTCTACATTGCTCTCCTAAACCTTATCAATATGGCTCGCATCGACAACAAAGGAAGGATACGTGGCACAGCAGGTCCCGTAGTGTATCGCATGTACCGTGACAAGAACATCGTTCAGGGAAAACCTGGGAAAATCAAGCAGACAAAAGGAAGCATCCGGGCATCCACCGAATTCGGTTTAAGCAGCTCTGCTGCAGCGGTGATCCGCCGGGCTTTTGAACCGGCTTATATCCACCGGGATGGAGAAGCGGTCAGCCGCAGTACCCAGCAGATGTACCGTAGCTTGCGCAACAGTCTCACCGGCAGCATAGGTCAGCGTGATCTTCATGATGCTAATCTGCAGGATATTGTGGGTATGGACTTTAACGGCTCGAGCCCGATTTCAGAAGTATTGCAGATCAGCCACAGCGTACGCAGGGATGCGGAAGGAAATCTGGAAGTAACACTGGGCAGGTTCAACCCCAGGGAAGATGTAAAAAAAGCTGCAGGATATCCGAAAAGCGCATCCCGCTACCGGATACGGCTGATGGCAGTAGCCTTCGACTTCCGGCAGGAGTACCTGGAATATCTGGATATAAAGGATCTGGATTTGCACCGGACAGAGATCATGGAGACGCAAACCATCAGCCTAAACGCCCAGGCAGATCCGAGCTGCATCGTCATGCTGAGCATGTCGCTGCTGATGTACGATCAGGTAGGCCACACCGGCGAATACATATTATTGAACAATAAAGGCTTCAGTCCCTGCGCCATCATCGCGGCTTATCAATCTGAACAACCGGCTCCCAATACGGCGAATCCCATCAGCCTCAGCATAGAAGCCTATCCTGATCGCTACATTAAAATGCAGGAAATGGGCTATGCAGGCAACCATCTGTTGCGAAGTCTTTTGAAGCGAGCAGGCGCTTTGCCCTTAATAAAAAAGAAAGAAGCACCAGTAATTGCAAAGCGGACCATGCTCGAACCCCTGATAGGCAAAAAGCAGTTTTTTTAGTAACTCCAATGTGAAGTATATGCCAATTAGCAGTTAATTAGCCAATCTTCTGAATATGCTGAAGGAGCTATCTTAGGTTGGATACCGGAGCGTCTTAATAAGAGATATCGGTTCAAGCTGGAGTTGAGGAAGTTATACCGACAGATTAATAACTTTTCTGCTTGTAGGTTGTTGTGCTTATATCCGGATTTAGAATCCCAAAGCGTCGAGGAAAAATCGACGGATACTTTACCGATAAAAGATTAGAGATATGAAGCTAGAAAAATACTCATTCGGCATGGGCGATCGTTTTGCGCAGCAGGGCGAAGCACAATTGAGAGCTGTTTTAAAAGCTAAGGAGAAAGGAGTGAGTATCACCCCCGTCTGGAATAAATCTTACAGAGAACATAAAACCGTGAAAACTTCTCCTCTGGAGTTGAGAGCGGAGGCCGATGCTGCGGTAAAAGCTTTGAACTGGACTGACCCTTATCGTGTAGACGCCGATCATATCACCATGGATACAGTAGACGCTTTTATCGAGACTTCCGATTTCTTTACGCTGGATGTTGCTGGTTACATCGGGAAACCAGCTCCTGAGCATATCATGGAGGATTTTGTCGAACGACGCAGGAACTACATAGGAGATATTTCCATTCCTGGTATAAGCGAGCAATTTATCGTAACAGAACAGACCTTGCGCAATATAGCCGGGAAATTCTTGCTTGCGACCATTGAAGCCGGTAAACTTTACGCTCACATAGCAAAGATAAAAGGCGAAGATAACTTCATCGCGGAAGTGTCAATGGACGAAGTAAACGATCCTCAAACTCCTGTAGAATTGTTTTTTATATTGAGTGCTCTGGCTGACTATAATGTAAAAGCACAAACCATTGCTCCTAAGTTTAGTGGGCGGTTTAATAAGGGAGTTGACTACGTTGGCGATTTACAGCAGTTCGCTAAAGAGTTTGAAGAAGATATCCTGGTCATCAAACATGCAATAAAAGAGTTCGGTCTACCGGATAACTTAAAACTAAGTGTACACTCCGGCAGCGATAAATTTTCCATTTATCAGCCCATTAATCAGTTGATAACAAAACATGATGCAGGCATACATTTGAAAACGGCAGGTACTACCTGGCTTGAAGAAATTATCGGTCTCTCCGAAGCTGGCAATGAAGCTATAGAGCTGGTGAAAGATATCTATAGCAGCGCCTTAGGTCGTTTTGATGAACTGTGTGGACCGTATGCTGCCGTTATAGATGTAGCCCCCGATAGGTTGCCAAGTGCTGAGGATGTCAACTCTTGGAGTGGTGAAAGGCTTGCTAACACTATTCGTCATAATCAGCATCATCCGGATTTTAATCCTGACTTCCGGCAGTTGCTGCATGTGGCCTATAAGGTTGCTGGCGAGAATGGCGATCGTTATTATGCGGCCTTAAAGAAGTATAAAGACATTGTAGCCGCCCATGTTACCGAGAATTTGTATGAAAGACACATTGTTCCGTTATTTCTCGGTCGAGGCTAGCAGCGCCCACAGCATAAAATAGTTAAGCGCTCGTATTCAACAACTGAATTTTCTTCTTTTCCCCTACAATCCAGACAATGTCGCCCCATTCAAATACGGTTGTAGAGTTGGGGTTCAGCATTCGCTCGTTGTTTCTCTCTATACCTACAACCAGGCCGTTGGTGCGCTCCCTGATACCGGAGTTGCGAACGGTAAGGCCTTTGAGCTTATTATGTTCGTCTACGACGATCTTTTGTACAACTATATTTTCTACAGCTTGATCAGAGAATTCGACCTGTTCCCTGGCATCGAATACCGGCTTAAAGGCCTGCATTTGTTCGTCGGTAGCAATGATACCCACCTGGTCAAATGGAAGAAGCTTGTTGAATCGGCCGGGAGCGTAGATGAGCCTGTCGCCGCGCTTGATATAGGCAATATTGATACCATACTGTTCGCGCCAGGATAGTTCATCCAGCGTTTTTCCTATGTATTCGGCCTGCTGACTTACTTCCAGATCAACCATATGGGCATCCCAGGGTGAGAGGGAGGCAGAATCAGGGTTAAACTCGCGATGAAGGATATTTTCTTTTTGCGAAATAACGTCTGCTTCAGCAGTTTCCCTTGCGTTCAGGTTGGAAAGGAACCTGCCTTCAAGCCGTTGGTGGAATTGCTGGATCCGTTGTGAAAAGAGGATCAGGATGATGGAAATAACAGGAATCGCTACCATCAGCGCAATCGCAGTCGGGAATAGTTTATTGACCCAGAAGCCTATGAGCAGTATCCCAAGTACAATGCGCACGAATTCTAAGACCAGAAGGGGACCGCGGTTATATCTCTTATTAAGCCAAAGTTCTTTATAGGCCATATTGTGTGGCCTCTTGGCCATTAGTGCCCATAGAAACGGTGTAGCTATACCGAATGAGACCACAAGGGCAATAACGCTTCGTGTAATATCATTTGCAATCGCCTGGTCGAGAAAAGGGACCAGAAATTCGATAGACAATAGCATTAATGCGAGAAGGATAATTCCGTTTGTAAAAGCAATGCTGGAATAGGCTTTCAAAACTACTTTCCATTCATTCTCCGCCTGAATATTCTGGGTGCTGGTTGAGTAGGTGTTGAGGGTTGTTACCCATTTCTCGGGTAAGGTGCGCTGGAGGAAATAATAGAAAGGCTCCGAATACTTGATCATATATGGCGTGGTGAAGGTGGTGATTGCAGATGCACCTACCGCGACAGGGAAAAGGAAGTCGCTGATTACACCCAGTGACAAGCCCAGGGTAGCTACGATAAAAGCGAACTCACCGATCTGCGCCATACTCATACCGACTTGTACTGATTGTTTTAAAGGCTGTCCAGATAAAAGTGCTCCCAGCGTAGTGCTGAACAGCTTTCCGAACAACGTTAGCAAGGTGACACCTATGACCGTCCAGCCGTGTTCCATAATGGTGACCGGATCAATCAGCATACCTACGGATACAAAGAAGATGGCGCCGAAAAAGTTCTTTATAGGTAATGTGATGTGTTCAACTTTCTCTGCTGATGTGGTTTCTGCGAGGATGGAGCCCATAATGAAAGCACCCAGCTCAGCTGAAAACCCAACCTGGGTAGCCACGACAACCATTCCGAGGCAGAGACCAATGGAGAGGATTAACAGCGTCTCATCGTCAAGGACACTCTTGGCTTTTCGGAGCAAGGTAGGGATCAGGAATATTCCGGCCAGGAACCAGAGAATCAGGAAGAAGAAGAGTTTGCCCACTGTAAAGAGCATTTCTGTTCCTTCGAATTGCTTGGTTACGGCTACGGTGGACAGTAATACCATAAGGAGGATCACCACGATATCCTCCACGACGAGGACCCCGAAGACGATACGTGCGTATTGCTTGGTTTTAACGCCTAGTTCATCAAATGCTTTGATAATAATCGTAGTGGAGGAACTTGCGAGCATACCTCCGAGGAACAGGCTGTCCATAGTCGACCATCCCATCCATTGACCGGCGAAGTAGCCGGCCAGCGTAATGAAGATAATTTCGACAAAGGCGGTAATCGATGCCGAGCCTCCCACCCGGACGAGCTTCTTAAAGCTGAACTCAAGACCTAAGCTGAATAAGAGGAAAATAACGCCGATATCTGCGAAGGTCTTTACGTTCTCGGTATCTGCTACACTCGGAGTTAGTGATAGATAGGGGCCGACCAGGAGTCCCGCAATAATATAACCTAAAACCAGAGGTTGCTTTATACTTTTAAAAAGTATGGTTACGAATGCCGCGACAATCAAGATTAATGCTAAGTCCTCTATAAGTTTTGGTAAGTGTCCCATTCAGTAAAATTGTGTGTGATCGCGACCTAATTTAATAAATTCCGGGGCGTTTCTGAAAATATCGGTGCTTTTTTACGGCTGAATGGTTGATCCTTTATATTCAGGTGACTGTGGATGGTAAATACACATAACGAAATGATGATGATCTTCAGTCAGATGATCTCGCAATAAAAAAAGGACGGCTCCTGGCGGATACCGTCCTTTCAAACTATAAGACTGTAAGAATTAAGCTTCTTCAGCCAATACTTTGGTCACTAAGTCGGCAGCTTCCTTCAAAAGAATTGCAGAAAATACCTGCAGACCTGACTCGTCGATTAATTTTTTTGCTTCTTCAGCGTTAGTTCCCTGTAAGCGAACGATGATTGGAACGCGGATATTTCCAAGCTCCTGGTAAGCATCGATTACACCCTGAGCAACACGGTCGCAACGTACGATACCACCGAAGATGTTAATCAGGATAGCTTTTACGTTAGGATCCTGAAGAATGATGTTGAATGCCGCTTTAACTGTTTGTGCGTTAGCAGTTCCACCTACGTCAAGGAAATTAGCCGGCTCACCACCCGCAAGCTTGATGATATCCATCGTAGCCATTGCAAGACCAGCACCGTTTACCATACAACCAACGTTTCCGTCAAGTTTTACGAAGTTCAGGTTTGATTTGCTTGCTTCAACTTCCATTGGATCTTCTTCAGACTCGTCGCGAAGTTCAGCATACTCCTTGTGACGGAATAAACCGTTGTCGTCCAGGTTCACTTTAGCATCAACAGCAAGGATCTTGTTGTCTGATGTTTTAAGAACCGGGTTGATCTCGAACATAGCAGAGTCAGTTTCTTCGTAAGCCTTGTAAAGAGCAGTAACGAACTTAGTCATCTCTTTCATAGCAGCACCGCTTAAACCGAGGTTATATGCGATACGGCTCGCCTGAAACGGACGAAGACCTAATTGAGGATCGATTTCTTCTTTGAAAATCAGGTGAGGAGTGGTTTCTGCCACGTGCTCGATATCCATTCCACCTTCTGTAGAATACATAATGATGTTACGTCCTTTTGCACGGTCAAGTAACACACTGATGTAGAACTCTTTTGGTTCAGTCTCTCCAGGATAGTATACATCCTGAGCAACAAGAACCTTATTTACTTTTTTACCCTCAGGACCAGTCTGAGGGGTTACAAGCTGCATACCGATGATCTGCTCTGCTCTTTCTTTTACCTCGTCGAGGTTCTTCGCCAGCTTTACACCACCGCCTTTACCACGGCCACCCGCATGAATCTGGGCTTTAATTACTACCCAGTCAGAGTTAAAATCTTCTTTCAGCTTCTTAGCTGCTTCAACTGCCTGCTCGGGGGTATCAGCAACGATACCTTCCTGAACTCTGACACCGAAGCTCTTCAGTATTGCTTTGCCTTGATATTCGTGAATATTCATTATTTTGAAGTTTGCGTGGCGTAAAGCTAATATTTTTTTTCTTTATAGAATACCGAACACGGGAAGATTCATTCTTTTAAGTAATTTCGTCGGATGCTGCAAGCGACAGGGATTTACAAGAAATACGGCAAGCTGGAGATACTGAAAGGAGTTGATCTGACGGTTGCCAAAGGTGAGATTGTGACTATTCTCGGCGCCTCAGGCGCGGGTAAAAGTACCCTACTTCATATCGTGGGAACGCTGGATAAATCTGATGCCGGCAAGGTGGTTATCGACGGAATAAACGTTTCTGCACTTTCGGCCGCTAAGCTGAGTGCTTTTCGTAACCATCGCCTGGGTTTTATCTTTCAGTTTCATCATCTGCTGCCTGAATTTACAGCATTGGAAAATGTCTGTATCCCGGCCTTTATCGCTAAAAAAGGAAAGAAGGAATCGCAGGTTCGAGCACTTGAATTGCTGGATATGCTGGGACTGGGTAATCGGGCAGAACACAAACCTTCGGAGCTTTCCGGGGGAGAGCAGCAAAGGGTGGCGGTAGCACGTGCGTTGATCAATAACCCTTCGTTAATCCTTGCGGATGAACCTTCAGGAAACCTGGATTCTGAGAACGCGCTGAGTTTGCATAGCTTATTTAAGGAGTTGAGGGACCAATTTTCACAGACTTTTGTTATCGTGACGCATAATGAAGAGCTGGGCGAAATGTCAGACCGGAAGGTCTTCATGAAAGATGGATTAATTTTAAGTGAATAAAGATTGAATATTCTGATTACCGGAGCAACAACATCAAGGGCCTATCAGCTGGAACGGTTACTGAACCGTCCGGATGAAATCATTTTGGCCGACTCGGCAGAGCTCCCTGCCTTTCTTTTGAAGAGTAAACGTTTTCTTAAGATACCTGATGAAAATGCTTCTTCGTTTGTGCATGAACTTCTTGCTTTGTGTCTCGATCATGATGTGAAAGAAGTATACCCCTTGAGGCCGCAGGAAATTGCGGGACTAGCTTCGGCACGCTTACTGTTTGAAGAATACGGGATAAAGGTCATGACACCTGCTGATTATTCATTTGAGGAGAGCCATGATTAATTATTTAGACTTCGACCCCTCAAAAAAGGCTTTTATCTTCGAGCTGGATAATGTCTTGTATCCGGAAAAGGACTACCTCCTACAGGTGTATTACCTTTTTGCTAACTTCCTGGAATATATGGAAACGGTTCCACCGGCTGGCGATCTGATTGCATTTATGCAGAAGGCGTATGAGCATCAGGGTAAGGAACAGATCTTCGATAAAGCTCAGAACGTTTTCGGTATAGACGAAAAGTATCGCGAGAACTTTATGCGTCTTCATCGTGAGGCGAAGCTGCCGCTGAAGCTGCTTCTCTATAAGGAGATGCTCGATTTGCTGCAACAGATTACTGTGGATCGGAAACAGATTTTCCTGGTAACGGCAGGTAATCCGATTCAGCAGCTGAATAAGATCAGACACATGGAGTGGAACGGTTTGGAAAACTACCTGAAGGTGTTTTTTACTGACGAGTTGGAGCCAAAACCTGCACCAGGTGTGTTGTTTAATATCCTGAAGGATTATGATTTAGACGCCAGTGATGTGGTGTTGATAGGGACTGCTGAAGGAGATGAATTATTTGCAAAAAATGCTGCCATAGAGTTTGTTAGAGTGTAATATTTCCTTTACTTAGAGGAAATATTTGAGATGAAACAAACCTCTTTTTCTTATCTGCTGCGAACTGTTTTGGCACTTGTTATCCTTGTGTTTTCTTTTAGTGGGTGTAAGAAAAATGATGGTCCGGAGCCTGAGCAGGAGGAACTTCTTAAAGATTCCGTCTATTTATATACCAAAACAGTCTATCTATGGGAGGACGCTTTACCCAATTCGTTTGACACCAGGAGTTATGACACTCCGGAGGATGTTTTGGAAGCTCTGACCAAATATAAGAAAGATGCCAGAGGACAGGCCATAGACCGCTATAGCTTTCTTGATCGTACAGGAGCGGTATCGGAAGAGATCCAGGAAGGACTGGCAGGCGACTTTGGTTTTGATATCCGTTATACTGCAGAGGATGATCTGCGTGTCAAATTGGTTCAGCCTAATTCTCCCGCGAGTGCTGAAGGTTTGGAGAGAAGCTGGAGGATCCTAAGCATCAATGGTAATACGAATATCAGCCAGTCAGCGTTGCAACCAGCTAATTTCAAAGTATTGTTTGATGCGTTGGCGGGAAGCTCAATTACATTGAAGTTGCGGAAACCTGATAATTCAGAGACTACCCTAACACTTCAGCGTAAACAGTATGCTCTTGATCCGGTTCTGTTTTCAAAGGTATATGCTACCGAAAGTGGTAAAAAGGTAGGGTACTTTGTGTTTAATAGTTTTATATCTATCTCTAACAACGGTATCCCCACTGCTACAAAAACGAAGATAGACGCAGTAATGACCGCGTTTCAGGCCGCCGGAGTGACTGATATGATAGTGGACCTGCGCTACAATGGAGGCGGATCTGTGGAGACCGCTGAATACCTGACTGATCTGCTGGCACCGGCTTCCGCGAACGGCAAACTGATGTATTCGTATAACATGAACAAGAACCTGGCAGCAGAGGAAGTATTCAAAAAGGCGTTCGCTCCTGTAAATATCAGCAAGAAGGGGACGCTAAACCTGAATAACATCTATTTTATCACGACAGGTGGTACTGCTTCTGCGAGTGAGTTGTTGATTAATAATCTTAAGCCATATGCACCTGTATGGCTGATTGGTGAGCAGTATACCTATGGAAAGCCTGTTGGGTTCTTCCCGATCCCGATTTTTGATACGGAGCTGTATGCTGTTTCGTTTGAGACTTTGAACAGTAAGGAAGAAGGACGCTATTATTCAGGTATTCCTGCTAATAGAACCGAGCGCGATGATCTGCTCCAACCATTCGGGTCAACAAGTGAAGATTGCCTGGCTCAGGCGCTCTTCCATGCTGAAAATGGTTCCTTCAATACGCGAGCCATTGCAGGCGTCTCTTCTATTCAACGGACGGCTTCTGCCAGAGCCAGCGTTCTTTTGAACACAGCTCTGGACCGGAAGGGTAATAAGGATATGTTTAAGTTCGACGTTCCGGTTAAGCGACTTCCCTAAGGTCTACAGCAACTACTTTCGATACGCCCTGTTCTACCATCGTTACACCATACACTACGTCGGTGCTGGCAATGGTTCTCTTGTTGTGTGATACCACAATAAACTGTGATTCTGCAGAGAATTTACGGATGATCTTATTGAACTTGTCAATATTGGTGTCATCCAGCGGAGCGTCCACCTCATCGAAGATACAGAATGGAGCAGGTTTTAGCAGATACAGTGAGAACAACAGGGCAGTGGCCGTAAGTGTCTTTTCACCTCCGGACAGCTGATTGATAGACAGTGGGCGCTTTCCTTTAGGGCGGGCTACAATGTCGATGTCAGAGTCAAGGGGCGACTGAGGGTTTAACAATATCAGGTCACAGCTGTCTTCCTCGTTGAACAGAGAGCGGAAAACACGAACGAAGTTTTCCCTTACCTGGGTGAATGCGTCCATAAACTTGTCGCGTGCAGTGTCATCAATTTCTTTGATAGTAGCCATCAGTGAAGCTTTCGCTTCAGCGAGATCTTTCTTCTCCTTTTGTATAAAGGTGTACCGTTCGGTCATCTCACGGAAGGCCTCCATGGCCACGGAGTTGATAGCCCCAAAGTCATCCAGTTGCTTTTTGAGCTTTTGTGTTTTTTCTTTGAGGCTTTCTTCAGACTCGCCTTGGGGAACTTCTGAATCAAGCAAGTCCTCAATATCCACAGAGAACTCTACGGAAAGACGGTCCTTAAGGGATGTAAGGTTCATTCGAAGATCATTCTTCTTTGCAGATAGCTCGGCTGCTATCAGTTCAGTGTGTTCTTTGTTCTTTCTAAGGGTACTGATGCTGTTTTCGGTTTCTGTAATAAGGGATCGCGAAGAGAAGTATTCTTTTTCGGATTCGCTTACTCCTTTCTCGAACTCCTCCTTTTGAGCATACATTTTGGCCAGATCATCGTCCGACAGGTCAACATGCTCGAGAATTTCGGTCATAGCAGCTTTACATTTGCCCAGATCGAGGGTGTTGGCGGCCATGTTTTTTTCCAGGGATTCCTGCTGGTTCTCGCGGTGTTCAAGATCTTTTAGTAGTCCCGAAACTTTGTTCTGCTGTTGGTGGAACCGGATGTTATCCTGGTTATAGTCGTTTGCATTCTCGTTTACCAGCTCAGATAGCTCCTGGTAATCCTGTTGCTTTTCCATTAGCTCCATGCCCATTTCATGGCGCGTTTCTTTGAGCTTAGCCAAAGCAGGTTCAGCGATGGTGAGTTCGTTGTTGATGGACTCCATCTTCAGCTCGATATCCTGCTTGCGGTTTTGACTGTTTTGAATGAATGTTAGATATTGTTCCTTGCGCGTTTGCAGGGTGATGCGTTCATTGTTCAGGCGGTTGATATCTTGTTCAAGCAGCCGAACTTCGGTTCTTTTGGAAGATGCTCTTAAGGTTTCCAGGCGCAGAGTTTCCTTTTGAAGCGTGTCTTTTAGGGCTTCGATCTGGACATCCAGCAGCTGTATATCTTTGCTAAGCTTATCGAGGTTACGTGCCCGGCCGATACGCTTTCCGTCAAAGAGACCAACAGAACCCCCGGACATGGTCAGGCGGCTCTTGCTGTATTTTCCAGTGCTGCTTAAGTAAACAACGTTTTGATCAGGCAGGGTTTCCGCAATTTCAGACTCGTCAGTAGATGTCACCAGGTAAACATTCCGAAGTAGCTGATGACAAAGTCTGTAATATTTTGAATCAGTTTCTATAATACTCAGAGCCGGGATAACATTGTCGGGCACCATGGAAACCTTGCCTGGCTCAGGCAGGTTTTGCAGAGCCTCCATAATGAAGAAATTCGCTCTGCCTTTCGAAGCACTGCTCAGGAGTTGTATGGCATGAACCGCTTCTGCCTGTGAGTCGACCACATAGTGATTCATGACCGGTTCCAGGTAGTTTTCGATAGCAATCCGGTATTCTTCTTTACAGAAGAGTACATCCGATAATAAGGGCGCCTTTTTCGCCCATGTTGTGTTCTTTTTAAGGAACCTGATAGACTCAGGAAATCCCTCGAGGCTATCAACCAGGGACTTTGTCAGGTTATATTCGTTGCGAAGTGCATCAAGCTTACGGCTTTGTAATGATTGCTGTTCGCGGGTATGAAGAATCGCTTCCTCTGAAAATTTTATCTGATCAGCGAGAGCCTTTTCGAATTCTTCTAATTCGGAAAATTCCTTGTTTTTTGATTCCAGTTGTTTGTCGAGTGCATCGATAGCGACGTTGAATTCATTGAGCTCCGCCTCCTTGGATTGCGTGTCTTCGAGGTGGCGTTTGCTTTCTTCATAAAGAGCATCTCGCTGGATCTTCAGGATAGTAAGGTCTTTTTCGGTAGTATAAACCTGATTCTGGACTTCGCTGTTTTGTTTAGCAAACTGGTCGAGCTTATGTTTTGCAGTTTGCTGCTGAAGGCGTAGCTCGTCGAGTTCCATTTTTCTGGAAGAGAGTGCAGACTCTAAAGTCTGCAGGTTCTGCTGTTCCTGAAGATGCTCTTCGGAAAGACGCTTGATGTTATATGTGATACTATCGAGTCGATTTTTATCCTTAAGGATCTCGCTATTCAAACGATCTTCTTTGTCCTGGAGGTGTCGCAGTTGTTCGTTTTTGATCTTCTTTTCGTTTTCGAAGGTTCGGATCCTGGAAATAAACTCATTGCTTGCTTTCTGCTGAGCGGAGAGGTTTTTCTCGCGGGTCAGGTTTTCAGTCTTAAGCTCCTGTAAAGAGCTTTCGAGGCTCTCAAGCTTCGCAATCAGTGCTTTCCTCTCAGCCAGCTGCTGTTCTTCCTGCGACGCTATGCGGCCGAGGGAATCACGGAATCCGGTTATGTGGAAAGACGCGAGCGATATACTGAGATTTTTGTATTGCTCCTTTAGCTTATAGTAGCGGTCTGCTTTTTTTGCCTGGTTCTCCAGAGTCTTCATATTCTTCTCGATTTCGAAAAGAAGGTCGTTAACACGGCTGAGATCTGTCTCTGTGTCGCGAAGTTTGTTGAAGGTCTGCTTTTTACGGAGCTTGTATTTGGAGATACCTGATGCTTCTTCAAAGAGTCCCCTTCGAGAACCTTCTTTATTGGCAATGATCTCATCGATCATGCGGAGTTCAATGATGGAGTAGGAGTCGGATCCGATGCCGGTATCAAGAAAGAGGTCGTTGATGTCTTTCAGGCGGCACTGAACGTCGTTAAGCCGGTATTCGCTATCGCCGTTCCGGTATAATTTACGTGTAATGGTGACATGGGCGAATTCTGTAGGGAGGATGTTTTTAGTATTGTCGAATGTCAAAGAAACCTCCGCCAGCTGGGACGGCTTACGGGTCTTTGTTCCATTAAAGATGATGTTCTCCATCTTTTCGGAGCGAAGCATTTTTGTGCTTTGCTCGCCGAGTACCCATCGGATGGCGTCGACAACATTGGATTTACCGCAGCCGTTTGGTCCGGCTATGGCTGTAATTCCTTCGTTAAAATTGATAGTTATTTTATCCCCAAAACTTTTGAAGCCTTTGACTTCCAACCGTGTTAGTTGCATTATCCCGTGTGTTATCCCTCTATCCCCTTACAGGGCGTTTTTTTCGAGGAGCAAAGTAATGAAATTACTACGAATTATGAGAATCCGTATTTAAGCCTTAACTTTAAAGAATGGGAGAGTACTTACCGTTTTTGTTCGCCATAGCCTATGTTATATACGGGTTTTACAATAACCTGAAGAAGGCGCAGGAAGAAGCCAAAAAGAGGAATCCGGCCAAGCCATGGGATGCTGGTCAGACTCCTGAAAAGGAGGAGTGGCCCTGGGAAAAAGAAGTTACATCACAGCCAGCATGGCCGTCGTATACAGAGCCTGAGCCCATTCTGGTTAAGGAAGTCCGTCATCCTGATTATCATGAGCCAAAATATGAGTCGGTTTATCAGCAGCCGGCTTATGCGGAGTATGTAAAGCCGAAGCCGGCAAAAAAGAAGAAGAGTACAATTCCGACCAGTGTTACCATATCAGATCGAATCAATCAGCATGATGGAGCCGGCGAGGCTTATGATTTTGATATGAGGGATGCGGTGATTAAGAAAGCGATATTGGACAGGCCTCAGTATTGAGGAATGTATTGATATAGAACCAGATCAGATTCTTCTTTGATATTATAAACTGAATTGTTGTGCATAAGAACGATGCGGTTGCTTACTTCCATAAGTGGTTGGTACATATGATCCGTGAGAATTATACCTTTTATCTTACCTAGATCGCGAATAATATCCTGAAGGATTTCAACCTGGTAGGGCGCAATTTCAGAGAAGGGTTCGTCAAGCAAAATATAATCAGCAGGCCTGGAAAGCACCCAGAGGCATTCGAGAAAGCGGCGTTCACCTCCTGAAACATCCGTTAACTTCGTCTTCAGCAGTCCTGCATATTTTTGGCTGATTTCGGTGGTAATGAATGCGTGATTGCATTCAGACAATACGTCTTTCACACGAAGAAAGCGCGGCATGAAGTTGTCCTGAGGAAGGTAGGCCATTTTACCTCCAAGATAAGAATGGGAAATGATCTTACCCTCGAGAGTTATATGTTTAAATTGAGGATTCAGTGTCCCGAAAATTACTTTTAAAAGACTTGACTTGCCACAGCCATTGCGACCCAGCAGACCAACGACCTCGCCGAGTTTGCAGCAGATGTAGCAGCCTGACAAGATACCTTTGCTGCCGAAAGCTAATGCTACACTATCAGCTTCCAGCATATAACAGTAGATTTATGACGGTTATCAGTGCTGAAAATGCTATAAAATCAGCGAGGCATGAGCTTAAGTAAAGTCTGGTAGTGCTATAGCCGTTGTTCTGGAAGTAAGACCAGTATTTCCTGACGTCGAAAATACAGGTGTAGTATAACATGACATACAGCGATACCTTCACGGCAAGAGCACCAGGAAGTGAGAAGGATTCAATATAAACATATAAGGCCGCAATCCAACCAATGGTAAACCAAACGTAGTATAACCGGTAGAATTGAAGGTATATTTTCACATAAGCAAATTAGGAATTTATCCTGTAAATTAACCTAAATAAGACTTGAGAATTTTACTTCTCGATGTATGTCTTAACCGCTGCAAAGCTTTGTCTTTTATCTGACGCACACGCTCACGGGTGAGGTTGAATTGCTCTCCAATTTCTTCCAGGGACAAGGGTTGATTATTTGTTATTCCGAAGAATAAAGAGACGATCTCTCTTTCTCTGTCTGTCAGTGTTTGAAGTGACCGTTTTATCTCTTCTGCCAGCGACTCGTTGATCAAAATACTGTCTGTATTCGGGTCTGAGTTTTCCAGCACATCGAGAAGCGTGTTTTCCTCTCCCTGAACGAAAGGTGCGTCCATGGATACATGTCGACCTGAGTTGCTAAGCGTATCTGAGATCTTGTCTACTGTCGTCTCGAGCGTGTCCGCAAGTTCTTCAGGAGATGGTTCTCGCTCATACTCCTGCTCCAGTTTGGAAAACGCCTTGCTGATTTTGCTTAATGAACCGACCTGGTTAAGGGGAAGTCTGACGATACGTGACTGTTCGGCAATGGCTTGCAGTATTGATTGACGGATCCACCATACTGCATAGGAAATAAATTTGAAGCCTTTGGTTTCGTCGAATCGTTTTGCTGCTTTTATAAGGCCCAGGTTACCTTCATTGATCAGATCTCCGAGAGTGAGGCCCTGATTTTGATACTGCTTCGCTACTGATACTACAAAGCGTAAATTGGTTTTAGTTAGCCGTTCTAGTGCGGCTCTGTCGCCTTCCCGGATTTTCTGAGCAAGAATAACTTCTTCCTCTGCTGTGATAAGATCTACTTTGCCAATCTCGTGAAGGTATTTATCAAGTGATTGTGACTCACGGTTGGTTATGGACTGAGAAATTTTAAGTTGCCTCATTTATAGTACGCTACCCCTTTCTGATCGTTAATTCCAATTAGTGCAATAACAATATTTAAGTTAAAAAAGTTGTTAAATATTCTTAATAAAAATATTAATTCAAAATCAAATAACAACATCAAAAATATGCGATTTAGGGCTGAATCGCGGATATAGGAAATGTTTCCTTAACTCTGATTCCTTTTTCGGTCATTTGCAAAGTGCAGCATTCAAAGTCGACATCATGTCCGAAGAATAGAATGTATTCATTTTCAAATGCTTCGGTTAGAAATGCCGCTTTCTCTTTCATCGTTTGTAAAGGATTGACGTCGTATCCGGGCACATAGGGAACCGGAATGTGTGCTGTTGTTGGAATCAGATCTGCGATAAAGACAACTATTTTTTGCTTGTATTGTAAAACGGGGATCATCATCGACTCGGTATGGCCTGAGCTTATACGCGTCGAAATGTTCTGTGGGAACTGGTTGCGGGCATCGGGATCTACGAAATGTAAGACTCCATATTCTTTTAAAGGCAGGAGGTTCTCCTTCAAAAAGGAGGCTTTCTCGCGATCATTGGGATTCATTGCCCAGTCCCATTGAGATTGGTTAGTCCAGTATCGCGCATTAGGAAAGGCAGGGACATATTCGCCGTTAACGATTTTAACGGCACCGCCGGCATGATCGAGGTGAAGATGGGTGAGGTAGACATCGGTGATGTCGTCTCTTGAGAATCCGTGAGCAGCTAATGACTTGTCTGTAGAATCATGGCCGTGCAGATAATAATGGCGCATCAGCTTTTGATCCTGTTTGTCTCCGATGCCCGTATCCACCAGGATCAGGCGCCCGTTATCCTCAATAAGAAGGGAGCGCATAGCCAGTCTGATAAGGTTATTCTCATCTGCGGGTGCGATCTTGCTCCATATTGTTTTTGGGACGACGCCGAACATGGCACCTCCGTCCAGTCTGAAATACCCGTTTACAATTGAATATAAGTTCATGATTTAGATTAGCTTAAAATTCAGGCCTTAAAAAAAAGACCCGCTTGCAGGCAGGTCTTTCGATATGTTTAAACAAACGGAGGGATTACAAGTGAATCACTTCTCCGTAAGCGTCAGCCGCAGCTTCCATGATCGCTTCGCTCATGGTTGGGTGAGGGTGTACCGTTTTTACGATGTCCATACCTGTGGTTTCCAGTTTGCGGGCAACCACCACTTCGGCGATCATTTCGGTTACGTTGGCACCGATCAGGTGAGCACCAAGAAACTCTCCATATTTAGCGTCGAAGATCACTTTAACAAAACCGTCCTTAGTTCCGGCTGCACTTGCTTTTCCGGAAGCAGAGAAAGGGAATTTACCCACTTTAACTTCATATCCAGCTTCCTTCGCTGCCTTTTCTGTGTATCCTACAGAAGCCACTTCAGGAGAACAGTATGTACATCCTGGGATGTTGTTGTAATTCAAAGGTTCTGGATGGTGTCCGGCGATCTTCTCCACACAGATGATGCCTTCGGCAGATGCTACGTGAGCTAGAGCCTGACCTTTCACGATATCACCGATAGCGTAAACACCTTCTACGTTTGTTTTGTAGAAGTCGTCTACGAGCACGCGGCCTTTTTCTGTTTTTACGCCAGTTTCTTCAAGACCTAAGTTTTCGATATTAGGAGTGATGCCTACAGCTGAAAGAACGATGTCAGCTTCAAGTGTTTCAGTTCCTTTAGCAGTTTTAACCTGTGCTTTGCAACCAGCTCCTGAAGTATCCACAGATTCTACGTTAGCACTTGTTAGGATGTTAATACCAGCTTTCTTCAAGCTACGCTCTAATTGTTTTGAAATTTCTTCGTCTTCAACAGGAACGATTCTGTCCATGAACTCAACAACGGTCACTTTAGTACCCATTGCATTATAGAAGTAAGCGAATTCAATGCCGATTGCGCCCGAACCTACAACGATAAGGCTTTTAGGCTGCTCAGGCAGGTTCATTGCCTGACGGTATCCAATGATCTTCTTTCCGTCCTGTTTCAGGTTAGGAAGTTCACGGGAGCGAGCGCCTGTTGCCAGGATGGTATGTTTAGCTGTATACTCTTTAGCTGAACCATCAGCGGCTTTAACTTCAATTTTTCCACCTTTTTTAATTTTGGCGGTTCCCATGATCACATCGATCTTGTTTTTCTTCATCAGGAACTGAATTCCTTTGCTCATGCCGTCGGCAACGCCTCTGCTGCGCTTAACTACAGCGCCGAAATCAGCTTCTCCGCCCTGAACCTTGATTCCGTAATCTGAAGCGTGATTAATGTATTCGAATACCTGCGCACTTTTCAGAAGGGCCTTTGTTGGAATACATCCCCAGTTAAGGCATATACCGCCTAAAGATTCGCGCTCAATAATGGCTGTTTTAAGCCCAAGTTGTGAAGCTCGAATTGCAGCAACATAACCGCCGGGTCCGCTTCCGATAACTATCAAGTCGTAATTCATGAATTTCTTATATAAAAATGTGAAACGGTCAAATCTACAAATTGTATGTGGTTTTTAGAAACGAATAAATAAGGCTGTTCGGGCAGGATTATCGCTATGCAAACAAGTCAATATGATACTAAGTGTGAAGAGCGTGAAGTTGTCCTGTATTAAATACAATTTGGAGGTTTTTGTAACAAACAAATCTATTTGATAAAAAAAATTCAATGAAATCTTAAAAATGATGTAATTCTTAACATTAAATTCATGTACAAAGCTCTAGAATTCTAAAAAACGTATTTATCTTTGCGGCAATAATTCACAGAATTAAGCATTAATTAAAATTTATGAAGAAGTTTTTACTTTTTACGCTTGTTGCACTGCTTGGAGTTGCATTTTCGCACGCTCAAGTAACGACAGGAAGTATTACAGGGATTGTGAAAGATGCACAACAGGAAACCTTGATCGGGGCGACTGTTAAAGCTACCCACATTCCTACAGGGACGGTCTATTCAGCTTCAACCAATGTAAAGGGGCAGTTTAACCTTCCTAATGTGAGAGTTGGTGGACCTTACACTCTTACCGTATCTTACATCGGGTTAAACAGTAAATCGCTGGAGGATCTTAATGTTAGTTTAGGTAATCCTTTAAGAGTTGACGTGGTTCTCGAAAACGAATCAAATGCATTATCAGAAGTTACCGTAACAGCGTCAAAAAGTTCTCTTATTAGCTCAGAGAGAAATGGAACCTCTACGAATGTTAGCTCATCACAGCTGCAACAGTTACCTACTATATCAAGAAATATCCAGGATTTCGCTCGCTTAACACCTCAGGCAACAACGTTTAACAATAGTTCTACCGGCGCATCGCTGGGAATGAGCTTTGCCGGCATGCATCAAAAGTTCAATAAGTTCAGTGTAGACGGAGCCAGTGCGAATGATGTGTTTGGACTTGCAGCAACGGGAACAAACGGAGGACAGGCTAGTGCAAATCCTATTCCACTGGATGCGATTCAGGAGATGCAAATAGTTCTAGCTCCATATGATGTTACGCTTGTTGGCTTCGCTGGCGGTGGTATTAACGCTATTACCAAGAGTGGAACAAACACGTTTCACGGATCAGCTTATACTTATCTTCAAAATCAAGACGGTATTGGAAAGAGTGTAACTACGGATCTCAAGTATGCTGACTTCGATAAGACAATTTATGGTGCTAGTCTTGGAGGTCCTATTATTAAAGATAAATTATTCTTTTTCGGAAACTTTGAACGTTCTAAGAATAATTCCCCCCTTCCTTACAATCCAGCAGAAACTGGTTCAGGTTCTAACTTTGACGTCGCTACGTTAACTGATTTGAGAAATTTTGTACTAGACAAATATGGATATGATGTAGGTGGTTTCGAAGGATTAAATAAAGAAACGCTTTCCACTTCAGTTTTTGCACGCATTGACTGGAATATTAATGACAAGCACAGATTAACAGTACGACACAATTATGTTGATGCTTCTGATTTTCTGCTTAGCCGTTCTCAAAGCACCATTACGTTTGGAAACAGCAGTTATTCCATGGCAAGTACAACTAATTCATCTGTAATAGAGCTGAATAGTACTTTATCCAACACCGCTTCAAATGTCTTCCGTTTAACATATAACAGGATCAGAGATCAAAGAGAAACAGGATTGTTCCCTTCTATCTACATACAGGATGGTCCGCTAAACTATAATCTTGGTTCAGATGCTTCATCTCCAAGGAACAGCTTAGCTCAGGATAACTTTAGTATCACAAATAATTTTACCTTGTTTAAAGGTAATCATACGCTGACATTCGGTACTAATAATGATTTTTACAATACCGACAATGTTTTTCTACAGAACTACTACGGATCATATACTTACAGGAGTATTCAGGCTTTCAAAGACAATATTGCGGCACCTGGATCATACAGTGTAGGATATTCTACAAAGGGTGGAGCGGATAACGCAAACTCAAAAGTGCATGCTGCGCAATTTAGAGTATACGGTCAGGATGCATGGAATATAAACAACAACTTCAAGTTGACATATGGTGTCGGACTGGAAATGCCGGTATTCTTTAATAATCCGGATAATAATGTAACTTTTAATAGTTCGGTTTTTGCAACTGAATATAATGTTGCTACTAATGAACCTCCTAAAACCAGATTGTATTTCACTCCAAGAGTTGGCTTCAATTGGGATGTGAATGGTGATGCGCAAACACAATTGAGAGGTGGCGCTGGTATCTTCACCGGCCCTACCCCTCTGGTTTGGCTTGGAAATCAATATCAGAATACTGGTGTTGCTTCAATCAGATATAGCGGAACTCCAGCAGATCTTAGATTTAATTATGATCCGTCTGACGCTCATCTTGGAGCTTATATTCCGGATGGCTATACCACAGCAGTGGCTACTGAAATCGACGTAACAGACAAAAATTTTAAGCTTCCTCAGATTTTCCGTTCCAATCTTGCTGTTGATCAGCGATTGCCTTGGTGGGGATTAGTTGGAACAGTCGAAGGATTGTTTACTAAGACTATTAACAGCGTGAAGTATGAAAATCTCAACCTTGTTGAGCCAACTTCGGTAGCTACTATCGGTACGTCGACCAGACCTTTCTACAACTTCCAAAGAAGGGACAATGCCTATACAGATATTATTTATTTAACCAATACAAGCAAAGGTTACACATATAATATAACCGCTCAGTTACAAAAGCCGATGACTGCTGACGGATGGGCAGGAAGTATCGCATATACATACGGAGATGCTTACTCATTGACGGATGCGACAAGTTCAACAGCTCTTTCAAACTGGCGTTTTGCATATAATGTTAACGGTCTGAACAACCTGGATCTTGAAAGATCGAATTATGCTACTGGCTCCCGTATCATTGGCTATGTATCAAAATCATTCAAATACGCAAAAGGGCGCATGGCAACTACTGTTGGGCTTGTTTATAACGGTCAATCAGGTCAGCGCTTCTCTTATCTGTATAACAATAATATCAATGGTGACGATGTCAGTAATCGCACGAGTGCAGCAGCGCTGATTTATATACCTGCTACTTTTGAAGAGGCTAAATTTGTTGACCTGACTGATTCAAAAGGTGTGATAACTCGTACCGCACAACAGCAGTGGGATGATTTTGTTGCCTTTGCCGGAGATAACAAGTACCTGAAAGATAATATGGGTAAAGTCTCCAAACGGAATGGCGATAAAATGCCTTGGGAAAATCACTTTGACTTGAAGGTTGCTCAGGATTTCCACCTCGTGAATGATCACAAATTACAAGTGTCATTGGATATGCAAAATATAGGTAACTTGTTGAAGAAGGATTGGGGACGCAGTTATTATCTTGCTAACCAAGGCTTAAATATCTTCACTGTTGCTTCTGCTACCACGACACCTACTTTCAAATTTGATAGCAGTAAGATGACCGACGTAGACGGAACTTTAAGACCGTATACAATTGCTGATTACGGGTCAAGATGGCGGGGTCAACTTAGTTTGAGATATTCATTCTAATCGTTATATATCATATGTAAGAAAGTCCTGGTTTACCAGGACTTTCTTTTTGATTACCTATCTGGCTCTGGAGTAAACAATTATATCGTAGCGGTTGTATTGAATAAATGTCGTTATCAACTCAAATTGTTTGGCTTTTTATCCTGGCAATACCTATCGCATGTGTTGCATGGACCTTTACTCATGAGGAAGTCTTCCGTGAGCCGCGTGAATACTGCGTGCAGTGCAGTCAGAAGGGAAGAACCCTATTCCTTAGAAAGTTTTTTTACCTCTTTACCTGCGAGTACTGCTTTAGCCATTATATCACGATCTTATTTCTGATACTCACGGATTTTAAGCTCTTGATAGATGATTGGAGGGGTTATGTCATTGCAGGCTTTGCACTAGTCTGGGTGGCTAATCAGTATATGAGTTTATATGGCTACTTGCGGATCGATTTAAAAAAAGAAAAGCTCCTCACAAAGAAGGAGGAGCAGGAGCTGGATTCTTAAACTTTAATGATCAGATTCTTTTTATACATCGGCCACAATAGCATCAGGAAGAAAAGGACGAAAGACAATGCCCATGCCAGAGATGCTATATCGGGTGGGAGCCAGGAGGTGAAAAAAGTATCGTATAACCAGGTGCGTAAGCTTATCTCTTCTCCGTTGTGATCTACTTTAATTATACCCATTGCCTTTGCGATGATCGCCGACAGAAAAAAGACAGTAATGGCATTTATGCCATAAGCGACAAAAATCTTGCACCATCTTTTGTAACCTTGAACATCAATTATCCAATAGAGCAGGGCCAGCATCATAGCCGCCAAGCCACCGCAGTATAACACGTATGAGCTAGTCCATAGTGATTTGTTTATAGGGAAGAAAAGCCCCCATGTCATTCCCAATATCCAGGCCATTACTCCGAAACTGAATATCCAGGCTGTTTTTTCTGCTGTCGATCTTTCTTTGCCTTTCAGGATGTCGCCCATTAATATGCCAAACAGGGCGGTTGCTACGGCAGGCAAGGTGCTTAAGATACCTTCAGGATCCCAGGTTCTGGACGACTTCCATGTATGCTCTTCTGTGAGAATGACGCGATCCAACCATGCAGCAAGGTTTGTCTCCTTTTCCAGATTCGGTACTCCAAAGCCTGGTACCGGAACGAGAGTCATGAGGATCCAGTACAGTATTAAGATGCCAATCATGATATAGAACTGAGTTTTGGGTTTTGTCTTTATGAAAATGGCAGCGCATATGATATAGACAATTCCAATACGTTGTAATACGCCCAGGATTCTGACGGTACTAAAATCGAACTTCGGAAACAATGCCAGAAACAGGCCTAGTAAAAAGAGGATACATCCTCTTTTGAATGCTTTGATCAATAGCTGATTATGATCACTTTCATTTTCTTTTTTAGATTGGAGTGCATATACGATCGCGACTCCTACAATAAATAAGAAGAATGGGAAGATCAGATCGGTAGGAGTACATCCATGCCATTCTGCATGTCTGAGCGGAGGAAAGATCTTTGCCCAGTTGCCGGGATTGTTCACAAGAATCATTGCCGCTACTGTGAGCCCCCGGAAAGCATCCAGGGAGAGGAGTCGTTTGTTAGAGGGAGCCATACCATCTATGAATTTTTGAGAGATTTTATGATAAAGATATGCGTTATGATGCGTTTTGTGTTAAAGTTGCGCAATTATTTGCATTTATCAAACGATTGAGTTATCTTCAACTTAGTAACCAATTATAAAATTAAATTTTTCTACTTACCATTTGCCAATAAAGGGAAGCTGGTGCAAGTTTTTTTTGTTTTGAGATAGTCTAAAGGCGGTTTTGGTGCTGGTTATTACGGAATATATATTCTATTTATTTTTTTAGGTGTCTTTTTTGTCTAAAATATGCGTTTTTTTGCTTTTTATGGAAAAAATACGCAAAAACATACCAAAGTCTTATTTTTATTGATAAATTAGAATAATAAATGACAGTATTTCGGGAATCTTTTAATAAAAATGGCTCAATATTGAATAAAATTCATTTATAATTATGTTTTTAAGGAGAAAATTGATAGTTATGGACTATTTAATCGCAAAATGTCGGATCTTAAAATTAAACAAATGAAGAAAACGCTACTATTAATTTTTATGGGTTTGTCTTGGATGGCCCCGCAATTGTTGGCTCAACAAAGAACTGTGTCGGGAATTGTGTTGCAAAACAATACAAATACTCCGCTGATAGGAGTCTCTGTTAGCGTTAAAGGAACCAGCAAAGGCACGCAGACGGGCGCTGATGGACGATTTAGCATTTCAGCTACTCCGACTGATAGGCTACGCTTTGTTTGTATCGGTTTCGATGCAAAGGAGGTGGTAGTTGGAAATTCAGGCAGTTTGACGGTTACGCTGAATGAAAGCGCGGAGGCGCTCGGCGAAGTTGTGGTGACTGCTATGGGTATAAAAAGAGAGAAAAAAGCATTGGGATACTCGGTGCAAGAAATCCAGTCATCTGAGTTGCTAAAAAACAAGGATCCGAACATTATTAATTCATTAAATGGTAAAATCGCTGGTGTAAATATTACTAATTCGGGTGGAGCTCCAGGTTCGTCAGCTTCTATTGTTATTCGAGGCGGAACCTCGTTAGAGCGGGATAATCAACCTTTATTTGTAATAGATGGTATGCCAATGGATAATTCGACAGGTCAAGGTGATAATAGTGCTTTTGATGGTTCGGTTAACATGTCAACAACCAACAGCAACCGTGCTATGGATATTAATCCTGAAGATATTGAATCTATGTCTGTATTGAAGGGGCCCGCCGCAGCCGCTTTATACGGATTGCGTGCGGCTGCTGGAGCGGTTATTATTACAACCAAAAAAGGGAAAGAAGGTACAACTGCAGTTTCCCTTACTTCGCGGTTTGTAGCGAATTGGGTGAACAAGTTACCAGAGCAACAAGGCCTGTATAAGCAAGGATCTTATTACAACGGGGCGTTTACAGATCAGACGTCAAGATCATGGGGAGATAAGTTTGAGCCTGGAGAAACTATTTATGATAACATGGGCGATTTTTTTAATACCGCTTATGCTTATGACAATAGCTTTAATATCTCCGGAGGTTCAAAAACCGGAAATTTTTACTTGTCTGCGTCTAATCTTGACCAATCCGGGATAGTTCCTACTACGGATTTTAAAAGAAGCACAGTACGTTTTAACGCAGAACAAAAGAAAGGTATTTTTACTTTTGGCGTAAATGCTTCTTATTCCAAGAGTGAAACTCAGAAGACTTTGACAGGTAGTGGGTTATGGGGTTCTAACGGTACAGGTTATATGGAAAGCATTATAGCATGGCCGCGCAATGATGATATGTCTAACTGGTTAAACCCTGACGGTACTAAACATCGTCTTTTACCGGAACTTGCGCTTGATACTGATGTGGACAACCCATATTGGTTAATTAATAGAAACCCTCAAAAGGATGAAACAGACCGTTTAATTGGAACTGTATATACCAGTGTTAAAATCACGGACTGGTTTGATGCTACTTACCGATTAGGGATTGATAATTATAAGACAGATTTTAGTAGTTTGACCTCTCCCGGTTCAAGTGTAAAAGAAGCATGGCAATTAGGAATGTTGTCCGAGACTACCAGGGATTACAGCTATCTGAATTCTAACTTAATGCTTAATTTTCATAAGACTTTCAAGCAGGATTGGGATTTAAGTTTGCTACTGGGAACTACAGCTGAAGATACCTACTTGAAGTCAAACTCAGCGAGGGCGGAGAGATTCACCATTCCTACTTTTGTAAGTATCAATAATGCAAGCAATGCAAACAAATATTTTTCTCAGAGCAATAATAAACGGCGACTTTTAGGTGTTTATGGTGATTTTCGTCTTGCCTATAAGAATTTATTATTTTTAAGTGTTACGGGACGTAATGATTGGTCTTCTACACTACCCATACAGAACAGGTCGTTCTTTTATCCGTCCTTTAGTGGCAGTTTTGTATTTACGGAATTACTTCCTCAAAGTAATGTTCTTTCTTTTGGCAAGCTTCGCGCTTCTTATGCGGAGGTTGGAAAAGATGCTCCCGCATATCAGACAAAAACCTATCTTTTTGGACCGGAAACAACTATCGGAGAAGGTTTTCGTAATGCATGGACACGTGGGAATGATCTGCTAAAGCCAGAAACAACTACCTCTATGGAATTTGGTACGGACCTGCGGTTTTTGCAGGATCGGATTGGACTCGATGTAACATATTACGTAAACAAGAGTAAGGATCAGATATTGCAACCTCGGGTAAGTAACGCAACGGGGTATATCTTAAGATATGTAAATATAGGTGAGATTGAGAATAAGGGAGTGGAATTTACTATCAATGCAAGTCCTATCAAGAAAAGCACATTACGATGGGATGTCAATTTGAATTTTTCACACAATAGAGGGGTTGTAAATGAGCTTCCTGGTGCATTGCCAATTCTTTATGTTACAGATGTTCAGGTAGGAAATGCAAAAGCTGCATCTTTTGATGGCGGTAACTTTATGGGGTTAAGTGGTTCTAAATGGCAAACCGATGAAAACGGTAATTTGCTTCTTAATTGGGTCACAGGCTATCCTCTAGTTGATGCGAACCAGACTAAACATGTTGGAAATCGTGAACCTAAATTATTGGGTGGTTTGAATAACAGTTTTAGCTATAAAAACTGGAATCTCTCGTTCTTATTTGATTTTCGAAAGGGAGGAGATATCTATAACGGCACAGAATACTTGCTAACAACATATGGATTAAGCAAGAATACAGAAAGCAGGGGAAACACAATTTCGTTTAGCGGTATGTCATTAAATCCAGCCACTCAGAATTATGAGGCAATTACCAGAGAAGTGGTAGCAGATGAGAGATATTACAGAGATATTTATTCGACTCATGCTCCTTTCTTTATTGAAGAGGTAAACTGGCTTCGTCTGCGTTCCCTGTCAATGGCTTATTCACTTCCAGAACGTGTTCTTAACAGGACAAAATTTGTGAAGGGTGTTACGCTGACAGCAACCGGTACCAATCTGGTTCTGTTTACCAATTATTCAGGTATGGATCCGGAAACAAGTGCAGCCGGTGCTGGTGTAATTGGATCTGGTTCGGTTGGCATTGATTATGCCGGAGTGCCTGCAACCGCAGGATTTGCTTTTGGTTTAAATGTTAAGTTTTAAATTTATTATTGATGAAAAAGATTCTCTATATACTAGTCTTATCAATCAGTTTCTCATCATGTGACAAATGGCTTGATGTGAACGAAAATCCGGATAGTGCAGATATAACTGTTCCGACCGCGGAACAACGTCTCCCACCCTTGCTTGCGCAGTTTGCTGACTGTTATGAGAGTTCGGGAACACGTACTGCATTGTTAACCCAACAAATAGCGGTAACGTACGCGGCAAATAATAATAACTGGAATTTTACACGCTGGGATGCGAATGCAGCTAATTCAGGTTGGCCATGGCAGGCTTGGTATGTGAATACTGGAATTAATATCGATCCAATGATAGCAGCAGCTGAAAAGGTAGGAGCATATCATTATATTGGTGTTGGAAAGGTAATGAAAGCTTGGGGTTTTGGAACGCTTTCTGACCTGTTTGGAATGCTTCCTTATGATCAATTTGACGATCCTTCTATTATTACGCCAAAGTTTGAAGATGGATCTTATATTCAAGAAAAGGTAATTGGATTGTTGGACGAAGCAATTGCTGATCTTGGTAAGACGCAGGAAGAATTTGCACCAGCACTTTCTGTAGGGGATATGTTGAATGGGGGAGATGTAAATAAATGGATTCGTCTGGCTTATGGCCTCAAAGCCCGTTATTTAAACCATCTCGCTAAAAAAGCGTCCTATAATCCCCAGGCGGTATTAGATGCCTTAGCTAATGCACCTCAAACGGATGCTCAGAGTTCAATTTATCAATATGTAGATGAAGGGCCAGATGTTACATCAGCCAGTAAACAAGCCCTTCAGTATACGAATACCGGTACTACTGCCAGGATTACTAAATTATATTATGACTATATAACCAATAATTATACAGGCGCACCAACCGGCGCTACTAATATGGAAGACCCAAGGATTGATTTATTAATTCCTAGTTCTACCCTAAATGGGGTATTGACAAGAACACAAGGTGTTGATATGCAGTCGGCCTTGCCAGCAACAGGGCCATTGGCGAGGGATTCTGTTTATGTTCAATTACGCAAGGCTCCTTATGCGCCGGCTTCCGGCGAAAGGATTGTTTCAACTGGAACATGGTACACGCAACGAGGATCAAAAGGACTTCTTCTGACCAATGCAGAGATGAGATTCATTGAAGCAGAGGTGAAGTTCAGGCAGAATCAACCCGACGCCGCACTTGCTGCTTATAAAGCTGGGATTCGCTCTCATATGGGTATTATGGGCATTGCTGCAGACAGAATCGAAGCATATTTAAACAGCTCTTCAGTCGTACAAGTTCCGGCTAATCTGACCTTGAGCCATATCATGATCCAAAAGTACATCGCGTTATCTTATTCTCCTGAAACATTCTCTGATGTAAGAAGGATGGATTATTGTACTGATGCAAGTGGTAATTATAATGAAGCGTCGGGTATTTACAAGGGTTTCAACCGGCCATCGCATGTTTACATAGAAGCTTATCCAAGTGCTACTAATTGGCCACGTAGATTCGCTGTTCCCAGCTATGAAATTAATTATAATCTGGCGGAGGTATTAAAGGCTAATCCGAATGCTTCTTTGCCTACTTATGTGAACGAACCTATTTGGTGGGATAAACCTTAAGAATGAGAAGACTGATCTTTTTAGTCAATTTAGTTTTTTATTTCATTTTCATCACGCAAGCAGAGGGTCAAACCTTCAGCTTGCGTGATATTACAGGTTATCCCTTCAGTTCCGGCCTGACTGCTTCTGCTCAGGGCTCAAAGATAGCTCTCGCAGTCAACGAACGAGGAAAGCGCAATGTCTATGTCGCTGAAGGAGCCGATTTTAAACTGCGAAAGCTAACGACTCGCGATGAGGATGAAGGAATTGAATTGAGTAGTGTATCGCTGTCGCCTAACGGCAAGTGGGTTGTATATGTAACGGGGGCCGACCATGGTGCGTTTGACGAGTCGAGGTCTAGGAATCCTTCATCATCACCTGTAGTACCGGTAGTGCAGATATGGTCAGTGCCATTTACTGGTGGTGATCCTGTGTGCATCTCCGAAGGTGATTTTCCGGTTATCTCCCCCGGCAGTGACCGGATAGCGTTTGTCAAAAATTCGCAAGTTTGGGAGGCCTCTCTTGATACGAAGGGTCCTGTTAAACAAATGTTCTATACTCGCGGGAACGTACATTCTCTGCAATGGTCACCTTCAGGAAAGGAGCTCGCCTTTGTTGCTTCGAGAAGAGATCATGCCTTTATTGGTATTTTCAGAGATAAAACACAACCTGTTCAGTGGCTGTCGCCTGGTTTCGCAAGTGATTACTCTCCCAGATGGTCACCCGACGGAAAGTCTGTGGTCTTTATCCGCACTCCCGCAAGTGGAGGAGCTCCAGATTCACTTTTAAGCAGGAAGCATCGTAGTTGGTCGATCTGGCGTGCGGACATTGCTGACGGGAAGGGAAGTCTGGTGTGGAAGGCGCCTGAGACGCTAAGGGGATCTGAGCCTAGAAATGCATATCTGAACTGGACTGGAAAGGAGCGAATTACATTTGTCTCCGCTCATGATGGGTGGCATCACTTGTATTCTATACCGGCGAAAGGAGGTAAGGAATTGTTGCTAACGCCGGGAAATTTCATGGTTGAACAGGTTGGGGTAAGTCCCGACAAGAATTGGCTTGTGTTCAGCACCAATGCCGGCCCGAATAAGGAAGACATCGACCGAAGGCATGTGGCCCGGGTAAGGGTGGATGTGGCTGGTATGGAAGTGTTGACTCCGGGGCAGGGAATCGAGGAGAATCCTGTCATGACAGGTGATGGTAAGTCAGTTGTGATGATTACGTCCACAATAAATCGTCCGCCCTTGCCCGCGGTTTTGTCTCTTGCTGAAAAGAGGAAGGATTACAAATTACTTGGAGCAGAACTTTTGCCGGCTAACTTTCCGGGTAAAAAGTTAGTTGTTCCGAAGCAAGTAGTTTTTAAATCACCTGATAATCTGGATATACATGGACAATTGTTTATGCCTTCAAATAAAAAAGGAAAGAGGCCTGCTGTTGTCTTCGTGCACGGAGGTCCAAAGCGGCAAATATTACTGGGCTGGAATCAGGGCGACTACTATGCCAATACTTATGCCATTAATCAGTATCTGGCCAGTCAGGGTTTTATCGTGCTGACCGTCAATTATCGTCTCGGAATCGGGTATGGTTATGATTTTTATAATCCTGCAAATAGTGGCAGGGCCGGCGCATCCGAATATCAGGATGTAAAGACAGCAGGCGAATACCTGGCTTCTCTACCTGATGTGGATGCCTCACGTATAGGCATTTATGGTGGTTCTTATGGCGGCTTTTTGACGGCGCTTGCGCTTGGCAGAGACTCAAGGCTGTTTGCCGCGGGTGTTGATGTTCATGGTGTTCATAATTATCTGGAGAGAGTTTCTTTGGAAAGGGGGGAGCAGGCTCCTGACCTTGAGCAAGCTCAGAAGGTGTTCTGGGAGTCTTCACCGGTTGCATGGGTAGACAAGTGGACATCCCCGGTGCTGATTATTCACGGTGATGATGATGGCAATGTGGATTTCCAAGAGAGTATTGACCTGGTCAGAAGGCTTGAAGATAAAAAGATGGAGTTCGAAACTCTCGTTATACCCGACGAAACTCATCATTGGATGAAATATTCTAATACTTTAAAAGTAAATTCGGCTATTGCAGAATTTCTTATAAGAAAACTTAAACCATGAAGAGGGGCACATTTACATTTATTCTATTTATTACGGCCAAGATTTGCTTGTGCCAGGAAGCAACCGGAGAATCAACTGTTAACGTTAATGAACTGGTAAGAAATGTTTTTAAGCGCAAGACAATTACGTCGAAGCAATTAAAAAATAGTATACAGTCAGAGTTTGCCAGATATCCGCAGGCTGCGTTCGCGGTTGCCTATCGTGATATTGAAACAGGTGATAAATTTACTATTAATGAGCGAGAGAGTTTCCACGCTGCCAGTACGATGAAAACTCCGGTCCTGGTTGAAACATTTAAGCAGGCCGCGGAGAGAAAGTTTTCGCTTGAGGACTCAATCCTGGTTCGAAATTCGTTTAAAAGCATCGTTGATGGCAGTACGTTTGCCGTTGACTCAGCAGATGATAGTGAAAAAGATCTTTATCGTCTGATTGGGGCGAAGGTCCCCGTGCGTGATATTCTTTTCCGCATGATCACCACAAGCAGTAACCTGGCCACAAATATCATCATTGAAAAGATCGGCGCAGAAAATGTAAACCAAACCATGCACAACATAGGAGCTAAGGACATCCGGATATTGCGAGGAGTGGAGGATACTAAAGCATTTCAGCAGGGCCTTAACAATACAACCACGGCCAATGATCTGATGATCATCTTCGACAAAATTGCGAGAAACGAAATGGTAAGTCCTGAAGCTTCTGAGGGAATGATTGATATATTAATGAGCCAGCACTTCAAGAACATCGTTGGCGGGAAGCTGCCTCCTGATGTGAAGGTCGCTAGTAAGAGCGGATCTATTACTGCCATTTGTCACGATTCGGGAATTGTGTTCCTGCCAGATGGCCGACGTTATGTAGTAGTACTGCTGTCACGCGGAATTGAAGATCATAAGGCAGCTTCACAGTTGCTTTCGAACGTATCGAAACATATTTATGACTATAATAAAAGCAAACATAAATCTCCCAAATAGAGAATGGAAACAGCTATTATCCTGACAGGAGGCTTATTAGATTCCACAGATGCCAAGACGGCTCATGGACTGATAAGGGAAAGTAACAGATTTAAAATTGTCGGTATTATTGATCCAGCCTGTGCGGAGCGGGATGCCGGAGAATTGCTCGATGGTTTACATCGCGATATTCCAGTTTTTCGGGACATTCACGAAGCTCTTTCATTAGGTCCTCAGTTTTGTATCGTTGGCGTAGCCACCGTTGGAGGGGTGTTTCCCGAAAGTATGCTCAATGATGTACGTATCGCTATTTCGGCAGGCTTGTCTGTAGTAAACGGTTTGCACGATTATTTGTCGGACCGGACCGATATCAGTGAATTAGCTGAAGCAAAAGGAGTGAAGCTGATCGACATTCGCAAACCCAGGCAAAGAAAGGATCTGCATTTCTGGACTGGTGATATATTTGGATTAACGACGCCGGTTGTAGCAGTGCTAGGGACAGACTGTGCTCTTGGGAAGCGTACAACGACGCGCCTTTTGCTGAATGCCTGCAGAGATGCGGGTCTGAATGCGCAAATGATCTATACCGGACAGACGGGCTGGCTTCAGGGTGGAGAGTATGGTTTTATCTTTGACTCAACGCTGAATGATTTTGTAGCCGGAGAGCTGGAACATGCCATCCTTAGTTGTGCCAGAGAGGAAAATCCGGACATAATATTTTTAGAGGGACAGTCTGCTTTGCGTAATCCAAGCGGCCCCTGCGGATCTGAATTTCTTGTCTCTGGTAATGCGCGTCACGCTATTTTAGTTCACGCTCCTAAACGCAAGTACTACGACCATCTGAAAGACTGGGGAGAGATTCATTCCATTGAATCGGAGATTGCCCTTGTTAGCATGTATGGATCCAGCGTTATGGCGATTGCTCTAAACACGGAAGGTTGTACCCAGGAAGAAGCGTTGAATTTTCAAAAGAACTATGAAGAAAAGCTGGGAATTCCCGTGCTACTACCTCTTTCGGAAGGTTGTCAGCGTATAGTACCTATGCTGAGAGCTTTGTTACAATCTCGTGTATCTCTTAAAAATCAGGAATGAAAATAGTATCCATAAGGGCTCATCGAAAACAACTGGCTCTTAAAAAGCCGTACACGATTACAAGGCATACTATTTCAGATGCTGAGATTGTCTTTTTCGAGATTGAACTGGCAAATGGCGATGTGGGTTTAGGCTCTGCTAACACCGATACGGACGTGGTAAATGAAGATTCGCTGCAAACTTTAGCTAACCTGCAATCAGATAAGGTTGCGGAACTGGTCGGAAAGGACATCCGGGAATTTCGATCATTGATCGTCAGTTTAAATAGGAGCTTCAGCTCTTTCCCCGGAACAATGGCAGCGATTGATATTGCGCTGCATGATGCTTTTGGAAAATATCTGGGAATTTCGATACTTGATTTCTACGGAAGGGTTCATAAAAAGATGATCACGTCTGTCACAGTCGGAATAAAAGGAGTGGAAGAGACTCTTGCTGAAGCTGAAGAATATTACCGACAAGGATTTAAGGCTTTGAAGGTGAAAACGGGATTAGATCCAGAAGAAGATGCTGAGCGTATCGTGATGTTGCGTGCGAAGTATGACGATCATTTTGTCATTCGGGTTGACGCCAATACGGGGTACAGCGCTGCGCAGCTTGAGCAGTTTATCAATCTGACCCGGTATGCCGATGTGGAGCTTATTGAGCAACCGATTTTGCCGGGAACAGAGCAAGAGTTGCTTGAGTTTCCACTGGAAATACGCAACAGGCTGGCCGCCGATGAATCATTAAAGAATGCGGGTTCTGCTCTTTCTTTGGTGCCGGAACGCCCCTTCGGTATCTATAATATTAAGTTGATGAAATGCGGCGGGATACTTGCCGCCCTGGATATTGCAGCTATAGCCCGAGAGGCGGATATATCTCTCTTTTGGGGTTGCAATGATGAGAGCATGGTCAGTATAACAGCTGCCTTACACGCGGCGTTCGCTTGTCCGCACACCCGTTACATCGACCTTGACGGAAGTCTGGATCTGGCGGAGGATATTGTCATCGATGGGTTTACCCTGCAGGATGGCTTTATGATACCGAATAATAGACCGGGACTGGGATTAACATGGATATAGAATAAGATGATAGAGTCGGAATTAAAAAGAACTATTACACGACTTCCTGCAATTCTTCTGGTGGTGAGTTCAATCATCGGATCGGGTGTCTTTAAGAAGATCGCACCGATGTCTGACACGCTGCATTCGCCCTGGTTGATTCTTGCGTGCTGGGTAGTTGCCGGACTCCTCAGCCTTATGGGTGCCCTGTGCACAGCGGAACTAGCTGCGATGATGCCAGGGTCAGGTGGAGAATACGTTTATTTCAAGAAGATTTATGGGCGCTTCTTCTCTTTTTTGTTTGGATGGGGTAACCTGACGGTTATGAAATCAGCCACGATTGCCGCCTTGTCGTATATTTTCGCGGAGTCCTTTAATACATTGCTGCCGCTTCCTGACCTGGCGTTTTCCGCCCCAGGATCTATTGGGCACAACGTAAGCATCAAGATTATCGCTACGTTTTTGATTTTCATTTTAAGTTACATCAATCATCGCGGGGTAGTGCTGGGTGAGAAGCTCAGCAGGTACTTTATTGTCAGCATAATCATCGTTATTCTCAGTTTTGTCGTTCTGACAGTCTTTTCGGATAAGGGAAGCGTTGAGAATTTCAATCCCGTTGGGGATGTGCCCGAGGGTTGGCCGCTGATGACCGCCTTATTCGCAGCATCTCTAAGTGCGTTTTGGGGATATGAGGGTTGGAACAATATCGGGTATCTCGGAGAGGAGGTGAAGAATCCGCAAAAGAACCTGCCGCTCGCTCTGGCAATAGGGACGGTCATCGTCATCATTTTATATCTTATGGTTAACGCCTGCTATCTTTATGTCATGCCGGTAGATCAGCTGGCGGCTATCAATCAAGGTGTTAATAAGATTGCTGCCGTGGAAGTTGCCCGCGTCATTACTGGCAATATCGGAGCGATTGTACTGTCTTGTTTAATCCTCCTCACCACATTCAGTTGTACGAACAGCACAATACTGATGTCTGCCCGGATCTTCTACGCGATGGCAAGGGACGGCCTGTTCTTGAAGAGTGCTGGGAAAGTGCATTCCATCTTCCAAACGCCCTCTAAAGCGATCATGTGGCAGGGCTTGTGGGCGCTTGTGCTGCTGTGGTCAGGGAACTTCGACCAGCTAACCGATCTGCTGATATTCGCTTCTTTCATCTTTTATGGCGCGAGCGCATTCGGAGTTTTGCTGCTACGCAAAAAAGAGCCAGGGGCTTACAGGCCATATAAGGTAATTGGATATCCTGTGTTGCCTATCATTTTCGCGGCATTTTGCCTGACGCTTGTGGTAGTAACCATTATGCAAAAGCCGGTACAATCAGGAATAGGGCTCTTTCTGATCTTTTCGGGGATACCCGTTTACTTGTATTACACGCGGAAGTTGAAAGAAGCTGAAGATATTGGTGGATGAGGTACAGGGCATTACATACAATTAGATAACATAATATGAATCTTGGCAATTTAAATTTCTTTAAGGTATTTATCCTCTGCAACCTGATTACGTTAGGCGCCTATTCGCAGCAGCATAAGCTAAATGAACGCTGGATTAAGGAGAGGAAAAACATTGAAAAGACCACGGTACTGCTTAATAATGAGCAGGGGCTCATTCCGCTTAAGGAACTGGCCGACAACCGCATGGTCAGTGTAAGTTTCGATTCCAGGTTCGCATCGGCGTTTGATAGGGTTTTGAATCTTCATGCCAAGGTAGCAAGTGTCGGCGCTCAAGGATATCTGGGTAGGTCAGGTCGAATGGGAGACCTGAGTTATGATCTAAAGTTTTATAACACCCTGATAGTGCAGGTTTCGGCGGATGAGTTAAAGGATAATCAGGTTGTGGACTTTATAGTGGATAATCAGAAGAGCAAGCAGATCATCGTCGCGGCTTTTGGCGATAAGGAGGTTCTGTCCAGATTGAATGATCTCTCTGTACCGGTCATCTGGACGCAAAAATACTCTGCGGAGTCAGTGGATTACGTAGCACAGGCGATCTTTGGCGGCCTGCCTCTGATAGCGAAGCTCCCGTTTGATGTCTCAGAAAAGTACAAGAAAGGTGCAGGATCTGCCACAGGTGTAACTCGTCTTACTTATACCGTTCCTGAAGAGCTGGGTATAAATTCCGCAGACCTTCAAAAACCTGTAGATGCGATCATTGCTGAAGCCATAGCGCAACGTGCGACACCAAGCGCCGTTCTAATGTTGATAAAAGACGGTAAGGTGATTATGAACCAGGCTTTCGGCTCTCATACTTATGAGGGTACACAGCCAACAAAGACAACGGATATATACGATCTGGCGTCTGTTACTAAGACAACCGCTACCACTCCGGCTGTTATGAGGCTGTTTGAAGAGCATAAATTAAATCTGGATACGTCCGTGAGTGCCTATATACCGAAAGCATGGGCTACCAATAAACGAAATATTCCTGTTCGTCAGGTTATGCTTCATGAGGCTGGTTTTGTGCCTTTTATTCCGTTTTTCAAGGATATTAAGCCTGAAGATTTTCGAAGAGACTCTTCTGTCGCCTATCCGGTTGCAGCGTCTAAGAACTACTACTTCCGTAAAGACTTCTTTAAAGATGTGATGTGGCCGCTAATGCTGAACTCAGCATTGCGTGACACAGGCAAATATGTGTATTCTGACCTGAGTATGTATTTTATGAAGGAGATTGTGGAGGGTATATCTTCGGAGCATTTGGAAAACTATGTTCAGCAAAACTTCTATAAACCATTGGGAATGCAGCGGGCGGGATACAATCCGCTTTACAGGTTTCCGAAAGAGCAGATTGTTCCTACGGAAGTAGATACGCTGTTTAGAAATACATTGTTGCAGGGTTATGTGCACGATCCCGGAGCATCTATGGTGGGTGGGATATCGGGGCATGCCGGTTTGTTCGGTTCTGCTACCGACCTGGCTATCTTTTACCAGATGCTTCTTAATGGCGGTACTTATGGAGGAACTCAGTATTTTATACCCGAGACTGTTGAAATGTTCAGCTCTAAGCAGTCGCGCACCAGTCGCCGGGGGTTAGGTTTCGACAGGAGTGATGTAAAGACTGAATATCCTTCGAAGCTTGCTTCAGCAAATACATTTGGGCATACAGGATATACCGGTATAAGGTTATGGGTAGATAAAGATGTAAATCTGATCTATATACTTCTAACAAATAGAGTACACCCTGTAACTTCAAACAAACTGGGCGACTTAAATATCAGTTCAAGGCTTATGGACTCTATATATGAAGTCGTGTTAAAAGCGAAGTAGTTGTTACATTCAAAGTTCGCCTAGTGATGCGTTTTTCTGCAATATTGGATTGAGAAGTTGCAAAATCTATGTTATATCTGCTAGTAATTCGCTATATTTAAGTATTATCCATCGACTTGATAAATGAAGACTATAATTATAATATTACTGTGCCTCTTCGCCGCTCCTCAGTTGTCAAAAGCGGAAGAAACGGACTCGCTTTTACTCAGTCGATACCGGGATATTCTCCAAGAAATACGAGGCGAGTTTGCTCCTGATAAGCGTACTGACATTTTTAATCTCACTGTTGTTAATGGAGCGCTTGAAGTGGAGACCACAAGAGAGGATGCTCTCGCAAGATTTCGCTTGTTGATCAATGAAAAAAAAGAGGGAGCACCTGTGCTGGTAGAAAAACTGCTGCCTGCGAAAGATCTGGGCGAAAAAGTGTTTGGAATAGTGCGATTGTCGGTTTCCAACCACAGGCAAGAACCTGCACATTCTTCCGAAATGGTGACACAGAGCCTGCTTGGAACGCCGGTCCAGCTGCTGAAAAAACATAAAGGATACTACCTTGCGAGAACACCCGACCGCTATATTTCATGGCTAAGTGCCGAAGAAGTAAGTCCGCTTACAAATCTTGAAATGCAGCAATGGAAAACGGCAGACAGAGTCGTCTATATTCCGGAATACGGTCATTCTTTCATTGCAGCATCAAGCAAGTCTCTCCCGGTGTCTGATCTTGTAAGTGGAAATATTCTGGAAGTTGTTGGAAAGAGCAGAAAGTTTAGTAGGGTAAAATATCCCGATGGCCGGATCGCATGGGTTTTAAAGAAGGAATTAATGCCACTGGACGAGTGGCTTTCGCGACCGTTGCCTGCTGGTGAGGATGTGTTAAAAACCGCCTATAAATTTCTTGGCGTCCCATACCTCTGGGGAGGGACGTCTGTGAAAGGAATGGACTGCAGTGGCTTTACCAAAACCTGCTACTTTCTGAACGGAATACAGCTATCGCGTGACGCGTCGCAGCAGGCACTTTATGGTGAAAAAATTGATATTCATGATAATGATAGTTTGAGTGTTGAAAAGTGTCTGGCTAATTTGAAGGCCGGCGACCTCCTTTTTTTCGCAGCCGGACGTGCAAAAAGCCTGAATGCGCGTGTTACTCACACTGCGATCTATATCGGCAACGGCGAGTTTATTCAGGCAGCAGGGCTTATAAGAATAAACAGTATAAAAAAAGATGCGCACAATTATGCCGATTTTCAAAGCCGGACGATTATAGGGGCCAGACGCATCCTAAATTCGGTTGGCACACCAGGGATCAGCCGCATTGGCCAAAATGAACTTTATAAAACAGCATCACAATAATATATATGCATAGCAGAAGAGATTTTATCAAAGCAACAGGTTTGCTAACAGGCGCAACTATGGTAACAGGATCATCCGACTTATTTGCTCAGGCATCATCTGAATGGGCTGGCAAAGGTAAAATGCAGTTGAGTTATAAAGCTTATACGCTCAACCTTCGTCATGCTTTCAATCTTGCGACAAGTTCAAGGACGACGACCCCGGTCGTGCTTACGCAATTGACTTATAATGGCATTACCGGATACGGGGAAGCGTCGATGCCTCCATATCTTGGCGAATCACATGAAACAGTGCTTAAGTTTCTTTCGAAGGTTGACCTTTCGGCATTTGAAGATCCTTTCCAAATGGAAAAGATCCTTGATTATGTTGATGGAATTGAAGAAGGAAATAAGGCCGCGAAAGCATCCGTGGACATTGCTCTGCATGATCTTGTAGGTAAAATCATTAAACAACCGTGGTACAAGATCTGGGGATATGATGCGGCTAACACACCGAATACATCATTTACAATCGGAATAGATACGCCTGCGGTAGTCCGAAAGAAGGTGAAAGAAGCAGATCCGTACAAAATTCTGAAAGTAAAGCTTGGGAGAGATACCGACAAGCTGATGATAGAGACTATCCGTGAAATGACCGACAAACCTCTGTGCGTAGATATTAACCAAGGCTGGACAGACAGGCAAATGGCGCTGGATATGGCGCACTGGCTTAAGGAGAAAGGGATCGTGTTCCTGGAACAGCCGATGCCCAAAGAGAGGATTGATGATAATGCATGGCTTACAGAAAATAGTCCGCTTCCAACTATTGGAGATGAGGCAGTTCAGCGATTGGACGATGTGCTGAAAGCGCATAAAGTGTATAACGGTATTAATATCAAGCTAATGAAGTGTACAGGGATGCGCGAAGCACATAAGATGCTGACTTTAGGTCGGGCCCTGGATATGAAGATCATGATCGGTTGTATGACGGAGACTTCGTGCGCAATCTCTGCTGCCGCACAATTATCGCCAATGACTGACTGGGCCGATCTGGATGGCGCACTTTTGATCAGCAATGATGTTTACAAAGGAACAACCGTTATTGACGGGAAAGTAACGTTGAGTTCAAAACCGGGTATAGGCGTTGAAAAAATCTAATATGTACAGACGTCTTTGTTGTCTTTTGTTTATGATGGGTTCAATCTTAAGTAAGGGTTATTCTCAACAAAAAAGCGACTGGCTTTCGTCTATACTTAATGAGAAGGGCAGTCCGCAATTAAAAGAGATATTAAGTAAACAAGACGACTACCGTGTGCAGGTGATCTATACTAAGATTGATCGCGACAAAAAGAACAAGCCGCATTTTATCTCTTATAAGCTTAATCCGGTTGATCGTTATTTTTACCCGGCTTCCACGGTTAAGCTGCCAACGGCGCTGATTGCGTTGGAGAGGCTCAACAGGATAGATGTAAAGGGTCTCGATAAGTACTCAAGTATGATTACGGATAGTGGTTTCACTAATCAGCTAAGGGTATCGCAGGACCTTTCTGCTGAAAATAAGAAACCCTCCGTAGCGCACTATCTTAAGAAGATTTTCATTGTTAGTGACAATGATGCCTATAACCGGCTCTATGAGTTTGATGGTCAGCAGTTTTTGAATGAGAGGCTCTGGGAATTAGGTTTCAAGGAGACGAGAATTACCCATCGCTTCCAGTATCCGATGACAGAGGAAGAAAACAGGCATACTAACCCCATTCGTTTTTATGATGGAGACCATCTCATATATGAACAGAAGGGTGAGTATAGCAAGGCGAAGTTTAACTATCCGGATAGCATTCTGATAGGAGAAAAACATATGGACAATGATGATAGGCTTTGGAACGGTCCTATGGATTTTTCACACAAGAATAGCTTCCCCCTGGCTGAGCAGCAGGATATGCTCCGACGCGTATTGTTTCCCGAGTCTGTACCTCGCAACAAACGCTTTAATCTGAAGGATGACGATTATGCCTTTTTATATAAGTATATGTCTATGCACCCTGCGGAAAGTGATTATCCAAAATATGATCTTAAAGAGTTTTTTGAGTCTTATGCGAAGTTTTTCTTTTATAGGTCAGGGAAACAGAAGAAGCCAGATTACATAAAGATCTTCAACAAGGCAGGCTGGTCGCACGGATTTCTGACAGACAATGCATATATCGTTGACCTTAAGAACAATGTTGAATTTATGGTGAGTGCTACCATCTATGTCAATAGTGATGGGGTGATAAACGACAATAAATACGAGTACGAGGAGATAGGGTATCCATTTTTTAAAGAAGTTGGGGAGATCCTTTACCATTACGAACTTGACAGAACACGGTCGCAAGTAGCAAATCTTATAAGATTTAAGTAGGATTGCGCAGTTTTGCGGTTTTTTGCACATTTGCATGCAAGGTCTTGCATGTTTTAAAAAATACATTTATCTTCATCTTGTTGGGCAGCCATCATTAACTAGTTATCTAAATATGAAAATTCTCTTGCGTATTGCACTTGCTTTGATAGGATGCAACGCTGCTTTTGCACAGACTGACTCCATTGCTGTAGCCAATGCGGAGTGGCTAACAACAAAAATTTCAAAAGGAGTCGTTTTAAAGCAAGCTTCTTTCAATCAGAATCTTTTTGCATCTAATCAATATATCAGCATACTGGAAATTAAACAGAAACGTCGTTATTCCCTTGATTTGGCCTATGAAGATTCCGTACTACGAACCACAAGTGATTTTGGAAAAACGCATAAAGCTGTAGCCGCTGTAAATGGTACCTTCTTCGATATGACAAAAGGTGGGTCTGTGGACTATCTTCGGTCAGACGGATCTGTGATCAATAATAATATCCTGAACAAGGACGGTTCCCGAGCCCTACACCAGAAAGCTGCTGTCGCTATCAAGAAAGGCAAGTTGTCGCTTTTGCAATGGGATGGTACAGCTAACTGGGAGAATTCCATCCAGGGCGAGGATGTTATAGTAAGTGGTCCCTTGCTTCTTCGAGACAAGTCTTTTGTTTCCCTCGATTCCTCAACTTTTAACACCGCACGTCATCCTCGATCGCTTATTGCCAGGGGTAGAAGAAATAAAGTTTATTTCATTGTCATTGACGGTAGAAGAGAGCTTGCGGCAGGGATGTCTCTTTTTGAAGCGAGAAAGGTATTGAAATGGCTGAAGTTTAGCGATGGAATTAATTTAGACGGAGGAGGATCTTCAACACTTTGGGTATCGGATCAAGGTTTCAATGGAGTGGTTAGTTATCCTTCAGATAATAAGAAGTGGGATCACGAAGGTCAGCGGAAGGTGGCTAATGTTATTTTGTTAAAAAACAACAAATGATAAAGTTATGCTAAGAAAGACATTTACGATTCTGCTCGCTGCGATTCTTTGCGCCGGGTTCTCGCAGGCACAATTTCGCACGGGGGCTGATCAGACAGAGAAGTATCTCCCGTATCTCAAGGATAAGAGAATAGGGATGGTAGTCAATCCCACTTCTATAATAGGAAACAAAGCAAGTGTGGATAGCCTTTTTTCTTTGGGAATTAATATTGTTAAGGTATTCGGCCCAGAGCATGGTTTCCGCGGAGACGTAGGAGCGGGAGTTCATGTTGGTGATTCAAAAGATCCTGCAACGGGGATTGACGTAGTCTCATTGTATGGTAAGAATAATAAGCCAACTAAGGAGATGCTACAGGACATCGATTTAATGGTGTTTGATATTCAGGATGTCGGCGCAAGGTATTATACCTATTTGGCTACTATGCACAGAGTGATGGAAGCATGTGCAGAGAACGGCAAGGAATTGCTGATCTTAGACAGACCCAATCCAAACGGGTATTTTGTGGATGGGCCGGTACTGAATATGGAGTTAAAATCTGGTATAGGCATGCATCCTGTGCCAGTTGCTCACGGTATGACGGTTGCAGAGTATGCTCAAATGATCAATGGAGAGGGGTGGCTGGCCAATGGAGTTAAGTGCAAAATAAAAATCATTTCTCTTGCAGGCTATACCCATGATATGCCATATGTGCTTCCGGTGGCGCCTTCACCAAATCTGAATTCTAATACGTCTATATTGCTTTATCCTTCCATATGTCTTTTTGAGGGAACAATAATCAGTCAGGGCAGGGGAACGCAATTTCCGTTTACTGTGCTAGGAAATCCTGACTTGAAGGGGAAATATACTTTTTCCTTTACGCCTGAAAGTATTAAGGGTATGAGTGAAACGCCTCTATTTCAGGGACAGCAATGTTTTGGATTGGACTTGCGTTCTGTTGACCTTGAGCGACTGAAAGCTGCAAAGAAAATTAATCTGTCTTGGCTGATAGAAATGTATAAGAATTATCCTCATAAGGAGAAGTTCTTTGATTTTAAGCAAAGCAAACAGATTGGTAACTTCGATAAACTTGCAGGAACTAAAGATTTGAAGGAGCAAATTGTTGCAGGTTTCAGTGAAAGTGAAATTCGCGCAACTTGGGAACCAAAATTGTCCTATTTTAAGAAAATGAGAACGAAATATCTGATTTACAATTAAAACTTTATTTAAATATCCGGTTTTTTGAAGATGTATCTTTTAAATCGTTATTTATTTTATCCTAATTTGCATGTTTATGCAAATTTAAGACTAAAACTTGCATAAACATATCGTAAATTAAATATCTATTTCTAAATTTGTTATAGTCAGGATCTCATTTATTGCTGTAAAGGCGATCCAGGCTGTGGATTCATTCAAATCAATAATCTCAAATCAAACAATGTTATGAAAAAAAGGCTACTCACATTTCTAATGGGCCTCATCATGATCACTGTGCAAACTGTTGCACAGCAAAGGACAATAACCGGAACGGTTATTTCCGCTGATGACGGTGGTCCTCTGCCCGGAGTTTCTGTAAAGATTAAGGGTACTACTCAGGGAACCAGCACTGATCAGAATGGTAAGTATACCATACGTGCTAATCAAGGTCAAGTTCTTGTATTCAGCTTCATCGGATCCGCCAGCCAGGAGAAGGTAATTGGCACGGCAGGTCAAATTGATATTAAACTAGCCGCAGATGCAAAATCTCTTAATGAAGTTGTAGTAGTAGGTTACGGTACTCAGAAAAGGGCTAATTTAACTGGTGCAGTTTCTACAGTAGATACGGAATTGCTCGAAGCGCGACCAATTACAGATGTTGGTCGTGGCTTGCAGGGTGCTGTACCAGGATTGACTATCACGACAGCAACAGGGGATTTGAATTCAACCCCTAAGATTCGTCTTCGTGGTGTTACAGGTTCGTTGAATACCGGATCTGCAGGAGCACAGCCTCTGATTCTTGTAGACAACGTTGAAATTCCAAACTTGAATATGGTAAATCCAGATGATATAGAATCCATTTCAGTATTAAAGGATGCTGCTTCTGCTTCAATCTATGGTACGAGAGGTGCCTGGGGTGTTATATTGATCACCACCAAATCAGGAAAGAAAGGTGCTGCGAACAGAATAACCTACTCGAATAATTTGGCGTGGTCATCTCCAACAACGCTACCTGTAATGGCCAAAGCGTCTGAAAATTCAATTGCATCATTGACCGCAATTCAGCGATCGAATCCAAGCCAGTTGTCTTACACTCCTATCGGATATTCAGTTGACATGGCATCTATTGAAAAGATGAAAGAATGGGAGGCCTTGTATTGGGGAAAAGACTTAGGTAATGAGATGGTCCAGGGTCGCGACTTCGATATTATTGGTGGACAACTTTATTTTTATCGTAGCTGGGATGCCGGCAAGATGTACATGAAAGATTGGACTCCTCAGCAGAAGCATGACATCAATATCACTGGCGGCAGTGAGAAAACGAGTTATAATCTTGGTCTTGGATTTTTGGGTCAAGATGGTGTTTTGAAGGTGAACCCTGACGAGAATGACCGTTATAACTTGTCGCTTGGGGTTAATACATCGGTAACCGACTGGTTTGATGCCAGGGGAAAGGTGCTCTACACTAATACTAAAACAAAGACGCCTTTCATTTACAGCGGTGAGCAATACGGGCCTTGGTATTACCTGTACCGGTGGCCGTCAAACTATCCTTACGGAACTTTTGAAGGTAAGCCTTTCCGTGGAACTATTACAGAAGTTGAGCAGGCAAAGATGGATGCTACTACAAATGCGTTAGCCAGGATATCTGTAGGTGGAACCTTGAAGCCTATGAAGGGCCTTACTATAGATGCTGACTATACCTATACAAATGTGAACGAGCATCTGCATCAAACAGGCGGCCCTACTTACGCCTACGACTTCTGGTCTTTCAATGGAACAGCTCTTGATTACAAAAACTACCAGAGTGTTAGTTATAATAAGGTCAGATATAACTCTTACTGGAATGAGATTAATACCGGAAAGTTGTTCGCCACTTACACCAAGAATATCAAGGATCATTCATTCAAGGCAATAGTCGGAGGTGATCTAGAATTGTATCGCGCAACAAGCCAGTCTTCAGAAAGGAGAAACCTTCTTGATGCAAATTTTGGTGAGATCGACCTCGCAACGGGAGATCAGCTTGTAGACGGAGAAAATTCTCACTGGTCAACTCTAGGATTCTTTGGAAGGTTGAACTATTCATACAAGGATAAGTTTTTATTAGAGTTAAACGGGCGATTCGACGGATCATCACGTTTTCCTGTCAACGACCTCTGGGGCTTTTTTCCTTCGTTTTCTGCGGGGTATGTACTCACGGAAGAAGACTACATGGATTGGAGTAAGACGTTTTTATCGTTCTTGAAAATCAGAGGATCCTACGGATCGGTAGGAAACCAGGCAGTTGGAGATTACAGGTTTCTGCCTATCATGGCCCTTCCAGCAGCCGGATCCGGATGGGTGATGAACGGTATTAATCAGCCAACTGTAAATGCTCCAAATATGTACTCTCCAACGCTGACTTGGGAAACAGTAAGCACTGTAGACTTTGGTGTGGATGCAAAATTTTTCAACGGCAGATTAGGCCTGACGTTTGATTGGTTCAAAAGAAATACGACTGATATGTTGACTGCTGGAGTAACTGTCCCCTCCTCTTTAGGTGCGGCGGCTCCGCTTAGAAATTTCGGCGAACTAGAAGCTAAAGGTTGGGAATTAGCCATTGATTTCAATCACCGTTTTTCGAATGGTCTAGGTATCAACTTATCTGCCAACTTGGCCGATGCGACGGAGAAACTTACAAAGTTCTCGGGTGCTACGAGAGCCCTTCCTGGGCCGATAACAGGTCTGAATACAGTATATTACGAAGGCATGAATCTGGGTGAGATCTGGGGCTATCAGACAGATCGCCTGTTTACCGCGGATGACTTCTCAGGCGTGGGAGCAAACGGTCGTTATATTTACAAAGAAGGCGTTCCTTCGCAGGCTCAACTTGAAACAGGTTCATTCTACTTTGGTCCCGGTGATATCAAATATGTTGACCTGAACGGTGACGGGGTAATCTACCAAGGTACAAACACCGTCGATAATCCTGGAGATAAGAGAGTGATCGGTAACTCAACCCCTCGGTACCAATATGGTTTCCGAGTAGGAGCAGACTTCAAGGGATTCGATCTTGACGTCTATTTTCAGGGTGTTGGAAAAAGGGAACTCTGGGCAAGTGGTAACATTGTGTTCCCCGGGTTTAGAGCTGCTGAAGGATGGTATGAACACCAGATGGACTACTGGACTCCAGAGAATACAACTGCATTCTATCCAAGGCCAGCAGATTATGGTGCAGTAGTTGATAAATGGAACTTCCAGCCCCAAACCAGATACTTGTTGGACATGTCTTATTTAAGAATGAAAAATATCACTCTGGGTTATACTTTACCAAAGTCTCTTACAGAGCGGGTCAAACTTGACAGACTAAGATTGTATTTCAGTGGAGAAAACCTGTTAACATTTGATAAACTCGATGTCCCCATTGATCCCGAGATTGACTTTAGCCAGTCCCAGCTTGACCTAGACAGGGCAGGTTTCGGAAGAGCATATCCGTATAGAAAGACATTCTCTTTCGGTCTTCAAGTTACATTTTAATTAAACACAGATGAAAACCAAGATATATTTGATAATGGCCTTTTTGGCGACAATGGCTTTAGGGTGTAAGAAGACTGATGAGTTTCTTACGAAAGATCCCCTAGATCGCTTAACAGATGATACCTATTGGACCAGTGAAGGTAATGTCCGCACATTTGCGTTCGGATTTTACACGCGTTATTTCCCAGGTTATGCTGCGGGATTCGATTTGACCTTTGGTGGGTATTTTTCCGGAGAAACATTGAATGATGACTTCGCCCCAACTACACCTACTGTTTTAACACGTACTGTACCAGATAAAGCAGATCTTGTGAAGGAATGGAATTTTACCAATATTCGGAAAGCGAATTTATTTATAAAGCGAATCCAGCAGGTACCAATGGATCAGGCTGCGAAGAATAATTGGACAGGTGTTGGTAGGTTTTTTAGAGCAATGGAATATGCAGATAAGGTCAAGAAGTATGGCGATTTTCCATATTATAACCAGGAAATTGCAGAGAGTGACATTGAGGCTTTGTACAGACCTCGAGATCCGAGGGAACTGGTCATGGACAGTGTGCTGGCTGATTTCAGATATGCTGCCGCTAATGTTCGTGATAATGACGTGGCTACAGGTGCCAAAGGATTAATTGTTAACAAGTATGTAGTTCTTGCCTTCATGTCAAGAGTGTTCTTGTTCGAAGGCACATGGCAAAAGTATCAGGAGAATAATCTTGCAAAGGCGAACGAGTATCTTGAAGCTGCAAGATGGGCTGCTAATGAGATAATCGTGAGTGGTGTTTATTCCATTTCTTCAAATTATCGGGCGATATTCAATTCGCTCGATTTATCCACTAATCCCGAGGTAATTATGTATCGGAGCTATGTTGCTGGTGTTGTAACGCATAGTCTTCATAGTTACAATAACATACAGCCTCAAAGTGGTGTTTCAAAAGATGCTGTTGAATCTTATCTCGATAAAAATGGGCTGCCTATTAATCATCCAGCTTCACTTTACAAAGGGGACAAGACGATCGCTAATGTAATGGCAGATCGTGATCCGCGCTTAGGATTTACAATAATACCTGAGCTAAGATTAAATGGTTTAGTAGCAAATTATTCAAGTTCAGGTTATGCAACGCACAAATTCCTCAACGAGGAAATCAAAAACACGAATGAGGGTAACTCTAACCTAAATCCTACAGATGCCCCTGTTATCCGTTACGCTGAAGTGCTGCTTAACTATGCCGAAGCAACAGCAGAATTGGGATCTCTCACTCAGGCGGACCTCGATAAAACAATCAATAAAATTAGAAAGAGAGCGGGTGTTAATTTACCAGATCTTGGTGTATCAGGAACACAGGCACTTGTAAATGGAGTAGCCTATGACGATCCTAACCGCGATCAGTCTGTTTCTTCTATAATTTGGGAGATCAGAAGAGAGCGAAGAGTTGAGCTCATGATGGAAGGATTCCGTAATGATGACTTGAAACGCTGGAAGAAGTATGAATATCTGGATACAAAAGCGAATCCTGACATCAACAGAGGTGCATGGATTAAGAAATCTGAATATCCAACCACAACCGCTGTGATTGAAGACTCAGCAGCTGAAGGATATATCATTCCAGCTCCGAAAGCAGAATCTCAGCGGGTATTTGATAACCCCAGGGTGTACTTGTCGCCATTGCCTCAAGATCAGATCAAGTTATATCAGGATCAGGGAGTAACATTAACTCAGAACCCAGGTTGGGAATAAACGCCATGAATGAACCCTCCGGTAGTCTCCGGAGGGTTTTTACTACAACAACTATGATTAAAAATTTTACCTGCCTGCTTCTTGCCAGCCTCTTTATTACCTACACGGCGCAAGGTCAGGACTATAGCCCGAAGCGTGAGTTCAGAGGCGTATGGGTGGCTACTGTTCAGAATATCGACTGGCCCTCGAAGAAAGGCCTTAACTCCGACAGGCAAAAGCAAGAGCTTACCAACATATTCGATGAGCACCAAAAGTCGGGTATGAACGCCATTATGTTTCAGATCCGTCCTTCCGCAGACGCGCTTTATGCAAAAAGTTCCGAAGAATGGAGTATGTTTCTGTCCGGGAAACAGGGTGTAGCTCCGTCACCATTATACGACCCGCTTGAGTTTGCAATCCAGGAAGCACATCTACGCGGTATGGAATTGCATGCCTGGTTCAACCCTTACCGTGCTACCAATGATTTAATAGATGCCAATACCAGTCAGCGGCATATCACCCGTACAAAACCTGAGTGGTTCTTTACTTATGCAGGTAAGAAATATTTCAATCCCGGAATCCCGGAGGTAAGGCAATATATCGTGTCTATCATCATGAATGTTGTTCGTAATTACGATATCGACGGAGTTCATTTCGATGACTACTTTTATCCCTATCCTGGAAAAGAAATACTTCCCGATAGTTTAGCCTATGCAGCCTATGGAAGCAATAAATTCCCGTCAATCGAAGACTGGAGACGTAATAATGTTGATATGCTGATCAAGGAATTGAACGATAGCATACACACAGAAAAGAAATTTGTCAAGTTCGGTATCAGTCCTTTCGGAATCTGGAGAAATAAAAAAGATGATGCTTTAGGTTCAGAGACAAATGGCCTTTCAGGATATAGTGCATTATATGCAGACGCTCGTAAGTGGCTTTCTGAAGGTTGGATTGACTATATAAATCCGCAGGTTTATTTTCCTTTCAAATATCCCGCAGCAGCTTATGAAAAACTGGTTGACTGGTGGAGCAATAACGCTTATGGAAGACATATTTACATTGGTCAGGGTGTCTACCGGGCTACCGAACAACGTGATGGATGGAAGCAAAAAAATCAGCTTCCGGAACAGGTACGTTACCTTAGAAAAAATCCGAGGGTTCAGGGAAGTGTGTATTTCAGCTCAAAATCTTTAACGAATAATCTGGCAGGGTTCCAGGACTCTCTTCGCCAGGATCTATACCGTTCAAAGGCGCTGATTCCGACGATGATATGGCTTGACGCTATACCCCCGCAGTCCCCTTTAAAACTCGCCGTAAAGAGGTCGAAAGGAAGTAACGAACTCACATGGGAAAGTCCTCTCCCTGTGCGCGACAATGAACCTGCCTATGGTTATGTAGTTTACCGGTTCGAGACGGGAGAAGAGATAGATATCAATAATCCGGACAAGATTCGCAATATCAGTTTTGATAGCTCCAAACGGTCTTTTCTGGACAAAGACACCAGGAAACGGGCCAGATATACATACGTAGTCACTACTCTTGACCGACTAAAAAACGAAAGTCTTCCTTCAAACGACATTAAGGTTAAGTCAAAATAAATATGAGATACATCAGACCCGTCCTATTAGCGCTTGCATTGCTCTGTTTTAATACCCTGCTGCATGCACAGTCTATACGCTTCGCTTTTGTAACTGATACGCATGTTGGCGGTTCCACCGGCGCCGAAGACCTTCGACGCACTGTTCAGGATATCAATTCAAACAACTCACTAGAGTTTGTTCTGGTAACAGGAGACATTACAGAGTTTGGCTCCGATCTTGAATTGGCTCTTGCACGTCGGATCCTGGACAGTCTGGATAAACCATGGCATGTGATAGGAGGGAACCATGATTCCAACTGGTCTGAAAGCGGTGCGAATAGCTTCCGCAAAGTGTTCGGGTCTGAAACGTTTGCTTTCGTTCATGGGGGATACCAGTTCGCGGCAACAAGCTCAGGACCAAATATGCGGATGAGTCCGGGACAGGTTCCCCGGGAAAATCTGGTCTGGTTAGACTCTGTGTTAAACAATATGAAGGACGAGGAGATGCCCCTGATCTATATCAATCACTATCCTCAGGATTCTTCATTAAACAATTGGTATGATGCTCTGGACAAAGTAAAGAGAAGAAATGTTCAGCTGATGCTATGCGGACATGGACACCAGAATCGTCTTTATAACTTTGAGGGAATTCCTCAGGTGATGGGGCGTTCCAACCTGCGTGCTAAAGACAGCATCGGAGGGTACAATATCGTCACCGTAAAGGGCGGTGTGGCTACATTTGAAGAGCGCAAGCCTGTGATTGAAACTCAGAATAAGTGGTTGGAAGTTCCAATGATCAATTATCATTTTGCGTCTTCCGCTCAGCAATATCCCCGCCCTTCTTATGCAGTGAACGCAAAGTACCCCCAGGTAAAGAAAGTATGGGAATTTCAGGACCAAAGTGATATTGGTAGCGGCATGGCTATTGGCAAAGGATTGGCTATAGCGGCTAATACCAATGGAAATCTTTATGCCCTCGATCTGAAGACTGGAAAAAAGAAGTGGTCATTCAATACAAACGGTAAGATCTACTCTACACCTGCCATTTCCGGCAGCTACGTTGTAGTAGGTTCATCAGATAATAATATTTACTGTGTGTCCCTTGCCGACGGAAACCTTATGTGGAAATATGCGGCGGAAAAGGCAGTGCTTGGGTCGCCGGTGATTGAAAATCAAATAGCCTATATCGGTAGTTCTGACGGTCATTTCAGGGCGATAGATCTTAAGTCAGGCAAGCTTGTCTGGGACTTTTCGGAGGTAAAAGGATTCGTAGTGACCCGCCCGCTGATCTACGAGGATAAGATCTTTTTTGGGTGCTGGGGACATGATTTCTACGCCCTTGATCAGAAGACCGGAGCACTGGTATGGAAGTGGAACAACGGAAATGCGAATAGGATGTTCTCGCCTGCAGCCTGCTATCCGGTAGCATCAAACGGCAGAGTTTTTATTGTCGCGCCGGACCGCTTCATGACAGCTTTCGATGCAACAACAGGCAAGGTTATCTGGAGAAAACAGATGAAAGAAGGGCGCGTCCGTGAATCGATGGGGCTTTCCCAAGACGGTAAGCTCGCTTATGTAAAGACAATGGACGGCCAGCTATTTGGTTTGTCTGTAAAAGCTGATTCTTTAGAAATTGGCTTGAATACCGAATTGAAGTTGCCATATGAGCTAAGTCCCTCTGAAATAGTCGAGAGCAAAGGTTTGATATACGTTCCGAGCAATTCGGGGCTGGCAACCGCCATCGACAGAAAGAGAGGCCGTGTGGTATGGCAATACAAAAGCTCCAATGCGCTGGTGAACCCGATGCTGCCTTTTGGTAAAGGATCGGTTCTTATGAGTACAATGGACGGAAAGATAGTATGTCTCGACTACCAGGACTAGAAGAGACAACGTAATACAAATAACAATGAAAAAAATTTTACTTATCGCGTTCCTGTTCTCCTCGACAGGAACGTTTGCACAACGCTTTTTAGAAGTTACTCCCGAGTCAAAACACTGGGCAGACAGCACATTAAAAAAATTATCAAAAAGGCAGAAGATAGCCCAACTGATGGTTATCCGTACATCCACAACCAGTCCGGGTGGAGTAACGTTTTTTGAGAAGGACGTCTTAAAATACATACGCAAATACAATATAGGATCCATCTGTTTGTTCCAGGGAACGTCACTTCAGCAGGCTACGCTTATCAACAAGCTGCAGGCAAAAGCTAAGACGCCGCTAATGGTATGTGTTGATGGTGAAACGGGTCTTGGAATGCGTTTTTCAGATGTCGTTCCATTTCCCGATCAGCTGACTATAGGAGCTGTTCAGAATTCGTCTATTGCCTATAACGTAGGCGAAGCTATCGCTGCTCAATGTAAGCGAATCGGCGTACAGGTAGACTATGCCCCGGTTGTAGATATCAATAATAATCCTGCAAATCCGGTCATTAACTTCCGGTCATTCGGAGAAGATAAGTATAAGGTAGCATCATTCGGTAGCAGTATCATGAAAGGGATGCAGGACAATGGCATACTTGCCTGCGCAAAGCATTTTCCAGGTCACGGAGATGTTTCTGTTGACTCTCATTATGATCTACCCGTTATTAATAAGTCTTTTGCGCAGCTTGATGAGCTTGAACTCTACCCGTTTAAAACGATGATAAAAGATGGCATTGGAAGCGTTATGGTAGCGCACCTGTATATTCCGGCTATCGACACCACAACCAATCGTGCAACTTCACTATCACCTAATAATGTAAGCAAGCTGCTCCGTCAGGACCTCGGCTTTAAAGGATTAACATTTACCGATGCACTTGAGATGAAGGGTGTATCTAAGTTTTTCCCTCAGGGAGAAGCCGCTGTGCAGTCGCTCATTGCAGGTAACGACATGCTTTGCCTGCCGGGAGATATCAAAGGCAGCATCCGCAAAGTCAGGAAAGCAATCAGGAAGAAGGGCTTAAGCTGGAAAGATATTGATGAGAAAGTTAACCGCGTTCTTCTGGCTAAGTACAATCTCGGACTTCGTGACGTCACGAAAATCGATACAACTTCCCTTGTTGCCGATTTAAACGCACATACCAACGTCCTCAAACAACAGGTTTATAAAAATGCTATAACGCTCTTGCGTAATGACAATTCAGAACTGCTTTCCAACCTGAAAGCAAAAAAGGTAGCATACATTGGTGTTGGTACCGATAAAGGCAATCAGTTTGCCGGCGAGCTTGATAGTCGCTTAAACGCAGATTCATATTATCTGCCTTATACAGCTAATCAGGTATCAGCAGACAGCCTTTTGCAACTCATCGGCGACAAATACGACGCTGTGATCCTGGGTGTACATAAATACAAGAAATATCCAGCCGGAAATTTTGGTGTAAACGAAGACGTAGTACGCTTTATCACCACATTAGGCAATAAAGAAAACGTATTTAGTTTTATATTCGGAAATCCTTATTTGATCAGCAATTTCTCCGAGACAAAAAACCTTGTTGCATGTTATGAGGACGATCCGCTGATGCACGATACGGCTATTGATTTTATCGAAGGCAGACTTATTCCCGGAGGGTCACTGCCAGTAACAGTGTCTCCCAGATACCTGTTTGGTTCAGGAATCAAGGCCAAACCGGTATCATTGACATCGCAGGGCCACTAACAAATTCGAGGCGCTTAGGCTCTGAGACACGAGATTCCTGATCGCACAGGAGATGAAGTGCTTAATATATTATAATTGAGAACAATACAGCAGTTTTAAAATACAATGGAAAGAATAACAGAGAAGGATTCAAATTATACCAACCTAGAGACGATGTCAGTGAAGGAAATCCTCGAAAATATCAACAGAGAGGATAAGACTGTACCAAATGCTGTTGAACAGGTTATCCCTCAGATTGAAAAGCTGGCCGAAATAGTATCTGAAAAAATGAAGAACGGCGGTAGAATGTTTTACATCGGGGCCGGCACCAGTGGTCGTCTTGGCGTACTGGATGCTTCCGAATGCCCGCCCACTTTTGGTGTTCCCTTTGACTGGATTGTCGGCATAATAGCCGGTGGTGATACTGCAATACGAAAAGCAGTCGAATTTGCTGAAGATGATGTTAACCAGGCCTGGATTGACCTTAAAGAATATGATATTGACGAAGGTGACGTAGTGGTGGGTATAGCGGCTTCCGGAACAACACCTTATGTAATTGGCGGATTAAGGAAAGCCAATGAAAATAATATTATAACCGGCTGTATCGTATGTAACTCCGGAAGTCCCGTTGCTGCAGAAGCTAAGTATCCAATAGAAGTGGTTGTCGGTCCGGAGTTCGTTACCGGTTCAACACGTATGAAATCGGGTACTGCCCAAAAGCTTGTGCTGAACATGTTGAGTACCTGCGTGATGATCCGACTCGGACGTGTGCAGGGAAATAAGATGGTGGACATGCAGCTTACCAACAAAAAATTATACGAACGCGGTGTGAAGATTATTATGAACGAAACAGGTACACCAGAACCAACTGCTGCAGAACTGCTCCAGAAGTACGGCAGCGTACGTAAAGCGATAGAGGCCACAGCCAAGTAATCTCATTCTTTCAAAGCTCATTATGTCTCCAATAGTATTATTATCTTTTCTTATAGGATACTTTGCTCTTTTGATTATAGTATCTTACTTCACATCAAAAGGATCTTCCGATAACTCCTCGTTCTTTATTGCCAACCGTAATTCCAAGTGGTATTTTGTCGCTTTCGGAATGATTGGTACAGCTTTGTCGGGGGTGACCTTCATCTCTGTGCCGGGCGCTGTTATCAACAGTAGCTTCGGTTATTTCCAGTTCGTTCTGGGCAATGCAGTAGGCTTCGTGCTGATTGCCACTGTTCTGCTGCCCTTGTACTACCGTATCAATCTTATTTCAATCTACACCTATCTGGAAAACAGGCTGGGGCACTGGAGTTATAAATCAGGTGCTATGATCTTCCTGATTTCCCGTACCATAGGCTCTGCGTTCAGGCTCTATCTGGTAGCCATTGTACTTCAGAAATTTATATTCGATGCATGGAACGTTCCTTTTTGGCTAACCATTGCTATCTGTCTGATCCTGATCTGGTCATATACATTTAAAGGAGGACTGAAAACTATTATTATCACCGATACCCTGCAGACCGTTTTTTTGCTCTCTTCGGTAATCTTATCGATATATTTTATATCAAAAAGCCTTAATCTCGATATCGCCGGAACTATTGAAACCGTTAAAAATAGCTCATATTCGAAGATATTCTTTTGGGAAGACTTCATCGGCAACAAGAACCACTTCATTAAGCAGTTTCTGGGTGGTGTATTCGTGACCATAGCCATGACGGGCCTTGACCAGGATCTGATGCAGAAGAACCTGAGCTGTAAGAACATCGGTGAAGCGCAAAAGAACATGCTCACATTCACAGGTGTATTCGTGCTTATGAACATCTTTTTCTTGAGCGTTGGAGCCTTGCTTTACAGCTATGCCGGAGCTAAGGGAATCGATGTAGCTGGTCTCGGCACTCCCGATCATGTATTTCCGGAAATTGCGTTAAACTACCTGGGTGTGCTGCCTGCTATAGTTTTTATGCTGGGTCTTACAGCGGCAACCTTTGCAACAACGGACTCGGCATTGACAGCGCTGACAACTTCTTTCTGTGTTGACTTCCTGAATTTCAACAAGAAAGACAATCACAATGATCCGAAATTGATCCGCACCCGTCATATGGTACATGTGGTTTTCTCCGTTATCATGTTGTTGGTGATCCTTGTTTTTAAGGCCATTAATGATGATTCGGTAGTTAATTCGATATTTAAAGCAGCCGGCTATACATACGGACCGCTGCTCGGGCTATTTGCCTTCGGCATGATCTCTAAAAGAGCTGTTAAAGATAAGCTGGTTCCGTTTTTCTGTATCCTGTCTCCGGTAATCTCATTCATGATCGACAAATATTCACCAGCCTTAATTGGTTATTCTATCGGTTTTGAACTTATCGTTATTAATGGTCTGATTACCTACCTGCTCCTCTTCCTAACGAGCAGACATCATACAGATGAAGAAAGGAAGAGCGTAGTTTATTAATATTGCAAGATTTAAATTGTACGATTGTTTATGAATATAGGAACGATGCTTGAGGCGGTCATGCCTAAAGCAAGGATTAAGGCGAGGTTGATTGATGTGGTTTCTTATGCTTCAGACGCAGGATTTTATTACCTGCAGCCAAAAGCAGTAGTCCAGCCCGTCTCAGAGGAGGAGGTAAAAAGATTATTCCGCTTCTCACATGAGCATCGTATTCCTCTGACATTCCGTGCGGCAGGTACTAGCTTGTCCGGACAGTCCATTACTGATGGGATCCTCGTAGATCTCAGTCAGTACTGGAGCCTGGTCCGCGTCGAAGACTCCGGAGAATCAGTAAGAGTGCAACCAGGGGTAACCGGGGCGGTTGTCAACGCACAATTAAAAAAGTATAAAAAGAAGATCGGACCAGACCCCGCCAGTATCAATTCGGCGATGATGGGAGGGATCCTTTCCAACAATGCCAGCGGAATGTGTTGTGGTGTCAGTCGTAACTCTTATCACACCACGAAGTATATCCGCTTCATATTACTGAACGGGTTGAGCTATTCAACCGAAAATAAAGAAGACTACAGCAGGTTTCGCCAGGAGAACCCTGCAATATACGACAAGCTGATCGCTCTGCGTGAGCAGATCAGGAGTAATCAGGAAATTTACGCCCGCATTCGCAGTAAATACAAGACCAAGAATACGGTAGGATATTCCGTTAACTCCTTCATCGATCATGAAGAGCCGATGGATATTCTCGCACACCTGCTCATAGGAGCAGAGGGTACACTTGGCTTTATTGCTGAGGCAGTGATGCAGACGGTGCCCGACTATCCGATGAAGTCGACTGCTCTCATCTACTTCCCTGATATTTTCGCAGCCTGCAAAGCCATCGTGCCCCTTACAAACTCGGGTGCCGAAGCCGTCGAGCTGATGGACCGCGCTTCGCTTCGTTCCGTGGAGCATATCCCTGGAGTACCAGATGTGCTGAAGACCCTGCCTGAAAGCGCTGCCGCCTTGCTTGTGGAGTATCAGGGAAATACCCAGGAAGAGCTTGATGTAAAAAGCGAACATTTCCTTGCTGTAGCGCCTGAGCTTTCCATGCTTAACGCACCTGAGTTTACCACCAATCCGATTAAGCAGGCCTTTCTCTGGAAAATCCGTAAAGGCATGTTCCCGGCAGTAGGGGCGGTGAGGGCCAGCGGAAGCACGGTGATTCTTGAAGATATTGCCTTTCCTGTAGCACAGCTCGGTGATGCCATCCTCGATCTGCATGGCTTATTTAAGACCCATGGTTATCACCAGGCCATCATCTTCGGCCATGCCAAGGACGGCAATATCCACTTCGTAGTAACGCAGTCCTTTGAAGCACCATCCGAGATAGAGCGATACAACCGTTTCCTACAGGACGTGGTTGATCTGGTAGTAAAAAAATTTGATGGCGCTTTAAAAGCCGAACATGGCACAGGCCGGAATATGGCGCCGTTTGTTGGTACGGAATGGGGAGAGGAAATCTATGAAGTGATGAAATCCCTGAAGAGCGTAATTGACCCGGAGAACCTGCTGAATCCCGGAGTCATTATCAATGCCGACAAGAACGCCCATATACAGAACCTCAAGGAGTTACCGAGAGTAGAGGAAGAGGTTGACAAATGCATGGAGTGCGGCTTTTGCGAATACAAATGTCCGAGCCGCAATATCACCCTGACGCCCCGCAGGCGTATTGTAGTCAGGCGCGAACTGCTAAGACTCAAGCGCCAAGGTAAAACCCAAACATATAAAGAGCTATTAAATGAGTACCAGTACGATGGACTGGAAACGTGCGCAGTAGACGGCCTTTGCGCTACTGCTTGTCCGGTCGATATAAACACAGGCTCCCTCGTTAAGCGTCTTCGCAGAGAAAGCCATAGCGATTTTGCTAATAGTGTGGCCATGATGGTTGCTAAGAACTTCCGCCCTGTAGCGGGTGCTGTAAAGTTTGCCCTGCAGGCAGGCAACGCGATGAATAGGATCCTTGGACCGAACACTCTCGTAAGAACTACCGGAGCAATTAAAAAGGTGGTTCCCGTCATGCCGCTGTGGAGCAACCAGCTGCATGCATCAGTTGATACAAAAGCCTACGCTTCCACTAATGTCAAATCTGAAAAGACCGTCGCGATCTACTTTCCGACCTGTATCTCACGGAACATGGGAGGATCAGCAGATAAAGAAGAAAGCATCGTAGACGTATTCAGAAACGTTTCCCAAAAGGCAGATGTCGGCTTCTGGATACCGGATGATATAGCAGGTACCTGCTGCGGACAGCTGTTCTCTTCCAAAGGATTCAAAGACGCCTATAATTACACCGTTAACCAAACCATAGAAAAACTCTGGAACTGGACTGATCATGGAAAGTATCCGGTCGTGCTTGATATTACTTCCTGCACACATACCCTCCAGGGCTGCAGACCGGCGCTGAATCCCGAAAATCAGCTCCGTTATGATGCTATGAAGATTATCGACAGTATCGATTATATCAGCGATTACCTACTGCCAAAGCTGACTATCAGGCAAAAAAAGAATGCCATTGTACTTCATCCGGTTTGCTCATTGCAGCATATGGGGCTCGAAGCCAAGTTTGTCAGCATCGCCCGTCAGATGGCCGAGGTAGTTGATGTGCCGCTCCATGCGGGTTGCTGTGGAATGGCAGGCGACAGAGGCTTTCTCTTCCCCGAGCTCACACGTTCAGCCAGTATGCCGGAAGCGCTGGAAGTTCAGCAGAAAGAATACGAAGGTTATTATTCTACGTCCAAGACCTGCGAAATGGCCATGTCAGATGCCGTAGGCAAGAACTATAAATCTATTATTTACCTCCTGAACGAGTGTATCTAGAGGCGTAGTGAACAAAGCTGTTCAGGTTCCTACAGAACCTGAACAGCTTCTGCATAGCGCGTCAGTTGAGGGTCCTTAGGATCCAGATCGGTAATAAGATAATTAACAGCGTTTAATCCACATATCTTCATTTTCTGGATAGATTCAAGCTTTTCGCCGATACTGATGACAGCTGTCTTTTGAGCAGATTTCAGCATCGCCTTTTTCACCTGTACCACTTCCCAATCAGATTCTGTTACTCCCGCCTCAAAAGAGAGGCCATTGGTGCCCATAATACAAAGATCTACCTTGATATCTGCCAGAAGGTTAATTGTGAGAGCACCTGTATTGATGTGAGAGTTCTTCGAAAGCTGTCCGCCAATAAGAATAACTTCAACACCCGCACGTTCAGTTAACTCCAGTCCAACCAGTGGACTAACCGTAAATACCGTACATTCAATATTGTCAGGAACAGACCGGGCCCATTCGATCATGGTGGTACCACCGCCGGCAAGCAGCACCATGCCGTTCTGCACAAGATTCATGGTTTTCTGTACAATGATCTTCTTAGCGTCTTTTGCATAGACCTCATTCTGCTGAAAAGGATAATGAAAAGATTTCGACAAGGCTCCACCGTAAACTTTCAGGATCTTACCGCTCTCAGCAAGTTCATTCAGGTCTCTGCGTATCGTATCTTCTGATACTGCTAGCTGAACGCTGAGGTCGGATGATAATACTTTATTGTGGAGGTTTATTTGTTTTATGATATAGGCTTGTCTTTCTTCTTTTAACATAATAATTGAAGTCTTAAGTTCAAATATATAGAAAAACACAAGTTTTCAGCTTTTAATGTAACGGGAATATAGCAGATCGGCTATTTTCTTCAACCATACTGGTATAATGTTGTTCTAAAAGTCATAAACAAGACAAGATATGATTAAACTAGCTTATCTCATTCTGGCATCGCTTATATTTGCTTCCTGTAACTCGTCTTCCGGTCCTGAATCAAAAAGAACCGGAGAGAAAAAAGATACCATACAATTCGCAAAAGGAAAGATGTTATTTGAACGCGAAGATTGCGCGGGATGTCATGCTGAAAATCAGACCATTATTGGTCCATCATTCCGGCACCTCGCGGCCGAATATCCGCCAACCGAAGCAAATATTGCTCATTTAGCACATATTATTCAGATTGGCGTCAAGCCCAACCAGGGCGTCTGGGGCGGGCGGGAGATGCCTTCACATCCAAAGCTCAGTCGTGAAGAGGCAGAAGAGATCGTGAAATACATGCTGTCGTTTCCTGCCGATCCGGATAAACCTTTTCTATACAACACCAAGTAGATGAACAAAAAACGCAACTATATACTAATACTGATAGTTATCGCAGGACTGCTTTACATGATGAAAGACTCTTTCTTCCAACCGGGAGTTGAGGATTTGAAGGGGAACTTTAAGGAACTCAGCTTCACGCGTAATGAGAACAATACCGGACCTGTATTACGCTTGTACTCGGTTAGTCTGACAGACACACTTTGGAAACAGATGGAAACCTACGGAAACTATATGCCCCATACCAAATACGGCGTAACGAAGGTTTTCTTTTTTCTAAACAGTAGTTCCTCTCCGGCGAGCATATCACTGGATACGCAGAAACCCGCAGAAGAGTATCAAGACAATTGTGTGGCGATGTACGAAAAAGACGCCAATAGCCAGGTTAAGCTTGTTCGCTATCCATTTCGTTGAGGCTAAAGCGCATAAACCTCCACAAACACGCATAATCAAATAGAGCAAATGTTTAGTTTTGCAGCATAATTAACAAAAATGAGAAGGATACATTTTTTTATTACATCCTGCCTGCTGGTGGCCTTGCTTTTCAGCTCGGTCGTTAAGGCAGACGAAGGGATGTGGGTGCCGATGCTTATCGGCAAGAACTATGAACAGATGAAGAAGCAGGGATTCAAGCTAACCCCTGAAGATCTTTACAACGTCAACAAAGCCAGTCTGAAAGATGCGATCGTTTCCTTTGGCGGATTTTGTACAGGGGAGATCGTTTCTAAGAACGGATTGATCTTCACTAATCACCACTGTGGATATGACGCTATCGTAACCAAGTCGACACCTCAGGATAACATTCTTGACAACGGATTCTGGGCGAAGCAGTACGGAGAAGAAAAGCCAATCGAAGGCCTATTCGTAAACTTCCTGGTACGTATGCAAGATGTTACTGAGCAAATCAGTGCCGCAACCCAAGGTATAGCAGAAGACAAAAAAGAAGATGCTATCCAGGCAGCTGGTGCACGTATTGCTGCCGATGCTACCAAAGGAACACACTACGAAGGCTTTGTACGTGACTTCTACAAAGGAAACCAGTATTTCCTATACATCTTCGAGAAATTCACTGATGTGCGTCTGGTAGGTACTCCTCCCCAATCAATCGGTAAATTTGGTGGTGACACAGACAATTGGCAGTGGCCAAGACATACAGGAGACTTTTCTGTTTTCCGTGTGTATGCAGGAGCCGATAATAAGCCTGCTGCGTATTCAGCCAACAACAAGCCTTACACTCCGAAAAAGTTCCTTCCGGTTTCTATTAAGGAATTAAAGAACGGCGACTTCTCTATGGTATATGGTTTCCCAGGCAGAACAGACCGCTTTCTTACTTCAAGCGGAGTAAAGCTTGCTACAGAAAGAACATCTCCAACAATCGTTAAGCTTCGCGACATCCGTTTGAAAGCCTGGGATGAAGTAATGGAAAAAGACGTTGCTACCCGCCTGAAACTTTCTTCTGTACATGCAAGAATCGCTAACTACTGGAAGTACTTCATCGGACAGACCGAACAGTTGAAACGTCTGAAAATCTACGAAAAGAAGGTAAAAGAAGAGGAAGAGTTTGCTGCATGGGCAGCCAATAAACCTGAATATGCAAACCTGACCAAGGACTATCAGGAGATTTACGCAGCCTATGCACCCTTTGCCGTTCAGCGTACCTATATCAACGAAGGATTCTTTGCATCAAACTGGGTAAGACAGGCTATTCCTGCCAAGTCTGCATTAACATTGCTTGAATCTAAAAAGGGTGATGCATCAGCATTGAAAGAAGCGCAGGATAAGCTTAACGCCGCCATAGCAGAGTATGAAGAAACCTATAATGAACAGGCAGATAAGAAAATCTTCGTTCAGATTCTTACAGCTTTCTATAACGATATTCCAAAGAATCAGCACCCTAAGTTTTATACCGTTATCGCGCAGGACTACTGGCAGGGAACACCTGAGGCAACATTCCAGAAATTCGCCAATGAGCTTTGGGAAAAATCAAACTTCATCCGTCCCGAGAAGATGAAAGCTTTCTGGAGAAATCCAACCTTGAAAGGAATTGAGCAGGATCCGGGATACAAATATGCTATCAACCTGATGCCTGCAGATTATATCCGCAACAACTTCGGTACCGCAATCTCCGAATTTGAAAACAAGAAAGCAGCTCTGGATAAAACCTATATGAAGGCCCTTCTTGAGAAGAACAAGGGAAAACTGATGTATCCGGATGCTAACTCCACCATGCGCATCACCTACGGAAACGTTCAGAGCTATAACCCGAAAAACGGTATTACTTATGATATCACAACCACTATTGACGGTGTTATGGAGAAATATGTTCCGGGAGACGCGGAATTTGACTTACCTCAAAACCTCATTGACGCATACAATGCGAAGAACTATGGTCAGTATGCTGATGCGAACGGCGAACTGGTAGTAAACTTCATCAGTAACAACGATATCACAGGTGGTAACTCAGGTTCACCGGTTATCAATGCAGAAGGAGAGTTGATCGGACTAGCATTCGACGGAAACTGGGAAGCTATGTCTGGCGACATCGCATTTGATAAAGAGTACAAACGTACGATCAGTGTGGATACCCGTTATGTATTATGGTGCATTGACATCCTTGGAGGTGCCAAAAACATCATTGCAGAACTTGATATCCGCAAAGATCCAGTGATCAAAACAACAAAGAAAGCCAAAAAGAAATAGTGCTTAAGACCAGAAAAGGCGTCTATCCAAATTTGGATAGACGCCTTGTTTTATGCGCTAAACCTTTAAAATCAAATATCGTCAGGCTCCCGCTCCGGAAAAAACTCACCGGTTAAGGTGATCATTCCATTTTTAAAGTCGGCCTCGAAATCGATCTGCATCTTAGCCTTATCACTCAGATCCAGATCTGCACACGCATTGTATAATCCCAGGATGTAGCGCGCCATGAACGAGCCTCTTCCTTCGTCATCCACCATCATGGAGCTTGTATCGAGCTCGAGATGATCTACACTGCCACGCTCACGAAAATGATATCCCATCAGCAGATCCTCTACGTGCTTAATCTCATTCGTTAATGTTTGTGCCAAAATAACGTTCTTGTCAGCACCATCCTGTATCGCCTCGATAGCCTGAGGGGACATCGCAAATTTTGTTGTTTCCTGCATAGCTCAGTCGTTTTGTTTCGATCCATAGAGCGAGCCCGTCTTTACCTTTTCGGCAATTTCCAGACTACGCTTTATGCGGGTGTCTACTGTTTTAGCAGAACGGATATAGTAGATCAGTCCACGTTTTCGTCCCGGAAGAAGTTTTTCAAACTCAAAGCTGAAGTGATCGTCCTGAGTCAGCACCTCCAGCAGTTCCTCAGGAAGCTGTAATCCGTCATACACATCACTGCGCACCCTTACGTTGAAAGCAACATGCGGAGCCAGTTTATGTTTTTTTATCAGTTGTTTACTGGCAATGATCACATAGCCATCCTTACGCGGATTCAGGGCACAAGGAAATTCCTCACCTCCGTTAACCGAACACAGGATTCGTACGGCGCCTTTGTGTTCCCTAAACACAAGGCAGACATCTTCCGGCACAACAATGACATACTGATTCATTGGTCCTCCAACATCATGAAGAAAGCCTGTAAACTCTGCTTTTTTGTTAGTGATAGATGAATTCACCAAATTCCGATTTGATCGTTACCTGTTTCTTTTCGGCAGCCTCAACGCGACCCACGATCTGTGCATCGATATGGAAGCTTTGAGAAATAGCAATTATATCATCGGCAAGCTCTTGCGGAACATAGATCTCCATACGGTGACCCATATTGAAGACCTTATACATTTCCTCCCAGCTGGTGCCCGACTCTTCCTTGATCAGCTTAAAGAGCGGTGGAAGAGGGAATAAATTATCCTTTATAACGTGCAGATTCTCGATAAAGTGCAATACTTTCGTCTGTGCACCACCGCTGCAATGTACCATGCCATGGATCTTAGAACGGTGACTTTCCAAAATCTTTTTGATTACTGGTGCATAAGTACGGGTAGGAGAGAGTACCAGTTTGCCTGCAGTCATTGTTTTACCCAGACCTATTTCAATTTCGTCGGTCAGCTTTTTACCTCCTGAAAACACAAGTTCATAAGGCACCGAAGGATCATAGCTTTCGGGATAAGCTACCGCAACCGATTTGCCAAATACATCATGACGCGCTGAGGTCAGTCCGTTCGATCCCATCCCACCATTATATTCCTTTTCGTAAGTCGCCTGACCCGAAGAAGAGAGTCCCACAATCACATCACCCGGCTGAATAGTATGGTTCGAAATAACATCTGAACGCTTCATGCGGCAGGTTACCGTAGAATCTACGATTAGTGTGCGCACCACATCGCCCACATCAGCAGTCTCACCGCCTGTCGAGTAAATACCTACACCCATCTCACGCAGCTCAGTCAGGATTTCCTCAGTTCCATTAATTAAGGCAGCGATAACCTCGCCCGGAACCAGGTTTTTATTTCTTCCGATAGTAGAAGAAAGCAGTATCTGATCTATAGCGCCAACACATAGGAGGTCGTCAATGTTCATAATGATGGCGTCCTGAGCGATACCTTTCCAAACAGATAAATCGCCCGTTTCCTTCCAGTAAACATAAGCCAGGGAAGATTTTGTACCGGCACCGTCCGCGTGCATGATATTGCACCATTCCTCCTCACCACCCAGAATATCCGGTATGATTTTACAGAAAGCCTGCGGATATAAACCTTTATCAATGTTTTTTATGGCATTGTGTACGTCTTCTTTTCCAGCAGACACGCCTCGTTGGTTGTATTTAAGATCTGACATCAGGGCAAAGATAATGATGATGCAGACATTTACAGACATAAAAGTCTGTCGTTTTTAAGGTAATTCACTGAACCTTTATATCTTTAGATAGCCTAAAATAAACCTTTATTCCCAAACCATGAATATACCGAGGATACACCTGCTTCTTTGTTTCATCATCTTGCTCCAAAGCTTTGCCTATGCACAAACCGAAGTGAAGAACAAGCGTGAGCGTTTGCTGATGGATGTCGGCTGGCGTTTCTCCTTTGGTCATCCTTACCAAACCGAAAAGGATTTCCATACCGGAACAAGCTATTTCTCCTATCTCGCCAAGGCCGCCTATGGTGATGGAGCCGCTGATCCTGAGTTCGATGACCGCTCCTGGCGCAAGCTTAACCTGCCCCATGATTGGGCCGTAGAGCAGGATTTTAGTGAAAAAGCAAGCTTTAGTCACGGCTTCAAAGCTATAGGGCGTAATTTTCCTGATGCCAGTGTAGGTTGGTACCGCAAGACCTTCAGTATCCCGGAGTCAGATCTGGGGCGCAAGATCTCCATTGAGTTCGACGGCGTCTTCAGGAATTCGGCCGTTTGGATCAATGGCCACTACCTTGGTACAGAAGAGAGCGGGTATAACAGCTTTCGTTATGACCTCACGGACTACCTGAACTATGGAGGCAGCAATGTTATCGCGGTACGTGCAGATGCAACCATGGAAGAGGGTTGGTATTACGAAGGCGCGGGTATTTACCGACACGTTTGGCTCAGTAAACACGATCCCTTGCATGTAACTCCAAATGGTACCTTCGTTACCACCAAAGTTATAGGAACAACAGCACAAGTGCATGCCCTGGCTAAAATCAGCAACGAATCACAAACCGGCAAGACATTCACAGTGGTACAAACCATCACTGATCCCCAGGGAAATCAGATAGCCAGGGGACGCAAGGACAAGCTATATTTATCGCCATTTAAAAATCAGGAAGTAACAATCGAGCTAACTGTAGATAACCCTAAGCTATGGGATACCGAGAATCCGAATTTATATAAACTCACTACAACCGTCATAGAAGGTGCTGCTGAATCCGACCGGTATGATACCTCTTTTGGCATCCGTACCATCCGGTTTGACGCCAGGGAAGGCTTCTTCCTCAACGGCAAGCATGTCAAGCTTAAAGGAACCAATAATCATCAGGACCATGCAGGTGTAGGTACGGCCCTGCCTGATGAGCTTCAGTACTACCGCATCCAGAAGCTCAAAGATATGGGAGCAAATGCTTACCGCTGTTCGCATCATCCACCAACACCCGAGCTGCTGGAAGCATGCGACAAACTTGGCATGCTTGTCATCAACGAGAACCGTCTGATGGGTACCAATGAGCATATGCATGGTGATATGAGGAGGCTCATCATGCGCGACCGTAACCACCCGAGCGTCATTGCCTGGTCTATCGGTAATGAAGAATGGGCCATAGAGAACAGCGAAACCGGTGCACGCATCGCCAAAACGATGCAGGCTTATGCCAAAAGCCTGGACTCTACCCGCGCTATTACTGTAGGTATCAGCGGAGGCTTCCAGAGCGGTATATCCGACGTGATTGATGTGATGGGCTACAACTACCTCGGCAACGGCGATATCGACGCCCATCAGAGACGCTTTCCCGGCCAGCCCGGGATGGGTACTGAAGAAGGATCTACCTTCGCGACCAGGGGAATCTATGTTGATGATCCCGGGAGACAACATATTGCAGCTTATGATAAGAAACCGCGACCGAGCTTTTATAGCATCGAAGAAGGCTGGAACTTTTATGCCGGGCGTCCATACATGGCAGGAATGTTTATCTGGACAGGTTTTGATTACAGGGGTGAGCCAACACCTCACGGTTGGCCATCGGTAACGTCCTACTTCGGGATGATGGATCTTTGCGGATTTCCTAAAGACAATGTATACTATTTGAAATCGTGGTGGCAAAAACAGCCCGTCCTGCATATTCTCCCTCATTGGAACTGGAAGGGCAGGGAAGGCGAGGAGATCGACGTCCACATTTACAGTAATTGCGATGAAGTAGAACTCTTCCTGAATAAGAAGAGTCTGGGTAAAAAACCTATGAAGCTCAATTCGCATCTTCAATGGAAAGTGCCTTACGCACCGGGAAGGCTCGAAGCAATAGGTTATAAGAATGGCAAAAAGGCGCTCACAGAATCAAGGAATACCAGTGGTGAGGCAAACCAGATCAGACTTTCCGCACATAAAAAGGTCATTCAGGCGAATGGAGAAGACTTAGCTGTGATCACCGTAGAGGTAGGCGATAAGAACAATATAGGCGTCCCGACGGCGGAGAATGAGATCAACTTCTCCATCAGCGGTCCCGGCAAGATTATCGGCGTCGGCAACGGCAACCCGTCCTCGCTTGAGCGGGAAAACTTTGTTGACCAGATCAGGAATGTAGGGATAAGCGGAATCATGGAAAAGGCGATACCGGATGTTGCGAGCGGTCAGCAATATCTGAACCGTCAGAAAGACAGCACCTGGAAGGATGCCTTCGCCAGTCGCGACTATAAAAATCTCGCAGCCGCCTATATCCACCGGGGAACATTTGAACTACCACAAGACTATAGTGCTTCCACTGTTACTTTCTTTTACAAGAGTATTGGCAAGGATCAGCGCCTCTATATCAACGGCAAAGAAATAGCAAAGGACCTTAACGACTCCAAAGAAGGTCATGTTTTCAAGCTCAATCACTCCATGCTTAGACCAGGAGCTAACGAGTTGACTATCATCGCTGCACCTACCCCGAAGAAACGCGATTGGGATAAGGTTAACACAGATCCTGGCACCATCCAGATCCTCACACCCGCAGCTCCCTGGAAGAGAAAGCTGTTCAGCGGTCTTGCGCAAGTCATCGTGCAGACAAGCGGTGAAAGCGGGGACATAAAATTACAAGCAAGTTCACCATCACTTAAAGCCGCATCCTTAACTATTCAGGCACGACCAGGTGGAACACGACCGGCAGTAAAGTAACACATCAAGAAAAGGAAATGAAAAAGACATTAGCACTCCTCAGTTTGCTCACCACAGCAATCATCAGTCAGACGCCTGCGCAGACCAAAAAAGACTTCATTAGTAATCCCATCGTCAGCGGCTATTTTGCCGACCCGACAATCGTTAAGGATAAAGACACCTTTTATATCTACGCCACCATCGACCCATGGGGCGCAGACGAGCTGGCTGTATTTCAAACAAAAGACTTTAAGACCTTCGAAAGAAAAAAGCTTAACTGGCCAACAAAGCAAGCTTGTACCAGTCCCACTTCAGGAGACGCGATGGTTTGGGCTCCGGCCGTAGTCAAAGCCCCTAACGGTAAATATTACATGTATGTGGCGGTAGGCAGCGAAATCTGGGCCGGCGTCAGTGATGCACCACTCGGTCCGTGGAAGAACCTGAAAGCAGACAATACACCGCTCATTACTCAGACTGACTTTCCGAAGGTGCATAATATTGATGCCGATTGCTTCATTGACGACGATGGTCAGGCCTATCTCTACTGGGGTTCCGGCTACCACTGGAAGAACGGGAGCTGTATGGTGGTAAAGCTGAACAAAGACATGGTTACTTTCGCTGAGACACCTAAGGACGTAACCCCAACCACCTTCTTTGAAGGGGCGCATATGATCAAGCGCAACAGCAAATATTACCTTATGTTTTCTTCCGGCAAAGCAATAGACGCCACTTACCGCGTCGGTTATGCAATCGGCGACACACCATACGGACCCTTCAGGGAAGGTTCCGATAACCCTATTCTAAGTACTACACCGGATAGTACCACCTACGGACCCGGACATCATACCGTGTTCCGTGAAGGCCGACAAGATTACATCCTCTACCACCGCCTAACTCCAAATAAAGAAAAGGCAGTCCTTCGGCAATTATGTATCGACTCCCTGAATTATAATACAGACGGAAGTATCAAAAAGATCATTCCGAAAGGAGTAAGTCCTTTCATAAAGGCCAGTACCGCCCGGAAATAGAAAACGGGGCTGTATCATTGAAGAAATGATCAGCCTCTTCTTTCGTGAAAGATAATAATCTATCGTTTGGATGAAAACGATATCCGCTTCCCTACCTGGAAAGGTACCTTGTCTCCATCTTCTTTCGCTAGTTTCTTCTTCGTCGTTGTCGCCGTTTTTGTTGTTTTATCTTTCCTTCGTTCCTGATCACGTAGCAGCCTGTTACCCTCATAACACATATTATAAATAGATGCTCCCCTTGTTTGTTGCGCTTCGCTGAGTTCCATATTCACAGGACCC